>Ga0209211_10011489_pt1 | contig 11301 bp, 11 predicted proteins | sample RifGroA2_FD_183992 | JGI IMG/M metagenome (GOLD analysis project Ga0209211, IMG submission 183992) | Groundwater microbial communities from Rifle, Colorado, USA - Groundwater A2 (SPAdes) (version 2) | ecosystem: Environmental > Aquatic > Deep subsurface > Groundwater | place: Rifle, Colorado...
TTCGATCGTCTCGTCGGCGGCGAGCGGGGCTTCGAGGCGGCGGAACGACCCCGGGGGCAGGGGCAGCTTGCGCCTGGAGACCGTCTCCTCGCGCGCGAGGACGACCTGGACGACGCCCAGCCCGGAGGCGTCTTCGAAGGAGACGGACTCCGGGTAACACTGGCGAGCGATGTGCGCCAGGGTCTCGACGCGCACGAAGTGGTCCGCGGAGATGCCGAGATACGGAGGGGCGCATTCTTTCAAGGAGGCTTCGCCCTTCGTGATCCAGCGGACCTCGAGTCCCGGCGGCAGGCGCAGGTCCGCGAGGGTCTCCGGCTCGGGCGTCTGCATGCCCACCCAGACCGTGCGGATCCCGGCGCGCGCGGCGGTGAAGAGCTGTCGTTCCACGACGCGCAGTCCCCCGACGCGCTGCCAGAGCAGGGAGGGGTGGGTGACCCAGAGGATCGCGTGGTCCAGCTCCGGGCGCTTCTCAGGCACGGGCCGACTCTCTCGCCCCGTAGGCGGCGCGGATGGAGGTCAGGCAGAACGACGATTCGGCGAGGTTGTCGCCGCGGCCGCGGCCGGAACACTCCGCTTCGAAGGAAGGCCACATGGCGGCGAGCCATTCCGGATGGGACGAGCCGGCGGAAAGCCTTTCGTGGAAGCGGATGGTCTTCTCGCAACCCTCCGTCTTGACGATGAGAAGATCGTCGCGCAGTTCGGCCGTTCCTCGTTCCCCGTCGATGAAGGAGGAGTTGGATCGCTCGGCGGCCTTCCAGGAGAGGTGTATGGTTCCGGTCTTGCCAGGGGCCGCGAGAAAGACGGTTGCGACCTCATCGACGGAGCCGTCGGGCGACAGGACGCAGGAGACGAGGCGGGTGTCGGGGCCCAGGAGACGGCGCATGAGATAGAGATTATGCCAGCCGTGGTCGACTAGGATCCCGCCGCCGGCTACCGCTGGGTCCTTGCGCCAGTCTTCCGGCAGGGCTGAGACCGACGGCTTGGTGCGTAGGACGCGGATCTCGGCGTGCCGGATGGCGCCGAGACGGCCCGAGGCCGCGAGTTCCAGGAGGCACGACCATTGCGGGGAATAAGCCCAATTATTGACGGAATAAACGGCGAGATAGCGGGACTCGGACTCGGATCGGATGGTCTCGAAAGCGGCGCGGTCGAGGGTCAATGGCTTCTCACATAGGACGTGAAGATGACCCTTCAATCCGGCCAGCACGGCATCGGCGTGATAGAGAGGCGGGGTGGCCACGATCAAGGCGTCTAAATTTTTCTCGATTGAGAGCATCTCCGCGTGGGCGGCATAGATCTTCGCCGAGGGAACGCGATGCGCCGCGGCTTCCCGCCGCGCCGCGGATACTTCGGCGATGGCCGCGACGACGACGCCTACCCCTTTCAGAGCGCAGAGATAAGCGCTTTCGGCGATCATTCCGAAGCCGACAAGGCCGACGCGGCGGATCCTCGTCAGAGGCCGCGCCTCCGGCTCACGGCGTCGAGAGACTCATCCAGGAGCGCCAAGCCCTCAAGGGCCTGAGTTTTGGAGATGACGAGGGGCGGGTTGATGCGCAGCGAGGGGTTGTAGGCCATGGTGAGCACGCCGCGCTTGAGGCCTTCCTCGAAGACCTCGCGGCAGATCGTCTTGTCGAGAGGCTGGCCGGTCTTGGGATTAACCAAGTCCACGCCGATCATCAGCCCGCGGCCGCGCACGGCGCCGATCAGAGGTTGCCGGGCCTGCATCTCCCGCAGGCGCTCAAGCATGGCGGCGCCGACCTTGGCGGAGTTGCCTGCGAGATTGTCTCTGAGAATCATCTGCAGGGTGATATCGCAGGCCGCCGAAGCGAGAGGGTTTCCTCCATAGCTCGATGAGGAGCCCGAGGGGTTCGCCCAGGGCTTGGCCGAAGCGATCTCCGTAGTCGTAACGACGCCGGAGACGGGGAATCCCCCGCCGAAGCCCTTGCCGATGGTCATCATGTCGGGGACCACGCCCTCGTGGTCGCAGCCGAACATCCGGCCGGTGCGGCCGAAGCCCGTGATCATTTCGTCGGAGATGAAGACGGCGCCGATCTCCCGAGCCAATTCACGCACGCCATTGAAGAAGCCGGCGGGAGGCGCCACGTTGCCGTTGGTGCCCTGAATGGGCTCAATGATGATGGCGGCGATGGCTCCGGTCGTCTCGCGTTTGATCATTTCACGCAGGAATTCCAGGCAGTGCGCGCCGCAGTCATGCGCCTCCTTCGTGCCGAAGGGGCACTTGCGGCTGTCGGGGTAGGGCGCTAGATGAAGGCCCGCGGCCATGGGACCGTAGGAGTTCTTGAAGCCGTCGTTGAGCAGGCCCATGACGCCCATGGTCTTGCCGTGGAAGCCGCCCCAGAAGCCGAGAACCTCGAACCGACCGGTCTTGGACTTGGCCAGGCGCAGGGCGGCCTCGACGGCCTCGGCTCCCGAACTGTAGAGTTGACAGCGCGTCAGGTCCTTCGGTGTGACGCAGGCCAGCGTCTTGAGGAAGTTCAGGCGATGCGGGGAGGTGAAGGAGCCCACTGCGGTCTTGGCGGCTTGCTCGCCGATGGCCTTGGTCCATTCCGGATGGCCGTAGCCGAGGGAGGCCACGCCGATGCCGGCCACGAGGTCGAGGTATGTTTTTCCGTCGACGTCCCGCAGAACGGCGCCGTTGCCTCCTTCGATGGCGATTTGGGCATAGAGGGCGATTGTCTGCAGTCCGGGAGCGATGAACTTCTGCTCTTCTTGGAACAGGGCTTTGGACTTGGGACCGGCGCAATAAGGCGTGTCGGCCCAGGTTTGTGGTGTCATGCCGCGTTATGCCTTCCTTGAAGCGGTCCGGCGCAAGCGCAGCCGTCGCGCGATCTGGACCGAGGCTTCGGTACGCACGCGCGCGAAGCTCGGCCAGGAGTTGATGTCGATGACGAAAATCCTCTCCTCCGGGGTCACGATGGCGTCGCCGCCGAAGATCTCGACCTTCACGGCCGCGGCCGCCATTTCCGCCTGCGCGGCCAGGTCCTCGATCTCGAAAGGAAGCCGGCGCGCGGTGGAGGGGTCGTGGTAGAACCAGGTGAACCATTGTCCGGGTCCGACTCCGTAAAACTTAATGAGGTCGCCGTCGGTGTGGCGTTGGACGGCCATGTCCTTGATCTCGCGGCTTTCGAACTCCCGGCGGATCGCGTCGACCTCCTTCCAATTGCGGGCGAAGACGACGTCGCAGGTGGTTGTATTGTGTACGTCTCCGCGCTTGATCCACCAGCCGCTCTCGGCCTCGAAAGACGGAGGACGGAGGTTGGCCTCGGCGGTCGTGCGGCGCACCTCGGTCGGCGGGTAACAGAGGCCGGGGGTCCGGGCGAAAGAGTCGAGCATGCGCGTGCGGTAGCAGCCCAGCACCGAGTCGGAGGGGTTGACGACCATGACGCCCGTCTCCGCCTCGATTTTTTTAAGGCGCATGAGCCGGGGATAGGTTTCGCACATCGGGACGATCAGGTCGTAGCCGGCCACGTCGACGCGGTCGAAGTCCTCGGGCGTCATGAGGCTTGTCTCGGTCTTAAGGATGGAGAGTTGGTCCATCACCGCCTTCAGCACGAGGGCGTCGTCCGACTCGCGATTCGGGGAGTTCTGGACTTCGCGGTAAATACCTAAAGCCTTCATGCGGCGCTCCTCTCCGGGTTCAGGAATGCCTCGGCGGCGGCCAGGTCCTCGGGCCGGTCCACGTCGAGGGTTTTGGGAAGGATGACTCCGTGGACGTGCGTCCCCGAACGCACGAGAGCGGTCAAGTGGCCGCGCAGCCGCGGGTGGGCCGCGGACTCGGGAAGGCTCGCGGCCGAGGCGCGGGTCATGTAGTAGAGGCCGCAGGTCACGGCGCGGCGACCCTTCGCGTCCGACCCGACGGCGCTCACGCGCCCGCTGCCGTCCACGTCGGCCCAGAGGGGTTTTTCGTCGTCGACGTGCGCGGTCAGGGCCAGGCCCGCGTTTGCGCGGACGGCACGGCACTCGGCCCAGAAGCGGGCGATTTCGGCCGGCGGAATCAAGGCGTCGACCGTGCTGATCAGGAAGGCGTCCGCCTTGGCCGCGAGACGGCGGGAGACGAGGCGGAAGCTTTCGAAGGAGGAAGCCGTGTCGGCCGTGATGAAGTCGAAGGCGAGGTTGGGGAAGGCGGTCTCGAGGCTGGGAGGCACGCCGGTTCCTCGGCCGTTGGTCAGGACGGTCACTTCGCGGCAGCCGGCCGCCATGAGGCCCTCGACGACCCAATGACAGAGAGGCCGGCCCGCCACGCAGATGAGCGGCTTGACGATGCCGGGATGGCTCCGAGCCAGGCGCGAGCCTTCGCCCGCGGCGATGATCCCCGCCGTCGGCTTCATGCGAGAAGGTTCCCAAGTTCGGCGACGGAGCGGATCGTCCAATCCTGTCCTGCGGCGGGAGGCTCGGCCCGAGCGCACACGAGGGCCTTCTTCATGCCGACGCCGGCCGCGCCCTTCATGTCTCGGGGAACCGAGTCGCCGACCATCAGGCACTCCTCCGGCCTGCTGTCGAGGGCCGAGGCGGCGTGAAGGAATATCTTGGGATCGGGCTTGATCATGCCGAGGACCCCGGAATCGGCGACCACCGAGAAGTACCCGCGCAGGCCCTCGGCGCGCAGGATGCCGTCCAGGTTACCGTAGAAGTTCGAGACCACTCCCAGGCGGTAGCGTCCGGCCAGGCGGCTCAGCGTCGCTTCGAGGCGGCGGAAATGCGCCCGGCTCTCCTGCGCGAACCGTCCCGCGATGCGTTCAGCGAGCGCGGCGCGGTCGGCGGCGAGGACGGCCAGGACGTCGCGGACCTGCAGGCGAACGGTCTGCTCTAGATCTAATCCATCCAGAGCGAAACGGCTGGAGAGCTCATCCTCCGAGTCATAGAAGGCGCGATCGAACCGCTCCCGAGAAACGTTTACCCCGCAATCCTTATAAATAAGGTAAAAACGATCAAGCCAGGCGGCTCCGTCCGAGTCGAGGGTTCCGCCATAGTCGAAAAGAATTGACTTCACTTTTTTATTTTATCAAATTCGATGACAGAGAGAAAGATGGAGACGATCCGGCTCGCAGACCTCGGCGTGATCATGCGGGGCTTGACAATCATGGGTAAACCTGTTATAAATCGCATGCATCTTCGTCACGCGCCGAGTCCGACCCGCCGGGAAACGCGGCGGGAAGGGGGCGCTTTTTTAATGTTCGAATAAACGCGATGGTGAATAAACTCGACGTTGTGCAGTCCCGCCTCGGCAGCCTCAAGGGGTTTGCTGATTTATTGTTCGGCCCGAAGGATGTCGTGGCCGTGGACGTCGGGTCCTATGCCGTCAAGGTCGTTTTGCTCAAGCGCGAGGGACCGTCCGTCGAGCTGAAGTCCTGGGGCTACCTGCCCCTCGGGTCTAAGGCCGACGCCGTCCTCGACGAGCGCAAGATCGCCGTCGTCAATGCCCTGCGCGGCTTCTTCATCGAGAAAGGGATCAAGGTCAAGGATGTTGCGACCGCCCTGTCCGGCAACTCCGTGATCGTGCGCTACGTGAAGTTCCCGCGCCTGACCAAGCTCGAACTCCAGGCTACCCTCGCCACGGAGGCAGAGCCTTTCATCCCATTCGACATCAACGAAGTCCAGCTCGGCTTCCATATCCTAAACGAGGTCATCGAGGAGGGCCAGAAGAAGATGGAGACGGTGCTGGTCGCGGCGAAGCGGGATCTCGTCACGGCGCGCCTTGAAATTCTCCAGGAGTGCGGGCTCCATCCCGCCATCATCGACGTGGACAGCTTCACCCTCGAGAACATCCACGATTTGTCATGCGATCCTAAGGAGACCGTGGCCACTCTTTACCTGAACATTGGGCACAACGTCACAAACCTCTCCATCGTGGAAAACGGCGTGACGCGCGTGGTCCGCGATGTGTTTATTTCGGGGCAGACCATGACGAAGGCCGTCATGAAGGCGTTCCAGTGCGACGCGGCCAAGGCCGATGATCTCAAGAAGGCGTACGGCATCATCGTCGATCCCACCGAGAAGGAGAAGGCTCTAGTCGAAGGCAACCGCGACGCCCTCGGCGTCTCTCAGTCCATGAGCCAGGTCGCCCGCGACCTCGTCGGCGAGGTCCATCGCTCCGTCGACTTCTATCTTTCGCAGGGGCCGGACCGCTCGATCGGCCGCATCGTACTCTCCGGCGGATCGGCCCACGCCAAGAACCTGGATAAGCACCTGGCGGGAGAACTTAAGGTTCCGGTGGCCGTGCTCGATCCGTTCGCTTTCATCAAGGGAGCCAAGGCCGTACCCGAGGAACTACGTTCCGCCTTCGGGGTGTCGGTGGGGCTGGGGCTTCGGCGGAACAGGGATTGGGAATAGCGTGATCAAGATCAACCTCGTTCCGGCGGAGATTCTCGCCAAGGCGCGGCAGAAGCAGTTGATGCTGCAGGCTGCCGTCGTCGGCGGCGCCCTGGCCCTGGTCCTGATCATGATCTCCCTTGGACACTGGTTCGGCCTGCTCCAGCTTAAGAGCGACTACGCGTCCAAGCAATCCAAGCTCAAGACACTTTCGGCCATCGTCGCGCAGGTCGAGGAGCTCGAGAAGGCCGCGGCGGCGGTGCGCGCCCGCCTTGGCGTCATTGAGGATCTCCTTAAGGGGCGTTCCTTTTATCCCATCTTCATGTCCGACTTCGCCCGGACCGTGCCGTTGGGCGTGCGCATCACGCAGATGAGCACCACGACCCAGGGAGTCAGCGGTCTCAAGCTTTCCCTCACCGCTATCGCGACGACAAATGAGGACGTCGCGGCGTTCATACAGATGCTGGAGGGCAACCCGCACTACGGCGCCGTCGAGCTCGGCCCGATCAGTTCGTCCGGCCCGCGCTCCCATACTTTCACGGTCATGGCAACCTACAGCATCAAGCTCTGACATGGCCATCCAATTGACGAAGCAGCAGCAGCAGATGGCCGCCGGGGGGGCGGTGCTCCTGGGCGTTTGCGTCTTCCTCTACGTGAAGTTCTTCTGGCTTCCCATCTCATCGAGTAGGGCCGAGTTGACCGATAAGATCGCCGCAATCGAGACCAAGATTTCCAAGGCCGAGGCGCAGTCTTCACGTTTGAAGCGGCTTCAAGATGAGCTGGCCAGCCTCAACCAACAGGCGGTCGAGGCCGAGAAACGCCTTCCCAAGAGCAAGTCCGTCCCAGATATCCTCCTGACCCTCTCCAAGATCGCGCAGTCCAGCCGCGTCACGATCCAGACCTTCTCCCCGGGACCGCAGAAGGGCCAGCAGTATTTCATCGAGCTGGCCTACCCGATGACGATCAAGGGCGGCTATCACAACGTCGGTCGCTTTCTGGCCGCGGTGGCGCTCGAGGAGCGCATCTTCAACGTCAAGGATGTGGTCTACCCGTCTGCCGGTTCCGACGGGGAGATGACCGTGACCTTTATCCTGCTCACCTACCAATACAAAGGATGATCGCCTCCACCGCCGCCGCCCTGCTTGCCCTGACCGCCGCCGCGGCGCCCGTGCCGCCGGCCGCCGCGGCGGCGTTAGCCGTCGGGGTCACCACTCACACGATCTCAAGCCTCTACACCGGCGACCGTGTGCGCGACCCCTTCCTGCCGGCCTCCATGGGTTCCGGACCCTCTTCCCGTCCGACGGATGAAAAGGAAGGTTCCGTGGTCGTCGACATCCACGCGCTCCAGTTGCGCGGTCTTATGAAGGACTCTGTGGCGGATTTCGCCATCTTCGCCGGCGATGCCGGGCAGACCTTCCTCCTGCGCGCCGGACGCCTCTACGATGGACGCAACAAACCCGTCCCTGGCGTGACGGGACGTATTAAGATCAAGCAGAAGCGAGTCGAGCTTATCACGGCGGATAAGGACGTCCAGGTGTTCAACCTCGGCGAGACCGACGAGGACAAAGAGAAGGACCGGAAGCCCTAACGGGGCGCGGGAGAGGACCATGAACACGCACGATATTCTGAAGAAATCGACGGCGGCCCTGCTGGTCGCAGCGCTCGTCCTCCCCCAAGGAATCGTCTTCGCGCTTCCAGCGCAAGCCGCCGTCCCCCTTGCTCCCGTGGCCTCGTTCCAGGGAGTCGAGGTCTCCGAAGATATCGTTACCATTAAGTTGAGTACCGCAGTCCTGTACAACAGTTTCCTGACTTCGGCCCCGCCCCGTTTGGTGATGGAGTTTCTTGACACCAAGCAAGAGGGCGCCGGTCAGTCGGTCCCCGGCAAGGGTAAGTTTCTCAAGGGCGTGCGCACCTCCCAGTTCAAGAAGTCCCCCCGAATGGTCACGCGCATCGTCTTCGACCTCGTCAAGATGGCCGGCTATAAGGTGGCACTGGACGCGAAGGGCCTGAGCGTGGCGTTCGTAGGCTCGGTGGAAGAAGAGGCTCCGAAGGCCGACGCCAAGGCGGCTGAAGCCGCCCCAGCCGTTCCCGTGGCCACGGTTGTCCCCATCGCCACGGCTGCGGCCCCCCCGGCCGCGTCCATGCCGAAGATCGTCGCCAAGCGCGCCGTAAAGTCGGCGGCTAAACCCGCCGCCCCCCCAGCCGAGTCCGCAGCGCTCCCGGACGCCGTCACGCTCCCGGCCGCCGTCGCGGTCCCGGTCGCCTCCGAGGCGCCGCTCGCGGCCGTCGAACCGGAGAAACCGGCCTTGCCCAAGGTCAAGCCGAACGTTTCCGCGGCTGCGGCCTTCAAGCGTTCCGGATTCGAAGGCAAGATGTCGCCTGAGCTCGTGGCCGTGGCCGAAAGTGATGACGTTTCACGGGAGAAGGCCGTCATCCCCGCCGATGTGGGCGACGACGTCAAGTCCGACCGCCGCCTCGGCGGCCGCATCTATAAGGATATTATGGGTCGCCTGCCGAAGGACAACATCACCCTGGACTTCGACAACACCGATATCCGCGACATCATCAAGCTCTTGGCCGCGAAGGCCAAGATCAATATTATCTACGGTGCGGACGTGTCCGGAGCGCTCACCCTGCGCCTGGGAGACGTCCCCTTCAACGAGGCCTTCCGCACCGTTCTGTCCATGATGCAACTGAGCACGGACCAGGTCGGCGAGAACATCCTGCGCGTGATCACCCCGGCGGAACTCACCAAGCAGCGCACTTCAGCGACTACCATCACGAAAGTGATCCCCTTGAACTACGCCAAGGCTTCGGACGTCAAGGCGACGATCGACTCCGTGCGCACGGCCGAAGGCCGCGCCGGCAGTTCCAGCATCGACGCCAAGACCAACTCCCTCATCGTCACGGAGTCCCTCGAGGGTATGCTCGCCACCGAGAACCTCGTTTCCCAATTGGACCAACGGCCGCGCCAGGTGCTCATCGAGGCCAAGCTCGTCGAGGTCAACGCGAATTCCGGCCTCAATTACGGCATCCAGTGGGACTACGCGGGATCGGAGGGAGGCAAGATGGGCGGCAAGCAGGGCACCACCTTGATCGGTTCTCTCATCAGTCCGCAGGCCGCCTCCTCCCCGATGACGCGTCCGATCGACCTCAACGTCAACGCGGTCGTCGGAGGGGGCGCTTCCGGCCGCGGCACCGGCGTCACCCTGGCCGCGGACAGGATCTTCGGCGCGCTTACCGTGGGACGCATCACGAACAATTACTTCCTCTCTGCCACGCTGACCGCCGCCGCTTCGGAGGGCAAGGCGAAGGTCCTCTCGAACCCCAAGATCGCCACGCTCAACAACCAGCCGGCCAACATCAACGTGACGACGCAGATCCCCTACGTCACGTCGAACGTGGCCTCGACCGGCGTCCAAACCCAGACGGTCAATTACGCCACCGTGGGCATCAAGCTGACCGTGACTCCCAGCATCAACGCCGACAACCGCATCCTTCTCGTGATCAACCCCAGCGTCAGCCAGCCCTCGGTCACCGCCGCGGGCAGCACGCAGACCGGCGCGCCGGCCATCGATTCGCGCGACGCCAACACGACGGTGCTCGTACGCGACGGAGAGACCATCGTCATCGGAGGCCTCATCAACGACACGATGCAGGACACCATCGCGAAGATCCCCCTGCTCGGAGACATCCCGGTCCTCGGCTGGCTTTTCAAGAAGAAGACCAAGACGCGCGTGCGCAACGAACTGCTGATCTTCGTGACGACGAGGATGCTGGCCGACTGACCGCGTCGTGCTCGCGGCCCTTGCCGGCGTCCAGGTCGCGGCCGGCCTCCTGTCGAGGGGCGCCTGGGACCTCTGGGCGCAGTCCGCGGTCATCCTCGTCATCCTCGCGGTCTTCTCGGCGTGGCTCGTCTCGGCGTTCCTGCGCGGGCGTGTGCCGCTGCCGGCGCCCCGCGTCCTCGCCTGGGCCTCGGCGCTGGCCGCGCTCTCCCTGGCCTCGGCGCGCCTGAGCCCTGTGGCCGCCTACGCTCTGCCGGCCTGGGCCGCCTTCGCCGCGGGCCTATGGCTTTTTCCGGCCGCCACGCTCATATCCGCCGAGGGCCGGGAGCGCGTGGAGAAGTCCGTCCACTTCGCCGCGTGGGCCCTGGTCCTGCTGGCCGTACACCAGCGCCTCAACGGCCAGACACGCCCCCCCTCCGCCCTTCATAACCCCAATGCCTTCGCGGGAGCGCTCCTCCTGCTCCTGCCTGTGGCCGCGCGGCGAGGCGATTGGATCCTGGGCGCGGGCCTGCTCGTCTGTCTCTGGTGGACGCGTTCGGTGGGGGCTTGGCTCGGCCTTTCCGCGGCCCTCATGCTTCACCGCCGCGCGGTGGGCCCGGTCGCGTTCTGGAGCGGGGCCGTCGCCGGCTTCGCCGGGCTCGTCGCGGCTTACGCGAAGCTCCACTCGCCCGAAGTCCTGCACCGCTGGGAGTGGTGGGCCGCCGCGTGGCGCATGACCGCCTCCGCTCCATGGCTCGGCCTGGGGCCGGGCGCTTTTGCCTATGCCTTGCCCGCCCACGTCGTCTCCCGCCCGGGCCTCAACTCGCTCTACGCGCACCAACACTTCCTCGAGACTGCGGCGGAGCGAGGCTGGCCCTACCTCGCGCTCTGGCTCGGCGGCTTGGGCGCGCTTCTGCGCCGCGCGGCGCCCGCCCGCCTCCCGTCCCTAGTCCGGGACTAGGCCAGGGGCTCCAGGAGCGGGCCAGGACGCGTGGCGCCCGCCGATGCCACGCTGGGCGGCTCGTACGCGCACAGCGGGTCCTCGCCCAGCACGTCGCCCGTGGCCGCGAAGGCGCGGGCGCGGGAGCCGCCGCACAGCGCCCGGAAGGGGCAGATCCCGCAGCGCCCGTGAAAGCCGTCCGGCTCGCGGAGCCGCCGGAAGAGGGGCGCCCCGCGGTAGATCTCGAGGACGTCCTCCTCCCGCGCG
>Ga0209211_10011492_pt1 | contig 11298 bp, 7 predicted proteins | sample RifGroA2_FD_183992 | JGI IMG/M metagenome (GOLD analysis project Ga0209211, IMG submission 183992) | Groundwater microbial communities from Rifle, Colorado, USA - Groundwater A2 (SPAdes) (version 2) | ecosystem: Environmental > Aquatic > Deep subsurface > Groundwater | place: Rifle, Colorado...
TGAAGAAATGCTCGCGGTAATGGCGCATCTCGGCGATGGATTCGTAGATGTCGGCCAGGGCCTCATGCTTGTTGTGTTTTTTTATGCCCTGCGCCACTTCCGGTTTCCAGCGTTTGGCGAGCTCCTTGACGGTGCTGACGTCCAGGTTGCGGTAATGGAAGTAATCCTCCAGTTTCGGCATCCAGCGCGCCAGGAAGCGCCGGTCCTGGCAAATCGAGTTGCCGCACATCGGCGAGATGCGGGGCGGCACATATTCCTTGAGGAACTCGACCATCTGCGCTTCGACCGTGGCCTCGTCCAGCAAGGAGGCTTTCACCTTTTCGATCAGGCCGGACTTGCCGTGTGTGGATTTGTTCCATGCATCCATGCCGTCCAGCACGCTGTCGGGCTGATGCACCACCAGCACCGGCGCCTCGGCGATGGTTTCCAGGTTGCTGTCGGTAATCACCAGCGCGACTTCAATCACGCGATCGGTATCCGGTAACAGGCCGGACATTTCCATGTCTATCCAGACAAGGTGGTTTGGGTTTTGTGCCATAATTCGCGCGTCTTAAGTAGGAACGGTAAGGCGCGTATTGTGTCATAAGCGCACCTCTCACGAAAACTGAATTCACATCCCCATGACCGCAACGCAATTTACCTTTATTTTCGTCATCGCATTGGCATTCACCTCGCTCGCCAAGCTGTGGCTCGCGCGCCGCCACCTGGCGTATATCGCCGCGCATCGCGCCGCGGTGCCGGAGGCGTTCCGCGAAAAAATCATGCTTGCCGACCACCAGAAAGCGGCGGATTACACTTCCGCCAAAACCCGCTTCGCGATGCTCGGCATCCTGTTCGATGCCGCATTGCTGCTGGCTTTCACGCTGGGCGGCGGCATCCAGCTCCTTGCCGATATCTGCAATAGCTGGTTCGGCTCGCCGCTCGCGCAGGGCGTGGCGACCATCGTTGCGGTGCTGCTGCTGTCGTCGCTGCTGGAAGCCCCGTTCAGCCTGTATCGCACCTTCGTCATCGAGGCGCGTTTCGGCTTCAACAAAATGACCTTTGCGCTGTATTTCAAGGACGCGCTGAAAGGCCTGCTGCTCGGCGCGATCCTCGGCCTGCCGCTGCTGTCCGGCGTGCTGTGGCTGATGTCCGCGATGGGGTCATACTGGTGGCTGTACGTGTGGCTGGCATGGATGGTGTTCAACCTGCTCATCCTGTTCATTTACCCGACGTTCATCGCGCCGCTGTTCAACAAGTTCACGCCGCTGCAGGACGAGGCGATGAAGGCGCGCATCGCGGCCCTGCTCGGCAAATGCGGCTTCACCGCCAGCGGCCTGTTCGTGATGGACGGCTCGAAGCGCAGCGCGCACGGCAACGCCTACTTCACCGGCTTCGGCAAGACCAAGCGGATTGTATTTTTCGACACGCTGCTTGAGCGCCTGAGCGGCAACGAAATCGAGGCGGTACTGGCGCATGAGCTCGGCCACTTCAAGCGCCGCCATGTGCTGAAACGCATCGTGGCAACCTTTGCGATGAGCCTGGGATTCCTGTGGCTGCTCGGACAGTTGATGCAGACCTCGTGGTTCTACGAGGGCTTGGGCGTCAACACGCCCCATTCGACAGAATCGGGCACCGCACTCGCGTTGCTGCTGTTCTTCATGATTCTGCCGCTGTTCAGCTTCGTGCTGCAACCGTTGCTGTCGGCCTATTCGCGCAAGCATGAATTCGAAGCCGACGCTTACGCCGCCACGCAGACCGCCGCAACGGATATGGTGAGCGCGCTGGTCAAGCTGTACCAGGACAATGCGGCGACGCTCACCCCCGATCCGCTGTACTCCAGTTTTTACGATTCGCATCCGCCTGCCGCAATGCGCATCGCGCATTTGCAAGCCCCCCGCCTTCAAACTCATTGAGGAGAACATCATGGAACAAGCGTGCGACCTGGCCAGCAAACAATGCAAACCCTGCGAGGGCGGCATGCCGCCGCTGCCGCAACCGGAAGTCGACAGGCTGATGAAACAACTGGAAGGCTGGCAGCAATACGGCAACCTGATCGGCAAGACCTACCACTTCAAGAATTACTACCAGACCATCGCCTTCGTGAACGCCATCGCGTGGATGTCGCACCGCGAAGACCACCACCCCAACCTCACCGTCACCTACAACAGTTGCCAGGTTGAATACACCACGCACGCCATCCACGGCCTGTCGGAAAACGACTTCATCTGCGCCGCGAAAGTGGACGCGCTGTTCAAGCTTTAAGCTCAACCGTTCAGCCTGAAAAAATTAGCCACGGATTAACACGGATGTTCACGGATTACCACCAGCCTGTCAGCCTCACACTACCCATCTGCTGGCGTCAGCAAACCCGATGTTTAATCTGTGTCAATCCGTGTTAATCCGTGGCTGACAGTTCTTTACAGATTCAAGGACAAGTCGTCGCCGCCTTCGGCCGCCAATACCTAGCGCGCCTCGAAGACGGCAGCGAGATGATCTGCCTGACGCGCGGCAAGAAAAGCGAAGTGGTATGCGGTGACCGGGTGGAGATCAAACTCACCGGAGATGCATCGGCGGAGAGCGGTGCGCAAGGCGTGATCGAGCGCATCGCGCCGCGCCGCTCGCTGCTGCACCGCTCCGACGCGTTCCGCGAAAAGCTCATCGCCGCGAACGTCACGCAGATCATCGTGGTGGTCGCCGCCGAACCTTCGTTCAGCGACGAGCTGCTGGCGCGCTGCCTGGTCGCCGCATACGACCAGAAGCTCGACGTGCTGATCGTGCTGAACAAATGCGATCTTGCCGAGGCCGCAGCAGCCGCGCGCCGGCGGCTCATCCCCTACACCGCCATCGGCTACCGCGTGCTGGAGCTCAGCGCGAAGCAGGACGTAGCGCAACTGCGCCCGTTCCTCGCAGGCCACACCAGCGTGCTGGTCGGCCAATCCGGCATGGGCAAATCCACGCTGATCAACGCGCTGCTGCCCGATGCGCAGGCCGCCACGCGCGAAATTTCCGCCGCGCTGGATTCCGGCAAGCACACCACCACCCACGCGCGCCTGTACCGGCTCGACGAAGCCAGTTCATTGATCGACTGCCCCGGCGTGCAGGCGTTCGGCCTGCATCATCTGAGTTTCGGCGGGATAGAACAGGGATTTGTCGAGTTCGCGCAATATCTCGGCCAGTGCCGCTTCCGCGACTGCCACCATGTGCATGAACCGGGCTGCGCGTTGCGGGAAGCCGTCGCGGCGGGAAAGATCAATACAAGAAGGCTGGAGCTGTTTCAGCAGATCGCCGCGAACAAGGCGTAGTGGCTAACGATGCAGAAACACTATTAGCACGGCAGATCACCACGTAGGGGCGCGATTTATCGCGCCCTGATATTCCAACAGCAAGAAAGGGCGCGATGAATCGCGCCCCTACACCACCCACAGCGGCGGCTCATCCATTAGCGCGATCTGTTCGCGCAACTCAAGGATGCGATCCTGCCAGTAGCGCTGCGTATTGAACCAGGGGAAAGCCGCAGGAAAGGCCGGGTCGTCCCAGCGCCGCGCGATCCACGCGGCGTAATGGATCAGGCGCAAGGTGCGTAGCGCCTCGACCAGATGCAGTTCGCGCGGGTCGAAATCGTAAAAATCCTCGTAGCCCGCCAGCAGATCGCCGAGTTGCCGCGTCTGTTCGGCGCGCTCGCCGGACAGCAGCATCCACAAATCCTGGATCGCCGGCCCCATGCGGCTGTCGTCGAAATCGACGAAGTGCGGGCCAAGGTCGGTCCACAGCACGTTGCCGACATGGCAGTCGCCGTGCAGGCGCAACGCGCGCACCGTACCGGCGCGATCGAAACAGCGCCGCACGCCCTCCAATGCCTGCGCGACCACGCCGCGATAGACCTCGATCAGCTCCGCCGGGATGAAATCGTGCGCGAGCAGGTACTCGCTCGGCTCGATGCCGAAACTGTGGATGTCCAGCGTCGGGCGATGCCGGTAAGGCTCCAGCGCGCCGACCGCATGGATGCGCCCGATGAATCGCCCCATCCATTCCAGCGTGTCGCAGTCGTCCAGCTCCGGCGCACGGCCGCCGTGTTTGGCGAACACAGAGAAACGAAAACCGTTGAAGGCGTGCAGCGTGCTGCCGCTGATTACCAACGCGGGCACCACCGGAATTTCACGCTCGGCCAGTTCAGCGACAAAGGCATGCTCTTCCAGAATCGCCGCATCCGGCCAGCGCGCGGGGCGGTAGAACTTGGCGACCAGCGGCGCGCCGTCTTCCATGCCCGTCTGGTAGACGCGGTTTTCATAACTGTTGAGGGCAAGCAGGCGACCGTCGCTGTGCAGCCCGATGCTGTCCAGCGCATCGAGCACGGCATCGGGGGTGAGCGCGGTAAAGGGTTGAGTGTGCATGGGCGGATTGTACGGCAAGCCGTGAAGGCGCAAACATCGCAGGACAACAATAAACTTGCCCTGTGCATAGTCGAAGCGCGAAGCGCATTTATATCCGGCGCAATGCCTGACGGTTATTGCGAAGCAAGTTGTCTCCCAGCCCGGCCACGACATGGCCGGGCCGAAATATATAGGCATTTCGGCATATATGCATACCGTCAATCGCGATGGTATGCTTCAAACAGGCCGCTTTTTCAAGCCCCAAACATCCGTATATCGGCCATGCCGCCAGAACGTTGCCAGAGGGAGCTCCAATGATGGAACGCGTTATGGAACACACCGTAAAACATCCCGGCGCCGGGACGAGGCCGGCCAATACGCCGCGTTTCATCAGGATGCTCAAAGACCCCGGTGTATTCCGGGCAACGATCAACCGGGCGTCCCCCATTTGCGCGGATCGGAGCGCACGGGCATGAGCCAACCCGATACGAACCCCACAATGGAAAAACTGCGCGTTCTCAATCTCGAAGACGATGAGAACGACAGCGAACGGATCCGTGCGGAACTGAAAGCCGGATGGAAAGACGTCGAACTGATGCGCGTCGATACGCGCGAAGCATTCATCCGGGCACTGGAAGAATTCAAGCCGGAAGTGATCCTGTCCAATTTTCAGTTGCCCGGCTTCGATAGCCGCTCCGTACTGGGCATCGTGCGACAGACCCATCCGGACATCCCGGTGATCATCACTGGCGCATTGGCCGATAGCGAGGCCGTCAAACTGGTCAAGATGGGCGCCAGGGATTACGTGGCGAAGGATCGTTTACAGTACCTGGTTTCCGCTGTGCAAGGCGCCTTGTCGATAGAACAAGGTATACGCACACGCAAGGGGGCGGAACAAGCGCTGCGGCAAAGCGAAGCGGACATCAGGGCGCTCATCGAACATTCCCCCATCGCCGTGATCGTGGAAACCGGCGTGGGAGCAGACGAGAAAGTTGTGATGATGAACCGGAAGTTCACCGAGCTGTTCGGTTACACGATGGAAGACATCCCCGATATGCACCACTGGTGGTCGCTTGCCTACCCGAATGAGGCATACCGGAAAGAACTCATGACGGCTTGGACAGAGTGGGCCGAAAATATCATCCGGAGCCACGGCAACCTCGAACCCATGGAAGTCACGGTTGCCTGCAAGGACGGATCGAACCGCTATGTCAGGATTTCTCTCGCCTCCATAAGAAGCAAAAATATCCTCGCGTTTGAAGATCTGACCGAGCGCAGGCGGGCAGAAGAGGAATTGGAAAGGTTTTTTAGGCTGATCCCTGACCTGGTGTGCATCGCATCAGCCGATGGGCATTTCCTGAAAATCAACCCCGCGTGGCAGGAATCGCTGGGATACACCATGCAGGAAATCCTTGCCAAACCCTTCCTCGATTTGATCCACCCCGACGACCGGGCTGCGACAATGAAGGAAGTGGGGCGGCAACTGGCCGGCGAAGCGACTATGCAATTTTCCAACCGCTATCGCTGCAAGGACGGCAGCTACAGATGGCTGGAATGGAAGGCGACTCCGGCGGTCGGTGGGAAGCTGCTGTTTGCCTCCGCGCGCGACATCACCGAGCGCAGGCAGGCAGAAGCCAGGATACAGAAACTGACCCGGCTCTATACCACCCTCAGCCAGACAAACAAGACCATCGTGCGCGCCAAGCGCCGCGAAGAGCTGTTCCTCAACATTTGCGAAGGGGCGGTCGTCCACGGCAAGTTTGTCATGGCCTGGGTGGGACTGGTGGATGAAACAACGCGCACGGTCAGGCCGGTCTGCCACTATGGCGCCGAGAATGGCTATCTGGCCAACATTGACATCAGCATCGACGATGTGCCGTCTGGCCACGGGCCGACCGGCACCGCGATCCGCGATAACTGCGTCAGCTACGTGAATGAATACGCCAGCGACGAACGCACCTTGCCCTGGCGCGAAGCGGCGCTGAAGCGCGGCTTCCGTTGTGCTGCGGGGCTGCCGTTGCGCTTCGGGGATAAAGTGATCGGCGCGCTGACCCTGTACGCCGATGAGCCGGGTTTTTTCGATGCCGACCAGTTGAATTTGCTGGAAGAAATAGCGACTGATGTCAGCTTTGCGCTGAACAGCATCGCTCATGAAGCCGAACGCAGCGCGGCGGAAGCGAGGCTGGCCGAAAGCGAGGGGAAATTCCGCAAGATCACCGAGTCGGCACAGGACGCCATCATTATGATGGGGGTTGACGGGCGCATCTCGTTCTGGAATGCCGCCGCCGAGCGGATTTTTGGCCATACCGCCGCAGAAGCGACCGGGCAGGAGCTGCATGCCCTGATTGCGCCGGCAGCGGCACGCATCGGGTTCGCGCAGGCCTTCCCGCATTTTCGGGAGACTGGCGAGGGGCAGATCGTCGGCGGGGTGCGCGAGGTCATCGCGCTGCGCAAGGGCGGCGAAGCGTTTCCCGTCGAGTTATCCGTTTCCGCGACACAGTTCGGGGGGCAGTGGCACGCCATCGGTGTCGTGCGCGACATCACCGTGCGCAAACGCGTAGAGAAAGACTTGTTGTTGTTCAAGGAACTGCTCTATAAGTCGAACGATGCCATTTTTATCAATGATGCGGAAACGGGTCTTATCCTCGATGCCAACGAGCAGGCGCTGGAAAATCTGGGATACACCAGGGAAGAACTCCTGGGGATGAAAGTTACCGGTATCGAGGCTACCCTGCCGGAAAAATTTTCATGGGAAGAACACATGAGAGCGCTCGACGCGGCGGGTTCCATGCTCCTCGAAGGCAGGCACAGGAGGAAGGATGGCGCCGTGTTCCCCGTGGAAGTCAGTGCAAGAAACATTCAGATAGAGGAGAAAAAGTTCAATCTGGCCATCGCGCGCGACATCACCGAACGCAAACAGGCGCAAGCCTCGGAGGCGCGCTACCACCGCCTGTTCGAATCGGCCAGGGACGGCATTCTGATTCTGGATGCCGGGACAGGGATGGTCATGGACGCGAACCCGTTCATGGTCGAGATACTGGGCTACTCGCTTGACGACTACCTCGGGAAGCACATCTGGGATCTGGGTTTCCTGAAAAATGTTGCGGCAAACAGGGAGAAATTCCTGGAATTGCAGCGGCAAGGTTATGTGCGCTATGAAAACCTCCCGCTGGAAACCTCGCAGGGAAAAGCGATACATGTGGAGTTCGTCAGCTATGTCTATAGTGTGGGCGATGCTCAAGTGGTTCAATGCAATATTCGCGACATCACCGAGCGCAACGCGCTCGAGGAGCAACTGGCAACGCAATACCGGCATCTGAAAGAGGCGCACGAGCAACTGCTGGAATCGAGCAAGCAACTAAAAGCGACCCAAAGCCAGTTGATGCAATCGGCAAAGATGGCGTCCGTCGGCCTGCTGGCCGCCGGCGTGGCGCACGAGATCAACAACCCGATCGGTTATGTGAACTCCAACCTGGGCACCCTGGAAAAATACCTGGCCGACATCTTCGCCGTCATGGACAAGTTCGAGGCCGCCGAGATGCTGCTGGGAATGCTGGTGGACGCCAACGATCCGCTGCTGGAAGAATTGCGCCAATTCAAGGAGAAAATAAACCTTGATTACGTCCGCAAGGATATCAAGGCGCTGCTCGCCGAATCGCACCAGGGCCTGGAGCGGGTGAAGAGGATCGTTCTCGACCTGAAAAATTTCTCCCACGCCGACAGCGAAGACCGGTGGATGTGGGCGGACGTGCATCAGGTGCTGGAGACGACCCTGAACGTCGTGTGGAACGAGCTGAAATACAAGTGCGAAATCGTCAGGGAATTCGGCGTGCTGCCGGAAATTTACTGCCTGCCTGCGCAGCTCGACCAGGTCTTCATGAACCTGCTGGTGAACGCCGCGCAAGCCATCGAAGTGCGCGGCAAAATCACCCTGCGCACCGGCCAGGAAGGCGACCGGGTATGGGTCGAGGTAAGCGACACCGGCAAAGGCATTCCGCCGGAAGATTTCCCGCACCTGTTCGATCCGTTCTTCACCACCAAACCGGTGGGCAAAGGCACCGGGCTGGGGCTATCGGTGTCTTACAGCATCGTGGAAAGACATCACGGCAAGATCGAAGTGCATAGCGAAGTGGGCAAGGGATCGACATTCCGGATATGGTTGCCGGTGCAACAACCCACTATTGAGGAGTCGGCATGAACCAGGAAACGGCATCACCCGCAAGCAAACCGGCAACGCTGTTGTTCATCGACGACGAGGCCAACATCCTGTCCGCGTTGAAGCGCCTGTTCCGGCCGCTGGGCTACACCATCCTGACGGCGGAAAGCGGTGCGGACGCGCTCGCCCTGCTGGAAAAGGAACCGGTTGACCTGATGATCTGCGACATGCGTATGCCGGCAATGAACGGCGCCGAGGTGCTGGAGCAGGCGCACGCCAAATGGCCGGACACGGTGCGCATCCTGCTGACCGGGTATGCGGATATCGACACCACCGTCGCGGCGATCAACCGCGGCGAGATATATCGCTACATTTCCAAGCCGTGGGACGACAACGATATCGTGCTGACGGTGCGCGATGCGCTGGAGCGCCAGCATCTGCTGGCCGAGAAGCAACGGCTCGAAACGCTGATCCTGCGCCAGAACGAGGAATTGAAGGCGCTGAATGCCAGTCTGGAAGACAAGGTGCGCCAGCGCACCGAGGAACTGCGCGATGCGCTGGAATCCGTGGCCCATGCACACGAACAACTGAAAAAAGATTACTTCGCCACCATTCATATCTTCGCCAACCTGATGGAGCTGCGCAAGGGCGCGATGGCCGGACATTCGCGCCGCATTGCGGAATTGTGCCGCAACATCGCGCAGCGGATGCATCTGTCCGAAACCGATACCACGAACATCGAGACCGCCGCCCTGCTGCACAACATCGGCAAGATCGGACTGCCGGATCGCCTGCTGGACAAACCTTACATGGAGTTGTCCTATGCCGAGCGCGCCGAATTCGACAAACATCCGCTGCGCGCCGCCGCCGCGCTGATGGCACTCGATCCGCTGCTCAAGGCTTCCGAATTGATCCGCCACCATCGCGACCACTACGATGGCGCGGGCAATTCATCCGGCATGAGCGGAGAAAGCCTGCCGCTAGGCGCGCGCATCCTGCTGGTGGCGAGCGATTACGATGCCCTGCAGCAGGGCCTGCTCGACCCCGACAAACTATCGCCCGAGCAGGCGCTCGACAGGATCGTCAGCGGCAGCAATACGCTCTATGACCCGGCCGTGGTGAACGTATTCCGTGAGCTAATGTCGCACGCCGTCAACTATGCGCCCGTCGCGCCCGAATTCATGATGACCAACGCCCAATTGCATGAAGGAATGCTGCTCACGCACGACGTGGTGAGCAGTGATGGCATGCTGTTGCTGCTGAAGAATACAACGCTGAACGCGGAACGTATCCGTGAGATTCGCGAATTCGAACAGACGACAGGCGAACAACTGAATATCTATACGCACTCGATCTGAACGGGCATGGAAAATATGCCGCCCCTGATAATGAAACCCGCCATGCCCGTTGGCCGTCCCTCGAAACTCACCGCAAGCGGCTCGTTTTCCCCCATCCCAACCTTCCCCCGCAAGCGAGGGAAGGGGCAAATTCATCGGCAAGCCGTGGCACGATTACGAGTTGCGCGCAGCGATCGATCTCGCTTTATCACACCACGAAATGGAATTGGAGAACCGTTTTCTCACCGACCTGCTTTTGCTGAAGGAAAAACACTGAAGAAAAAGCCATGCATCAAACCCAATGGCAAAAAGAGGCCGGGGTGCTATATCTAACGGTAGAAAAACAATTTGAGCCTGACCTTTTAACCCAGATAATCCATTAGAACCAAGCCCTCTTGTGGGAGCGCAATTTATTGCGCGATTCTTGTCAACAATCGCTCGATAAATCGAGCTCCTGCAGCCTAAGGGATTATTTGGGTTTAACTGTAATCCGGCAACCTGAAGCAGACGCAGGCCGGACACTTCATTGACGGCGCTGTGTTCGGCCGTTTCCACACCAAAAAGCGGCTTCAGCATGACCGGAACCGCTTGATAGTCATTCCAAACGCCACTACCATGCGCGGCTTGTTTTGAGGATGGTTGACATGGTTATTGGCATTGACACTTTTCTGCCCGCGCTGCTCGGCGGCGCGCTCATCGGCCTCGCCGCCACGCTGCTGCTGTGGCTGAACGGCAGGCTGGCCGGGATCAGCGGCATCCTGTGGCGCTTGTTCTTCGCGAATCCGGGCGATGTACTGTGGCGCGTGCTGTTCCTCGTTGGCGTGGTGGGCGGCGCGGCGGTGTATTACGCGATGTCTGACGATGCCCCGGCGGCGCGCGAGACGTTTCCCGTATGGCTGCTGGTGGTGTCGGGATTCCTGGTCGGCTACGGCACTTCGCTGGGCAACGGCTGCACCAGCGGCCACGGCGTGTGCGGGCTGGGAAGGCTGTCGTTGCGCTCGCTGGTCGCAACCGTAATCTTCCTGCTGACCGCAATCGTCACCACCTTCGTGGTGCGCCACCTGCTGGGGGTGATGTGATGGGGCGCAATCTGGCAAGTTTGTCGGCGGGCTTGCTGTTCGGCTTCGGCCTCGCGCTGTCCGGCATGACGCATCCGCAGAAGGTACTGGGCTTCCTCGATGTGGCCGGGCCGTGGGACGCCAGCCTGTTGTTCGTATTGGGCGGCGCGGTGGGCGTCACGCTGGTCAGCTTCCGTTTCATCCTGCGGCTCGGCAAGCCCATGCTCGCGGAGCGTTTCATCATCACCAGGGAAACGCATATCGACCGCCAGATGATCCACGGGGCGATCCTGTTCGGCATCGGCTGGGGCATCAGCGGCTATTGCCCCGGCCCGGCTGTCGCCCTGATCGCATCGCCGAACTGGGAGCTGCTGGCGTTCCTGCCCGCGGCGATA
>Ga0209211_10011493_pt1 | contig 11297 bp, 11 predicted proteins | sample RifGroA2_FD_183992 | JGI IMG/M metagenome (GOLD analysis project Ga0209211, IMG submission 183992) | Groundwater microbial communities from Rifle, Colorado, USA - Groundwater A2 (SPAdes) (version 2) | ecosystem: Environmental > Aquatic > Deep subsurface > Groundwater | place: Rifle, Colorado...
TCGCTCATTTAGACAATTATATAATAAAGCATACTTTTTATAGTATAATCAGCTTAACTTGCGGGAGTAGTTCATCGGTAGAATGTCTCCTTCCCAAGGAGAAGGTAGCGGGTTCGATTCCCGTCTCCCGCTCAATTTGACTAAAAATCCCTCATTTGCTATTATTAATCGTGCCCGATAGTAATAGCAAAAAAGTAAACACTAAGTATATTTTTGTCTCCGGAGGAGTTATCTCGGGGATCGGAAAAGGTATTACTGTAGCCTCAATTTCGCTTCTCTTGAAATCAGCAGGGTATAAAGTAGCTCCAATTAAATTTGAAAACTACCTCAATATGGATGCTGGGACAATTAATCCGATAGAACACGGCGACACTTTTTTGTGCGAAGACGGAACCGAAACCGACATGGATATAGGAACTTACGAGAAGTTTTTGAACGAAGACATGGACGTGGACAATTTCGTCACCATGGGAAAGATTTACTCGACTGTAATAGAGAAGGAGAGAAGGTTTGAGTATAACGGCGAAGACGTTGAGGCTATCCCCCATATTACTAACGAAATAGCAAGGAGGATTACCTCTCTTGCTTCCAAAAAACAAGCGGATATTGTAGTTATTGAGCTTGGAGGAACTGCTGGAGAATATCAAAACGTTTTTTACTACGAAGCATCAAGGATTATGACATTAAAAAATCCGGGTGACGTAATTCACGTTCACGTAAGCTACGTTCCTACACCCCCTCACTTAGGAGAACCGAAAACAAAACCTACTCAATTATCCGTAAGAACATTGAACTCATTAGGTATTCAGCCTGATTTCATCATAACTCGTTCAGAAAAATTACTCGATCAAAGAAGAAAAGACAGATTAGCTCTTTTCTGTAACATAAATCCGGAAAATGTTCTTTCCAGTCCAGATCTGTCCTCAGTTTACGAAGTTCCTTTGGTTCTTGAGGATCAAGGTCTTTCTAAGAAGGTCTTGGGAAGACTTGGCTTGAAAATTAAAAAGCCAAATCTCACCGATTGGAAGAAATTCGTCAGTAGAGTTAAAGGTGTCCAGGTCAAAAAGGATGGCGTGGAGATTGTGATCGTTGGAAAATATTTTGGCACAGGAGATTACGAGCTTAGAGATTCATATGCTGCGCTTTTTGATGCAATAGATCATGCCTCATTTAACTTAGGGATCAAAGTTAACACCAGATGGGTAAGCGCTCAGAAGGCAGAAGCCGCAGAAAACCTTAAGGATTTGATAGGGAAACCAGATGGAATAATTGTTCCAATTGGATGGGGGGAAAGGGGAGCAGAGGGAATGATAAAAGCAACAGGCTTCGCAAGAGATAATAAAATCCCTTATTTAGGACTTTGCTATGGACTCCAACTAGCTGCGATATCTTTTGCCCGCGATGTGCTGAATATAAAAGACGCTAATACAGGGGAAAATGACCCAAAAGGAAAAAATCCTATCGTTCACATAATGCCAATGCAGAAAAAGTTCATGAAGCATCGTGCGTACGGTGGAACAATGAGGCTAGGAGCATGGAATGCAATAGTCAAAAAAGGGACTAGGGCATACGAGCTATACGAGAAGCATGGGGGACTCCTTAGTAGGGGAGGATTGACATCAGAGCGACACAGACATAGATATGAGATTAATGATAAATATACCGAACGGTTCGAAAAATCAGGATTTATCGTAAGCGCAAGATCGGTCGTAGAAAACTTGGTGGAAATTGCCGAGCTATCACTGGATCAACACCCTTTTTATTTAGGGACGCAAGGCCACCCAGAATACAAGTCAAGGCCCCTACGTCCTCATCCTATTTTCTTAGGATTTATTGAAACCATCGAAGGATTGAAGAAAGGTTAGAAATTAGCTATAATTACAGTTCAATATGTTGCAAGCAATAGATTTCAGGCCGGGTGATATTGTCAGAGTCTCCCAGAAAATAAAAGAAGGAGACAAGACTCGCATCCAGGTCTTTGAAGGTGTAGTTCTTCAGATTAAAGGCAGGGGAGAGAATAAGTCATTTACAGTCAGAAAAAAAGTAGGAGATGTAGCGGTTGAAAGAATTTGGCCTGTTAATTCCCCAAGCATAGAAGGCGTTAAAGTTAAGGAAAAACCTAAAAAAAGGCCAAAGAGAGCAAAGCTTTACTACCTTCGAAACGCACAGCATTAATAATGAGGATTGCAAATCCTACTGCTCAAAAAGGCGAGGAAATCGCCTGCAAATATCTTCGTAAAAAAGGTTACAAAATCATCGACAGAAATTTCAGAAAAGGATACGGAGAAATCGATATCATTTCGGTCAAAGACAATATCCTGGTGTTTACAGAAGTTAAAACAAGGACATCAAATCAGTTTGGAACCCCATTCGAACAAATCGCTTTTTACAAACTCAAATCACTTACTAAAACTGCAGAGTTTTACAAGCTACTTAATCCAAAACTTCCTGATTCACTTCGGATAGATGCGATTTCCGTAATGCTTGATAATTTAGGTAAAGTCAGTACTATAGATCATATAGAAAATATAACAAGTTGAAAAAGACAAAGCCCTCAAGCGTTTGGCTTGACAATCTAATTCAAAAGAATTATTCTTCCATTAATGGATCCTAAATGGTTTGAGTCAGTTGATCATATAAGACTTGAGGTTAGCGAAGGAAGAGCCACGTCTTCAATAGTTGATCGTAATGGAGAACACGAAGCGCAATTAACGGGGACAATTCCAGAACAAATGGACAAGGCTGTTGAAGACGCAAGATGGCTCGATCGTCCACTTGTTCGAATTAACCACGACCTAATAAGAGAAGTTAGAGTTGCCCGGGAAAGAGGATCCTAGCTTTTTAGGAGTTTGATTTGATCTCTTAGGATTGCTGCGGATTCAAAGTCGAGATCTCCGGCAGCTTCACGCATTTGAGCAGTTAGTCTTCTTATTAAGACATCTCTTTCATCAGGAAGTAAAACTTCTTTTTGCTGAAGCTGCATAAGAAATTCCGCAGATTTCTGGTCTTCTTTTTCTTCTTCGACAAGACGGGCCCTAATAGCTTTCTGAATCGATCGGGGAGTGATACCATGCTTTTTGTTATATTTCAGCTGAACATTTCTTCGTCTCTCGACTTCTTTTATCGCCTCTGTCATGGATCCAGTCACGCTATCTGCATACATAATAACCTCGGCATCTACATGTCTTGCTGCTCTCCCCATGATTTGGATCAAAGAAGTCTTACTTCTTAGAAAACCTTCTTTATCTGCGTCAAGAATCGTAACCAGAGACACTTCGGGAAGATCAAGCCCTTCTCTTAAAAGATTTATTCCCACCAAAACGTCATAGTCTCCGCCACGCAGTTTGTCTAATTCGTCCTGACGATCAAGTGTCGCAATATCTGAATGAAGATAGCTTACTTTTACACCTCGTTCAGCTAAAAACGAAGATAAATCTTCGGCCATTCTTTTAGTGAGAGTTGTTACCAACACCCTTTGTTTTTTCTTAACTCTTTTTTCAATTTCTGAAATCAAATCATTTATTTGCCCTTTTGTTTGTTTTATCGTAACCTTAGGATCAATGAGTCCTGTTGGGCGAACTAATTGCTCGGTTACTCCGCCACTTTCCGAAGATAGAGAAATCTCGTATTCATTAGGCGTTGCTGATACATAAGTCATCTGGTGGGTATTTGTCATAAATTCATCAAACTTTAAAGGCCTATTGTCCAGAGCCGACGGAAGTCGGAAGCCGTAATCTATCAACACCTCTTTCCTAGATCGGTCTCCGTTATACATTCCTCGAATTTGAGGAATTGTTATATGCGACTCATCTATTAGGCAAAGCCAGTCTTTTGAGCATTCATCAAAGTAATCAAGCAGTGTAAATGGGGGCTCTCCGGGTTTTCTGCCGTCAAAGTATCTTGAATAATTTTCAATTCCGTTTACATAACCTACCTCCTGAATCATCTCAAGGTCATAGTTGGTTCGTTGCGTAAGTCTTTGGGCTTCAAGTTCTTTTCCGTGGGATTTTAGATCTGTAACTCTAACTTCTAAATCTTCTCTTATCTTCGCAAACACGTCGCGATAGCTTCTTGGATCCGTCATGTAGTGCTTGGCCGGATAGACTACTGTTTTATTTTCTTTAGAAACTGTATCGCCGGTTAAGGGATCAAATTCTGAAATGTCTTTGATTTTGTGCTGGAAAAAGATCGATTGATTCGCCTCTAATTCTAAAAGTTCCTCTTTTGAATCCGTAATCATTTCGGTCGTACTGAAGGTCTGAAAGACGCATAATGACTGATTTTTGCGAAGTTTTTACTCCTTTCGCAATTTCTAAGACGAACTTGCCATATTCCCGAGGTGATCCGATGTTATAAATACAGGAGACAGATGCTACAACGATAACGTCTTTTCGAGTGAGAAGATTTGCAGTAGCAGCGAGTCTCAGCTTGTCAATTTCCTCATTAATCTCAGACTCTTTTTCAATATAAGTATCGGATTGGGGAATATATGCTTCCGGCTGATAATAATCGTAATATGAAACAAAATAGCTTACTGCGTTGTTAGGAAAAAAATCTCTGAATTCTTGATAAAGTTGGGCAGCCAAAGTTTTGTTGTGGGAAATTATAAGAGTAGGTCTTTGCAGGTTTTGTATTGCATTTGCCATTGTAAATGTTTTTCCCGATCCTGTCACTCCCAGAAGCACTTGATGTCGATTATCCTTTTGCAAACTGCCAGTAAGTCTTTTGATAGCTTCGGGCTGATCACCTGCCGGTTTGAAGTCTGACTTGATTTTAAATCTCATTATTCGGCTTTCTGCTTTCGGCTTACAGACTACAGCAGTAGACGGTAGTCTGGTAGCTACAAGCTTGATAATTTTATCACAGTTTGGTTTAGAAATTAGGAATTAGAAATTAGAAATTAGAAATTGACTCAGAATGAGTCCTTTTGTCATCTTGTAATGTTCTACTTTTTTTCGTATATTTTATTGTATAACTATGCCAGGCGTTTTATACAGAAAAGAAAGACAAGTCTTAGAATACCTTGCTCAATTCCAAAAGCAATTTGGTTATTCCCCAACTCTTTCTGAAATTGCTCAGGCCACAGGGCACAGAAGTAATTCCACTATTCACACGTTAATAAAATCCCTTGTAGATAAGGGGTATGTACAGAAAGTCGACGGAAATACGAGGGTTCTTAAGATAATTGACGATAAAATATCTTCGACCTTTTTAGGAACAACGCCTTCAATTGAGCTGCCTCTTATGGGATATATTGCTGCAGGAAAGCCTCTAGAGCCTCATACCGACCCAAACGCCACATTTCAGATTTCAGCTTCTATGATTTCCGGCAAGAAAACAGCATACGTCTTGCAGGTTAAGGGAGACTCTATGATAGAGGATGGAATATTTGACGGAGACTATGTAGTGATAGAAAAATCAGACATAGCAGATAATGGAGATATTGTAGTGGCGCTAGTTGATGACAATATGGCGACTCTAAAAAAGTTTTATAAAGAAGGCGAGCACGTAGTTTTAAAACCTGCAAATTCCGCGATGGATCCAATTTATCCTAAAAGCTTGCGGATTCAGGGAATTGCCGTAGGCATCGTCCGCAAATTCAAAATCTACTAGAATAGTTTCGGAAGCTTTATAATTTTTAGCTTGTGGTTTATGTACCAGAGGATAAAGATTAAGAATATTGCCCCCAAAACCATCTGAAACTGCCTAAAGTAGGGCTCAAGCTTATCCCATTGACTTCCAAACCTAACCCCCACGTATGTTAAAAGAGTAGACCAGATAAGGGAACCCAGAAAGGTATAAAAAGAAAACTTCCAGATATTCATCTCTGAAAGTCCTGCGGGGAGAGAAATAAAAGTTCTGACTGCGGGCATGATTCTTGAGAAAAAAGCTACGGCATCTCCGTATTTACGAAGCCAATGAAGGGACCTTTCGTATTCATGTTCGGTAATTAGTAAAAATTTGCCGTATTTTCTAATGTGTTTGAGAATTACATGCTCCTCAAGATAGTAACCTAATCCATATGCGATAAGTGATCCTATAAGATTACCGAAGGCCCCTGCAAAAACGACGAACCAGAAGCTTAATTTACCTTGTTGAACGAGAAATCCGGCAAACGGCATTGTTATTTCAGATGGAAGTGGGATAAGCGCAGACTCAAGCGTCATGAGAACAAAGATACCCACGTAGCCTGTAGATTGTATTAGTTGTATAATCCAAGATGTAATAAATTCAACCATATGCATGCGGGAACTTTGTACATTGTATCAACGCCCATCGGCAATTTACAAGATATAACGCTTCGTGCTGTCGATATTTTAAAGAAAGAGGAATACATAGCCTGTGAAGATACTAGAGTAACATCAAGACTTTTAAAACATATCGGAGCTTCGCATAATAAATTTCTAATATCTTATTACGAACAAAACGAAGGAAAAAGAATTCCCAATATTTTAAACCTTCTCCGAAACGGAAAGAATGTTGCTTTAGTCTCAGATTCCGGAACTCCTGCGGTATCAGATCCGGGTTTTAGAATCATAAGGGAGGCAATAAAAGATGGTATAAAAGTCGAAACAATCCCAGGCCCCTCGGCAGTTCTTGCATCGCTTGTCTCATCAGGCCTTCCCACTGACAAATTTTTATTCTTGGGATTCCTTCCCCTAAAAGAAGGGAATAGAATAAAGCTTTTAAAAAACCTTAAAAAAAGTCTTGGCTTTATTGAGGTAACTGTGGTTATTTATGAATCCCCATATAAGCTACTAAGAAGTCTTAAGAATATAATGGATATTTTCGGAGACATCGAAATAGTAATCGCAAGGGAGCTGACAAAGGTTTACGAAGAGAAAGAGTCAGGAAGCATTTCTTATTTTATTGATAAATATTTAGGTAAAAATCCAAAAGGAGAGTTCGTTCTTTTGTTCAGTTTGAAAGCCTAGTAGTTTCTTAACTGATGGTCAATCTGAAGAAGCCTATTGTATTTAGCAACTCTTTCTCCCCTTGCAGGAGCCCCAAACTTCGTATAGTCGGCAGAGACAGCTACTGCGAAATCAGCTATAAAGTCGTCATTTGTTTCCCCGCTTCTGTGAGACACAATAATTTTAAGGTTTGATTGCCGAGCTGCCTCTACAAGAGCCAAAGCCTCGATAACAGTTCCTATTTGATTAGGCTTTACTATTACTCCTGTGATAGCCTTTTTATCCAAAGCCAACTGAAGCCTGTATGGATTTGTCGCGACCAAATCATCCCCTGCTATTATTACTTGATTTGAAAGCCTAAGATTTAACCCTGCCCATCCGTCCCAATCATCCTCAGAAAAAGGGTCTTCAAGGTAGAGGAAATGGAACTCTTTATTCAGCTCGTCATAAAAGTCTATAAGATTTTCATTGGAAAAAGCGGAGCCAGAGTCCTTTAATTTATATTGTTTGTTGTTGAAAAAGTTGTTGGCCGAGCAATCAAGCCCTAAGAACACATCGTAGTTATATCTGTATTTTGTCTCAGAAATTGTCTCTAGCATAAATGATAGAGCTTCCTTATTGGTTGGAAAAACAGGAGCAAATCCTCCCTCATCTCCGGTTAGGGTTATGGCGTTTCTTTCAGAAAGATTTTTTCTTATCGATTCATAAATTTTATAAGCCATATTAAGAGTATCCGGATAGGGGATAGAGCTTGCGGGAATCACCAGAAATTCCTGAAAGTCCATGTTGTTTGAAGCGGCGTGTTTACCACCGTTTAATAGGTTGAATGCGGGAGTAGGAATCTTAGGGGGAATATTTTCATTTTTCAAATATTGTTTAAGATACATAAACAGGGGAAGCCTATTTGAAATGGCCGAAGCTTTCGCAACTGCCATGGAAACAGAGAGAATAGCGTTTGCCCCCAACTTCCCCTTATTAATAGTGCTGTCTGCGTGTATCATTAGATTATCAACCTCCTGCTGATTGGACGATTCTTTTCCGATGAGTATGGGGGCAATTATTTTTTCAACTGTTTCTACGGCTTTTAAAACTCCATGTCCGTTAAATCTATCGGGATCATTGTCTCTAACTTCTAAAGCTTCGTAAGTGCCTACAGATGTTCCTGATGGAACAGAGGAGGAGGAAACCGTTCCGTCCTCCAAAACAACCGTAGTTTCAAGAGTCGGTACGGCTTTTGAATTTAGAATTTCTCTTGAAAAGATTTGTTTGATTTTAGACATTTTTTATTCTTTTAGTATAACCCTTTTTTCAATCTCTGAAACTATTTTTCTTGTTGTCAGCAATGCATCGGGAGAGACAGAAACGCTTGTTATTCCCCATTTAATAACATTTTCCAGAATTTCAGGATTTGAACCAGCCTGTCCGCAAATTGAAGAAGTAATACCAAATTCATGTGAGGTTTTTATGATTTTTTGAAGTGCCCAAAGAACAGACGGATCAGTCTCTTTGAAGGCTTCTGCTACCTCGTCATTATCCCGATCGGTTCCTAGCATAAGCATCGTTAGGTCATTTGTTCCGACCGAAACGCCATCGATTCCTGCTTTAATAAAATCTTCCAAGAGAATGACATTTGTTGGGATTTCTACCATCATCCACAGTTTTAAAGTAGAGGATCTATGAAGTCCCGCCTCAAAGATGAGTTTTTTTACCTCTTCAAGCTCTTTAACGCTTCTGACAAACGGAATCATAATCTGCAGATTTTTAAAGCCCTTCTTATTTCGTACAAGCTTTATCGCCGAAAGTTCCAGGTCAAACACGCTCGGATCATTGATGTATCTAAATGCCCCCCTGAAGCCTAACATTGGATTTGGTTCTATCGGCTCAAATTCGCGTCCTCCCAAAAGATTTCTATACTCATTTGTCTTAAAATCTGAGGTTCTATAGACTACCGGTCGGGGATTAAACAATTTGCAGAAATGCGTAAGTCCTTCTGCGAGTTTTTCAACATACTGTTTCTTTTTACCGTCCTTTATTGCCTTTTTGGGATGTACTCCTATTTTTGCCATCATAAATTCTGCACGAAGAAGACCCACCCCGTCAGGGTGATACGGCAGTGCTTTTTCCGCAAGTTCGGGTTCTGCCAAATTAACATAAACTTTTGTTGCAGTTTTAATGTCCTCAATAATAGGCAAGTCCGTCTTATGAGAGGACGTGAGGATTCCGCCTTTATAAATTTCTCCTTTTGTTCCGGAGACTGTTACGACCTCGCCATTTTTTAGCGTTTTTGTGGCGTTTTTCGTTCCAACTACTGCAGGGATTCCTAACTCTCTTGAGACTATAGCAGCATGAGATGTTCTTCCTCCGTGGTCGGTAACTATAGCAACAGCCTTTTTCATCGCAGGTACAAAGTCCGGATTTGTTTGAGAGGCGACTAAAACATCGCCCTCTTTAATCTTTCCTATTTCCGATGGGCTCTTGAGTATTCGAACGTTTCCCGATGCAATACCAGGACTTCCTCCGTCTCCTTTAAGAATCACGGGCAATAGTATTTCTTGTTCGTGTCTTTTGCTTAAAGATATTTTTGTTGTGGTAACAGGTCTTGTTTGAACTATATAAATTTTGTCTTTTTCAGTGGCCCATTCAACGTCCTGGGGAAAAAAGTAGTGATGCTCAAGCTTTTTCCCAAGTCTTCCAAGCTCTAGTATTTCCTTATCAGTAATTTTTTGTCGTTTTGAGTCTTTGTCCGTAACCTTTACCTCTATGTTTACATGACCCTTCTTTACAAGTTTTCTTTTTTGCTCCGATATCTCTTTACTAAGAATTGAAAGATCGCTCTTTGAGATTTCATAATGGTCTGGAGTTACTTCCCCTTGGACAATCATTTCCCCCAAGCCATAAATTGCCTCGACTATTATCTTGCTCTTGTCATTATTCATAGGATCAATTGTAAACATTACCCCAGATTTTTCAGACTGCACCATTTTTTGGACAGGAATTGCGATCAAAACCTTTGTTTGATCAAAACGATTCTCCTGTCTGTAGAATATTGCTCTTGCTTCAAAAAGAGAAGCCCACGCTTCTTTTATTTTTTGAATCAAATTTGCCTCACCTCTGACGTTTAAAAAGGTTTCCTGCTGTCCTGCAAATGAGGCTCCCGGCAAGTCTTCTGCGGTGGCAGAGGATCTTACTGCCACTAAGGCATCTTTCAGTACTCCCCCAAGCTTTTTGTAGTGATTGTATATCTCCAAGACCAAGTCTTTTGAGAGATCACCTTGGATTATCTGTTTTTTAATAAGGCTTGATACCTGATTTAAAGAGTCGGGGTCATTGAAATCTATCGATGAGAGGAGATGTTTGATCTTGAGTTCAAGATTATTTTTTTTAACAAATTCTTTGTAGGCAAGTGCAGTGACTATGAAGCCATTTGGAACAGGAAATCCTGCTTTTACCATTTCCCCCAGATTAGCTCCTTTACCGCCGACCAAGGATATATCTTCTTTATCAACCTCCGAAAACCAAACTACATTACGGGCAGGCATAGCCTAATTATGAAGTTAAATTAAACTGTTGGCAAGACCCTTTAAGAATTTTTCGAGAGGGGATATTCGCTTGCGTCTATGATTTCAATGGCGGGAATTTTCTTATACTTGTCATTCTTTATAAGGGTCGGCTTTCTATCTCTTTCTACTATGTAGTAGCAGAAACCCCTCAATTTTTTAACAGGTTCGTAGTCGGCATGACCAGGAAGCGATACTGGATTTTCCTCGTCAAAATTAACAGGCGAGTCGTCGGCAGTAACAAAGTAAGTTTTGGATATATTTACAACGAGATGGCCCCACTCGGAAGGCATATAAATAGCATCGCCCGGTTTTACGCGGATCGCATAAGCGTCATCGATCTCATCGTCTATGGGATTACCGTTAGCTCCTACAACTCTTTTTTGAAGTAAAACAATTCCTTCTCCAAAGATTACCCAGTAAGTTTCGTCAAGATCCCCCACGTGATAATGTCCATATGTTTTTATGTACTCCTGTCCCACCAATCCTGGCTCCCATATGGTAATATTTCTTTGATCACTTCCGCCTCGAACCATATGATAATGAATTTTGGGACCTTGGGCGCTAGGGTCCATTAGAACCTCCACCATTTTCTCGTGAAACCTAGGAGCGTAATGTTTGTCAGTAAAATCTTTCATAATTTGCCCTGATCTCTTAACTTTCTTTGTTCAGGAGTCTCATCAATCCTTTCGTAGTCGTCCTCCAGCCTGAACGTTGTGCCTATCTCGGGAGTAGATACTTCGATTATATCGCAATCGGTTATCCCGCAGAGTCTATGTTTTTGTCCAGTAGAACAGGCGTATCCTTTACCTGATTCCATTTCAGT
>Ga0209211_10011496_pt1 | contig 11297 bp, 12 predicted proteins | sample RifGroA2_FD_183992 | JGI IMG/M metagenome (GOLD analysis project Ga0209211, IMG submission 183992) | Groundwater microbial communities from Rifle, Colorado, USA - Groundwater A2 (SPAdes) (version 2) | ecosystem: Environmental > Aquatic > Deep subsurface > Groundwater | place: Rifle, Colorado...
GATTGGGCTGGTGTTGCGCAGCGGCTGGGTTTGCCGCTGTTTGTAAAACCCGCTAACGAAGGTTCCAGCGTCGGCATCAGCAAGGTCAAGGCAGTGGGTGAGTTGCAGGAGGCCTACCGTGAAGCGGCCAGGCACGACAAGCTGGTGATCGCGGAAAGTTTTGTCGGGGGCGGTGAATACACCGTGGCGATTTTGGGCAATGCGGCGAATGGGGGCGATGCGGCGAACGGGGCCGTGCAGGCGTTGCCGGTCATCAAGATCGAACCGGCCAGCGAATTTTACGACTACGAGGCGAAGTATTTGCGCGACGACACGCTCTATTTGTGTCCGAGCGGCCTGAGCGCCGAAAAGGAAGCCGAGATGCAGGGCATTGCCAAACAGGCGTTTTATCTGATCGGCGGGCAGGGCTGGGGGCGCGTGGATTTTCTGATGAGCGGGAGCGGCCAGCCGTTCCTGCTGGAAGTGAACACCTCGCCGGGGATGACCGACCACAGCCTGGTGCCGAAGGCGGCACGCCAGGCGGGTATTGGTTTTGAACAGTTGGTGTTGCGCGTATTGGAGCTGGCGGGGATTAACAAATGATTTTTACGTTTGTCCTTTCTCCCGCAGGAATTAGAGAATTGCCTTTCTCGTTCGCTCCCTCTCCCGCTGGAATTAAAGAATGGCTTTTCTCGTTCGCTCCCTCTCACGCAAGCGGGAGAGGGTTGGGGAGAGGGGCTTCTATCGGGATAACCAGCGACTTGGCTGAGGCTGTTTTTCAGCCTAGTCGAATGGCTAGTGGTTCCATCAGAGGATTGAGGAGAGGGATGTATGTGGGATAACGCGCCCCTGCTACGCAACATGGCCAACGCGCTGTTTGTTGTCAGCGTGTTTGCGGTGCTGTACGGCGCGGTCTATTACGTGGTGCATTTGCCGGGATTGTTTCCGGTGCACAGCGTGCGTTTGAGCGCGGCTCCGCAACGGGTCGATCCTCCAGGCGTACTGGAGGTGGTGCGCAACGAAGTGCAGGGCAATTTTTTTACCGCCGATATTGGGCGGTTGAGGCAGTCGCTGGAAAAGCTGCCGTGGGTGCGTAGCGTCAGCATCCGCCGCGAATTCCCGCATCGCCTCGTGGTGCAACTGGAAGAGCATCAGGCGCTGGCGCGCTGGAACAACAATGCGCTGGTGAATCTGCAGGGTGAGGTTTTTGTTGCGGACAGCGGGCAGGTGTTGCCGGGGTTCATCGGGCAAGATGGGACTTCGTATGAAGTAGTCTCGCACTACGAACAATTCAGCCGGCAACTCGCCGCGCTGGATATGCGGGTGGCGCAGCTTGCCCTGTCGCCGCGCCATGCATGGCAATTGCGTTTGAACAACGGCATGGTGCTGGAGTTGGGGCGTGAGGATATGCAGCAGCGTTTGGCAAGGTTCGTGGCAGGGTATCCGCATATAGACGGCGGAGGGCTGGGGGCTGCGAATAAGGCGGTATATGTGGACTTGCGTTATCGCAATGGATTTGCCGTCAAGCGTGCGGCAGAAGATAAACAACTGAGGATTGAAGGTTGAAAATGTTGATAACCAAGGGTGCAAGGAGGGTGGCGGGGAATAGGCGGGGTTTTGTTCCTCTGTTCCCCGATAAAACTGTCAGCCATTCGACTAGGCTGGCGATTGGTGCCACCAGCATTACCGCTGGCGATGCCACCTGTCCCGTGGAACGGAGCGAATGATGAGCAGAAACAAGGAAGCCAAGAACCTGATAGTCGGGCTGGACATCGGTACGTCAAAGATCGTGGTCATCGTCGGCGAGGTCAAGCAGGATGGAATGCTGGAAGTGATCGGCAAAGGTATGCACGCGTCCGACGGCATGAAAAAAGGCATGGTGGTCAATATCGAAGCGACGGTGGGCGCGATCCAGCTCGCGCTCCAGGAAGCCGAGCTGATGGCGGATTGCAAGATACAGGCGGTGCATACCGGCATCGCGGGCAGCCACATCAGCAGCATCAACGGGCGCGGCATGGTGAAGATCAAGGAAAAGGAAGTGGCGCAGGCCGATGTGGATCGCGTCCTGGAAACCGCCAGTTCGATCAGTCTGTCGAGTGACCAGCAGATCCTGCATATCCTCGAACAGGAATTCAGTATCGACGGGCAGGATGGCATCAAGAAACCGCTCGGCATGAGCGGGATGCGCCTGGATGTCGAGGTGCACATCGTCAGGGGCGCGGTGTCTGCGGTGCAGAACATCATGAAGTGCATCCACCGTTGCGGTCTGGAGGTCAACGAATTGATCTTGCAACCGCTGGCTTCGAGCAAGGCGGTGCTTGAGGAGGACGAAAAGGAATTGGGCGTGTGCCTCATCGACATCGGCGGCGGCACCACCGACATCGCTGTGTTCACCGGCGGCGCGATACGCCATACCGCCGTGATCCCGATTGCCGGGGACCAGATCACCAACGACATCGCGATGGCATTGCGCACCCCCACGCAGGATGCCGATGACATCAAAATCAAGCACGGCTGCGCGCTGCGCCAACTGGCCGATGGCGGCGTAATCGAGGTGCCCGGCGTGGGCGAGCGCGGGCCGCGCATGCTGTCGCGCCAGACATTGGCGGAGGTGATCGAGCCGCGTGTCGAAGAACTCTATTCGTTGGTGCAGGCGGAGTTGCGCCGCAGTGGTTTCGAGGATCTGCTGTCGTCCGGCATCGTGATCACCGGCGGCAGCAGCGCCATGCAGGGTATGGTCGAACTGGGCGAGGAAATTTTTCACCTGCCGGTACGTTTGGGGATACCCAAATATGCCGGAGGGTTGTCGGATGTGGTGAAGACGCCGCGCATGTCGACCGGTATGGGGCTGCTGCTGTATGGCCTGGAGCACCATCAGCGCAACGAGGAGACGCGCATGCAATCGAGCTCGTTTGGCGACGTGATGGCAAAAATGAAAACATGGTTTCAGGGGAATTTTTAAGTTTGGATGTGCCCTTTATTTTGCAGAGATTTTCAGGTTGGGTTTCAGGGTTAAGTTGTAATTACAAAAGGAGAAAACGATGTCGTTCGAACTAATGGAAGCGGAATCACAGGATGCGATCATCAAGGTGATCGGGGTGGGCGGTTGCGGCAGCAATGCTGTGGACCACATGATCGAGCAGGGCGTGCAGGGCGTCGAGTTCATCGTCATCAACACCGATGCGCAGGCGCTCAAGCGCAGCAAGGCGCGCACCCAGTTGCAGATCGGCGCAAACATCACCAAGGGTCTGGGGGCGGGAGCCAAACCTTCGGTCGGCCAGGCGGCTGCCGAGGAAGACCGCGAGCGCATCAAGGAAATGATCTGCGGTGCGAACATGGTGTTCATTACAGCCGGCATGGGCGGCGGAACCGGAACGGGTGCCGCGCCAGTCGTCGCGCAGATCGCGCGGGAACTGGACATCCTGACCGTCGCGGTGGTCACCAAGCCGTTTGCCTACGAAGGCAACCGGATGCGTTTCGCCAAGGCCGGTATCGACGCGCTGCACGAGCATGTCGATTCGCTGATCATCGTGCCGAATTCCAAGCTGATGGAAGTGCTGGGCGAGGATGTCACCGTGCCGGAAGCGTTCAAGGCCGCCAATGGCGTGTTGCAGGGCGCGGTGGCGGGTATCGCCGAGGTGATCAACGTGCCGGGGCTGATCAACGTGGACTTCGCTGACGTGAAGACCGTGATGTCGGAAAACGGCATGGCGATGATGGGTTCCGCGATTGCGTCCGGCCCGGACCGCGCGCGCATTGCGGCAGAGGCGGCGATCGCCAGCCCGCTGCTGGAAGATGTGGATATGTCCGGCGCGCGCGGCGTGCTGGTGAACATCACTTCTTCGAGCAACCTGAAGCTGAAGGAGATCGACGATGTGATGAAGTGCGTCCAATTCGCGGCGGAGGAAGCGACCGTGATCGTCGGTTCGGTATTCGACGAGATCATGGGCGAAGAATTGCGCGTAACCGTCGTCGCGACCGGGCTGGGCGCACCGCGCGTCACCAAACAAAAGCCGGAAATGGTTTATCGCAGCGAAGAAACCTACCAGCGCACCGGCACGTATGACGAACCGATCGCCAGCTCCAATGTGAATTACCCGGATCTGGATACCCCGGCGTATATTCGTAGCGGGCGCAGGGCAGCGGTGGATGCGATGGAAAAATCCGGCATGGATACGCTGGATATTCCCTCGTTTTTGCGCAAACAGGCGGACTAGGGTTGCGGCAGAAGGGCGGGGGGCTATGATAAAATTGCCCCATGATGATTACGCTCAGGACACCGATGGTTAAGCAGCGCACCTTGAAAAATTCCGTCAGCGTGACGGGAGTTGGCTTGCACAGCGGCGAGAAAGTCATGCTCGGCCTGCGCCCCGCACCGGTCAACAGTGGTATCGTGTTCCGCCGCGTGGACACCAGGCCAGTCGAAGAGATTTGCGCACGCGCCGAGCTGGTGAATGACACGCGCCTTTCCACCTGCATGGAGCAGAACGGCGTACGTGTCGCCACCGTCGAGCACCTGATGTCGGCACTGGCCGGGTTGGGCGTGGATAACGCATACATCGACCTGGACAGCGCGGAAGTGCCGATCATGGACGGTAGCGCCGGCACCTTCATCTTTCTGCTGCAATCGGCGGGCATCGTCGAGCAAACCGCAGCCAAAAAATTCATTCGCGTGAAAAAAACCGTCGAGGTGAAGCAGGGCGACAAGTGGGTGCGCTTTGAGCCGCACCACGGCTACAAACTGACTTTCACCATCAATTTTGCCCACCCGGTATTCGCCAGCACCAAACAGCATGTAGTGGTCGATCTGGGCGAAGAATCATACGTGCGCGACATCAGCCGGGCACGCACCTTCGGCTTCATGCATGATGTAGAGAACATGCATGCGCAGGGCCTGGCATTGGGCGGTAGCTTGGACAACGCCATCGTGATGGATGAATACCGCGTGCTGAATGCCGACGGATTGCGCTTCGAGGACGAGTTTGTCAAACACAAGGTACTCGACGCGATCGGCGATCTTTACCTGCTCGGGTATCCGTTGATCGGCGCGTTTTCCGGCTACAAGTCCGGCCATGCATTGAACAATGCCCTGCTGCGCGCGTTGCTTGCGGACGAGCAGGCTTGGGAAATCGTCACGTTCGACAGCGTGGAAGAGGCACCCGCATTCCTGCGCTTGCAGTTGCAGTCCGCTTAACTCCATTCCTGCATTTTAATACAACTCATTTGTTTCGTAGGAGCGGGCCATGTCCGTGAAACGATTGATCGCGGGCATGGCCCGCTCCTACGACCCCGCATTTACTCAACCTACCTCTCTGACGGACGCAAACAAAGCTCCGTCATTCCGGCGCAGGCCGGAATCCAGCGGTTTTATCAAATATGCTTTTGACTTTGCCGACACAATGCGTAAGGCAATTTAATTTGTTTGGATTCCGGATCGAGTCCGGAATGACGACGAATTTTTAGTTGTCTGCACTTTGCGGTAAGCTACGCGCTTTCCTCAACCGCATGGCGAATTTCAAATGGCCCAATATGTAATGTCGATGCTCCGCGTGAGCAAAATCGTTCCCCCAAAGCGTCAGATTATCAAGGACATCTCCCTCAGTTTCTTCCCCGGCGCGAAGATCGGCCTGCTCGGCCTGAACGGCTCGGGCAAATCCACCGTGCTGCGCATCATGGCGGACGTGGACAAGGAATATGACGGCGAGGTGCAGCGCGAGCCGAATATTCGCATCGGCTACTTGCCGCAGGAGCCGGTGCTGGCTCCCGATGCTACCGTGCGCCAGGAAGTGGAATCCGCGCTCGGCGAAGTGATGCAGGCGCAGAAAAAGCTGGACGAGGTGTATGCCGCCTATGCCGAAGAAAACGCCGACTTCGACAAACTCGCCGCCGAGCAGGCGCGCCTCGAAAACATCATCGCCGCATCGGGCAGCGATGCCGAACACCAGATGGAGATCGCTGCGGATGCATTGAGGTTGCCGGAGTGGGATGCGGTGGTCAAGAATTTATCTGGCGGCGAGAAGCGCCGCGTCGCGCTGTGCAAGCTGCTGCTGGAAAAGCCTGACATGCTGCTGCTCGACGAACCGACCAACCACCTCGACGCCGAATCGGTGGAATGGCTGGAACAATTCCTGGTGCGTTTCCCCGGCACCGTGGTCGCCGTCACCCACGACCGCTACTTCCTAGACAACGCCGCCGAATGGATACTGGAGTTGGACCGCGGCCACGGCATCCCGTGGAAGGGTAACTACTCAAGCTGGCTGGAGCAAAAAGGTGCGCGCCTTGAGACCGAAAACAAACAGATCGACGCGCACATGAAGGCGATGAAGCAGGAGCTGGAATGGGTGCGGCAAAATCCGAAAGGGCGCCAGGCCAAATCCAAGGCGCGTATTGCGCGCTTCGAGGAACTCAATTCGCAGGAACACCAGAAGCGCAACGAGACCCAGGAAATCTTCATCCCGGTCGGCGAGCGGCTCGGCAACGAGGTCATCGAGTTCGAAGGCGTTTCCAAAGCCTACGGCGACCGCCTGCTGATCGACAATTTCAGCTTCAAGGTGCCGCCCGGCGCGATCGTCGGCATCATCGGCCCGAACGGCGCGGGCAAATCGACCATGTTCCGCATGATCACCGGCAAGGAGCAGCCGGACAGCGGCACGGTGAAGATCGGCACCACCGTCAAAATCGCGCACGTCGATCAGGCGCGCGATTCGCTGGACAACGGCAAGACCGTGTTCGACGCGATCTCCGGAGGCAACGAAATTCTCACCGTCGGCAAATACGAAACTCCGGCGCGCGCCTACATCGGCCGCTTCAACTTCAAGGGCGCGGACCAGGGCAAGATCGTCGGCCAGCTCTCCGGCGGCGAACGCGGCCGCCTGCATCTGGCGCAAACGCTGATCTCCGGCGGCAATGTGCTGCTGCTGGACGAACCCTCCAACGACCTCGACGTGGAAACCCTGCGCGCCCTCGAAGACGCGCTGCTCGAATTCGCCGGATGCGTGATGGTCATCTCCCACGACCGCTGGTTCCTCGACCGCATCGCCACTCACATCCTCGCGGCGGAAGGCGATTCCAAGTGGACGTTCTTCGACGGCAACTATCAGGAGTATGAGGCGGACAAGAAGAAGCGGCTCGGCGAAGAGGGCGCGAAGCCGAAGCGGATTCGGTATAAGCCGATTAGTCGATAACCTCTGCACTCCCTCTCCCCTCGCGGGAGAGGGCTGGGGGGAGGGGCAGCCATTCGCCCAGAGCCTGTTGCCCCTTTCATACCTGCAGCATGGCTTGGAAGAGATGAGAAAAGGTCTGTCACCGCAGACGCAAGCTGGTGTAAGATTCCCCTATGAATTTCCGAGCAGGAGGCAACAATGAGCGACCGCATCACCATTGATCCCGCCGTATGCCACGGCAAGCCCTGCATACGCGGCCTGCGCTATCCTGTTGAGAACGTGCTGGAGTGGCTGGCCAGCGGCATGACCACTGACGAGATTCTGAGAGACTACGAAGACCTCGAGCGCGAAGACATTCTGGCCGCACTTTCCTTCGCGGCACGCCTCACCCACGTTAAACGACTGGAACCGCTGGCCGCATGAAATTCTTGGTCGATGCGCAACTCCCCAGGCGTTTCGCCCAGTGGCTGAACGAGGCGGGGCACGACGCGCAACACACACTCGACCTCCCCGCCAAAAACCGAACCACTGATAGCGAAATCATTGCATGTGCAATGCGCGAAAAACGCATCGTTATCTGCAAGGATTCAGACTTTGTACAGACTTACCTGCTCAATGGTGAGCCGTCGTTACTGCTGATTTCCACTGGGAATATCTCCAACGCAGAACTTGAGAAAATATTGCACGCAAATTTGAAGGGAATAGAAGACGCGTTTGCAGCCGGGAAATTTGTCGAAGTCACACGCGACGCGTTGGTGGTGCATGAATGAAGATAATTGTGAGCCCGGCCTCTTTAACCCAATCAACTAGTACGCAAATTAGGGAGGTGTGATGTCACGCTGGGCAGAGCAATATAAGAATCATCCATTTCAGACAGCTTGGAGTACTCTAAAGACAAATTTGGACTCCGCCAAAGTCGATGACGAAACAGTTCTTACATCTGTGCAGGAATTGGCGCGTCTCAAGAAAGTAGTTTCGTACATTGACGAGATGCTTAATTCAATTGATCCGGAATTAGTGCCGAGTAGCACTTGGGATAATTTTAACGCTCAAACGACACCTTGCAATCAGCAAATCGTCAACTTCAATAGTAATAAGAATATTGGCCACATCCAAAATGCCAATAACAATGCGGACAACCTCTTGACCTATATCCGCCCCTATATGGTGATTGAGGGTGAGGCTGGTAAAGCACTACTGGAATCTGTAAAAGAATACTCGAAGGCAATTGAGGAATATCTCAGCAGTTTTCACAACAAGGCAGGTTCGCAATTAGAGAACATCAAGAATTCGAAACTTGAATCGGATTCCCTTCAAGTAAAGATTCAAGAAATTGAAGAGCGGGCTGTTCAGCTTAAAGCAAAGCTCCTTGGCGATGAATCAAACGAAGGCGGCATCGAGAGTCAAATTGACAATTTTGTCGAGGAGTTTGAAAGCAAGCTTGAGGATATAAAGTCGCTTCACGACAAGGCGCTTGTTGGTGATGCGAAAAATCCCTCTATAAAAGATGATCTGGAGTCAGCCAAGGAAGCTGCTCTAGCTGACAAAGAAGGCATCGAAGAGGCGCTAGACAGTGTTAAGGATGAGGTGAAAGCTCTTGATGTTTTCCACACAAAAATATTTGGAAAACTGGATGAGGATGGTAAGCGGGAAGGAGGCCTAGCGGAAGAGTTAAATAAACGTGTTGCCGCATTGGGCGAATTTGAAAATAAGCAGGTCACTAAGTACAACGCACTAAATCAGCAAATTGAAGAACTGTTGCCCGGGGCTGCCAGTGCTGGTTTGGCAAGCGCATATAGGGACATGAAGAAATCTTTTGATGACCCCATCAAGAATGCGACAAAAGTTTATTACTTTTCAATTGGCATCATGGTCGTCGCATCGTTCATTTTTTCAATTGAAAATATTGGCGGTGAGCATTGGATTTCATTTGTTAAGTTCGAGAACTGGGATTCTGTCCTGAAGGGATTGGTATTCCGTCTCCCGTTCTATGGTGCTGTCATATGGTTGGCTTTCGTTGCCTCAAAACGACGTAGCGAGTACCAACGGTTGCAGCAGGAATATGCTCATAAAGAAGCGCTGGCAACATCATACGAAAGTTACAAGAAGCAGCTTGCCGACCTTGATAAGGACGATAAGGTTATGCAAAAAGAACTTATCACGAAGGCTATTGATGCCATTGCATACAATGCCTCCCAGACTCTCGATGGGAAGCATGGAGACAATCATCCTACTTTAGATTTGGTTGGCAAGGTGTTGGATACGGTTGGCGAGATTAAGGATGCGATGAAGAAGAAGCCCGCGTAGGGCGCAATAACCAACGGGCATTGCGCCGCATGGTGGTTATTGGTGCAATGCGCTACGCTTATTGCACCCTACAAAACCTGTATCGGAGCGCATCACAAGGAGGCTGAAACAGTGCCATTGGGGTCAGCATCACAATATGTTTTTGCATTTCAATTCTCCTGTTCAGAATCCAAAATCAGATTGATCCTCAACTCGATCACTCTGTTCGTGCTTTACAATCGGCCTGCCCGGCTTTCTTCGCGCTATCCCGTCCGCACGTCCGCCGTACTATTTATTGCATCAATTTCTTCATTCTTTCGCATGGGTTAAAGGGGGCGTGTTCGAATTGTTTTTATAAACCAATATGGTTTCCGCCCGCATCGCTGGTGATAACAGTGAGCTTCCTTGAACCATTTTCATATAGAACTGGCGCGAAATGGGCTCGGTCGTCAGTGGTCAGAGTATTGCAAATACTCGCCGCTTACACTAGTAAGCCAATATGATACTATGCAAATGTTTATAACGGGCAAGATTAATTCGGGAGGCAATCATGATTGTAACGGTATCTGAAAAAGGCCAGCTAGTCATCCCCGCAGAGATTCGCCGACTGTTGGGTATTACGCCTGGCACGAGGTTGAATGTTTTGCCCGATGCGGGTGGATTCAGGGCGTTGGTGGATGATGCCAGGAAAACCAAGCGCGCCGCCGACTGTGTTGGCATTGCCGGATACACGGGCAAGGCGATTCCTGCGGAACAAATGGATGTTGCCAAATACGCGACCAAACCGTGATTGCGCTTGATACCAATATTCTGGCAAGGCTGGTGACCAATGACGATCCGGTGCAGGCTCGCCAGTCAGCCTCGCTCATTGATACGGGCAATGCTTTGTTCGTGCCGCTTACGGTGACTCTGGAACTTGAATGGGTGCTGCGCGGCGCGTATTCACTGGATAAGCCTGCAATCGTAAGATCATTTGAAGCGCTGTTGTCAGTGCGAAATATGAATTTTGAACGGCAGTCCGATATTCAACAAGCGCTTCAATACTATCAGTCGGGTTTTGATTTCGCTGATGCGCTGCACCATGCTGGCACGACGGGCTGCAAAGCACTGGCGACATTCGACCAGAAGTTTGAGAAGTTGGCTGCCAAGGCAAATTTGAAGCCGCCGGTAATTGCACCAACCGAAATATAAAATAATTCGTAGGTCTGGCTACGCCTGACCGCTCCGACAGGCTCAGGACAGGCATGGTGGGCACAGCCCAAGCACTTAGCCGCTACAATTGCTGGTATATTCGTTGGTATATTAAAAAATGAAAAAACGTGGATCACGAAACGGCGCGGCTTTCCAGTTACTTTTCGACTGACACCCTACTATGATCTTATCTACCCTATCCCAAGCTGACCGCTACGTTGCGCTGCATCCGCTGTTCCCGCGCATCTTCGAATACATCCGCAACACCGACCTGCTGGCACTCGCGCCGGGGCGCTATCCCATCGTTGGCGAGCAGTTGTTCGTCATCTTGGAGAGTGTCGCCGGGCGCACGCGCGAAGCGGCGAAGCTGGAATGCCACCGCAAGTACATCGACATTCAACTGGTGCTGGAAGGGACGGATGAGATGGGCTGGAAGGCGCTGGCGGATTGCGCGCAGCCGGTGAGCGATTACAAGGAGGATATACAGTTTTTCCACGATGCTCCGGCAACGTGGATCGCCACACCGCCCGGTGCATTCTGCATCTTTTTCCCGGAAGATGCGCATGCGCCGCTGGTTGCGACCAGCAACATACGCAAAGCGATTTTCAAGATTGAGGTAGAGTGACGTAGGGGCGAGATTCATCGCGCCCTGATTTATTCATACGTCAGAAGAAGGGC
>Ga0209211_10011497_pt1 | contig 11295 bp, 9 predicted proteins | sample RifGroA2_FD_183992 | JGI IMG/M metagenome (GOLD analysis project Ga0209211, IMG submission 183992) | Groundwater microbial communities from Rifle, Colorado, USA - Groundwater A2 (SPAdes) (version 2) | ecosystem: Environmental > Aquatic > Deep subsurface > Groundwater | place: Rifle, Colorado...
TGATGCCGACGAGGCTGTTTTGTATATAGTTACAGCAGAAGACGGGAAAAGTGACACATGGATATTTCAAATAATTCATAAACAAATTCAGAACTCCGACTTTCAGAATTGGTATGATGTTCAATTATCAACTTCTGTTAGTTATAAAGAAATTGGACTTTCAAAAAATACTACACTATGGGCATCGGCAAATTCAGGCACAAGTACTTTTGGAGTATATAATACATTACCAACTGCAATTGACGAAGATACAATGGTTATTGTAAAAACAGCAATGGCAGGTTCAATTCCTATAGCTGCTGGTACTTTATTTACCGGGAAATTTAACCTTGCGGGAGCAATTTCTAACCCAACAGATCCTAAAAAAGCAACAACTTTTGGTATTCCATTTTTCTGGAGACCGGTATCTATTAAGTTTAAATATAAATATACTGCCGGACCAAATAATATTAAAGCAACTCTTATTAATCCTTCGAATATTTATGGTGGATTTACAATCGATACTTTAGATGGTTTTGATAAATGTAATGTTTATGCTATTCTCGAAAAACGTACAGATACTGAAACAATTGAAATCGGAAGAGCTAATTTTATATCTGCATCTACCGAAGATTTACTCTTAGAAACAATTGCTGATTTTATATATACTAATACCGAAAATCCAACTCATATAACAGTTGTTTTTACTTCTAGTAAAGATGGAGATTTATGGACAGGTGCTGTAGGAAGCGAATTAATTATTGATGATTTGGAACTGATATATTAGGAATAATATGAAAAATTCTAAACTAAATCTATGTTTTTTAAATTTGATTTTGTTTCTTTTTATAATTCAATTTACTGCTAATTCACAAGAACGAAAATTATCTGTTTATCCGGCTTTAGGTATTGATCTTGGTGGAGCAACTCCATTTCCTTTCTCCGATATTCCCGATGGAGCCGGTGGAACACCCGAGCCCTATCCGTTTTTAGGTTTGGGTGCCGAATATTCAATTTATGGTAACTGGAAAATTGCAACTGAAGTAAACTATCGAATTATATCATTTACTGCAGATGCCGATGTTATTAGCCAGCCATATTATCCTGGCGATGGTTCCATTTTATATTTTTCAGGAGAAACTTATACCGATGTTGAATTGCGTATGGTTGAATTTCCATTAGTTGGAATTTATCAGTTACGTGACAGTAGAGCTGTACTTTTTGGAGTTTATTATTCCAGAATTTTAGAAGGTACTTTTAATACTGATGCAAAAAAAGGAATTATTAATGCAAATAAAGATATTACCGATAATGCAATTTTACCAGGCAGTGCAAATGCAGAGTATAACTTTAGTGAATTTATAGATAATTACGATTATGGTGTTCTGCTTGGTTACCGCTATAAATTAAGTGATAAGATGAATCTCTATGGCCGTGTTCAGGTTGGATTTAAAAGTATCTTTAAACCTTCGTTTAATAATATTGATTATGAAATGTATCAGGTACGTTTAAATATTGGTGCTACATATCAGATTTTATAATACTTCACAGCTTAATAAAAAAAAATTAATAAAAGTAAATTAAGTTCAATAAATTAGTATTTTAGCAAAGTTAGTAATTTAATATTCAACCATGATGAACATTAGATTTGAAAAATATTTTATTCCCTTTGAATTGAAATTTTCTTTATTCATTTTTATAACGTTATTTTTTATTAATCAATATTCTCATGCCCAGTCATTCGAAAGGCATGAAACTATTTTAGCTTATATAAATAAATTCCCAAATCATGTAACATGGAAAAATGAACAACAATTCGAAGATTTTCATTTCTTAGTAATTTCTGATGATCAACTACTAATAAGTTATTTTAAAAAAATATATAAATCACTTAAAATTAAAGATAAACCGATTAAATTAACAATATCTTCTAATTCTGATATTGATTTTTCCGATGTAAGAGCAATATTTATTTCAAATGATAAAAAAGATTTATACTTAACCGTTTTTGATAAAATTGAAGGGAAACAAATATTGCTTATTAGCGATTCATATTCAGATCCGCGATTCGTAATGATTAATATTTTTGATTCAAAAGCAAATAAACTTGTATTTGAAGTTAATAAAGCAAATATAACAAATCAAAACTTAGAAATTGACGATGAAATCTTATTATTGGGTGGTAATTTGATCGATGTGGCTGAATTGTACAGAAAATCACAACAAAGCTTACGTAGTATTGAAAAAACTTTAAAAAAATATGATCTGTTATTAGATTCATTAAACTCCCAAATAAAATTAGTTCAAAATGAAATTGAAAAACAAAAACAAGAAATTTTTGAACAAAGCTTTTTAATTAAAAATCAAAAATTTGAATTAGAAAATCAAGTTATAGAAATTGATAAGCAAAAACAATTTGTACATGAACAAAAAACTATTCTTAAAACTCAACAAGATTCAATTAATAAACAATCTATTCTTTTATCAACTAAGCAAAATCAATTAAATTTTCAAAAAGATGAAATTCAAAAAGGATTAGAAGTTTTAAAAACACAACAATTTGAATTGCAAAGAATGGATTCTGAAATTCAAGTTAAAACCGAAATTCTGGGACAACAAGATATTACTATAAGCAGGCAAAGACAAATATTGGGTTTATTTATAATTGTAATTGTACTTGTTATAGTTTTAACAATCATAATTTTTAGAGCTAATAATACTAATCGCAAAAAAAATTCGATTTTAAATTTCCAAAAAAATGAAATTGAAAAAATGAATGAAGAGTTAAAATCGACAAACGAAGAACTTTTTCAAAAAAACGAAGAAATTTCTGTAACCTTAGAAAGATTGAAAGAAACGCAGAATCAATTAATACAATCAGAAAAAATGGCATCCTTAGGTGTACTAACAGCAGGCATTGCACATGAAATTAATAACCCAATTAATTTTGTATATACCGGTGTTAATAGCTTAAAAAAGGATTTTAATGATATCTCATACATACTTGAAGAAATAAATTACTTGAATCCGGAAAGTGAAAATCAAAAAGAATTCATTTCCAAAATTGAAAAACTTAAAGAAAAGTATTCCTTTTCAGAAGCATATAATGCAATAAGAAAAACTCTTGAACATATCGAACTTGGAGCTGAACGAACAGCAGAAATAATTAGAGGACTTAGCAATTTTTCACGAATCGAAAAAGAAGAATGGAGACTTTCAAATATTCATAGTCATATTGATGAAATTTTAATACTTCTTAAAAATAAATATAAACAACATATTGAGATTTTTAAAGAATTCTCTACTGTTTTGCCTGAAATCGAGTGTTATCCTGGAAAAATAAGTCAAGGACTCTTAAATATTTTATCGAATGCTATTGATGCAATAAAAGAAAAGGGACAAATAGTTATAAAAACTGAATTGAAGGATAATTTTATATACATTTCGATAAAAGATAATGGAATTGGAATGGATGAAAATACAAGATGTTGGAAAGGGAGTTGGATTAGGATTATCAATTACGTATGGAATAATTCATGATCATAACGGTGAAATTGAAGTGAAATCAGAAATAAACAAAGGAACAGAGTTTATTATTAAATTACCTACTAAACAAAAAAGTTAAAACCAATTATGGAATTACAAAAACACAGTTTATTATATGTTGATGATGAAAAAGTTAATCTTGAACTTTTTTTTCTTTCATTTCGTCGTGACTTTGAAATCTATTTAGCAAATTCAGCAAAAGAAGGACTTATATTTCTTGAAAAGAATAAAGTTGATGTTATTATAACTGATCAAAAAATGCCCGAAATGACTGGTGTTGAGTTTTTATGTGAAATAAACAGGAGATTTCCTGACATACCACCTTGTCGTTTAATGATTTCAGGATATACACGTAATGAAGATATTGAATCTGCTTTTAATAATTATAAATTATTTGAGTTTATTTCTAAACCCTGGAATGCAATACAACTTAAAAAAACAATATTAACAGCTATTGAAAAATGCCATGGATAAAAAATTTTCCATACTATATGTAGATGATGAAGAAAGTAATTTACATATATTTAAAGATACATTTCGTAGAGAATATATTATATATACAGCAATTAGTGCAAAAGAAGGATTAAAAATTCTTGATAATGAGAAAATAGATCTTATTCTTACTGATCAACGAATGCCAGAAATGGATGGTGTTGAATTTTTAAAAAATGCTTTAAAAAATTATCCTGATTTAAACCGCATTCTTATTACAGCATATAGCGATTTTGATGCTATTCGAAATGCAATAAATGAAGCTCAGATTTTTCAATATATTCAAAAACCCTGGACAGAAGATAAGTTAAGATCAATTATTGAACAGGGACTTGAAGTTTATAGGTTAAAAATTGAAAATACTAAACTAACTAATGATTTAAAAGATAAAAATGAGCAGTTGGTGAAAATGAATAGTGAACTTTTGAATTTAGACAAACTCAAAAATGATTTTTTATCCTTAATTAGTCATGAAATAAGAACTCCATTAAATGGATTAGTAGGTCCATTTCAGCTTTTAAAAGAAGAATTTAAAAATGAATCTGAAAATATTTTAACACTATTTAATATTTTAGAAAATTCAGTTAATAAACTCGAACAGTTTTCAATTTCTGCACTTAACATAACAGCGCTTAAATCAAAAAAATATAAAGTTCATTTAGAAGATGTTGATTTTAATCAAGTTTTACAATCAACTATTTCACTTCTTGGAGACAATATTTACAATAAAAAAGTAAATTTTATATATGATATAAAAGCAAATGTAGTAATTGCAGATTTAGATTTGTTTAAAATTAGCTTAAAGGAACTCATAGAAAATGCAATTAAATTTTCAGACGAAGCAGGAGTTATAAATATCAAAACATTTATAGAAGATGAATGGGTAGTTATTCAAGTTACTGATAAAGGAAAAGGCTTAGAGCCAAAATATTTAGATCATTTATTTGAGTTATTTATTTCGAGTGATGATATAAAAAATAAAGGTTTAGGTCTCAATTTGGCTTTAATAAAACTAATTATGGATGCTCATTCTGGGAAAATAGAAATTAAAAACAATGACAAAATACAAGGAGTAACTGTAAAACTCTATTTCAAAAATACAAAACAAACATTAAAATAAAGGAAAACAATTAATTAGACTATCCTTGCTATGTAATTTTAAATAGATACATTCATCGTAAATCAGTAATATTAGGTAACTTAAAGTTACCTTTTTTATGAACTATAAATTAATCCTAAAATTTTGTAAATTAAATCTTTACTCGAAACCTTTTTCTCAAAATCAAGACTTGCTACATCCGATTCCTACGCATGAAAGAGAAATTACAATTCGAATAAATTACAATATCTAACATAGAAGAATTATTTTTTAATATTTAATTATATCTATTTGATATTATGCGTATAACAATCTTATTTGAATCGTTTAACTATTATTATAGATTTAACCTGCTTGAAAAAAATGCTTTTAAACCAATAAGTGTTTTTAATTGTCATATTGTTACGTAAACACATAAAAAAGCATAAGAATATAAATTGGTATTAGATCTAAAGATATTATTAAAAAAATAGATAGTAAAAAGTAAATATTAAAAATTACAATTTTTTATCAGATTATATAAATCAATATTGATATATTATTGTTATATATTTGAGAAACAAACATCTGATTAAACTTTAATCTGATAAAATAATTTTCTTAAATCAATCATTTTGAATATCTTTATTTAATTTAAAAAAAATATTGATGTTTTTAATTAAATTTTATAGTTCTGTTACTACCAATTATGAGTTGTATCTTATAATTGCTCTTTTACTTTATATTTTATATTTACATTTAAAGTTAGTAAAAAAAGATTCTATAATATCTTCTCACTTTGAACTGTTACAATCACAAAAACTGGATTGGAAAAAAACTGAAATGCCTAACTATTTTGACAATTTCGACAAAAAAACATCGAAAGATAAGTTTTTAAATGACGATATTTATTCATTCTTATTTGCTGATAATGAAGATGTAAAAATATACTTACACTATACAAGAACAGAGAGAATAGCAAAAGATATTTTAGTTGAAGGATTTAAATTTGTTAATTCGTTTTACAAAACAGCAGAGTTGGTTTTTAATGATAAACTTTATTTAGTTCATAGACACAATGAACACAAGCAATATGGAGAATTTGTAATAGTTATAAGTATATCTAAAAAAACTTTTAACCATTATACACAAGAACTTTCAAAGTTACAAGCAAAAAATATTGCTGTTGAACAAATCCTTACTGAAGTATTACCTTATATCGATGAAAATTCAGAAGAAGTTTTTACTTGTCCAAAACAATTTATTAAAGGTTATTTTAATTATGTTGATGGAAGTATTATTAAAAATTCAAACTACAATACAAATTATAATTCTATAAGTTTTGAGGAGAATCTTAATAAACTTAAAACTTGAAAATTAACTATTAACAATTTAAATTAATCAATATGAAAAACAAATTTACATTAATTAAACTGATGGTTTTTGTTAGTATCATTTTTGTTAGTTTTTCTTGTGATAATGAAGAAACCAATGTAAATATTGACAAAGATCTTTATTCGATGGCTAAATCAACTTCTGGGTTTTCATGGTATAAAAATTCAGATGAATATCTTGAACGAAGCGATAGTAGTGGTCATAGTCAGCCATTTTTGAGAACACGTTACAATTCAATTGCTGCCTCAATGTTCGATGCGAATGGTAAAATTCTTGAAAATTCAACATTCCCTGATGGATCATTAATAGTGAAAGAATTAGTAGATGCAAATTTTGAACTTGAGCTTTATGCAATTCTTTATAAAAAGTATGATAATAAATATACTGATTTAAGAGGATGGGTATGGGGATACATTGATGCTGATGGCGAAGTAATTGTTTCTGCATCTGAAAAGGGATCGGGTTGTAGTTACTGCCATTTACAAAGTGAACATATTGATTACACACTTATGAACAAATATTTTCCATAATCCTATTATAAAAAAACTCTTAATAAATAACATATATAGTGCAAGCAATTAAAATTAATTACCACAGAATAAAGCAAATTGAACCTTATTTCTTTTTCTTCTTTCTGATAATTAATTTAATTCCAGTATTTCTATTTAAATTTTTACCTACACTCGATGGTCCATCACATCTTCATAACTCAAACTTAATAAACAACATCCTTTTCTCCGATTCCGACTTTATAAAGAGTTTTTACAATCTAAATACAGAATTAATTCCAAATTGGAGCGGACATTTTATTTTGTCCTTATTCAATTTATTTTTACCAGCATGGATTGCAGAAAAAATTCTAATTTTAACATACCTTATCATCTTACCATTAAGTTTCAGATGGTTTATTAAAAGCATTAGCTCTGATAATTATTACCTATCCTATTTTATATTTCCTTTTTGTTATTCATTTACATTTTTCCTTGGTTTTTATAATTTCAGTCTTGCTCTAGTACTTTTATTTCTAATTTTAACTTATTGGACAAAAATTCAGAATAATTTAAAGTCAATTCATTTTTTAATTCTCTTTCTACTTTTTACAGTGCTTTATTTTTCACATGTTTTTGTTTTTTTAATAACAACTTTAGCTATTGCTGTTATTATAATAAAACAACTTACTCTCGACATTGAAATAAATTCACTTTATAAAACTTTTCAATTGTTTTTAAAAAAAGTATTATTTGCAGTATTAACTTCTGCTATAGGTATAGCATTATCATTAAACTTTCTCCTTACACGTGAAGCTTTTGGTTATTCATATATTCCTAAAATTGAACTCCTTCATTGGTTAAAAAACATTAGGCCAACCATTGTATTCCATTTCGGACACGAAGGTGTTTATACAAGTATTCTTTTTTATTTAATTGCCGCATTAACCACTATAGCACTATTTAATAAAGTAAAAGAAATAATTAAATCTAGACCTTCTTTTACAGTGTTTATTAAAAATTCTATTGTTCAAAACGACTTATGGTTTATATTTTCTTTTATTCTTCTTTTGTTGTACTTTTTTATGCCCGACTCAAATGGTTACTCAGGTTATTTCACTGTACGGTTAGGACTTTTACTATATATGTTTTATTTAATATGGATTGCAACCAGAAATTATAGCAAATGGATTATTATTTCATCAGTTACTCTTATCTTTATAGCTAATACAGGTTTAAATTATTATTATCTTAAACAAGTACGAAAACTAAATAAACAAGCTGTTGAAATCAATAATCAAAGTAAATTTATTGATAACAATACAGTTGTTTTACCAATGAACTTTTCTTCAAACTGGATGCATGGCCACTTTTCGAATTATTTAGGGATTGATAAACAAGTTGTTATTCTTGAAAATTATGAATGCAGTACAGGTTACTTCCCAGTTAAATGGAACGATGATAGTTTTCCGAATACAACAATTGGAACTATGTTAAAATCAGATTTTTGCACCGACTGGAAAACTAATAAATCCAGTTTAAAGCAATATCAGGTTAATTATATTTTTATTATTGGTAATTCGAAAGAACTGGAAGATATTTGTGCACAAAAATCAATTGAAATGATTGAATGCAATTATGATATGGTATCTCAAACACAAAATACAATTCTTTATAAGCTAAAAAATAATCAGAATAATGTAAATTGAATCATTGCTTTATAAAAAATTACTATTAACTTTTAATCTATTTTGTAAGCTTATTACCTAAATCAAAACAACTTTTCAGTATTTCTTGATTTTTAACTGCATCGTTTTTTGCCAATTTTTCAGGTATACTCAGTTTTGTATACAGTTGACTTAATTCATTTTCGTTTTTTGAGATTTGTTTTATTACAGCTAATCGGGTTGCTTTAATTACATGAAGCCTGTTTTCATCCCCCATAACTTCTTTCATATATTCGAACAAATCAATTACTGGCTGTGCATCAATTTCATCGGATGAACCCATAGATAATAGTAACACAAAATCTTTATTCCATTTTTGCCATGGTGTATGTTTTACGGCTTGCTCGGTAATCTGAACATGCACAAGAGAACGAAAACGGTCTATAATTTTTTTTAAAGGAGCAGAAACATAATGGAAATATATGGGTGATGCAAAAACCAACACATCGGCTTCGGCAATTTTCTGGCTTAAATCGGCCCAGTCGTCACCTGAAATGGAACATCGTTTAATTAAGTTGCAGCGTAAACAACCATTGCAATAATCAATTTTTAAATCCTTTGCTAAAACATGCTCAATGTGTTCAGAATTAATTTTTGCACCATTTAAAAAATGCTCAACTAGTATTGATGTATTTCCTTGTTTTCGTGTACTTCCATCGAGTACAAGTACTTTTTTCATATATCTGTTATTTGGAATTTGTAAACGAAGTATCTTTAAAATAATCGCTCATATAGCTTATTTTATCTTCGTTAAAATGGAAAATGGTAACTCCACTATTCGAGTATGGTTTGCCATCTTTATATTCGCCTTTATTGGTCCATATTGCACAAGCTCTATCGCCTTCAGTAAATATTTCTGAAACAGTAAAAGTTAAGGTTGAATACTTTCGTAAAAGCACGGTAAGAAAAAGAACAACTCTCTTTGCTCCTTCAATTTTCTGTGATCCTGGAAAATCAAATAATAAATTTTCTGCAATATTATTTTGCATAGCGGAAAAATCACGCATATTCATTGCATCGAACACTCCTTGAGCAAAATTTTTATAAGAAATTGAATTTGTCATTTTTATAGATTTTAAAACTCATGCAAAATAAAAAAATATCATGAGTTTTTCTAATTGAAATTGTTTTCTCTATATTGCTTTATAAAATAGCAAAATAAAAAGTATGAAAAAGAAAATTGGAAGTGTTTTGTTTTCGATAACATTATTATCGGGTGTTTCTTGTTCTCAGAATATATCCGAAAACAATGAGTATAAATTTTTAGTAGAAAAGACAAAAACCTTTGTAAAATCAAATGATATTGATGGATTTTCTGTTGCAATATTTACTAAAGATTCTATAATCTGGAAGAATTGCACTGGTGAAACATCAACAAAACAGAAAATAAACGAAAATACCTTATTCAGCATTCAATCTGTGTCAAAAAATATAACAGCAACGGCTGTTATGATTGCAGTTCAGGAAGGACTAATTGATCTGAATAAGCCTGTTATTGAATATTTACCAGAACTAAATTTGAATAGTTGTTTCGAAGAAAATCCTGAAAATAAAATTACATTACATATGATTTTATCTCATACTGCAGGATTTGCCCATGAAGCACCAATAGGTAACAACTACGATTTTTCATTTAATACGAACGAAGAACATTTACAAAGTATTAACAATACTTGGATGAAACTTCCTGTTGGTAAAGATTATTTCTATTCAAATAATGGTTTCGATTTGGCTGCTCAAATTATTGAAAAAGTAACAGGAATTCCATTTAATGATTATTTAAAGAAAAAAATCTTCGAGCCAATTGGAATGGAATCAACAACAATTGATAATAATGAAATTTTAAACAATCTAAATAAAACCTGCGGAAAAATTTCCGGAGCAGTTAAAACTAAGTTTTATAAAACTCCATTGATTGGGTCAGGCGCTGTTTATACAAATTTATCAGATTATATAAAGTATGTGCAATTCGAAATGAATTGGGGTAAATTAAATCAAAAACAATTAGTTGAACCAAACTATTTGCTCGATATGTTTACAATACGTTTTAATAATTATGGTTTGGGCACTTATATTGGAAATGACAATAAACTGTTTTATATAAACCATAATGGAGCAGGTTTTGGGTATAGTTCCACAATGCTTTGGTTTCCAGAATACGAAATAGGTTGTGTTGTTATGTGTACAAATCAAACCTATTGTTTTCCTTTGGCTTTCGAAATTTCATCTGAATTCATAAAAAATAATAAACTGCCAAAAGTAAATTCTGAAGTTATTGATAAGTTTATTGCTGCAAATAAAAATTATTTCAATAATCCTGAATTAATCAATAATGTAAAACTTGAACCATGTTCTGGTGATACCATCTTTAACAATGAATGGAAAAAATATACAGGAACTTATAAAATTGTATTAGGTGGTGCAGAATATAAATGGTTCTCGAAGCTAGCATTTAAACTTGGTTACATTGCCTATAAAATGAAAGTGATTGAAAAAAATGATAAACTTTACATTTCAGGATATTTTGGTGTAAGCATGCTACGTGAATATAAACCCGGAATATTTTTTACTCAAAATAATGATGTATTAG
>Ga0209211_10011499_pt1 | contig 11295 bp, 11 predicted proteins | sample RifGroA2_FD_183992 | JGI IMG/M metagenome (GOLD analysis project Ga0209211, IMG submission 183992) | Groundwater microbial communities from Rifle, Colorado, USA - Groundwater A2 (SPAdes) (version 2) | ecosystem: Environmental > Aquatic > Deep subsurface > Groundwater | place: Rifle, Colorado...
AACAATATGACCTGTACGACCACAACCCAAATCTGCCACAAACATCCCGGGTTGCACTTGAGCTTTGTCCAATAATAGTGGCGCGTCTACCATGCGGTTGCCATTGGAATACATATTATTTATTAAACATAAACAAATTACTAAAAATGCTCATAATTATTCCACCCAAGAGTCCAGTCATACCAAGCATAGCGATAATAATTATGGCCAAGCCAATTAATTTATACATTAGTCGTGATCCACCATCGGAACCTAAGTGTTCTTCGGCCCAAGCATTACTACCAAAGTTTTCCAAAAACCATTCAGTTTTAATTACCATAAAACAACCAACCACAATTGCCAAAATTCCGACGATGTATGTCATAATTAAATATTTTTTAATAACAATAATAATTATAGCAAAAATGAACAAAAAACAAAAGACGCTATGTTTTAAGCGTCTTTTAAACTATTTATTTTTTAATTTCTTTTGTTTTACAGGTGCTGACAAAAAATTCTGTCCAGTCACCACACTTTTCCCAGTTTTTTGTTCTAATTCTAAACGTGCATTTTTGGCAATACGTCCGCCTTTTTTGGCTGGAATTTTATTTTCTTTTAAACCCTTTGCTTCCACAGTTTCAGCAATCTGACGTGTAGAAAGCTCGGCCAAAGCTGTAAAAACCAATTCCGCGTCTGACATATGATCACGTAAATTTTCTGTTTTAAGTTTTTTTAAATTTTTATGTTCTTTCACTGACAAATCACTCCATTCTTTGTGAATAATATTGGTCAAAATTGCGTATTCGTCTTGTTCTTTTACTTCATTATTTTCCCAATAATCTGTTAATTTATTTCTTATTTCCTGTCCCATCATTCTTTGCTGAATCCATTTTTCACTCCGCCCCATTCTTTGCCAATAATCACGGCTACGATTGAGTGCTTTTTCTGGATCATTTATTTCTTGGATCCTTTCATAACCAACTTTCGCCAGCCAGAGTTTAATTGGCTCGGCTTTTGGACTTGGCACAGATTGAATAATTCTTAATAAATGTTCAGGATTTCCTGCTAAAGTTTTTCTGTTTTTTCCGGTTTCTGTAGTCATTTCTACCTGGGGACAATTTGTCCCTATGTAGCCAGCTAATTCAGAATCTCTTTTTCTAAGTTTCTTTAAATAATCAGTCGGGTTAGTGCTTCCAGTAAGCGCAAAAATAACATCAACCACAGAAAAAAACCATATCTCGGTTTTTTCGTCCCAAACCCGCCGAATTTCTTTGTCTTCAAAAATCGCCAATTTATTATTTTTTATCATAAATTTTTAACTTAAATTTTATACAAGTATTATATCAAAAAAATCAAGCACAAAAAAGCCGGCGTATGTACCGCCAGCTTTCTAAACCTCTAAATAAGGCTAACTCACACTATCATCAAAAACTAAATTATTTACTTTCAACTCCTTTAAGATACATAGCCTGCTGACGCAAAGCCTCAAGTATCTGGTCGCCATTTCTACCATTCAATCTATCAATCGAGCCAGATCTTGATAATACTTGATTTAACAATTTGTATACTTCATCCGACTTTTCCGATTTTTGCCAGGTTGGATGCACTGATGGATCAATTTGAAAATCTGGTGTCATACCTAACGCCTGAGCAAAAATAACTATATAATCTTTTATTTTTCTTTCTTCCTCTATTTCAGTTTCTCGTGTTACCCCATCTAACATGTCATTTCTATTTCTCATGTGAGATGCGTGTTCATCTATTAATTCAATCATATCTTCCAATTCTTCTGCAAGCTCTTCCGCGTTTTGCTCAGTACGTTCTTGTTCTGGTGATACCATTTCCGCTCGACCAACCTCATGCCCAACACCATAACCACTACCAGCTAAAGTGGCACCGAGCAAAACTTTTGCTATCAGCCCCTTCTTTGCTCTATTTATTTTTCCTAAAATTGAGTCGCCTTGATTTTCTTTAGGCTGTTGTGGCCTAGGTTGTCCTTCACGCATATTTTTTATATTAAAATTAACCCCTTTATTCTACCCCCCCCATTAATGTTTTGGCAAGCGATAAGATGTGGATAAACAAAAAGACGCCCGCATCTGCGGGGCGTCTTTCCTATGTCTTCAGTCTTACGTCCTATGTCTGGTTTAATACACTCCCAAATACTTTTCTCTTTCCCACTCAGTTACAGTTAAACGAAATTCATCCCATTCTTGCATTTTAATTTCATAATAACGTTTGGCCATATCCGCTCCCATTACATCTTTAATCATTTTGTCTTGATTCATATTTAGTAAAGCACTATAAAGATCACGCGACACAGTATCTATTCCACGATTAACAATTTCTTCGGGCGTCATTTCGTAAGTTGATTCTTCAATTGGTTCGGGTGCTACTAATTTATTTTCAATGCCATCCAAGCCTGCTGCCAACATTACTGCGTAAGCCAAATAAGGATTACAAGTTGGATCGGGACAACGCAATTCGCAACGCGTAGTTTGGGGTTTTTCTGGGTTCACTCTGGGAATTCTCATAAGTGCCGAACGATTCGTTTGACCCCAAGAAATATATACTGGTGCTTCGTAACCCACTACCAAACGTTTGTAGGAATTTACCGTGGGATTAATGATCGCGTTCATGGCTTTGATATGTGCTAATTGCCCGGCAATAAACTGCAAAGCAAAATCCGATAAGTGATATTTTTTCTCGGCCGAATAAAAAGCATTTTCACCATTTTGAAACAAACTTTGATTGGTATGCATCCCTGAACCATTAACACCAAAAAATGGTTTAGCCATAAAGGTAGCATGCAAGCCCATTTTTTGCGCCACCATTTTTAAAGCATATTTAAAAGTAATAGTGTTATCAGCAGCGCGTAACGCATCAGAATATTTAAAATTTATTTCATGCTGACCATTGGCGACTTCGTGATGCAGGGCTTCTACTTCCATACCAAAACCAGCCAAAGCTGTACCCATAGCATGGCGTACCGTGGTGGCGCCATCAATCGTTTGATCAAAATAACCAGCCTGATCGTGTGGCAAAGGTTGAATTACGCCATTTTCATCACGCTTCATTAAAAAGAATTCCAATTCTGGAGCTACATAATAATCAAAACCCAATTTTTTTGCTCTGGCGATTTGTTTTTTTAAAATATAACGTGGATCACCAGTAAATGGTTCACCATTTGGCATAAAGACATCACAAATTACTCGCGCTTCGGGATAATGATTACCCTTGGTCCAAGGAATTACGGCAAAAGTTTCTAAATCTGGTTTTAAAAACATGTCGGATTCCGAAATTCGCGCAAAACCTTCAATTGAGGAACCATCAAACCACTTGCCAAATTTAATTGTTTCACCAAATTGATTGACCGGAATTGTCACGGCTTTTAAAATTCCTAACAAATCCGAAAATTGCAGGTGAATAAACTTCACCTTGTGTTTAATTATCTCCTCCCTAATTTGTTCTATATTCATATGGAATATAAAATTAAGAATTAATGGCTCCGAGGGCTGGACTCGAACCAGCGGTATCCGCGTTAACAGCGCGGTGTTGTACCAGCTCAACTACCTCGGAATATTTGACTAACAATTGCCAGCCATAGGCTGGTCAGCCTTGGGCTGAAACTACAGGGGAATATAATAAATACAAAAGATAAACCCGCCAGTGAGGCGGGTTAGTTAGCAATGATTTTTAGTATGCGCAAACTAGGCCCGTCTCTTGGCTTTATTATTATTGTTATTATTGTTCAAGCGATATAATTTCATAACAAATATATAATAACAATTAAATTATAATTCGTCAAATAATTTTATACACACGTACACACCTTAATTTGTTAACAATTAATTATCAACAAACCAAGATGCCGGAATTGGAAAGTGTCCGGCGCACTGGTTTGCTTTGAAAGCAATAAAGGACGATCAGGGCGCTAGACGCAACCCTGGTAGGTCTGATGCTGTTCTCTTCCGCAATGGGGAAGAGGTTGAAGCGTGGAAGGGTCGACCACCACCCAGCCGAAGTGGTTGGGCCCCACCGAGTAGCGCAGTAAGCAGACCGGTTCGAGTCCAAGCCCCAAATGTACGATCCGTCTAGTGACCTCGTCATAGGGGCAGGAAACCTCGCTGCTCTGGTTGACAACTCCGCGCCAGTCGAGCTCGGCCAGCCACACTTTGCACCACCTCTTTGGGCTGTCGAGCGGCAACTGACGTTCTTCTTCCTCGCCGATAAGCGCCGGCACGATGCTTACAACCTTCGTTGGCAGCGAAAGAACCTCCAGGGCCGCTAGCCTAAGCACCAGCACCGAAAAGGCCTCTTGACCCGGGGACATGTTCGGCATTGTACACCCTCCATAGCAATGGTTACATTGACCAACCCAATAAATTCTAATATACTTTAACTAAAATAACAAGTAAATATGAAAAAAATATTTCTAGCAACACTAATTATAATTTTGGCTTTGGCAGTTTATTTAAATCGCACTTACGCGCATATTTATAATACGATTAGCAAAGCTAATTTACCCTCATCACCAAGCCAGAAAAATTATTTTTTACGAAGCGAGGATGCTTGCGGAGAGCGTAGCGGGATAACTCCGCAGCAAGTAAAAAACAATTTTTCTTGCGAAAAAATTAAAATTGCTTTCTTGGGTGATAGTTTAACAGCTGGAGTAGGCGTAAAATGGCAAGAAGACACCTACCCTTACCAATTGGCCCAAAAAATTGCTAACGAACAAAAAAAACAAGTAGAAGTTTTAAATTTAGGTGTTCCTGGAGCCACTAGCGTCGATGTTTTAAACAATCAAATTGCTTTGGCTAACAACTTTACTCCCGACAAAGTAATTATTTTTATTGGCATCAATGACCTGCATAATTTTGTTGACAAAATAAAACTAGAAAATAATTTAAAACAAATAATTAATAATTTAAAAATTGAAGAAAAAAATATTTATATAGTTGATCTTCCTTATTTAGGAAGTAAAAAATCTTTTCTTTGGCCTTGGCAATACTACTTTTATTACCAAACAGAAAAATACAATGAAGCCATTAACAATGTTTTAAGAAATTCAGAAACAAATTCACTTGATACATTTTTAGCAACTTCCAAATCGTTTTTTAAAGACACTACCTGGTATTCTGCCGACAATTTTCATCCCAATAGTCAAGGATACGAACAAATAGCTAATTCAATTTATACTTATCTATACAATGTTAGTAAACCTCTCTAATTTCCAAACTCAAAACCTGATTTTTTTTATCCTGCTCGGGCTAGCAATTGTTTCGACTTGTAGAAAAAGAAAAGACCCCACGCCAATGGCTGTGGATTCTACTACCGAACTGAAAGGCTTGGCAATTTTGGCAATTATTTTGGCGCACATTGGTTATGGCTTGGTAACAAATAATAAATTTCTTTACCCGCTTTCTACTTGGGCTGGCGTAGGTGTGGATTTATTCTTTTTTCTTTCGGCTTATGGCCTTACTTTGTCGGCTCTCCGCGTAAAATCAACTGGCACTGACCACGCGGCAAGAAAAAAAGATTTAACTATTCCACAATTTTATTGGCGCCGACTTAGTAAAGTTTTAATTCCTCTGTGGATTTTCTTGATTATTTTTTTCTTGGCTGATAAATTTATTTTGGGAATTAATTATTCTGGCACCACGATAATTCAAGCCTTTTTGGGATTCTTTCCTCGCGCTCATTTATATTTGGATGTTAATTCCCCTCTTTGGTTTATTACCCCGCTTATTTTTTATTACTTAATTTTTCCAATCATCTTTATAAAAAAAATCCCCGAATTAACAGCAATTTTTTTAGGCATTATTGGGGCATATTTAATAAAAATGAATCTTGATATTGATGCGGGGGTACGCGGTTTGTGGACCTTACATTATTTGGCTTTTCCACTAGGAATTTTATTTGCTTCACTATTTAATAGAATAAAAAACTTTCAGCCATTAATAAATTTAAAAAATAAATTAGACAATAAAAAACTATTATCAATAATTCTTAGATCTTCTGCCCTAGGCCTTATGTCATTAGTTTGGCTCTATTTATTTACAAATTCTGGAGTGGGAAGAGAAAAAATTGTTGAACAATTATTTAGTCTTTTGGCTCTGTTAATTACTACTTTTATTTTTATTTTAAAACCAATTGAAAGCAAGTTTTTAATTTGGTTGGGAATTTTTTCTTTTGAAGCTTATTTACTGCATTGGCCGTTAATGTATCGTTACGACATATTTTTTAAATACTTGCCCGCTGGCGTGGTAGTAATGGTTTATTTGATTTTGTTTATTTTGCTCGGGTTTATTATTAACTACCTAAAGAAAACTTTTTTTATAAAGAAAAATTAGCCTGCCTGCCGATGAGGCTGGGCTAAAATTAGGAAAAATTAACACGACCTGTGTATAAAGGCCTTGACAAAAGGTCTTTTTTGTGATATACTACTTTGTTATTTAGTTGGTTTTTTGTTTTGCTAAAAACCACCCCGGCCTGCGGGCCACCCCTCCTTCCCCGTAACCTGGTACGGGATAAACTCCAGGAGGGGACAACGACAACGTTCACTCACTCGTTCACGCGCGCACAAACACAAGGTAAAAATTTAGAGGCGAGGAAGAGTGCTACGCCGTAGCGAGAGCGAAGGCGGATTTGTTCTGTTGTTTGAGCTATGTAATAAGCGAGTTCAGAACAAAAATGAATGACGAGACCTAAATTTTCCGTAGTGTTTGTTTAGCGCGAAGTTTTTGCTCCACTTTTTTGAAAAAGTGGAAGTAAGAGTAATTGAACGATTTCCCTGCCTGCCGGTAGGTAGGTGGATTCCTGTCGGAATTTATCCCGTACCAGGTTACGGGACAAGAATGACAGATGGTGATAACGAAACCCCACCCTAACCCTCCCCTCGTAGGGGAGGGAAACCAACACACCCCGTCGCTTCTGACGCGACACCCCTCTCTCTCTTCGAGCCTGAGCCTCAGAGCCGAAGGCTAGAGGGGATTTGACCTCCATTTTTTTATTTCCGCGTGATTACTCCGTCTTCGCTTTCAGCTACGCCGGACAGGCCGTTTCATCCTTTTCTCCACTTTCTGATTTCTGCATGATTTCCAGAAAGCAAAACGTCTGGCACTTTCCAACCATTAAAATCATCTGGCTTAGTATACTGTGCATATTCTTTTTGCATGGGGATTGCTTCGTCGCCCTTGGGGGCTTCTCGCAATGACAACTTACTACCAAACGTTTCTTCTTTTAAACTTTCTTCATTTCCAAGTACCCCAGGAATTAAACGCGAGACTGCTTCAATAATTATTAAAGCTCCTAATTCTCCTCCTGCCAAAACATAGGGCCCAACTGAAATTTCTTCATCAATTAAATAATCAGTTACACGTTGATCCACACCTTCATAACGTCCACAAACAAAAGTAAGTTCTTGATATTTCGCTAATTGTTCTGCCAAACGTTCATCAAATTGTTTTCCGCGTGGACTTAATAAAATTGTTTTTTTCTTTTTCTTGATTTCGCCAGTAAATATTTTTTTTATTTTACTCAAACCATCGGCTTTGCTAAAAGGTATTGCTTCCAAACTTTTTAAAGCTTTAAAAATTGGTTCTACTTTCATTACCATGCCTGCTCCCCCACCATATGGGGTGTCATCTACGGTTTTGTGATTATCGGTTGTAAAATCACGTAAATCAACTGGATTGATTTTGATTAAATTATTTTTTTGCGCGCGCGCCAAAATAGTTTCATCGCAATAGTCTGAAATTATTTTAGGGAAAATTGTTATTACATTAAATTTCATACTTCAAAAAACTTACAAAGCCAACAAGGCTTACGAGGCTTACTGAGCTTTTTAAGCCTTGTAAGCATTGTAAGCCTTTTTAGTTTTTTTTTCAAGATACAAAACCGCCGCGTTAAACGCGGCGGCCATTAAATCACTGTTCTTTATTTCTTCCCATCAATAATATCTTTTTCTACATTCTTTGGTACTTCGGCGTAATGGTCAAATTCCATGGTAGAAGTGGCACGACCCTGACTCATAGAACGTAAATCAGTAACATAACCAAACATTGAAGAAAGTGGCACCATAGCTTTTACTACTTTGGCAGTTCCGCGTTGAGTCATTTCATTAATTTGTCCGCGTTTAGAATTTAAGTTACCAATTACATCACCCATATATTCTTCTGGGGTTACAACTTCTACTTTCATAATTGGTTCCAAAACAATTGCTTCGGCTTTGCGGGCAGCTTCTTGAAAAGCCATTACCCCCGCCATTTTAAAGGCAATTTCCGAAGAGTCTACTTCGTGGTAAGAACCATCAAAACAAGTAACTTTTACATCTACCATTGGGTAACCAGCTACCACACCTTTGTCTACTGCTTCTTTTACACCTTTTTGAATAGCTGGTAAATATTCACGAGGAATTACCCCGCCTTTTACTTCATCCACAAATTCAAAACCTTTACCTTGTTCTTGTGGTTCCACGCGTAACCAACAATCACCGTATTGACCGCGACCACCAGATTGTTTGATATATTTTCCCTGAGCTTCGGCACTACGTTTAATAGTTTCTTTGTAAGCTACTTGTGGTTTACCAACTTTGGCTTCTACTTTAAATTCGCGTTTCATACGATCCACAATAATATCCAAATGCAATTCACCCATACCTTCGATAATGGTTTGTAAAGTTTCAGGATCAGTATGCATGCGGAAAGTAGGATCTTCTTCGGCCAATTTTTGTAAAGCCATACTCATTCTTTCGGCATCAGCTTTGGAATTTGGTTCAATAGCAATCGAGATTACTGGTTCGGGGAAAATAATTTTTTCCATAATCAATAATCGATTTTCGGCACAAAGAGTGTCACCAGTGGTGGTAGCTTTAAGACCAACTGCAGCAGCAATTTCTCCGGCAAATACTTCATCCACATCTTCACGATGGTTGGCATGCATGCGCAAAATTCTGGAAATTCTTTCTTTTTCACCATTGGTAGTATTAATTACATAACTTCCTGATTTTAAAGAACCAGAATAAATACGAATAAAAGTTAATTTACCCACAAACGGATCAGTAGCAATTTTGAATGCTAGGGCGGCAAAAGGAGCGCTATCATCAGCTTTTACTGATACTGTTTTTTCCTCATCATTATAATCAAGAGCTTTAATTTCTGGTACATCTAATGGTGAAGGTAAAAAGGCTACCACAGCATCCAAAACTTTTTGCACACCAATATTTTGTAAAGCCGAACCACAAGTTACTGGATAAATTTCATCTTTCAAGACAAGGGCACGAATACCTTTAACAATTTCATCTTCGGTAAGTTCGCCACCATTTAAATATTTATTCATCATTTCATCACTAACTTCGGCAACTTTTTCTACAAGTGTACCACGATATTTTTTGGCTTCTTCCAACAAATCTGCAGGAATTTCTATTTCTAAAATATCTTCACCATTATTACCTTCAAATTTAAAAGCCTTCATGCCAATTAAATCCACTAGACCAGAAAAAGTACCTTCGGCACCAATTGGCAATTGCACGGCAAAAGCTTTTGGTGATAAACGTTCTCTAATAGAATTTAAAGACATATAAAAGTCAGCGCCCATTTTATCCATTTTGTTTACAAAACAAATTCTTGGCACGCTGTACTTGTCGGCTTGACGCCAAACAGTTTCGGATTGAGGTTCTACACCTTGGGAACCATCAAACACGGCTACTGCGCCATCCAATACCCGAAGAGATCGTTCTACTTCTACAGTAAAATCTACGTGGCCAGGAGTATCGATTAAGTTAATGCGATAATCTTTCCAAAAACAAGTGGTCGCAGCCGAAGTAATGGTAATACCGCGTTCTTTTTCTTGTTCCATCCAATCCATTTCGGCAGCACCTTCGTGCACTTCGCCGATTTTGTGTTTTTTACCAGTATAAAACAAGATACGTTCGGAAACAGTAGTTTTACCAGCATCAATATGAGCGGCAATACCAATGTTTCTAGTTTTGTCTAATGAATATTCACGAGGCATAAATATAAAATGCTTACAAGGCTTTAAAGGCTTACAAAGCTTACAAAGCTTTGGCGGCCTTGTTGGCCTTGTTGGCCTTGTTGGCCTTTTTTAATTAGCGTCTGGCAAAATGAGCAAAAGCTTTGTTGGCTTCGGCCATGCGCATTACATCTTCTTTTTTCTTAATGGAACCACCAACTCCAGCCAAAATGTCCAACATTTCTGTAGCTAATTTTTGTTGCATAGTGGTACCCTTTTTTTCACGAGTAGCATTAATAATCCAACGAAAAGCAAGAGCATTTTGTCGGCTAACTGGCACTGGCATTGGTACTTGATAATTGGCGCCACCAACCCGGCGAGAACGAACTTCTACTGAAGGACGGATAGTTTCGATTACTTGTTCAAATAATTTTATAGCATCTCCACCTTTTTTTTCGGCTAAAATATCTAAAGCTCCGTAAACAATTTTTTGAGCAGTAGTTTTTTTACCAGAATACATAACCATGTTGATAAATTTATTAAGCAACACATTATGATAATTTGGATCTGGTGCTATTACTCTTTTGGGAATACTTCTTCCTCTAGGCATATATTTTTAATTAATATTACTTAGCAGTAGGTTTAGCACCAGCTTTTGGTCTCTTGGCTCCGTAAATCGAACGACCTTTACGACGGGCTTCTACGCCCTGAGCATCATAAACACCACGAACAATATGATAACGTACACCTGGCAAATCTTTTACCCGGCCACCACGAATAAGTACGATTGAATGTTCTTGTAAATTATGACCTTCACCCGGAATATAAGCAATTATTTCTACACCATTACTTAATCTTACTTTGGCAACTTTACGCAAAGCAGAGTTTGGTTTTTTTGGTGTAGTGGTATAAACCTTGGTACACACTCCGCGTTTAAATGGAGCACCCCGACGCAATTCGGTTTTTTTGCGGTGCAAACTATCGTAGGTAAACTGCAAAGCTGGCGACTTGGATTTAGTCGTCTTTGGGTGTCTACCTTTACGAATGATTTGATTCATTGTAGGCATACAATAAATTAATATTTAAATTATAAATTAAAAAATGTCTCTTCTGGAGACACTTGAATAACTAAAAAGTTTCCAACGTCTGCCAGAATGGCACATTCACCTTACCCGTTATAAAAACGGCGGTTACTACGTCTTGTAATGGCGCTATTGTACAGGAGATTAAAAAGTTTGTCAAGGGCTGTATAGTACACCTTAACCGGTAACACTCTGGTAAACTAAGGGTAACACTTTTAACCCTTAGAAATATATGGCCGGTTCACCTTTAAGCGCTCCGTCG
>Ga0209211_10011500_pt1 | contig 11293 bp, 8 predicted proteins | sample RifGroA2_FD_183992 | JGI IMG/M metagenome (GOLD analysis project Ga0209211, IMG submission 183992) | Groundwater microbial communities from Rifle, Colorado, USA - Groundwater A2 (SPAdes) (version 2) | ecosystem: Environmental > Aquatic > Deep subsurface > Groundwater | place: Rifle, Colorado...
ATTACCCAGCACATAGGGGCATACAAGGTAGCGCTTAAGAATAAATTCGTAACATTCCTTGACACACCCGGCCATGCGGCCTTTACCGCTCTAAGGGCGAGGGGTGCAAAGGTCACTGACATTGTTGTGCTGGTTGTTGCTGCGGATGACTCTGTAATGCCACAGACCATAGAGGCAATAGACCATTCAAAGGCAGCCAATGTACCTATTGTCGTGGCTATAAATAAGATAGACAAACCTGAGGCCAACATAGGAAGGGTAAGGAACGAGCTTTCTGAACACGGCGTAATTGCCGAAGAATGGGGCGGCCACAACATCTTTGTTGAGGTCTCCGCAAAAAAACGGTTAGGGATCGAGCATCTGCTTGAAATGATATTGCTTCAGGCTGAGATAATGGAATTGACAGCAAACCCCAACAGGCCCGCAAAAGGCACTGTAATTGAAGCAAAGCTTGACAGGGGCAGGGGGCCGGTCGCTACAGTGCTCATACAGTCAGGCACTTTAAGGGTCGGCAATGCGTTTGTCGCAGGCACCACATCCGGCAGGGTCAGGGCGCTTGTAGACGATACCGGTAAAAAGATAACTGAAGCAGGCCCGGCAGTGCCTGTCGAGGTCATAGGTTTTTCAGAAGTACCTGCTTCAGGCGATGTATTCACATGTGTTGATGACGAGAAAAAGGCAAGACAGATAGCGCTCGCAAGGCTCCTGAAACAGAGGGGCGTGGAGATGTCAAGACACAAGAAACTCACCCTGGATGAAGTCTATGCAAAGATAAAAGAGGGACAGATAAAGGAACTGAGCATTATCATCAAGGGCGATGTCCAGGGCTCTGTTGAAGCGATCAAGCAGGCTTTTGAGGGCATAACCCACCCCGAAGTAAAGGTAAGAGTAATACATGCGTCGGTCGGCGGCATTAATGAATCGGATGTTATGTTGGCGACTGCTTCAAACGCGATCGTAATCGGTTTCAATGTGCGGCCGGAATTAAAGGCCTCCCAGATCGCTGAAAAAGAAGGCGTTGACGTTAGGCTTTACAATGTAATATATGACGCTATAGAAGACGTTAAAAAAGCGCTTGAAGGGATGCTTGAACCGACATTTAAAGAAAAGGTGCTCGGAAGGGCCGAGGTCAGGCAGACATTCCTCGTCTCAAGGCTGGGCACCATTGCCGGATGCCATGTCATAGACGGCATAGTCAGCAGGGCCTGCGACGGCGTAAGGGTGATCAGGGACAACATTGTTGTTTATGAAGGCAAGCTCGGCTCCCTGAAGAGATTCAAGGAAGATGTAAAAGAAGTCCAGACAGGCTACGAATGCGGCATCACGATAGAGAACTTCAATGACTTGAAAGTCGGAGATGTCATCGAAAACTACAGCATCGAAACAATAGCAGGAAAACTCTAAAACAAGGATGAAGGATGAAGCAAAAAAAGGATTTGTGTCATCCTTTAACCTTCATCCTTCAACGTTTTAAACTATGCATCCATATAAACGATCAGACAGATTAAAAATACTCCTGCGGGAAGAAATCGCGGACATCATCATGCGGAGGGTTAAGGACCCGCGCATCGGTTTTGTTACTGTTACAGATGTCACAATGTCCGAGGACCTGAAGATAGCCAGGGTATTCATCAGCGTCCTGAACGAGGCTGACAGGGAAGTTACCGTTGAAATACTGAACGCCGCAAAAGGGCTTATACGCAGTGAGGTTGCCAAAAGGATCAGGGTCAAATTCATACCCTCCGTAGAATTCATGCTCGACAAATCGATTGACCAGGGTGAAAAAGTAGACAGGCTGCTGAAAGAGATAAAAGAGAAAGAATGACTTTGAGCTTCGGGGTTTAAAGCAATGGTGCCAAAAGAGCTTATAGATTTTCTGAAGAAAGAAGACACCTTCCTCATTGCGACACATTTCAGCCCTGACGGAGATGCCCTCGGTTCTGCAATTGCCCTTTCCATGGCCCTCAGACAGATTGGCAAAAAAACAGTCCTGCTCGATAAAGACCCTGTGCCACACGCATACAGTTTTCTGCCCGGCTGCAAAGAATTCATCACGATTGAAAAATTTGCTGGGCACGGGCTCACAGACTTCGTGAACCTGGTCCTTGTTGACTGCAATGACCTTGACCGCGTTACCTCCAATAAATCCCAGATTTCAAGTCTCAAATTCCAGACGTCGGCTGTCATAGACCACCACGCAAGCGCAAAACCTTTTGGCGATATCAAATGGGTAAGGCCTGAAACCGCGGCCACAGGCATGATGGTCTTTCATATCATAAAAGAGCTCGGCGTAAAAATAACCTCTGACATGGCAATAAACCTGTATACGGCCATAGCTGTCGATACCGGGAATTTCAGGCATGAGAACACAACTCCGGATGCCCTCAGGATTGCGGCTGAACTCGCCGAAGCCGGGGCCAGGCCTAACGAGATATCCAGAGAACTGTTCGACTCCTGGTCTGAGGGACGTTTCAGGCTTTTCATTGAAGTGCTTAACACCCTTGAGATTATAGACAACATTGCAATGATGACTATCACACAAAAGATGTTTGAAGAGACATCAACGGCATCAGACGATACAGAGACCTTTGTTGAATACCCGAGGTTAATTAAAAATATCGGGATATCGGTCCTTTTCCGTGAGATCGACGATAACAGTTACAAGATAAGTCTCAGGTCTAAAGGCCATCTGAATGTAGCCCATGTTGCAGAGGCATTTGACGGCGGAGGCCACAAAAACGCTGCTGGATGCAGGATAAAAGCAGACCTCGAAACAGCAAAGACTGAACTGCTTAAAAAACTTAAAGGCACCACTGCGCGCTGATACCTGTTAATTTTTCATAAAGCTCTTCAGGCGTAATCATACCCCCGCCGGACCTGCCGTAGAAAAGCACCTCTGACTTTCCATTGACTGCAAGCTTCACATCTTCCACCATCTGTCCGGCGTTGAGTTCGACAGTAATGAACCTCCTGTTGCCCCCTGCAAGGCCGTTCAATTCCTTTTCAGGGAACGGGAACAATGTTATGGGCCTGAAGTACCCGACCTTGCGGCCCTCGCTTCTCAACCTCCTGACAGTAGCAAGCGCAACGCGGGACGCAATGCCAAAGGAGACAACTATAAGCTCGGCATCATCAGTCTCATATTTATGGAACCTGACTTCATTTTCGCTCATCTTCCTGTATTTGTCCTGTAAGACAAGGTTCCTCTGTTCAAGCTCGCCCTCTCCCATATAAAGGGTTTTTATTACATTCGGCTCCCTGCCCTTGCATCCGGTAAGTGCCCACGTTTTTTCAGGCAACTCAGGCGTTATATATGGTGTGGGGACAAACGGCTCCATCATCTGTCCAAGTATGCCATCCCCGAGTATCATGACCGGATTCCTGTACTCATCCGCCTTGTCAAAGGCAAGCTTAGTAAGGTCCCAAAGCTCCTGCAGATTATAAGGTGCATACACCAGGACCCTGTAATCCCCATGTCCGCCGCCCTTGACTGCCTGGAAATAGTCCGCCTGGCTTGGAGATATATTCCCAAGGCCCGGCCCTCCCCTTTGCATATTGACGATGACAGCAGGCAATTCAGCGCCTGCGAGAAATGAAATACCTTCCTGTTTCAGGCTTATGCCCGGACTGCTTGACGAAGTCATTGCCCTCGCCCCGCATGCGGACGAGCCGTAAACCATATTTATCGCCGCGATTTCACTCTCAGCCTGAATAAAAATACCCCCGACCTCCGGCATCCTGCGCGACATATATTCAGGTATCTCATTCTGCGGGGTTATGGGATACCCCGCATAGAACCTGCAACCCGCCTGGACCGCCGCCTCCGCAATCGCCTCATTCCCCTTCATCAAAATCTTTTTCATCATCAAAGTATACCAGAAATAAAAGAATAAAAGGGGGACGTTGTTGAGTTGTTGACTAACGTTCAATTATCTTTAAAAAACCTGCTTTCTTCCTCGCAATACATTCTCCCCGCTTCGCCGCAATGCTCACACCGGATCGGGTTATATTCAAAAACTTTGCGACATCTTCCCCATTAAGCCCCCTAGTCCTAACGGCCAGATAGCATACCGCGCTCCTGGCGTCTGCAAGTTGTTTTGACCTGTTCCGGCTGCTCAGGGCTTCCATTGTTATCCCAAACTCCTCCGCAACCAAAGCTGCGAGTTCTGCCAACGTCATTTGCCTGTGCATTGGCTCTCTCAACTTCGTTGTTTGAAGAATATTACTGACAAATTCTCCGCTTCCCAGGATTCGTTCATCAAATGCATCGTCGCTTTCTGAGTCGCACAGTTTCATCGAACTGCGCCTCTTCCCACCCCCTCCAAATTCATCCTTGTGACCCTGCGATATTCCCGCTGTTATATATTCCAAATAGCCACTGCAATCTTTTCCATTGCCGCCAAAAAGTCTCAGGACCTCTGTCGTAACCTGTCCCGCCAGCCTTCTGTTACCCATTAAAACTGCATGGCCGCTCCATTGATAGTCGCCCAATTGTGCAAGGTCTTTGACAATTCCCGCCCGTAAAGGGTTCAGGTGAATATAGCGCACAAGCTCCAAGAGATAGGGTTCTTCTTCGCATACAATTGATTTATAACGGTTCTGAAAAAGATGGCCGACCCGCTGATGACGAAGATTAAAAGTAATGGCGTGGCCCGTAAGAAGCCGTCTCATAAATACTGACAATTTGCCTTGAGTCGGGCGAAGCATAAGGTGAAAATGATTAGGCATCAAGGCCCATGCATAACATTCGGTTCGGGTTTCACCCAAGAGTTTTTCAAACCTCTTCATGAATAAAATTCTATCTTCATCGTCAAGGAAAATATCTCGCTTTTCTATGCCCCGCACAAATACATGTTGCATGAGGCCTATTGCATCTAGTCGGGCAGTTCTTGGCATGACGCTATAATACCAGCCATGCAGAAGTTAGTCAACAGCCCAACAACGTCCCCTGACGTTCTTTCTTTTTGGCTGTTGGATTGTTATAATTCAGGGCTTTGGGGAGGGTCAAACTTTGCGGGAGAATGACTGACATGATTTCAGGATTAATTGTTTTATTCATGTTTTTTCTTTCGTTTTTTTATTCATCAGCCGCTCTTGCCGTATCAGAAGAAGAAATGGCTTACCTGCGCATGTATTTCAAGGACGAGGAGCTTGAGGTCGTGTCCTCAACCCGCAGCCTGAAGTCCATCTTCCGCGTTGCTGAGAACATGACAGTTGTCACGGCTGCGGATATTGAGCTGATGAATGCCCACACACTGGCGGATGTGCTGAATACGGTGACAGGGGTGCAGGTTAGTTTTAACGGAGCAAGCCCCGGGAATGTATCAGTAGCCCAAATACAGGGTTCAGGGGTAGAGCATGTCACTGCTTTCATGGACGGGATCCCGCTGAACGATCTTGCGAACAACTTTGCGCTGCTTGGACTGCCTGTCCGGAACATAGAAAAAATCGAGATTGTAAAAGGCCCCGCTTCCTCGGCATGGGGTTCATCTCTTGGCGGCGTGATAAATATCATTACAAAGTCCGGCAACAAAGAGGAATCAGGCGGCACTATCTCAGTCTCATACGGCGGACAGAATACAGGTGACTTCAATTCAGAAGTTTACGGCAAAAGGGACAGTTTCGGGTACTACTTTTATGCGGGGAGATTGCAGACAGATGGGTTCAGGCCCGGTTTTGAGTTTGGCGGAAACCATCTTTACACAAAAATGTCATATGACCTTACAAAAGATACCAATCTTATTTTTACCCTTTTTTATAAAAAACATGATAACGGACAAGGCGATTTTCCTGATTATGATGAAACAGATAATGATAAGGTTGAGAATATGCTCTCAAGCCTTTCATTGAACAGCGCATTGAATAGCGACCTCAAACTCAGCCTTTCTTTAAGGGCCGCCCGCCAAAGATTTGTTTCTTTCAGGGACCTCTTAAGTACCGGCGAACAAACCGATATGACCTCGTTAGACGACAGGAAATACGGCGCAAGCGCAAAACTGGTTTGGGACAGTGGGCCCCATAAGGTAATCGTCGGGACTGATTATGATAATGCAAAATTAATATCAAACAAAATTGGAAACCTTGAGCCTAAGTCTAACAGATGGGCTCTTTTTATCAATGACACAATTTCCCTCGGGAGGCTCACAGTTACACCCGGCCTAAGGTACGACAATACAGACACTAACGGTGATTTCATCAGCCCAAGTCTGGGGGCCACATACAAGGCATTCGATAAGACCCTGTTAAGGCTATACATTGCGAGGGGGTTTAACACACCTTCTTTTGGCTCTTCGTTCGGCGACAATCTATATATAAAATCCAACCCTGACCTCAAGGTCGAGAAAGTCTGGTCTTACCAGGCCGGAGCTGAGACAACCGCCCTTAAATACTTTTGGCTCAAGGTCTCTGCCTTCAGGCACGATATAACGGATGCAGTAGTTTCTCAGGAAATTGACCCCGCTGCTTTTTTATCCAGACTGGTCAACAATGACAAGATAAGGAGACAGGGCGTGGAGACCGAGATAAGGACAGTCCCTGTTTACAATATGTCCTTTTCCGCGGGCGCTACGTTTTACGACATAAAGAACTTGACCACCGGAGAGGAAGTGCGCAACTCCGGTAAATATTCTTATGATGCAGGTCTCAGGTACGATGACGAAAAGACATTTAAGGTGCTTCTCAAGGGGCACTATATGTGGTGGGACATGGATTCTGCCTATCAGGCCGAATACACCGCCTTTATCTTTGATATTAATCTTATAAAGGTCCTTTATCAGCAGAAGGCGACCAGGCTTGAGACCTTTCTTACGGCCCACAATATATTTAATGGAAGACAGGACTGGGTCGTGTTTTATATGAACGCCCGCAGATGGGTTGAGGCAGGCCTGAGATACAAGTTTTAAATCGCCTCAATGCCTCAATTTGCAATGCCTGAGTTATCTGTAATTTTGGCATTGCATTTTCCAATTTTGGACTATCAATGAAAAAACCAAAGCGTTTCGCATACCAGACCTTTGTTGACATCAGATGCTAATTTTGCGTACAATTTAGCATCATGATAGATAGAATTGTAAGTGTCCCGGAAAAGGGATCCTATTTCCTGTTTGGGGCGAGACAAACAGGCAAGACAACATTTGTCTCATCACATTACCAGCTTCAAAGCTGGACAGTAAGCCTGCTGAATCAGAATGAATATGCAAAATATTCAAGAAATCCGCACCAGTTTTACATCGAAGCTGTTGCAAAAATCGAGTCCGAAGGCGTTCAGCATATCATTCTTGATGAGGTGCAAAAACTCCCCTCACTCCTGGACGAAGTCCATTCCCTGCTTGAAAAATACGCAGTGCAATTTGTCCTGTTAGGTTCCAGCGCAAGAAAATTGAGGAGGGGCAGCGCCAACCTGCTTGCCGGGCGGGCAGTGCAGAGATATCTGTACCCGCTGACCTGGTCGGAATTAAAACAGGTGATGGGCCTTGAAGACATCCTGAGGTTCGGCACACTTCCGCCGGTAACTGAAAAATCAGCGGAAGAACGGACGGATTTCTTAAGGACATACGCCGATACATATTTGCGCGAAGAGATACAGATGGAGGGCCTCGTCCGTAATATGGGAGGTTTTTACAGGTTCCTGGATGTTGCGGCGTCTCAATGCGGGGAAATGGTCAATTTCTCCGCTGTCTCGCGGGAGGCAGGCATTCCCCAGAAAACAGTAGAATCCTATTTCCAGATACTGGAAGACACTCTGATCGGCATTAGGATACAACCTTATTACAAGAGCATCAGAAAGCGGCTTGTCAGCCATCCAAGGTTTTATCTGTTTGATACAGGTGTCACCAACAGCATAAACGGGAGACTGACTGCAAACCCTGATCCGAAGACAGCAGGACGTCTGTTTGAACAATTCATAATCCTCGAAGTATACCGGCACCTCCAATACGGCCGGAGCGAGTCACGGCTTTATTTTTGGAGGACCCACCGTGGTCTGGAAGTGGATTTTATCATCGAAAGACACGGTGAAATAACCGGGGCCTATGAAATAAAAAACCGGCAGAACATAGCCCCTGTTGACCTCAAGGGGTTGCTCGCCTTTCATGACGAACATCCAGAAGTGCCGCTGTTTGTGATATCCAGGGCGTCGCAGCGGTTTAAGCTGGGGGATGTTACCATATTGCCGTGGCAGGAGTTTATAGAGAGCATGCTGCCTGAAATTCAATAAATCAGCCAATTGAATATTAGTCAACAACTCAGCAATGCTCCTTTCCCAACGCCTTTTACTTTTTTCTGCCCATATCTGTTATAATTCATCACTCTTGGGGAGGGTCAATTTACGGAGGGGGATAAATGACCAATAAGCCTGTAGCCTTTCTTGTTTTATTCATGCTCTTTCTTTCCTTTCTTTATTCATCAGCCGCCTTTGCCGTATCAGAAGAAGAAATGACTTACCTTCGCATGTATTTCAAGGAAGAGGAGCTTGAGGTCATTTCTGCCACAAGGAGCCTGAAGCCCATCTCCCGCGTTGCAGAGAACATGACGGTCATCACGGCTGCGGACATAGAACTGATGAACGCTCATACGTTGGCTGATGTCCTAATGACTATAAATGGCGTACAGATAGATATAAAGGCAGGACCGGGCGGAGTAGGGATGCCTTACATCCAGGGCTCCACTGCTTTAGGCCATGTGACATTTTTTATGGACGGGATCCGTTTGAATAATTTGACTGACAGTATAACTGATGTCGGGCGTCTGCCTGTCCAGCATATCCAAAAAATCGAGATTATAAAGGGACCTGCTTCTTCCGCATGGGGCTCTTCACTCGGCGGCGTGGTCAATATTATCACCAGGACCTCAGGAGATAAAGAAAAATTAGGCGGGACCTTATCTACATCTTACGGCGAAAGGAATACCGGCGATTTCAAGGCTGAGGCTTACGGGAAAAAAGACAGATTCGGCTACTATCTATATACCGGAAGGTTGCAGACTGACGGCATGAGACCCAACACGGATTTTTCAGGTGACCAGATTTACACTAAATTATCATACGACTTGTCTCCAAGTTCCAACATTGCATTTACTCTTTTGTACAACAGGGTCTCAAGGGGCGATGGAGAATCCCTGGACTATGATTTTTCCGACCATGCTAAAATAGAAGACCTGTTTTCAAGCCTGTCCTTTAACACTGCCCTCGGCAACGAACTTAATTTCAACCTGTCAGTAAGGACCTCAGGATTGGACTGGAATTTCGCTGAGAAGATATTAACCACAGGCGCTGCTGCTTACGAGATAAACAACAAGGAGAGAACATACGGGGCAAGCGCAAAACTCACCTGGGACCGCGAAAAGCATAGCATAGTCGTCGGCGCTGATTATGATGACAGCACTATGGATATCAGCACTATTCCATCCGGGGAAAAAGAGCAGGAGAGATGGGCTGTATTTGCCAATGACACGATCCAGTTAGGCAAACTCTCCATTACGCCCGGCATAAGGTATGACAATATCAGCACAAGCGACAGCCTCCTCAGCCCGAGCCTTGGGGTTACATACGATCTTTTTAAAAAGACCATTTTGAGGGCATATGTTGCAAGGGGCTTCAACGCCCCAACCCTTACAGCCACATCCGGAGACAATCCGGGATATGGCTATAAGTCAAACCCTGACCTGAAGGCTGAAAAGGTATGGTCTTATCAGCTCGGCGCAGAGACCGGCGAGTTGAAATACATATGGCTGAAGGTTGCTGCCTTCAGGCATGATATAAAAGATATAATTGTCAGCGAATCGGTGTCAGCCTCTGAATGGACTAATGTCAACAAAAACAAGGCAAGGCGTCAGGGAGTAGAAATAGAGGCAAGGACAGTCCCTGTCTATCACTTATCGCTCTCTGCAGGAGCAACATTCCTCAGCGCAAAAGACACTGAGACCAACACAGACATCATAGGCTCACCTACAAACACATATGACATCAGCTTAAAATACGATGACGAGAAATCCTTCAAAGCACTTCTCAAGGGCCATTATATATGGTGGAACACCACGTATGATTATTCAAGCCAGTACAATTCCTTTGTGTTCGACATCAACCTTGTAAAGAGCATCTATAAACAGGCCGGTAGGGCACTGGAGATATTTGTCACCGGGCATAATATATTCAACGCTGAACAGTACTTTACGGGGCTATTTGATTCTTACAAAAATCCTTCGAGATGGGTTGAAGGTGGAGTAAGGTACAAATTCTAATCTGTTCCCAATACCTCTTTTAGAGGTTTTATTTCTATTAAAAGAAGGGGGACTCAGGCATGAAAAAACGTATTATAGTACTGGACAAAGGAATTGCTGAAAACAGGATTTTAGAGATGGCTTGTTGTACAGGCGCTCAGGCTAAGATTAAGTAAGCTGATGTGTTCAGGCTTTGGGGGAGGGCTTTTGGCCCTCCCCTATCTATGTGGGGGTCAGACTTGACATTTGACTTTTTGAAATGATTCTTTCCAAATACTGCAAAATCTATCCTGACAGGGAAGACGCTGATTCCCTGCTCCTTTTTTCTACTATCAAGGCATCAATCATTACCGTACCCCGCTCTATGATTGCTGACATAGAAAAAGACAATCTTTCAGAAGAAGAAAAAGAGACCCTTGTGGAACTCGGGTTTATAGTAAAGGACTGGAATGAAGAGAAACTCAAGATGTTGGATTTAATGAACAGGCTTAATACAATCAACAAGAAATTTGAGGCCGTCCTTGTAATGAACCTTGACTGCAATCTTGCCTGCAAATACTGCTTTGAGGGGCAGAGGAAAGGCAAGTTCTATATGACGCCTGAGACAGCTGATGCCTTTGTTGAGTTTGTAGAGGGCAGGACTAAAGAAGGCGGATTAGAGCAAATCAGCGTTACCTTTTATGGCGGAGAGCCTTTGCTCAGCAAGGAGCTTATAATTTATACGGCAAAGAAATTAAAGGCCCTGGCTGAAAGCAATGGAATAGAATTCAGCTTTTCCTTTATAACCAACGGCACGCTCCTTACCCTTGATACTGTCAATAAACTAAAAACATATGGCCTTAAAAGCGCTCTTTTCACACTGGACGGACACAGGGACGTTCACAACGAATTCAGACCTTTCAAAAACGGCAAGGGCAGCTTCGACACTATTTTCAGGAACATGCAGGAGATATGCGGTCTGGTGGACATCCAGTTGGGCGGCAACTTTACCAAAGAGAATTACATGGAGTTCCCGCGCCTGCTCGATTATTTTACTGAAATGGGGTTCACGCCTGAGAAAGTCTCGACCATCAAATTC
>Ga0209211_10011501_pt1 | contig 11293 bp, 14 predicted proteins | sample RifGroA2_FD_183992 | JGI IMG/M metagenome (GOLD analysis project Ga0209211, IMG submission 183992) | Groundwater microbial communities from Rifle, Colorado, USA - Groundwater A2 (SPAdes) (version 2) | ecosystem: Environmental > Aquatic > Deep subsurface > Groundwater | place: Rifle, Colorado...
CGTCTTGCTCTAACATGGTGGGTCGCAAAACCTTACGAAAACCCAACCGAAAAGCTTTTCGGTAGAAAAACCGAAAAACTTTCAAGGAGCGCTATAAGCACTTGTAGGCACTTGACGAATGCGCTAAGGCGGTAAAAGGATTAAGGCACGGATCACTTTACAATCGATGAAAACGCGCTTTGAATGCCGTAAAGCGCCATCAAATAAATGCCCAAGCCCACTATGACGAAAACAGGGACCCACCTCAAGCCGCGGGTGGCCTTGCCGTCACGCATCAAGCCAGTAATCATGGAAGCAAAAAACGCAGTTATGGCTATGCAGGCTATTGAAAAGGTCTTTATGTCCCCGGATTTTATTGATGCGGTGTTCGAACTGCCCACGCCCGGAAGGTTGGATATCCCGCCGGCACCCTGGCCCCCCATTTCGGCAGAATTGCTTCCTCCAGTTGTCTTAAGCTGCTTTGAGGCGATTTGCTCGTTCAGTATTGCGTAGTAGGTTGAAACGGAAAAAAGCAGTGGCGCAGCAATGATTGACGAGAAAATAATGAATATTGCGTAGGTGGTGGTGGCAACTGCTACTTCCCTCTGTAGAAGCTGTGAAGAGCGGATGTCGAAAGCCACTTGGTCGAGCAGGTGCGCCATTTCACCGCCAAGGACTATTCCCTCGTTAATCAACCGGATGGCGCGTTCAACAACCTGCGAATTCACGCGCTTGGTCATTTCCTGGAAAGCTTCGTTGATGGGCGCTCCCCCGAAAGAATCGGCGCTCATGCGCTCTATCTCGTCCTTGAAAGGCCCAAACTCAGGGCGGGCCGAACTCCACACTGCACTCTCAAGGGTCATTCCAGCACGGATGTTGGCTGAAATCATCTGCATGGCTATGGGAAGCATCTGCTCTATCTTGCGCGCGCGGGAATCGGCGTTGGAACTTAGCCAGACGTAAAAAAGCGTAAGGCAGCCTACGAAAGTCACTAGGGGAAAAACCGAATGGTAAATAGTCAGGGTGGTGAAAAAAGGCGAGAGGAAGAAAATCATGAGTGACGCGCCTAGGGAGAAAAACAAGGCAAAGCCGAGGAAAGTCCTTGCCTCCAAGTCCCTAAACCCGCCCTGTATCAAAAGCTTCGTTGTGCCTTGCACAAGCGGCTTGGGAAACAGGGAAGACAGGCGTCGGTAAAGCGGGATTGAAACCATGTTTTTCACTCCATAAACAAAATTATTTAACTATAGCGAAAAAGCTAAGTAATGGAACTTTATTGCTTTTTCGCTAGTCGCAGAAAATGAGTAAAAAGTTCCAAAACTTTCATTTTCTGCTATAAATTATTACACGAGCGGCCTCCTGCTTGAGATGAAGCTCATGAAAAATAATTGGAATCCTATGAGGAACGCGAGCACTGCCGGAAAGATTATGGTTGGAATTTCTATGCCAAGAAAGGATGAGATGACGATTATCATCGTCACACCCAAGCTCGGGACAACCACTGCAAACATCATGTAAAGCATGGCCCATGGAGAAAGCTCCTGGCCGTAGCGGTGGATATCGTCTATCTTTTCCTTCATCAGCTCGTCCAAAATGGATTCCAGCGAATCTCCAACGTCGCTGCCCACTTTCAGCGCGTTCTGGATTTGCCACAAGACTTTCCTGAATTGCATGGAAGGGTTGGTGCGCGTGGCTTCGCTCAACGCGTCGATTTCTGGAACCCCGCTGTTGATCTTGTTGACGATTTTCCTGAACTCGACGCTCACCTCGCCGTAGCCGTTTGCGGCGCTGGTCATGGCATTGAAAAGCGGCACGCCGGATTTCAATTCAATCAAAATCTGCCTCACTGCGGGTATAAGCTGATTTTCCACTAGCTTCTTACGCTTGCCCGAAAGAATGCGCGGATAGAAAATTATTGTGAAAAAGCTTGCCAAGCCCACCACGAAAGTGAACAAAACGGAAATAAAGAGCAGGTTAATCTTTGCAAGCATCGCTATGGCTTGCATGAAAACGAACACTGTGAGCGCATTGGTGATGAAGACGCTGAGGGCAATGGCCATGTAACTCCTTGGGGATTCGGTTATCTGGGCCTGCACCAAATCCTCATGCAGGGCTGGGAAAAACGCGCTCAAAAACCCGCCGGCGTTCTTAAACGTGCCTGCAAGCCCGAGCACTATCCTGCGCGGGAAAAACGAGAATGGGATCTTCAGCAAACAAAACTACCTCTCCAGCCCCAAAAAACGGTTCAACCAAGCAACTGTTTTTTGTCCCCGTTGCTTTCAACGATCTTCAAAACCCTATCCTTGTCACGGTAGTACAGTGCGCTCACTTTCCCGACGGAATTCACGTCACGAACTCCCTGCTTTATCAAATACTTGAGAATGGCCTGCTTTTCCCTCAAGTCCTGTTCCGTTTCTTTGGTGGTAAAGCCAGTGTGCAAAGCAAGCTCGCTGAAAAGCCTCGAACTGTCCTCGAGCTTCTGCAGCTTGTCTTCCCGCGGGTCCCAGGAATATAGGACGTTCATTGAAACCTTGTTTTCCTCGGGCATCACTTCCGCCAGCTCGAAAGTCCTGCGGATGCCGCTCCGCCTTTGGCGGTATTGTACGACTATCAAATGCAGCGCCTCGAGAACTGGCTCGGGAATTGCAATGGGCGGGTTGATCAAACGGTTGCGCACCTGCGCAGCATTATCCGCATGCAGGGTGGCGTAAACGCTGTGCCCCGTGTGCATGGCTTCAAACAAGACTTCTGCTTCGCGCTGCCTGCGGATTTCGCCAACAACAATGCGGTCGGGCCGCATGCGCAGGGAGTTGACCATCAAGTCAAGCATTTCCACGCCGCCCTTTCCCTCGGGGTTGGGAAGGCGGGTGATGAGCGGGGTCCAATGGAGAAAATCGGGGAGCACTAGTTCCTTCGTGTCTTCAATGCTCACAATCCGCTGGTTGGGCGGGGTGAAAACAAGAATGGCGTTCAGGAACGAGGTTTTTCCGCTGGCAGTGCCTCCGGCAATGAGGGTGTTAAGCTCGTACTGCACGGCAAGCCAAATGAGCGAAGCCACTTCCGCATTGAGAGTATTGTTGGAAATCAGGTCGACAATGGTCCACGGGTCTTCGCGGAATTTCCTTATGGTAAAGCCGTTGCCCTTGGCCGAAATGGGAAAAAGCGTGGCGTTGACACGGCTTCCGCCGATGAGCGAGGCATCCATGAGGGGAGTGAGGTTCGTAATCTGCTTTCCCACGCGGCGGCCGATGATGGACGCGAAATTGTGAATCTGCTCTTCACTGGAGAGCGTGAGGTTCGTGCGCAGCCAGCCGAACTGCTTGTGGTAAACGAAAACCGGCTCTTTCGCCGAATTCACAACTATTTCCTCAAGATTGCCGTCGGCAAGCAAAAGCTCTATTTCCCCAAGGCCGACCATCTCCTGAATAAGGCGGCCTACGAGGATTTTTTCTTCCTCATCGCTCAACCCGCGCAACTCCTGCTTTACAAGCTGGCGCGCGGTTTCAACAAGCCGCTTTTTCACTTTCTCCGTTTCACGCGGGTCCAAGACTTCCGAAACCTTGATGTTGACTGCCTCGACTATCCTTCGCTTCAGGTAATCGAGGATTACTTTCGTCGCCTGCTTGACGCGCGTGTGCCGCAATTCATAGGAATTTATGAAATCGTCATCCCGCGCTATAACTGCCACTTCGGCAGGCACGCCCTCGCTTTCAACAGTGTATGACGCCAATTCCTTCAAAAATCACACCAGTACAATTTTTCAAATACAACCAGCAACGCTGCCAATTTATTTCCTCTTCCTCCTCCAGTAGTGCTGCCTGACCTTGTCAATGCGGTTTATCAAAATCCGCCTCCAGCCGTCCGGCCGCTTGCCCTGCTTTTTCGGCACCGCGGCCTTGACTTTCTCTTTTACGATCTCCCCGACTTTCTTTTCAGCCTGGAACAAGCTGGGCAAATCAAAATTCAGGCCAGGAACTGCAAACTTCTTTTTTTCCTTTGCCGGTTCTTTTTTTGTTCCCGCAGGCAAAGGCGGCTTTTCCTCATCGCCGCCCAAACCATCATCTTCACCCGCCTTACTTGGCGTGCCGAGAAGCAGGCTCCTCAAAAACGCAATGTAGAACAAGAGCAATTCCATGAAATTCCGGGTGAACGCCTTGCTGGCCTTGGTTTTCTCGAGCTTGTCCAGCCTGCTCTTGAATTCCGCAAGCTTTTCGGAGAAAACCTCGCCTTCAACCTCCACTTTCTTTACTGACGAATCGAAAACCTGCACGCGCGTCAAGAGCGAAGTTATCTCTCCCCGCAGCTTCATGGCCTTCTGTTTTGAAATGTCATCCTGCGACTCCAAAGCCTTAAGGGCGCCTTCCGCTCTCTTCAGCCGGCGGAGCAAGTCTTTCTCCATGAATGAAGCCACGTGCTCTGCGCCCTCTATTTCCTGTTCAAGCAAGGCTGCCTTGTCAATCGGCTTTACCTGCTTCTCTTCCTCAACGTCCTCCAGAGACATTTCCCTAGGCTGTTGGGACGCTGGCTTTGCAACAAGGCTCGAACCCCCAAGCGTATAGCGCACTTCAATCAAGCCGCTTTCTTCAAGCAGGAAAGAAAGTTTTTCAACCTGGTCTATGGGCAGGTTCAAAGCGTCGGCAGCATTCTTCACACTAACTTTCTTGTTGACCATCACGTAATCATAAAGCCGGTCGATGACTGTTTCAATGTCTTCCTTAACCATATTCCCGCCAAAACCCGCCAAGCCACAAAGGGCGCTCGAACGCAATTAGGAGAACGCAAGGGAGTTTTTTATTACTATAGCAAACTGCGCATGCAGTTTGCTAACCCGCGAGTGGCTCAACCTGTGAGTGCTCAGGCACGAGCCTTCTCGGCCTGCCACGAGCTTTTGCAGACTTTAACGCAACTCATAGCAGAAAATGAAAGTTTTGGAACTTTTTACTCATTTTCTGCGACTAGCGAAAAAGCAATAAAGTTCCATTACTTAGCTTTTTCGCTATCAGTTGACGTTGATTGTTTTCGATGAATTCCAAGCCAAATCACGCACGCTCAAAAGCGAAGGCGCATTGAACGAGAAGTTGCTCGTGTTGAACTCAAACTTAGTTAGAGTGTCTGCAGTGAAATTGCAGCCGTTCTCGGAGTTCGGCTGAGAACCTTTGATGAGGAAATCGCCGTCAGAACCGAAATACAGCTTGACCCAGCACGGATTGGATTTTATGGAAAGCGTTGCAGAATCCGGGTCATACCAATTCCACGTGGTTTCGGGACAATTGACGTCCCGGGTGTTGCCTTGATCCGGGCCGTAAGTGCCTGGACAGCGATAGAGCTTTCCCTGCGAATCGGTTACGTTCAGCTCGTAATCCACGAGCAGACAGGCCTGCTGTCCGGTGCACGCGCCACTGCCGAAAACCTTGGTGAACTGGCCCCAATTGAAATTTGAATTCGTGCAGTTGCCCCAAATTGACGGGTCGCAACTGAAGTTCAAGTCGGTCAAGTTGAAGGCAAGCCTGATGGCCTGAACGTAAGCGAAAGTGCAAGGCGGGTTGGTTGAAGTCTTGCATATGATTTCAATCTGGTTTTTGCCCCAGTCCGGATACTGGTAGGTTATGTTGAAAGGCGTCACAGTATAGTTTACTATGGTCTGGCCGCAGCTTTGCTTTCCAAAACAGGCATAGTCGGCTATGGGATTTCCTTGCGGGTCAAGAAGCCCTATCTGGAAATTCTTCTCACGGTAGTAGTTGTTGATGAAATTGAAATAGTCGCTAAGGGCTGTTGAAACGTCAAGGTCTGCAGGAATTTGGTCGTAGATTGAAAGGTTCTTGTTGTCCTTCACGACGCTCATGCCCGTAATGTGGAAAAGGTCTTCTCGCACGTCGTCCCAGGTGTAGGTTACTTTCTTCGCCACTTCCAGGCCATAGGAATGCTTGGACTGGAAAAGGGCAATTGCAAAAAGTAGCCCTAAAAGCATTACGACAATTATGCTGAAAACCAAAGCCCGCTTCATGAAAAACCAACCACGCTACAAAAACAATTCAATCCAGCCGGTAATTTTACCATTCCGTATTCACTCGCCAACTACTATTTGCGCCACTCCAAAATACTGTTTTTTGTTCTCGATTGCGGAAAACAACCGCTTGGAAGAACTGCGCGTGTCAGTCCAATTGCCTACGGACCCCGAGGCATTGCACTGCCAGTTGAAAGCCGAATCGCGGTATATTGAAACGTTCATGAAAGCGAACGCGTAGCTGTTGGTTTTGCTCATCGTCCGGTTTAGGAAGTTGGTTATAATTTGGTTAGCGCCAGCCGGACAGTTGTAGAGGCTCGAGAAATTGCCGTTCTTGTCAAAAACAGTCAGCTCGTCGGTCGCCATTTCGTGCAAAGAAAGCGTCAAGGGCGTGAAGGAAAAGAGCGAGGCGAAAGTAAGCACTGCAATGCCCATCAAAATCACCGCGAACAGGGCATCCAGGCTGAAAACTATGCCCCTAGGGCCTTTCGAACCATGAAAATCGGGCGAACTCATTTTGCAAGCCTCACCATGACGACCGCTTCGGCACCGTTGAAAAGCACAAGCCTCCGCAGAGGAACTTGGAGCGAATAATTGTCATAGGCATTTCCCATTGTGGCGTTGGCAACCAGGCCGCTGTCATTTACAAGCGGAACCGACCCGTTCAAATAACGCAATTCGAAGTAAAAATCATATCCCGCCACGCCCAACAGCTGGGTGGCGTTGGCATAGGTCAAGTTAAGGAAATTCGCCAGCCGGGACTTGTCAACCACGTTGCGCTCGAAGGACAAACCCACTTGCTTTACAGTTGAAGCATTCCAGCCAACGGGGCTTCCGGAATCCTCAAGCAGCGTGAACGCAACGCCGCTGGCTTTCATTGAAGCGCGCTGGAAATCGCCGGGCGAAGAGTTTTTTGCAAAAAGCGAATCGCGCCAAGCCGCATAGACGCCCACCAGCGCGAAGAAAATCAGGAAAGCAATAAGCAGGTCAATGGAAAAAACCTGGCCCTTCAAACTCTTCCCGCTCCGTGAAACTTCAGCTTTTCTGCCCAATGGTAGTCACCCTGCTTGAAGTCGAAACCCAATAGACGCCCGCGCCCAATGGGCATAGGCTGCAATAAACCGTTGCATTTACAGGATAGGGAATTTCACTGATGCTATCATCCACCTGCAGCCTGCCAACTACCGAATAATTCGTGAAGTTGAGCGAAAAGCCGGGCAGGATTATGGGGACCTGGAATTCGGCGTAAAACCCGTCAATGCGGTTTCCCGAATTGACGAGCAAGGCGGCCTCTTCAACCACCAGCTGCGCCCTGGAAAAAGCAGACTCGCGCTCGACAATAGCTTTTTCCCTGAGGAAAAAAAGGAAAGTGAGAATAAAGAACAGGAAAAGGATGCCGAATATCGCCATCGCCTCTATTCCGGCCTGGGACTTCAGGTGACGGGAAAAATTCCGCTGCAAGGCAAAACCAAAAAGCATGTTCCACACTCGAAAAACCACGGTTCAAGAACTGGGGGCAACGGAAACCGTGCCGTTGTCAAGCATGGTCACGTTGATGAAATAAACGCCCGGCACTACTGGAAGAGAGCCGGTGAGATTAGCGTTGGTGTTGGCAGAAATGTCCGAAAGCTGCCCGTCAATGCTGTAGATCCTGATGAAAACCTCGCTGCGGTTCAAGAAAGCGCTTTCAATATTCTCCGGCATCTGGACGCGCATTATTATGCGGCTTCCCTGGCCCTGGGCGCGAACCTGGTCTACAGTTGAGGCTATTTGCTTTACAACGGCAATTGCCTGGGCTGCGGAATTCTTGGTAACCAAATCCCTATAGCCCAAGTAAAGCAACGGCGCCAGGGCAACAAGAAGCAAAATCAGGATTGTCACGTATTCAATCGTAGCCTGGGCCTTCGATTTACTTCCTCCAAACATAATCATGAATGAAAAAAGAAGATAGAGGTTAAAAAGTATTGCAAGAATAAGAATTGAGGGAGAATCGAAAGCAAAACTTCAATCGGCTGCTGCGAAAGCCGCGCCGGAGGAGATTCAAAGTGGCAGTAAAAATCGAGGTAGTGGGCGAAAAGGTAATCGCCACAGACGCGGCATCAGTGGAATCACTCAACAAAGGCTCGTTCGGCCTTCCGGTTGAAGGAAAGAAAGACAAGCTATGGCTTTTGCCTGAAGAGGCGCTCTACCTTGCAGACGTGCGGGGCGCGGAAATAACCCGCAACTCAACACGCATTGATTTCAACCAGCTTGCATTCCCCTACCGCGAGGGGCCCAAATTCCTCGCGCGCTATTTCACCTACCGCGACTGGCGCGACCGCGGCTTGATAGCAAGGCCCATAAACGAAGCAGAAGGCAATTACGGCCGCTCCCCAGTAGTGCACTATCCATCGAAAGACTTGCAAGCGCCCAAAATCCAGGGCAAGGCGCTGTTCTTCAAGGACGACCTGATGGCCGTAATCGACGACGAGGAGGACAAAAACCTCTTCGAAAAACTTTGGTTCGGCCAGTGGGGAACTTACAAGGCGAAAAAACACGGCCGGCTCCTCAAGCTTGACTCATACGAAACGTTGTTCCTCATGCGCCACGCGCACCTCAAGTGCAACGTCCAGGAAAAGCGAATCGTTAAGGAAGCATTGGAACGCAGGCCCGATTTCCTTTCCCTGTACAGCGTTTATGAAGACTTCCGCCTGCGCGGGTTCGTCGTAAAAACAGGCTTCAAGTTCGGAACGCACTTCCGCCTTTACTTTCCCGGCGCAGCGCCTTCGCTCGGCGAAGGCGAGTGGGTGCACTCGAAACACGTGATTCACGTTTTCCCCCGCGAAGCGAAAATGCTCATTAGCGAATGGAGCCGCGCAATACGCGTCGCCCACGGGGTGAAGAAAACGTTCATCCTCGCAATTCCCGGCGAAAAACGCGTGGAAAAGGAAGAGCTCGATTTTCTTTTATACCACAGGAAGAAAGGCGGGCTGATTGAAAACCCGAGGGAAGACAAACCCAAGTTCGTTATGATGGCGTTGAGCGAAGAGGAGGAAATTGGAGGCGCCGAGCTCGCAAGGGCAATAGAACGGGCGAAGCAAATGGGTCTCGACCTGATGCTCGCCATTTGCGACCGCGAAACGAGCATAACGTACTACCGCGTCAAGCGCATCGAACTGCCGAAAAGCCGTTTCGAATACTACGAAATCGAGTGGAGCCAACCATGAGGGTGGGAAAAATGGGGAAACCAATACGAGGAAGGCCGTTTGAGCGGGTTATCCGCCCTGAAGAATTGCCCCCAGCGCTCATTGAACATATTACGAACCTCGGACACCGGTTTTCGAGAGAAAGAATAAAAGCAGCTAAAGGAATAGAAAGCAACCCGCATCCCAATGCTTTGGGCGCATTGAACTGGGCGCTTGACAGGGAACAAGACAAAAGGGTAATGAAAGCACTCAGGAAAGCATTTGACAGGGTGGTTGAAGCATCAACAGGAAAAAATTGAATTCAATAATGACAAAACGCCAAATTCCTGAAATCTTGAAAACAACTTAACTGAGCTAACATGAAAACCGTTCTCGTTACAGGCGGCGCCAAGGGCTTGGGAAAGGCGATTGCCCTCAAGTTCGCTTCTGAAGGATTCAAAGTCTGCATCGACTATTTCCACAGCGAGGCCGACGTGAAGAAAACGGTTGTTGAAATCAACCAGCTTTCGAAAGGCTTTGCGTTCAAGTGCGACGTGCGGAGCGAAGCGCAAGTTAAGAAAATGGTTTCTGAAGCTATTGCCTCAATGGGCAGCATAAGCGTTTTAGTAAACAACTCAGGCATCTACTCTTCCAAGCCCGGCATTGCCTTGACGGACTTGACTGAAACAGAATGGGACGACGTTATGGACACAAACCTCAAGGGAATGTTTTTGGTGACAAAGGAAGTTGCAAGGCAAATGATTGAAAATAAAATAAAAGGCCGAATCATCAACATTTCTTCCGTGGCAGGGTTGACAGGCTCGCCAGCAGGCCCGCACTACACGGCATCAAAACACGGGGTAATCGGATTCACAAAATCAATCGCGTCACAACTCGCCAAACACGGAATTCTAGTGAACAGCGTTGCCCCTGGAGCAGTCCTTACCGATTTGCTGAAAAACACGAGCGAAGAACGCATCCAGCATTACGTCGACCAAACTCCGACCGGTTCCCTATCCACGCCTGAAGACATTGCCGATGCAGTTTTCTTTTTGGCACAGGCACGTAACATAACTGGCCAGACGCTCGTCGTTGACGGCGGCAGGCTAATGCACTAAATGTTGAATCAAAACAATCCGGCAACTTCCCGCGTGTTCAAAACCCTAATTGCAGCTTGGCGCTTCAGTTTCTTGTCATTGCTCCAAATAGAGTCGTTTTCCGCCAAAGCCAACGCGAAATAAGGCCAATCGTTTGGATCTGGGCTCGTCTGAAGTGCTTTTCCCTTTAAGTGCGCATACTTTTCTTTAGGCAAAATTCTTATTTTATTGAAAATCGTCTTGAAAAGCAGTTTCAATTCTGATTCGTTCAAACCGGATTTAAGCGCGATTTCCTCAAAGTGCTTTTCAAGCTCCACTTGTGCAAAATCCGGGGTTGAAAGCTCAAGCTCGGTATTGAAAATAAAATCCAGTGAAAAACCGCGAGCAATCGCCGCAGAAATTATGATGTTCGAATCTACAATCAACAGAAATATGCTAGTTTTTATTGACCTCGTGTCTTTTTGCAATTCCATTGTTTATTTTTCTACCTATAATCAGCGCATCTCTTTCAGTAAGCTTGCTTTTAGAAGTGATTTGCTTAAGCAATTTCAACTCACCCAAACGGTCCCTGAATGCTTCCCTGGCAACTTCAGACCAGTTTATCACTGGAAATTCTTCCATCTGCTTTTTCAAGTCGTCCGGAACCGAGAGCGTCAAATTAACCAAGTTTTCCACCACACATATAACATGTGCATTAAGTATAAATACGTTTTGAACCCGAACGCCTCAAAGGAATAAACCAAACAGTCCCACCAACAGAAACAATTAAAACAAAGCTCAAAAAGTAATATCATAGTAGATTTGAAGGTGATTGAATGCCTCGAAAACCTCGCAGGGAAAAAGAATTCCTACATGTAGGAGAATACTATTCACCAAATTATTTACACAAGGATATAAAACCGCTAGAAACGCTAAGACGCAACTCAGGGTCTTTAAGGGAATTATCATTTAATGCGGGAATATTAAAAGAATTGATACGGATACACTTTCAACGCAAAAGAATTCCAACCGCACTAACAGAGTTCCCGCAAAGCTTGAGGCCACGCATATTG
>Ga0209211_10011503_pt1 | contig 11292 bp, 13 predicted proteins | sample RifGroA2_FD_183992 | JGI IMG/M metagenome (GOLD analysis project Ga0209211, IMG submission 183992) | Groundwater microbial communities from Rifle, Colorado, USA - Groundwater A2 (SPAdes) (version 2) | ecosystem: Environmental > Aquatic > Deep subsurface > Groundwater | place: Rifle, Colorado...
CATCTGCTTTCTGGTAAAACTCTCCGGTCATCTCGGTGATCAGGGAATCCAGGGCTTGGATGCGGCTCAGCCTGTTCTCTTTTCTGCTGCTCAGGCGGATGAGGGCCTGCATGTCCATGCTCACCAGAGCTTTTTGTTCTTCGTGCAGAATGGCTAACATGTCTTGGGAAAGAAGAATTTCCTGCTCCAGGGCCTCGAAGAATCTGGCGGGCAGGGAGCGTTGTTCGGTTATATTTGCCTGTTGCATGGCTATTTCTCCTTACTCTGCGAAACAAGGGTTTGCGATAATTGCCGGTAGAGCATGTCGCCAAAGCCCATACTTTTGCTGCCTGCCATTTTCTGGGCAAGCTGGTCATCGTGGATGGATTGAAACATTTCCTCGCCATAACCGCCGTCCAGCAGGCCGCTTTTGGGAGTGCTCTGGCGGGCCAGGGTCAGGATCTGCTTGAGCATCAGGGCTTCAAATCCGGCGCAGGCCTCGCGGAGTTTCTTCTCCTTCAGCGTATCGGCAGAATGGCTGGTTCCCTTGAGTCCGGTGGTTGCTTCGCTGATAATATCCATATCTCACCCAGAGGGTATAAGTTTCGTTTGAGCAGACAAGCTGCTCAACTCAGCTTTAAATAATTTCCAGTTCCGCCTGCAGAGCGCCTGCAGCCTTGATGGCTTGAAAAATGGCGATGAGTTCACGCGGGGCTACGCCCACCGAGTTTAAGGCTCGAACCACCTCGCCCAGAGAGACACCCGGCGGCAGAGTCACTACTTTTTGGCCGATTCTGGCGGGGTCAGCCGGAGCGTTGGCTGTAGCGCCGGGCAGGGGCAGAGGAGTGACCCGCAGGCTCAGGTTGCCGTGGGAAAGGGCCAGCTGGCTGATGGTGACATTGTCGCCCATGACCACGGTGCCGGTCCGTTCATTAAGGACCACTTTGGCCCGCCGCTCAGGGTTGATCTCGATGTTTTCCAGGGCCGCCAGCAGGGCAACTTCCTGGGTCCGGTATTTCGGCGGAACAGCGACCTCCACCGAGGCGCCGTCCCGGGCAGTGGCGTAAGCTCCGCCCAGATAGGTGTCAATGGCGGTTTTCATCAGGGAGATCGTGGTGAAATCCGGCGCGGCCAGGCTGATGGTGATGCTCTCCTTGTTGGCAAAGCTCACCGGCACTTCCCGTTCCACCGTGGCGCCGTTGCTGATCCGAGCCACGTTCAGGTGATTTTTCTGCTGAGAAGGGGGCCGGTCGTCCGGGCCGCCCCCGGTGCTGATGGGGCCTTGGGCCATGGCGTAGATGTTGTTGTCGAGCCCTTTGAGCGGGGTGACCAGCAGGGTGCCGCCTTGAAGGGAAGTGGCGTCGCCCACCGAGGAAATGGTCACGTCGAGGTTTTGCCCAGCCTTGAAAAAGGGCGGCAGGGTGGCGGTCACCATTACGGAGGCGATATTTTTTACCCTGGTGCTTTCCGGGCTCACCTTGACCCCGAGATTGTTGAGCATATTGCTGAGCCCCTGGCCGGTAAAACCGGCATTGTTGCCGTCGCCGGTGCCGTTTAAGCCGACCACGATGCCGTAACCCACGAGCTGGTTGTTCCGCACCCCTTTCACCGAGGACAGGTCTTTCAGCCGGGCGGCCTGGGCAAATCCTGCCTGCCAGAGAAGCCCGAGCAGCAGGGCGCCGGCAAAGAGCAGCGTGGTGCGCCGCATGTTTTTGAGGTTTTCTAAGGTTGCCGCAGGGTGGGCGACAGGGGGCGTCTGCATCGAGCTGTCCTCGGTAAGTGTTCTTTTGTGTCCGTGTCTTGTAACATTAGCAAGCAGTGTGCCACAGGAGAGGCAGGGGTTGTAATGCGCCATTTTTAAAGGGAATATTCTTTTTTTCATGGATTCACCCTGGGAGTGAAGGGAATATTTTGCCTAGTCTTGGGCTCTTGTTATCCTGAAATCCTAAAATGGCCAGACGCTGTCCAGAGCGCGGGCCAGCCAACCCGGCTGCTGCTTGTCGCCGAGAACTCCCTGGCCGCTGTATTCTATCCGGGCGTCGGCAATATGGGTCGAGAGGACGGAATTGTCCTGGGCGACATCCTGCGGCCGGATGATGCCGGAGAGGATGATATGCTGGGTTTCGTTGTTGACCTTCACCTCCTGGTAGCCGCGGATGTTCAGGTTGCCGTCGGTGGTGAGGTCGATGATCCTGGCGGAGATGGTGGCGGTGACGTTGCTTTTCCGGTCGGTCTTGGCCTTGCCCTCAAAATCGTTGGTCAGCTTGGCTTGCAGCTCGGTGAGCGAGGGGGAAAAGCGGCTGTTTTTGTCCGCCAGCCAGGTTTCCAGGCCGAACAGGTTGGAAACGCCGCCGGTAACCGTTGATTCGCGTTCCGTCTTGGTGTTGGCCTCCTTGTTGGCCCTGGAGGTTTCCACGATACGGATCAGGACGATATCGCCGACCTTTTTCGCCCGGCTGTCCGCATAGAGGTCAAGACTATTGCCGGCCGCGTAGATTGTTCCCTCCCGCTGAGCTTGCATGGCCCGGGGCGGCGCTGGCAGGGTGTAGCGTTCTGGCAGCTGCTGGGTCTGCTGGCCGGCTGCACCGACGCAGCCGGAAAGGGTGGCAAGCAGAAGGATGACGATGGAGCTGTGGTGTGTCGGGCGCATAATTTTCTCCTTAAGTACCTGGGGGTTCTGCCTCAAAATTCAGCCTCCACGAGGCTGGCGTCCAGAACCCGGGCCTTGATTTCCCGGCGGCTGGTGAGGTTCTTGACCCGGATTATTTCGCCTTTTGCCCCTGAGTTTCTGGCTTCGCCTGGGGCGGTTATCTGGATGGCCTGCGACTTTGCCATGATGGTCACCCGCTCGCCCCGGTTTACCAAGGGAGGGGCGTCAATGGACTTGGCATAGAGGATGGCTCCCGCCGGCAGTGAAAGCTTGAGCTTTTGTCCGACCGCCTGTTGCGGGTCCTGGATGAGCCCCCCGGTCAGCAGGGTAATGTTTTGCCGCTTTGCGATGATGTCCTCGCTGGTGATGATCTCGTTTCGGTTCAGCCGTTTTGTCGTGCTGATTACCGGGCCGAAAAGCTGGAGATCGCCGCTCATTTTCACCTGTCCCTGCTCCTGACCATCTTTGAGGATGGCGGCGGTGACATTTTTTTTGCCGGGGCGGGAATCCTTCGGCTGCTGGGTGATCCGGCAGTCAAAGGCGCCCGTCGGCAAGGTCATGGTCAGGGGGCGGATGCTGAAATTGGCGATCTGAACGTCCTCCCTGGGCCAGGGGGAATCCTTGAGCACCACCTCGGTGAAGATTTTTTCCAGCGCGGCAAAGGCCGGGGGCGCAATCCTCTCCGCCGCTTGTCCGGGAAGAGGACCGGCGAGGCAGAGCAGCAAGGCAACCAGGCATAAGCGCGATAGTCGAAACGACATCTTAATCCTTCCTTTTTTGTAACTACTAAGGTGCATAGTCCGTAGGTGTTTAGTCTGTCGATAAACAGAGAAAAATGATGCACGCTTTGTATCTTGTTGTCAGATTGTTTTTTTGTCTGACAGACTACAGTCTGATAGACTAACCAACCTGAGTTGTTACCCTTTTTTAACGAACCAGGGTATTGGCTACTTCCAGCAGCTTGTCTGCGGTCTGGACCGACTTGGAGTTTACCTCGTAGGCCCGCTGGGTGATGATCATGTTGACCAGTTCCTCGGTGACATCCACGTTGGAAACCTCGGTGAAGCGCTGTAGGATGTTGCCCAGACCCTCGCTGCCAGGGTTGGCCTCGGTGGGGGCGCCGGAGGCCTCGGTTTCCAGGAAAAGATTGGCGCCTATGCTGCGCAGACCGCCGGGATTGATGAAGCTGTTCAGGGTTATCTGGACTGTGGCGAGCACCTGTTGCTGGGCATCCTTGGCAGTGAGCAGTCCGGTGTTGGTGATGGCGATGGAGGTTGTGCCCTGGGGCACGGTAAATTCAGGCTGCAGCCGGTCGCCGTTCTGGGTAACCACATTGCCATCAGCATCAAGGCTGAAGGCGCCGGCCCTGGTAAAGTAATCCTGGCCGTCGCGCACCACCTTGAAGAAGCCGTTGCCCTCAATGGCCCAGTCCAGGTCGTTGCCCGTTTCGGTGAGGCTGCCCTGGGTGAAGATCTTCTGCACCGAGGTTGGGCGAACCCCGAGGCCGACCTGGATGCCGGTGGGCACTCTGTTGCCATCGGCGGTTTCCGTGCCCATGGCCCGGAGTTCTTGATAAAAGAGATCCTCGAACTGGGCTCGGCTTTTCTTGAAGCCGGCGGTGTTGACGTTGGCCAGGTTGTTGGCGATGGTGTCCAGCTGCAACTGCTGGCCGGTCATGCCGGTGCGTCCCGAGTATAATGCACGGATCATGCTGGTCCCCTTTTTTGAAAAGGTTAAAGGTTAAAGGCTGAAGTTAAAGGCTGAAGGTTAAAGGTTAAAGGTTAAAGGCTGTTCCTTGTCCCTTTAGCCTTTCACCTTTAACCTTAATTATCCGTTCAGGCTGCCGACTCTGCGCACGGCCAGATCGTCCATGTCGTCCACGGCCCGGATCATTTTCTGCTGCCCTTCGTAGGCGCGGAACAGGTCGATCATCTCCGTCATTTCCGTGACGGTATTGACATTGGATTTTTCCAGATGCCCCTGCATAATCTGAAAATTCGGGGAGGTTTCTTCCACCGCCCCCTCCGCAAGGCGAAAAAGGTTCTCGCCCTCCTTTTTCAGTGCTTGCGGGTCGACCCTGACCACGGACAGGCGGCCGGATTCGGCGCCATCGACAGTCAGGCTGCCGTCGCGGGCCACCGCGATACTGTTGCCGGTGATGGTGATGGGGCCGGTCTCGCCGAGTACAGGATAGCCATTAGCCGTGATTAGCAAGCCTTCATTGTTGCGCTGAAAGTTCCCTGCCCTGGTATAGCGGACACCGGCTGGGGTCTGGACCCGGAAAAAGCCTTCTCCGGAAATGGCCAGATCCAAGGGAGCGTCAGTTTGTTGAACAACGCCCTGCTGGTGAATCGTGTTGATGTGTAGCCCTTTGCCGACCCTCTGGCGGGAGCTGGTAACTTGATAGAGCATCTCGTCAAAGGTGACGGTTTCCTTCTTGAACCCAGGCGTATCAACATTCGCCAGGTTGTTTGTCACCTGGTTGAGCCGTTGTTCATGATTGAGCAGGGTTTCAACGCTTTCCAGCAATCCGAGTCTGTTGTGGATGAACATGGCATACCTCTCGTGTGTGATGCTGCTTGTTGTTGCAAGAGGCGTGCCGGGCTTAATGGGTGGTGAGGCGAAGGCGGTAATGTCTGGATAAATTTAGTGAATACAAAAAGATACGTGATTTGCGGTGAGAAGATTTGCGGAAGGGGCAGCTGTCAAAAAAATGAATGCTTGTGCGAAGGGGGCGGTATATTTTGCCTAGCGGCTAAGGGGCGGGGCAGCGATGGTTTCCTACCGGGGCGTTGCGCCCGGCTTTGATTTTTTTATGGAGGCGGCATCTTGTTGTTGGCCCGGTAGATAAAGGCGAGAATTTCTGCCACCACCAGATAGGTTTCTGGGGGGATATCCGCATTCAGATCCAGTTTGGCCAGAATCTCAACGAGGTCGGCATCTTCCTGAATGGGAATGCCATATTCCTTGGCCAGGGCGATGATTTTTTCCGCCAGCTCGCCAGAGCCCTTGGCAATCAGCTTGGGCGCGGTATCCCGGCTTTTGTCGTAGCGAAGGGCAACAGCCTTTTTTTTTGCGGGGGTATCTGGCATTATGGATGCTTTCCTGCCGGATGATTCCGGGTGGTCAAGGGATTGTCGATTGGTAAGCTCTCACAGGGTGAGCCCCAAGAGGAAATACAACCCCGAGCCCCAATGAACGGGATAAGTGTCTTATCAGAAAATTTCTTTAAAAAATAAGAAATTCTTCTGTAAGTCACTAAACAAGCGGTCTCAGGGTGCGGTGCCCTGTGAGCGCTTACGTCGATTGTAATTATAACCGACAACAAGCGGAGCGGCTGAAAAAAATGGAGTTCGGACAAACCCTGCAGTCGGGAAGGCTGGTTTCGCGGTACAAGCGGTTTCTCGCCGACGTGATCATGGAAGATGGTCGGTTGCTCACCGTGCATTGCCCCAATTCCGGCAGCATGTCGGGCTGCAAGGAGCCCGGCAGCCCGGTGCTCGTCTCCCTGGCGGACAACCCCAAGCGCAAGTATGCCCATACCCTGGAGATGGTGCGGGTCGGCGAAACCTGGGTGGGGATCAACACCGCCCGCACCAATGCCCTTGTCGCCGAGGCCATCCGGGCCGGGGTGGTGGCGGAACTTGCCGGGATCGAGACGATCCGGCCCGAGGTCAAGGTGTCGGATAAAAGCCGTCTGGATTTTCTCCTCAGCCGCGGGGAGGAGAAAATCTATCTGGAGGTGAAAAACTGTAGCCTGGCCCTGGACCGGGGGGCGATGTTCCCCGATGCTGTCACCGTGCGGGGGGCGAAGCATCTCCGTGAGCTGCTGGCTCTGCGCCGCACCGGCTGCCGGGCCGTGGTGTTTTTTTGTGTCCAGCGGGAGGATGTGGATTGTTTCTCCCCGGCCGACCATATTGATCCGGGGTATGCCCAGGCCCTGCGGGAGGTGGCGGCCCAGGGGGTGGAGGTGCTGGCCTATGGGGCCTCTTTGAGTGCTGAGGCTATCAGCATTGTCCGAAAGCTGCCGGTGCGCCTGGGCTGAGGCGCGGGGAAGGGTTTGCCGCCCCCGCTTTTGCTTCCCCTCCCTCGACGGGAGGGGACTGAGGGGTGGGTGAAGTTGCCGATTGCCTCGAATGTGGCAAGCACCCCCGCCCCCTAACCCCCTCCCGCAAGGGGCGGGGGACTTTATCAGAAAATGCAGGGGCGGCTTTTCTCAGCTTGCACCTGGGCGGACCTTGCAATAGAGTGGATCAGTCAGGGGCCGCAGGGCTCGGCAAGAGGAGGTTTTGATGCAGGAAAAACCAAAAGCGGTGGTGCTCTTGAGCGGCGGGCTTGATTCGGCCACGGTTCTGGCTATAGCAGAGGCCCAAGGCTATGAGTGCTGCTGCCTCAGTTTTGCTTACGGCCAGCGCCAGCAGGTGGAGCTGGAGCGGGCAAAAGCCAATGTCGCCCGGAGGGGGATCAAAAAGCATCTCATCCTCCGTCTCGATCTCGACGCCATCGGCGGCTCTGCCCTGACCACGGATATCGCGGTGCCCAAGGGCCGCAGCCAGGCGGAGATGAACGCTTCCATCCCCATCACCTATGTGCCGGGCCGCAATACCATCTTTCTCTCCTATGCCATGGCCTGGGCCGAGGTGCTGGGCGCGGGCGACGTTTTTCTCGGAGTCAATGTCATGGATTACAGCGGCTATCCTGACTGCCGGCCGGAATTTCTCGAAGCCTTTGAGCGGATGGCCAATCTGGCCACCAGGACCGGGGTGGAAGGGGAAACCCGTTTCCGGGTCCATGCCCCGCTCCTCAAGCTGACCAAGCGGGAGATCATCGAAAAGGGCTTCGATCTCGGGGTTGATTACGGCCTGACCCACAGCTGTTATGACCCTGACCAAAAGGGGCTGGCCTGCGGGGCCTGCGACAGCTGCCTGCTGCGGCTCAAGGGCTTTGCCGAGGCCGGGCGGGTTGATCCGGTGGAGTATCAATGATACTGAGGTCTGAGAAAGAAAACTAATGGCCCTCAAAAAATTCGAACTTCATTCACTCTTATTCAGCTTGCGGCATAGAGAAGTTGACCCCCGTCTATACATAAGTTATCATAGGTTATCAAATTTTATTAACCAATGAATATTTTGGTATAATCATGGATCCGAGACGTAACCCCTATGCCCCTGGCGCTGGTACCCCGCCTCCTGAATTGGCGGGACGTGACGACATCATTGAACGGGTCGCCGTGGCGCTTTACCGCATCGGCGCTGGACGGGCGGCGCGGAGCGTTGTCCTGTATGGTCTGCGCGGGGTCGGTAAAACCGTCCTCCTGCAACGGATTTGCCTTGCTGCCGAGACTGAGAATTTTGTGCCGGTGGTTATTGAGGCCCCGGAGGAACGCTCGTTGCCTGCTATCCTTGGCCCGGCTCTCAGGGCTGCCCTCATTCGGATGAGCAGAGGTGAGGCGGCCAAATCAGCCCTGCGCAAGGCGCTTGGTGCCTTGGCCAGTTTTGCCCGCGTCGCCAAACTTAAATACGGCGATGTGGAGTTCAACGTTGATTTCAACCCCGAGCCTGGGGTGGCCGATAGCGGCGACCTGGAAACCGACATCACCGATCTCTTGGTCTGTGTCGGCGAGACGGCCGCCGAGCGCAAAACCGTGGTGGTGCTGTTCATCGACGAATTGCAATACATCCCAGAGGCACAGCTCGCCGCCCTGATCACCGCCTTGCATCGTGCCAGCCAAAAGCAACTGCCCATCACCCTGGTGGCCGCAGGTTTGCCGCAGTTGTTGGGGCAGATGGGCCGGGCCAAGTCGTATGCGGAGCGTCTGTTCGAATTCATCCCCATCGGCCCGCTGGAAAATGATGCCGCCCGTCAGGCACTGTGCGTTCCTGCCGAGCAGGAGGCGGTGACCTTTAGGGAAGAGGCCATCGTCGAAATTTTACGCCGCACCGAAGGCTATCCATATTTCATCCAGGAGTGGGGCAAACATGCCTGGAGTGAGGCAACGGCCTCGCCTATCACCCTCGACGATGTCTTGCGAGCCAATGAGGTCGCCGTAGCGGAATTGGATGCAAGTTTCTTCCGGGTTCGCTTTGACCGGCTGACACCAGCGGAAAAAAGGTATATCCGGGCCATGGCTGAATTGGGGGCAGGCCCTCACCGTTCCGGCGATATCGCCGACCTCCTGGGCAAAAAAAATTCCGCTGTCGCCCCTGTCCGCGCCCGTCTTATCGTAAAGGGCATGGTATACAGCCCGTCACACGGCGATACCGCCTTCACCGTTCCCTTGTTCGACGGCTTCATGAAACGGACCATGCCGTCACTCCTATAAACAGTCCGGCGGTTATTGGTGCTTTGGTGACCGCCCCGGTGAACGGTTACAAGAATTGGATGACTACCGTTGGCCAGATAGGCAAACCAAGGAGATAATACATGGCTGTTCTTGACAAACAAATGGGCGGGCTGTTCATGGTCGGCCTGCCGGGGCCGGAGTTGGATGATTCTACTCGGCATCTTATCGAAGCCTGCGGGATCAATAATTTTATCCTCTTCAAGAGAAACGCCGAAAACCCGGCCCAGATCCGCGCCCTCTGCCTCGGTCTCGTTGCCGCCTGCCGCGCCGCCGGGCTGCCCGCGCCGCTGATCTCCATTGACCAGGAGGGCGGCACCGTGGCCCGGCTTAAGGGGCCCCATTTCACCGAGTTTCCCGATGCCAGAATCCTGGCGGAAAGCGGCCGGGCCGAGGAGCTGCTTACCGGTTATGCCGAAACCTGTGCGCGCGAGCTGCTGGCGGTTGGGGTCAACATGAACATGGCCCCGGTGCTGGATGTGAGCCCGGCAGGGCAGGGGCTGTTCATGGAGCGGCGGAGCCTGGGGGGCAAGGCGGAAGCCGTGGCCCGCCTCGGCACTCTGGTCATCAACGGGATGCAGGAAAACGGGCTGGCTGCCTGCGCTAAGCATTTTCCCGGCCTGGGGGCGGCAACCCTGGACCCCCACGAGATTCTGCCCGTGGTCGATCGTTCGCTTGAGGAGCTGCGCGCTTGCGATCTGGTGCCGTTTGCTGCGGCGATCAAGGCGGGAGTGGCAGGAGTGATGACCTCCCACACCGTCTACCCGCAACTTGATCCCGCTCTGCCAGCCACCCTGTCGCCGCGTATTCTGGGCGGACTGCTCCGCAACGAACTGGGCTTTGACGGCATGATTGTCACCGACGACCTGGAGATGGGCGCCATCGAAAATGAAGGCACCGTGGCGGATGCCGCCCTGGTCGCCTTTAAGGCCGGGGCGGATCTGCTGCTGATTTGCCACGAACACCATAAGATCATCGCGGCCCATGAGCTGTTGACTAAGGCCGTGGGCGGGGAGATTGCCGGGGAACGGGTGTGGAAGTCGCTGGCCAGGATTGGCGAGGTGCGACGGCGGTTTGCCGGGGATTAAGGGCGGAATCTTGGAAAGTGGGCAGCGTCCCTCGGTTTTACACCAGGAATGGACTTTTTGTATTATGTGTGTTATTTGTAATACAAAAGGAGACTGATATGCTAACCGTTAGATTGCCAAGCGACATTGAAGACCGGCTGAATAATCTTTCCAAGACCACAAACAGGCCGAAAAGTTTTTATGTTCGGGAAGCCTTGGAGCGATCCATTGAGGACATAGAGGACATCTATCTGGCTGAGAAGCGTCTTGAGGATATTCGGGCAGGAAAAAGCAAAACTGTGCCGCTTGCAGAGGTAATGAAACGCCATGGCATGGAAGGTTGAATTCGACCCTGCCGCGGAACGCGACCTCGACCGGCTTGACCCGCAACATGCCCGGAAAATCCTGGCCTTTCTATCTGAACGAATCGCCAAGGATGAAGACCCACGCCGATTCGGTGCTCCTTTGCGCTCCAATCTTGCAGGACTCTGGAAGTATCGCGTCGAAGATTACCGCCTTATCTGCGATATCCAGGAAGAGAAAGTTCTTGTTCTGGTGCTTCACCTCGGACACAGAAGTAAGGTGTACGGGGGGCATTAAAAAAATGTCTTACAACAAAAAAAACCGCGCCAGAAATGGTCGCGGTTTTTTTGTGCCTTTTGTTCTCTGTGGGGCAGGGTTGTGATTACGCACCTTTCCGTTTCTCGTATTTTTTCGGTGTTGTGGTTGGGGCTCAGGTTTGATAGGGTGATTCATTCCGGCGTTGCGGACGGGGCAGCGTAAATTATGGATGAATGCCTGCCCAAGCGTTTTCGGGAACTGCCGGAAAAATCAGGAAACGTGGTTTGTCCGTTCGCAGTCCTTCCATAAGATTATCGCGGCCCATGAACTGCTGACTAAGGCCGTGGGCGGGGAGATTGCCGCGGAACGGGTGAGGAGGTCGCTTGCCAGGATTGGCGAGGTGCGGCGGCGGTTTGCCGGGGATTGATGGCGGGGTTGCGTATGTTTTTGGCTATAATGTTTTCGGGATGATTGTCGGATTGTTAAGTGACGAGCTTGGAACCAAAATATGCACAAAGTAGACTCTATTCGTTGCATTGATCAGATTTTCCGTGGACAAAAAGTTGATCTGCCAGAAGAGCCCGGTGTTTATGCATTCTGGTGGATAGGCCAGAAAGATGAATTAATGGCTGCTAACAGACATATTGTGCTACAAGGGCCGAAGGGGCGACCTGTAGATGTTGAATACAGAAATT
>Ga0209211_10011504_pt1 | contig 11292 bp, 12 predicted proteins | sample RifGroA2_FD_183992 | JGI IMG/M metagenome (GOLD analysis project Ga0209211, IMG submission 183992) | Groundwater microbial communities from Rifle, Colorado, USA - Groundwater A2 (SPAdes) (version 2) | ecosystem: Environmental > Aquatic > Deep subsurface > Groundwater | place: Rifle, Colorado...
TTATTTAAAGCTCCAATGAGCTGTGGGCGATAGAGGAATCGAACCTCTGACCTTTACAATGTCAATGTAACGCTCTAACCATCTGAGCTAATCGCCCATTAACTATCTAAATTTAACCTATTTCAAACAAATTGTAAATGGTTTGATTTTGTGTTAAAAATATGCGTGGAGGCGTGGCTGAGTGGTTGAAGGCACCACACTCGAAACGTGGCATACGGGAAACCGTATCGTGAGTTCAAATCTCACCGCCTCCGAACCTCAAACCTCCATAAATAATCTTTGCAATGTTTGGCGTAATCTACGCCGATTCTTTTTGACACGATGATGTCTTTTTTTGACACCTTAATCCCCCAATCTTCCAGCCAAATTTTGTCGCCGGAAATGTTTAAGCCGTTGAAACTTTTATCTATTCCAAAATAACGACTTGTTCGTCCTGGTCCGATTATCGGCTTTTGCTTCGCTTCATTTTTTATCGTGACTTCAATAATCGGCAAAGTTCCTCTTATTAAAACTGCCGACGGATAATTTTCTTTCTCGGTCACGATGTTGAAGCAAAAATGCATACCGTAAACAAGATAAACATAAATCGTTCCCGCTTTCAGATACATTGTTTCCGTTCTTTTTGTTCTACCTTTTGAAGCATGGTTGGCAAGATCATCCTCCCCGCGATACGCTTCGGTTTCCACAATTATCCCTCTCAAAATATTTCTCCCATTTTTAACGCACAAAACTTTGCCTAGCGAATCTTTGGCAACTTTTAAAGTATTTTTGTTGAAAAAACTTTCCGGCAATCTTTTTTTGTTGTTTTTTGACATTTAGTATTGTAAAATAATAGAAGATTATCAATTAAGTTTCAATAAATTTAAAAACATGAACAACGCAAAAATTATCAAATGGGTTTTAAAAATAGCGGTGGCTGGTGAATTTCTGGGTCATGGCGTTTTCGCCCTTCAAGGCAAAAAAACATGGCTTGGCTGGATTAGCCAACTTACAGGCGCGGATGTCGGCACGGCGACAATCATGTTAACGGTTGTCGGCTTGCTGGATTTGCTGGTCGCCCTGATTATTTTAATAAAGCCGATTCGTTTAGTCATTTTGTGGGCCGCTTTTTGGGGATTTTGGACGGCGCTTGTCCGCCCGATTGTCGGCGAACCGATTTGGGATTTTATTGAACGCTGGGCAAACTGGGGAGCGCCACTTGCATTACTTCTTTTAATCGGCTGGCCAAAAAATTGGAGGGAGTGGCTTAGATAAAACTTTATGAAACTTGGCATTGTTTTGCAATCAAATAAACCGGAGCATATTTGGAACACATTCCGGCTTGGAATCACCGCGCTCAAATCCAGTCATACTGTAAAAGTTTTTTTAATGAACGAGGGTTCTGAATTAGAATCAATTGCCGATAGTGAAAATTTTGACCTTTCAGCGAAAATTGCGGAATTCAAGAAATTGAATGGTGAAATTTACGCCTGTGGTTCATGCCTTAAAGTGCGAGGCAAAGAAAAAAGCAATGTTTGCCCGATTTCCACAATGGACGACTTGTTGAAAATGATAGAGAATTCTGATAAAGTTTTATCGTTTTAGCAAATAAAATTCAAATGACATCAATACAAAAATTTTTCTTGTTTCTGCTTCGCATTACAACAGGCTGGATGTTTTTTTACGCCGGCATTACTAAAGTTCTTGATCCGCAATGGTCGGCGGAAGGGTACCTTAAAGGCGCTAAATCTTTTGTTTGGCTTTTCCAAATACTTTTGGATCCAAATATTTTGCCTATTATAAACTTTACAAACAAGTGGGGCTTAACACTGCTTGGCGTTTCTTTGATACTCGGCTTGTTTGTCCGCTTCAGTTCCCTCTTGGGCGTTTTGCTTATGGCTTTGTATTATATGGCGCTAAGTTTTCCTCACCCAAACCCGAACGCATATATCGTTGATCAACACATCATCTACATTTCCATTTTACTTTTCTTCGCTTCCATAAGAGCCGGACGAGTTTTTGGCATAGACGGCAAACTCACTCACCATCATTCCGGTTTCAAAAAATGGCTGGGATAAATTTATGATAACTTTCAACGATTTTCAAAAAATAGAAATTAAAGTCGGGATGATTTTGTCCGCTGAGCCGGTGCAAGGCTCGGAAAAACTGCTCAAACTTTCCGTTGACTTCGGCGAACCTACGCCAAGACAAGTTGTTTCCGGTATAGCCAAAACTTTTAAACAGCCGGAAAAACTTATCGGCAAACAATTTTTGTTTGTCACCAATCTTGAACCGAGAAGCATTATGGGTCTTGAAAGCCAAGCTATGATTTTGGCAACGCATAAACAAAAGAAAACGAGCCTGCCTATTGGCGAGGCAAGCGAAGAAATTGTCTTAATGAAACCGGTCAAGAAAGTTTCAAACGGAAGCAAACTTGGCTAAATTAAATTATTTTTTAATTTTTAGAAAGAATAAATGTTCCCCTTAATTAGGCGCTAGCATTTTTAATAAGAACATTTTAATCCAATAAATCAAATTTCATCCTGAATTGTTCTTCGTTGGTAAAACTGTTTGCTTTAACAAATCTTACAAACGGTCTGATTTGAAAAACTTCCACAATAAAATTTATTTCATCTTCACATTCAAAAGGATACGCAAACACAGATTTCTGCAATTCAACAAACCCAAGTTCCTTTAATTTCATTCTCAACGCTTCTCTCGCTCTTTTGAATTTTTCAGGTATATCAAAAATAACGATTCGCCATTGTTTGTCCCACTTTTTCGGCTTTTTTATTTCCATATCGTCAAATCTGAACTTCAACGCCTTCTTCTCTCCGTCTTTAGTCAGTATTATTTCCACAAAGCCTTCTTTGTTTTCTTTATAAGAGACAAGTCTGTCGTTATAAAATTCTCTGATAAGTCCTCGCAACCTTTTCCTTTTTATTTCTTTTAAGCCTTCCGGCAAGCCTTTTATGATTTTGAAATATCCTCTAGGACTTCTTGATAGTGACAACGAAGCCCCCGCCAAAAGAAGTAGTAATATTTTTTTCTTAGTATCTCTTTTCATATTGCAAATTATACCACTAATTAAGCGATAGCAAAATTAAGTGGAACATTTTCAATGTCTAATTTCAGATGCAAAAAGTATTTTTTGTGTTATATTGTTTGTTATGAATAAGGAAAAAAATGCCGTCAAATCAACCAAAAAAATAATGGTTTTTTATCACGAGGACGCGGACGGATTCACCGGCGCGTGGGCGGCTTGGAAAAAACTGAAAAACACCGCCGATTATTCGCCGATTCATCATGACAATAAACCGTTGGACACCTTGGCTCTAAATGCGGAAGGCAAGGACATTTATATTATTGACTATTCTTTCAAGCCGGAGGAAATGAAAAAACTTGTCGCCGTCAACAAGAAAGTTATCTTGATAGACCACCACATAACTTCAGCCGAATCGGCAAAAATCGCCACGGAGAGTCTTTATGACATTTCCCATTCCGGAGCATATTTGGCTTGGAAATATTTTCATCAGGATAAAAAAATACCGAAACTGATAAGCTATGTTGAGGATTATGATCTTTGGAATTTCAAACTTCCATTCACTCAAGAACTAACGCTTTTTTTGTCCACAAAAAAATTCAATTTCAAAGCTTGGGACAAATTGGCAGTGGAATTTGAAGACGCGTCCAAGCGGAAAGAATTGATAAAACAAGGCGAAATTATGCTTGCCTACAAAGAAAACTTGATTGGCGAATTACTGGAAAGAGGCGAAGAGGTTGTTTTTGAAGGACATCGGGCTTTTGCTGTTAATTCGCCGGTTTTTGAATCGGAAATAGGTCATCATATTTATGAAAAAAAAGGTATGCTGGCAATTATTTGGTCTTACAGAAAAAAACACGGCAAACCTAAACTAAAAGTATCCTTGCGGTCGGACAAAAATATAAATGTTGCCGAAATAGCTCTTAAATACGGCGGAGGCGGACACAAATCCTCTGCAGGTTTTACTTTGGAAAAAGAAATTGAATTCCCATGGAAAATAAAATGAAAATATGGAAATAAAAGAAAAAATGTTTTCCTTCTCTGTTTTTCGCGAAATGGCAAAAAATGGTTTTCATTTGGGAAAAATAGTTTGGAAAGAAAAAAAATGGAGTGTCATAGCAATGATGTCAGTCTTTTTGGTTATCTCTTTTGTTCCCTTTTTGGAATCATGGTCTCGCGGTGAAATAATCAACCGACTTATTGAAAGCATTGGAAATAAAAACCTCAGCCAGAAACTTATTGCGGTTATCGGCATTTTTATTTTTTCAACCTTTTTATTTTCAATAATGACAGCGCTTCAAGGATACCTGTCTAGAATATTTTACTTCTTTACTGGCGAAAAGTTTGAACTTCTTATTATTAAAAAAAGAGGTCAGCTTGATGTGTCTCTCCACGAAGATCCAAAATACAATAATTTGTTTAACAAAATAACAGAACAAGGCGTATGGAGAATACAAAATTTTAGCGACAGACAATTTTACATTTTCCAAAACATTTTAGAAGTAATCATGGCTTCTGTTATTTTGATATTTTTTAAATGGTGGATATTGCCAATGATCTTACTTGGAGCATTGTTTGAGTTTATAACCGAAGCAAAATACGGAAGGGATGTTTGGGGCATACATACCACAAGGGCGGAAGTAAGCAGAAGGTATTGGGATCTAAGAAGTCATTTCAATGGCATTTCTTCAATAATTGAATTAAAATTGTTTCAAAATATCCCCTATTTTTTCTCAGCTATAAAAGAATTATTCCAAGGATTCCAGCTTGAAGAGAAAAAGAGTGAAAAAAATAAACTATTTTATCGCATTGCATCAATAAGCATTTCTCAAGTAACCCTTGCATTTGCTATAATTTGGTTTGTTTTTGAGGTCATCAATGGCAATATGCTCGTTGGAACATTAATATTCGTTCTCGCATCAATGGGCAGTATGAGGCAAGCGCTATCCGGCTTGTTTTCTAACATTGGCAGACAATATCAAGATAACTTATTTATTACTGATTTTTTCAAGTTCATCAATCTCAAGCCGGCAATTAAAAAACCGGAAAAAGGCATCGCTCTTGATCCGAAAATAACTCCTGAAATTTCCTTCAACAATGTTACTTTTTCTTATCCCGGCACGAATACCGTTGTGTTAAATAATTTTTCTCTTAAAATCGCTCCCGGTGAAAAAATAGCTTTGGTTGGAGTAAATGGCGCAGGCAAGACAACCATAGTAAAATTGCTTTGCAGATTTTATGATCCGGACAAGGGAAACATCACCATTGGCGGGTATGACATAAAAGAGATTGATTTGGAAAGTTGGTATTACCAACTCGGCGCAATCTTTCAAGAGTATTCTCAATATCACTTTACTGTAAAAGAGGCTATTGCCATCGGCAGAACTGGTGAAAAAAGCTCTCTGGAAAAAGTAAAAGAAGCGGCAAAAGCGGCGGAAGCAGATATTTTTATAGAAGAATGGGAAAAAAGCTATGACCAACTGCTCGGAAAAGCGTTTACCGAAGGCAAAGAGCCGTCTATTGGACAATGGCAAAAACTCGCCTTGGCAAGAACTTTCTATCGTAATCCAAGAGTAATGATTTTGGATGAACCGACTTCGTCAATTGATGCTGAGGCGGAATCAAAAATTTTTGAAAAACTGGAAAAATTACCCTCAGACAGAACTGTGATTTTAATTTCTCATCGCTTCTCTACAGTACGCCAAGCAAACAGAATAGCCGTAATTGAAAGCGGAGGAATAAAAGAGTTGGGCAATCACGAAGAATTATTAAAAATAAACGGCATATATTCCCGATTGTTTAACTTACAAGCAAAAGGATACAAATAAAATGATAATTCTAGCCATAGAAACATCGTGCGATGAGACAAGTGTTGCCATAATTAAAGGCAATGGCGGACTAAAAAACCCGTCTTTTGAGATTTTATCAAATGTCGTTTTGTCTCAAATAAAAATCCATAAAAAATGGGGCGGAGTGGTGCCGAATTTGGCAAAACGAGAACATCAATTAAACTTGATACCAATACTTAAAAAAAGTTTAAACAAAGCAAAACTTCTGAGTGCAAAAATAAAAAACAAAAGTTCAAAATTGCAACCTAAAACCGAAAAAACTTTGCGAAAAATATTAGAAAGAGAGCCGGAACTGCTAGAACAATTTTTGAATTTTATACCGACAATAAAACCGCCGAAAATTGACGCCATCGCCGTCACAAATGGACCGGGCCTGGAGCCGGCGCTTTGGGTGGGGATAAACTTCGCCAGGGCGTTATCACTTGTTTGGAACAAGCCGGTAGTGGCGGTAAATCATATGGAAGGACATATCGTCGCCAGTTTGCTTGCAAAACAAAAAGTGATTGAATTTCCGGCTTTGGCGCTTCTTGTGTCGGGCGGACATACGGAGCTGGTTCTTATTAAAAAATGGGGCGATTATAAAATTATCGGAGAAACGAGGGACGATGCGGCGGGAGAATGCTTTGACAAGACAGCAAGAATGCTTGAACTTCCCTATCCGGGCGGTCCGCAAGTCGCCAAGCAAGCGGAAAATTTCAAGAAATATCCGCTCACTTTTCGTATGGGCGGATGGACAAGAAGAGAGATGGAACGAGAGGCTTTTAATATCAAACTGCCTCGCCCGATGATTGATTCCAAAGATTTTGATTTTTCTTTTTCCGGTCTCAAAACCGCCACCTTGTATATGCTTCAAGATATGAAAGAAAGGCATGTAAATGTCGGCGACTTTACCCCGATGATTTGTAATGAAATCCAGCAAGCCATTATTGATGTGCTTGTTTCTAAAACAATCAAAGCCATCAAACAACACAACGCCAAATCCATCATCCTCGGCGGTGGTGTGTCTGCAAACAAAGAACTTCGCACACAAATGAAAAAGGCTGTCAAAGAATTAACTTCAACAGCCTTGTATTTGCCACCTTCTAAACTCACCACCGACAACGCCGCAATGATCGGCACGGCGGGCTATCTCCACGCGGTAAATAAAGATTTTACCAAACCGGAAAAATTGGTGGCGGAAGGAAATTTAGAACTATAAAAAGTAAACTAGACATCATAAAATAGTCAATGATTTTTTGTTTTATTTTTTGTGGTATTATCTAGCTAACATCCTATGTCCAACGAATCAAAAAGTTTAATGGCTAAAATCCCCCCGCAAAACATAGAGGCGGAGAAATCCGTGCTTGGCTCTTTAATGTTGGACTCAAAATCCATTGATGTCATCATAGATATTTTAAAGCCGGACGATTTTTACCACACCAAACATAAAATAATTTTTGAGGCGATGGTTGATTTGTATCAAAACAAGGAACCAATAGACATTCTTTCCCTTTCCAGCCGACTGAAAGACAAAAAGCAAATTGATGTTATCGGCGGAAGTTCTTATCTTACCGAGTTGGTTAATTCCGTGCCGACATCCAGCAACGCCAAACACTACGCCGAAATAGTCCACAAAAAAAGCGTCTTGAGAGACTTGATAGAATCATCGGGACACATTCACCAACTTGGTTACAACGAAGAAGGAGAGCTTGATTCCCTTCTTGACGAGGCGGAAAAGAGAATTTTCAGCATCGCCAGAATGTCCACAAAACAAAGATTCGTGAATATGAAAACATCCATAATGGACGCGTGGGAACGCTTTGACAAACTGCACAAATCAAAAGGAGAATTAAGGGGCGTGCCGAGCGGGTTCCCGGAATTGGATAACTTATTGGCGGGCTTTCAACAATCTGATCTTATAATTTTGGCGGCAAGACCCTCTATTGGAAAGTCCGCTCTAGCCTTGGACATTGCTAGAAATGTCGCCTGCAAAAGCAACATTCCCGTCGGCATCTTCAGCCTTGAAATGTCCACTCAATCTTTGGTGGATAGAATGATCGCTTCCGAAGCTCATGTGGATTCTTGGAAATTGCGCACCGGCAGACTTTCCAGCGATGACGAATTCGCCAGAATCAGAGACGCCTTGGATAGGCTTTCCACCGCGCCCATTTTCATAGACGACGAATCATCGGTAAATATTATGCAAATGCGAGCCAAGGCGAGAAGACTGCAAGCGGAACACGGTTTGGGCTTGATTATCATTGACTACCTCCAGCTGATGGTTCCGCGCCAACAATCGGATAATATGGTCCAGCAAATGACCGAAATTTCCCGCTCGCTCAAAGGCTTGGCAAAAGACTTGCAAGTGCCGGTTATAGCGCTTTCACAGCTAAACAGGGCGGTGGAACTGAGAAGTCCGCCTATCCCTAAACTTCACGATTTGAGAGACTCCGGCTCCATTGAACAGGACGCCGACGTGGTGATGTTTATATACAGAGAAGATAAATATAAGCCGGATACGGACAGGAAAAATATCGCCGAAATCCATGTGGAAAAACACAGAAACGGTCCAACCGGCAAGATAGATCTTTATTTCAATCCGGAAAAGGTAAGTTTCAGCAGTATAGAAAAAGGCGATTTTGGAAGTTTTTAATTTTCCGCCACACAATCAATGGATTCCGAAAAACTAATTGAATTATTTTTGAAATTTCCGGGCATCGGTCCAAGGCAAGCCAAACGTTTTGTCTATTTCTTGGCTGGAGAAGAAAAAAATTATGTGGACAATCTGGCGAAACTTATTTCCGACATAAAAAGCGGAATGAAGCAATGCGAAAGCTGTTTTCGCTACTTTAACTCGTCGAAGTCCGGTGTCGACGAGGAATTATGCCCTATTTGCGCCAACTCCAACCGAAGTTCTTCCGAGATAATGATAGTGGAAAAAGATGTGGACTTGGAAAACATAGAAAGAATGAGTGTGTTTAATGGCAAATATTTTGTTTTGGGTGGCTTAATTTCTTTAAACGGTAACGAAAAGCCCGAGGTAAGGATGAAGCAACTTTACGATAAAATACAAAAAGAAAAACCGGCGGAAGTAATTTTGGCAACCAGCGCAACTGTGGAGGGAGAAAATACAAACTTATATATAGAAAGAATCTTGGAGCCGTTAAAAGTCAAAATTTCCCGACTCGGGCGAGGACTTTCCACCGGCGCCGAACTGGAATACAGCGACACCGAAACCATAGAAAACGCGTTGAGAAATAGGAAGTAAAAAAACTGCCACATTGATAATTTTAATGTGGCAGTTTGTTTTTTTATTTTATTTCTCTGATCAAGACTTCCGTAAACGGCTGTCTATGACCTTTTTTCTTCCTGGAGCGAGTTTTTCTTTTGTATCTTAAAACATTGACTTTTTCGGCGCGTCCTTCTTTCTTCACTTCAGCGGAAACTTTGGCTCCCTCTACATACGGCTTGCCCAATTTTATTTCTTCGCCGTCTATGATAAGTAAAACATTGTCAAAAGAAACAATCCCGCCTTCTTTGGCATCTTCAAGTTTCTCAACTTTGAGCGTTTGTCCAACTTGGACCAAATATTGCTTTCCTCCCGTTTCTATAACGGCTGATTTACTAGAATCCATAACATCAACAATATTACACAAAATAAAAATAATTACAAGCGACCTAGAAAATAAGGAGCGACCTAATTTTTAAGGAGGCTTTGCGACTATAAAAATGGAAGTGCTCTTGTGGCGCTTTACGACTATATTTTCGGAAGTGCCCTTGCGGTGCATTTTTCTATTTTTCTGCTAAAATGGCGATATAATCTATGAACGAAAAGTTATTAAAACCTTATAATCCGAAGGAAACCGAGGGACGAATTTACAAACTTTGGGAAGAGAGCGGGTATTTTGCGCCTGAGGCGCATCAGCCTCAGGCTGACAATCCAAACAGAAATAAGACCTTTGCCATCGCCCTTCCTCCGCCCAATGTCACGGGCACTTTGCATATGGGACACGCGCTAAATGCCACCATTCAAGACATTCTTATTCGTCAAAAAAGAATGCAAGGATATAAAACATTATGGATTCCCGGCACGGATCACGCCGGTATCGCCACCCAAAACGTGGTGGAAAAAGACCTGAAGAAACAAGGAATTTCCCGCCACGATTTGGGCAAAGAAAAATTCCTGGAAAAAGTTTGGGAATGGAAAGAAAAATACGGCAATATCATTTTGGATCAGCTTAAGAAAATGGGCTCTTCCTGCGACTGGTCGCGAACGCGTTTTACGATGGATGAAGGCTACAGCGAAGCCGTCAAAACGGCTTTTTTGCATTACCACAAGAAAGGCTGGATATATCAAGGCGAAAGAGTTATAAACTGGTGTCCACGATGTCAAACTTCCCTATCCGATTTGGAAATAGAACATTTGGAACAACAGTCAAAATTATATTTTATAAACTATCCGATCAAAGATAGTGATGGGCATATCACGGTCGCCACCACAAGACCGGAAACAATGCTTGGCGATGCGGCGGTGGCGGTTAACCCAAATGACGAAAGATATAAAAAACTAGTTGGCAAAATGATTGTATTGCCAATCGTAAATAGAGAGATTCCAATAATCACCGATGAAAGCGTTGACAAAGACTTCGGCACCGGTGCGGTGAAAGTTACGCCAGCGCACAGTCTTATTGATTCGGAAACAGGTCAACGCCACAAACTATCTTCTGTCGTTATCATAAACCACTACGGCAAAATGACCGCCGAAGCGGGAAAAGAATTTGAAGGATTGTCCACTAAAGATGCCAGAGAAAAAGTGGCAGAAAAACTCCAACAACTTAACGCCATAGAAAAAACAGAAGATTATCCAAACAGAATATCCGTTTGCTATAGGTGCAATACAGCCATAGAACCTCGTCCAAGCCTTCAGTGGTTTTTGAAAATGTCTGAACTGGCAAAAAAAGCGATGGAACCGATAAAAAACGGAGAAATAAAATTCAACGACAACCGATGGGAAAAGATATATACGGACTGGATGTCCAATATTCAAGATTGGTGTATCTCTAGACAAATATGGTGGGGACATAAAGTTCCACTAGATGGAGTTGATGATGTTTTGGACACATGGTTTTCCTCCGCTTTATGGCCGTTTGCCACACTCGGCTGGCCAAACAAAGAGTCAAAAGATTTGAAAGAATTTTACCCGACGCAAATAGTGTCCACAGACAGGGGTATTATCAATCTATGGGTGGCAAGAATGATTTTTTCCGGACTGGAATTTGTAAACCAAAAACCGTTTTCAAACATAATCGTTCATCCGACCGTTATGGCAAAAGACGGACGAAGAATGTCCAAGTCCTTGGGCACAGGCATTGACCCATTGATACTAATTGATAAATACGGAGCGGACGCCACGCGTTTCGGCTTAATTTACCAAATGATGGG
>Ga0209211_10011510_pt1 | contig 11287 bp, 11 predicted proteins | sample RifGroA2_FD_183992 | JGI IMG/M metagenome (GOLD analysis project Ga0209211, IMG submission 183992) | Groundwater microbial communities from Rifle, Colorado, USA - Groundwater A2 (SPAdes) (version 2) | ecosystem: Environmental > Aquatic > Deep subsurface > Groundwater | place: Rifle, Colorado...
CGCTGAAGCGGCCGCGGTCATCTTTTTTTTCATGCTCGCCGAGTTCTTTGAAGATTTCGGAGTGGAGCGTTCGCGCAAGGCACTTGAAGCACTCATAAAACGGTCGCCAAAAACGGCGATTCTTGCAGACGGCAAGAAAGTACTGGTTGAGGATGTTATGGTCGGCAATGTGGTTATTGTCCGGCCCGGTGATCTCGTTCCGCTCGATGGTAAGGTAGTTAAGGGTCTTTCGGCGATTGATGAAGCCGCTATTACGGGAGAATCAGTTCCATCTGATAAGCGAATTGGCGATACTGTTTTTGCTGGTACGCTCAACTTGAACGGATATCTAGAAATTGAAGTAACCAAAGAGAGTAAGAATTCAACATTTTCAAAAATTATCGAGCTGGTTGAAAAAGCACAAGCATCACGTGCACCAGCGCAAGAATTTCTTGATCGCTTTGCTAAATACTACACGCCAATAGTTGTAGGTATTGCGTTTCTAATGGCCGTGATACCACCGCTTTTTCTTTCCCAGCCATTTGATATGTGGCTTTATAGAGCTCTAGTGCTCCTAGTGATTGCATGCCCATGCGCCTTGGTTATATCCACTCCAGTTGCAATAGCTTCCGCAATCGGCGGCGCATCTCGCAAAGGTATTCTTATTAAGGGTGGTAAATTTCTTGAGTTGCTTAGCAAAGTACGGGCTGTAGCATTTGATAAAACCAAAACACTCACCTACGGAGAGCCAGTCGTAACCGATGTGATTACGTTCAATGGATTTTCTGAAGAGGAAGTTCTAGCCGACGCATGCGGTATAGAAAAGTTTTCTTCACATCCGCTTTCAAAAAGCATTCTTGATTTTGTACAAGAGAAGGGCGTTACCCCACACGCTATGGATAAGTATGAAAGCATTGCAGGAAAGGGCGGCAAGGCAACCTGTCTTGTTTGTAACGATCTTGAGCATTGCATCGGTAATTTAAAGATGATTGAAGCGCATAGTTCCACCACGAAAGAAGTTCTTGAAAAAGTCAAGGCACTCGAACAACAAGGCAAGACCGTCATCCTTATCAGTGAAGGTAAGAACGTAATGGGTGCTCTGGCTATTTCTGACAAAATACGAGACGAATCAAAACAGACCATTGCAGATCTCCGTGGCATGAATGTTGTGTCTATTATCTTGACTGGCGATAACATCCACACAGCACAATACGTCGCTAATGAGCTTGGAATCAAAGATGTCTACGCCTCGTTGTTGCCAGACGAGAAAGTGAAAAGGATTGAAGAATTAAAAAATAAATATCAAACAGTCGCAATGGTTGGTGATGGCGTGAACGATGCGCCCTCGCTGGTCACTTCAAGCGTAGGCTTTGCAATGGGTGCCGGTGGTTCAGATGTGGCTATAGAATCTGCCGACATCGCTCTAATGAATAGCAATATTTCAAATGTACCAATTGCTATTACGCTGGGACAAAAAACCATGAGAACAATAAAGCAAAACATCACAGCCGCGCTTGGGATAAAAGCTATAGTAATGATCTTTGCTTTATTTGGTTTAGTCCACCTCGAATGGGCAATAGGTGCAGATTCCGGGGTAGCTATTCTTGTAATTTTAAATAGCTTAAAGCTTTTTAAGAAAATTATATAATTAATAATCAATTCAAATTTATGAAAAAAAATCTCTCATTGTTATGGTTGGTTAGCATGCTCCTAGTACTCTATACTCCTTACCTAGCTCTCGCTCACGGAGAAGGACAATCAATTGAAAAGACCATAGGAGAATACAGCGTCAAACTCGAATATGAAACATTGGAGCTTCAAGTCGGAGAACCAACACGCTTTGATTTTGAAACTACAAAAGCTAACAACAATGAGGATGTTCCGTTCTCAAGTATTTGGGTGCGAATTACCCAAGGGAACAAAACTATATTTGCCGGAGGAATTGCTAAATCAGACATTGGCAAAACTGGGCTCACCTATACTTTCCCAGAGGCTGGGGACTATGAACTAAGTACACGATTCCAAGATAATAAAGGCGAAAGTATTGTTGAGGCGGCATTCCCATTGAAAATTGCAGCGGCATCAATAGAGAACAGACAAAAACAAAACCTCCGCTTTTCTCCCCAAATATTTCTTGGAGTATTTATTGGTTTAATTGTTGGTTATGCACTTTCTTTGTTTATCAAAAGACGGACATAATGAGTGGACAACTGCTTTCTAAAAAACATAAATTATGTTAAAGTAATAAATACATATGGAAATCGCCACTAAAAAATTCGCCCGTTTCCTCTTAGGCCTTGCTCTCATTGCCTTTCTTTCGGTCGCATTTTTTGGTGCGTCTCAAACAATGGCAATGGAGAAACAAAGCGACGGAACGATGGGCGGTTGCTTGTTTACCGGCATGGAAGAAATCTGCGAAATGAGCTTCACCGAACATCTGACACAGTGGCAGAGCATGTTTACTACAACTGTTACTCAAAACGCATTCACTGTAATTCTGCTACTTTTACTTGCTGTAGTTTTCGTTACGGTTGGAATTTTCAAACGTAATCTGCTTTTGCTATCTAGTTATCACGCCACTCGCTGGCGGCTTTATATAAAGCAAAACCCGAATCTATCTCTTTTTAATCCTCTTAAAGAAGCTTTTTCCCGGGGCATTCTCAATCCAAAAATCTACTAAATAGGTAGCAGTTTTATACTTGCGGTTTTTCCAATTCTTACTTTGGTCGTATTGGGAAAGCTCTCCGCAGGTATTTTTGTATTAAACATAATTACAAATTCTACCTATGTCTCAACCACTAAAAAAAGTAAAACTTAAAATTCACGGCATGCATTGTGCAAGCTGTGAGGTTCTCATTGAACGAAAATTCAAAAATGTTTCCGGTGTGGAGAAAGTGCACGTGAGCCATCACAACGGCAAGGCAGAACTGTTTTGCTCGTCGGACCCAAATATCCACGAGCTGGATAGTATGGTCAAGGGAGATGGCTATCGCGTATCTCCTTGGCAAAATCATCATCTGGTCACACATCCGGAAGTTCACAAAAACACATGGAAGGACTACTTCCAAATGGGCGGAATTTTCCTTGTGATCGTTTCTGTCTACTACATCCTCAGACAATTCGACCTTCTGCCAACCATCGCCATCTCGGAGCATATGAGTTACGGAGTTGTGTTTCTCATCGGTCTGTTTGCGGCTGTCTCCACATGCATTGCGGTCGTGGGAGGACTTCTGCTTGCAGTCGCTGAAAAGCACAACGAATTGCATCCGGAACTAAGCGGCATTCAGAAATTCAGGCCGCATATCTACTTCAACGTAGGACGTATTGTTGGCTATACCGGCTTCGGTGCCGCCGTCGGAGGCTTGGGTTCAGTAATCTCGTTGTCGCCCCAATTCAATGGATATCTGACTTTGCTGGTTAGTATTGTCATGCTTCTCTTGGGTTTCCAGTTGCTCCATCTCTTTCCGTGGCTTAGGCGGTTCAGTCCGAAGATGCCTAAATTCATCGGACATAAAATCCATGATTTGAGCGGCAAAGAAAGCAAAGGTACACCGTTCGTTCTTGGTGCATTCACGTTCTTTCTGCCGTGCGGATTCACGATGGCCTTACAACTGTATGTCCTGGCCAGCGGTGATTGGAAAATCGGCGCATTAACCATGCTCGTATTCTCGCTTGGAACCTTACCCGCGTTGATTTCTCTCAGTGCTATAACGAGCTTTGCCAAAGGTGCATTCCAACGACACTTTCTCAAGTTTGCTGGCGTCCTCGTGGTGTTGCTTGCGATCTTTAACATCAATAACGGCTTGGCCCTTGCTGGTATCAATGTCGATCTCGCATCAGCATTCAAGAACAATGGAAGTGTTGGATTAAATTCTGCTCCGACATCACAGATTGTTGACGGAAAACAGATCGTGGACATGACCGTGAGTGGATACAGCTACACTCCAAGTAAATTCACTGTTGTACAAGGAGTGCCCGTTGAATGGCGAATTGATGGAAGAAATGCTGTCGGATGCGGACAGGTTCTTGTTATGCCGACACTCGGCATCAGTAAATATCTCTCACCACAGGGAATCACAACCATCACATTCACACCAACCGAGACCGGCACGATCCCATTCAATTGCAGTATGGGTATGATGACACGCGGTGCGGCGTTTACCGTAATACCGAATAGTAGCGGCATTGTCGGGGCAAAAATCGAAAACAATGACCCGACTGAGGACTCATCGGGATGCAATCCAGAGTTCGCAAATTGTATTGAAGCTCAAAAAGTCTCCATAGAAGTCTCACGCGAGCGTGGTGTCTATCCATCGTCGCTTACCATCAAAAAAGGTATTCCGGTTGATTTGGCAATAGATTCCAAAGTCCCACTTGGCGGCTGTATGTCGGTTTGGGTTATACCGAAATACAACGTCACCATTCCCATGAAGGTCGGTATTAATAAAGCTAGCTTCACGCCCACGGAAACAGGCACGATTGCCATGACCTGTAGCATGGGTGGGAGAATGGCGCAATTTAACGTAATCAATTAGCTATGAAAAACATCTTAAAAATGTGCATGAATTGGAAAGTGTTGCTGGGAATTGGAGTAGTCATACTTCTTGCGTACTTGTTCGTGCCGAATATTGCAAGCTACTCATGGGTTCTGTTTGTGCTTGTATGCCCGCTCTCGATGATGCTCATGATGGCCGGTATGGATCACGGCAAGGATAAATCTGAAAAGGTGTTTATGTGTCCTGAATGCGGTCTTGGATATAAGGATGCGGAGTGGGCAAAAAAGTGCGCCACATGGTGCAAAGAGCATCACAGTTGCAACTTAGAAATTACCGAGCACGCAGTCAAATAAAAAAACTAACCTATATTCACTATGGAAAATCAACCATCATTAAAAGAGGAAGTCGTAGAGCTTGAAGAACAACTTCGACTTAAAAAAGAGGCTCTTAGATCAGAAGGGGGCACAGATAAAAGTAAACTCTTTCTGCCAATTGCTATCGTCTTAGCTGGCGTCATGATTAGTGGCGCAGTCTTATGGACACGATCATCTCCCCAAACGGCGGCCAATTCCGGAGGAACCGTTCAGCAGGCCGCTGGTAACATTCCGCAAGCAGGTGGAATCGTCAATGTATCTGCTGATGACGATGCTGTGCTCGGCGATCCAAATGCCCCCGTTACTCTCATTGAGTTTAGTGACTTTCAGTGTCCGTTCTGCAGGAAGTTCTACAAAGAAACACTTCCACAAATCAAAAAAGAATATATTGCTACTGGAAAAGTAAAATTAGTGTATCGTGATTTTCCTTTGTCATTCCACCCAGGAGCAACACCAGCGGCAGAAGGTACAGAGTGTGCTCGTGAACAGGATAAGTTCTGGGAAATGCACGATGTGATATTCGACGAGCAAGAGAAACAGGGGTCGGGCACTATTCAATTTACTGCTGACGACGTAAAGAAATGGGCAGGCAACATTGGTCTCGATACCACAAAATTCAATCAGTGTCTTGATTCAGGAAAATACAAGAAGGAAGTTGAAAAAGATGTAGCCGACGGTGTGGCCGCCGGAGTAAGTGGCACACCAGCTATATTTATAAACGGCAAGCTCGTAGTCGGAGCCCAGCCATTTTCAGCGTTCAAAGTCGTGATCGACGAAGAACTTAAGAAATTAGGCAGATAACCCTATGCAAACTACTACCATTAATATCAAAGGTACTCACTGTAATTCCTGCAAGCTCTTAATTGAGGATGTTTGTAAGGAAATTAAAGGTGCAATATCATGCGTTGTTAATTTCGAGACCGGCGAGACAAAAATTGAACACGACGAGAGCTTTGATTGGGAAGCATTCAAAAAAGAAGTCGAGAGCTTGGGAAATTACACAGTTAACCTTAATAAAAAATAATCTTATGAAATCTAAATATCTTATAGGTCTCATCGTGGCCATCGTGGTTGTCGGAGGTCTCGTGTACCTTGTTCAAAACAGCAACAAAACTCCCGCACAGGTTTCTTCTGGACAGGATGAAGAAGTCATCGTGGATAATCCAACTTACGAGCATGTTCATTCCGTTTTTAGGATTCCGACTGACAACACAATTCTCATGGGAGCGCACACCGGGCTTTTCAAGAGCACCGATAAGGGCAAGACGTTTGTCCGTTCGCAAATAAAAAGTACCGACTCGTCTGTTAACGCCGATGGCGAGTTTATGAATTTTGCGTATGACGGCACAAATAAAATTCTCTACGGTGGTACGCATGATTCGGGATTACTCAAAAGCACCGACTTTGGTCTAACGTGGAGCAAAGCTGACAGTGGCATTGATGGTCAGGACATTCACGGGCTTGCCATTAATCCGCTCGATACCAATCTCATCTATGCCTACTCCGTCAATAAAGGCCTCTTTGGCACGAAAGACGGCGCAAAGAGTTGGTACAAAATTGACGATGGACCGAAAAATCCGAACGTGAAGGGATTCGCCTATATGGCCACTCTCACGAGCATGGATCGCGGCATGAAAAAAGAGGGTAGAACGGATATCGGCTACTTATGGGCAGGAACTGGCGGCGGCCTCTACAGCTCATTCGCTTGTTTCTGCGGTTGGAATCCGGCTCAGAGTATTCAAGCCAGCATAACGGTCTACGCTCTTGCCGCCGATCCGCTAAACAAGAGCGTAATGTTGGTGGCAGAAAAAGACGGACTTTATCGGACGACGGATGAAGCCAAAACGTTCACGAAGGTAAGTTCTGAACTCAAAGATGTAGGCGCGCTGTGGTTTGATATCCAAGATCAAAAAACGGTGTTTGCGGCGACAAATGCTGGAGTTATTTATCAGAGCGATGATTCAGGAACATCGTGGAATAAAAAATAAACTTATGGAAACAGAACAACCACAACAACTATCGAAGCAGGAACGTTTTGAATTACGCCAGCAGGAAAAGCAACAACTACAAGAGAGTCGAGAAAGAAAAAGATTGGTAAAGAAAATTACGATCTGGGCAATTGCAATGCTCGTTATAGGGGGATCGGGATACGGACTTTACTATCTGGCAAGCCAGCCGGAAAAACCGAGGCCGGGAGAAGCGTTTCCGATTTTAGGGCAAACACATATAGAAGTTGGAGCGACTCATCCCGCTTATAATTCCAATCCACCAACTTCAGGCTGGCACTATGCCAAACCTGCCGATTGGGGGGTATATCAGGAAGAATTGCCAGACGAGACACTTATACACAATCTAGAGCATGGTGGCATCTGGATTTCGTATAAGGATGTTGATCAGGAAACAAAATCAAGTTTGGAAGCAGTCGGTAAAAGATACCCGGGAAGCGTCGTAGTTACTCCTCGATCTACCAACGACGCAAAAATCGTTCTTGCTTCATGGGGACGGCTTGAAAAGCTAGAGAGCGTTGATGAAACCCGAATCATGAATTTCATTAAGGCCAATAAAAACAAATCCCCTGAGCCATTAGCTAGATAATTCCATGAAAGAAATTTGGTCGAAAAAAATCATTATTCCCACCCTTCTGATCGCGGCCCTGTATGTGACAGTGACAGTGTATCTGATGAACGCCGGTCTGGTGAAAGATACAATATTCGGGGCACACTCGCTAAGTTACAAATGGAATCTGCTGGTCGCTTTGCTTACTGGAATGTGGACCGCTATGAGCACATTGAGTTTAGTGCTTCTTATCGTTGTTTCGATACTTACCGGAGCAAATCTTACACTAGTAGTTCAGAGGATTAAGACAATTCGAGCTTCCGGAAAAATGAGTTTTATGGTCGGAGGCAGTTCGATCTTAGGAATTGTGGGAAGTGGATGTGCCAGTTGCGGACTACCGATTCTAGCATTTCTTGGTCTCAGCGGCGCGATCTTTTATCTGCCATTTCAAGGTCTTGAATTATCTGTACTCGCAATTGTACTGCTTTCTGTTTCTCTCTACTCTCTAATAAAACGAAGTGCAAAACAGGAAGTTTGCGCTGTTGACGTCATACCCCCTCTGGGGTATCATGGAGTATATGAAAGTAGATCAAAAAAACAAACTTATCAAAAGACTCAAGATTATTGAGGGGCAGGTGCGAGGCGTTCAAAGTATGGTTGAAAAAGACGCCTATTGCATTGATGTCATTACTCAATCATCGGCAATCAAACAAGCAATTTCTGGAATAGAAGACGTACTTCTTGAGAATCACCTCTCCACGTGTGTTGTTGATCAAATTAGAAATGGGAAAGATAGACAGCCAACCAAAGAAATTTTGAAAGTATATAAACTCAAGCGTAAATAATTATGAAAACCACAACATTTAACATTGTCGGTATGCACTGCGCTTCATGTGTCACTCGCAATGAACGCAGTCTCAAAAAAATCAAAGGTGTTCTGGATGTGAGTGTTAACTTCGGTACGCACAGCGCCACAGTAGAATTTGACGACTCTTTGGTTGCAGAGAAAACACTCTACGAGGCCGTTATAAAGAACGGATATAAAGTTCTTACAGAAGAGTCCGCCCAACAACATAAGGAGATGATAAAGAAGGAACTGAGAACAACTAAAATAAGGGCTATCTGGGCTTTGCTTCTCTCTGTACCGCCAGTGATCTTGGCCATGTTTGCCATCGAGCTTCCAAGTTCAATCGGTGGCTATAACTTGAGTACTTGGATTCAGGCAATATTGAGCACCATAGTGGTGGTCGGTTTAGGCTGGGAATTTCATATTGGCATGCTCCGACAGGCAAGATTGAAATCCGCCAATATGGATACGTTGATCTCGATAGGAACACTAGCGGCTATCTTGTTTAGCATATGGGCAATGGTCGTCGGAGAAGAACATCTTTACTTCGAGACGGGTGCGGTTATCGCGGCCCTTATTCTTTTGGGTCGCTACTTTGAGGCAAAAAGTCGTGGGCAAGCTAGCGAGGCAATTGAGAAGCTTTTACAGCTTGGCGCAAAGACCGCTCGGCTTATTGACGGCAATATGGAACGCGAAGTATCCATAGAGGCAGTAGTTGTCGGCAATATACTGCTTGTCAAACCCGGAGAGAAAATTCCCGTAGACGGAAAAATCATAAAGGGAGACACAAGCATTGACGAATCCATGCTTACCGGTGAGAGCATGCCGGTCGGCAAACACATAAACGACGATGTGTTTGGCGCAACGATTAATATTAATGGCGCAGTCCAAGTACAGGCAACCAAAGTTGGACAAGATACGGTGCTGGCGCAAATTGTAAAGATGGTTGCTGAAGCACAGGTAAAGAAAGCGCCGATTCAAAAACTGGCTGATAAAATTTCGGGTATTTTTGTCCCTATTGTGCTTGGCATTGCAGTTGTGACCGCGATCGCTTGGTACGTCGTAACGGGCGATATTGCTCAAAGTATCATTCCAGCGGTTGCGGTGCTCGTGATCGCATGCCCCTGTTCTTTGGGACTGGCAACGCCGACGGCAATCATGGTTGGTACAGGTTTAGGCGCGAAACGAGGCATTCTCATAAAAAATGGTGAGGCACTGGAAAAAGGTAAAAAAATCGATGTCGTAATGTTTGATAAAACCGGCACGCTCACCGAAGGAAAGCCGAAAGTTACGGACACTATGTCAAACGAAAGCGAGGTAAGTAGCGATGAGCTTCTGCTGTTAAGTGGAAGCTTGGAAAAGCTTTCCGAACATCCACTGGCATTGGCTATAGTGAATGCCGCGAAAGATAAAAATTTAATTCTAAAAGAAGTGCATGAATTTGAAAACTTGTCAGGGCGAGGGATAAAAGGGCGTATCGGTACTGACACTCTCTTGGTTGGCAGTCCGCGCCTCATGAAAGAGGTGGGCATCTCTACACAAAATCTTCAGCAAAAAATCGAGGAGCTAGAGAATCAGGCAAAAACTGTTATTGCAGTTTCCAAAAACGATAAAATAATTGGTATAATCGCTATAGCTGATACGCTGAAAGAAGATGCAAAAGAAGCCGTATCAAAACTCCGTCTCGCAGGTATAGAGACGAGTATGGTTACCGGCGATAACAAAAGAACCGCTGACGCCATTGCAAAACAACTAGGTATTGAAAAAGTTTTTGCCGAAGTCCTGCCGCAAGATAAAGCAGAAAAGGTCAAGCTCCTTCAAAAGGAAGGTATGAAGGTTGCTTTTGTCGGCGATGGTATTAATGATGCTCCTGCGCTGGTGCAAGCCGATCTCGGCATTGCCATTGGTACAGGGACCGACATTGCCATTGAGGCCGGTAATATCGTGCTGGTGAAAGGCCACCCTCTCAAGGTAGTAGAAGCACTGGCACTGGCGCGTATTACCTTTAGAACCATCAAGCAAAATATGTTTTGGGCTTTTTTCTATAACGTCGCGGCCCTGCCGCTTGCCGCTTTCGGATTACTAAATCCAATGATTGCGGCTGGCGCGATGGCATTCTCAAGCGTGAGCGTTGTGGGAAATAGTTTAAGAATTAAAAGACAAAAAATATAATGAAAATCCTATTTATATTTTTACTTTTATTGATCGCTGTGCCTTTTGTTTCTTCTGCAAACGGGGGCGACCAGCGAGTCAAAGATGGATATTTAGTTAATCTTTCTCGTGCGCCTTTCACGCCGATTGCTGGGAAGGATAAGAATTGTCCGGAACGCAAATATATGCGCTGGGAGCTGGCCGAGGATCAGATCGCAGGTCATCTGTCCCGTGTGCATTTGCCGGATAAGTTTAAGAAGGTCTTGGATGCTTACTTCCAGCACTTTGCCAAAGAGCGTCTGTCTCAGGAGGAACGTGAGCGCAAGAGTCTCAAACACGAGCTGGTCAGGGTGCAACAGCAGATTCGCAATATCGTGGTGGATCGTTCCAAGCGCATTATTGATGCAGAAGTGTTTGTAAAGATTCAGGACGAGCTTCTGAGGGAGAAGGAGATGTATCAGGATCGCTTGGCGATACTTGAGGGTAAGTCAGACAAATTCGTGCAGAAATTCAATGAGCTACTGGACTTCACGGATCACGCAGAGGAAGTTTTCCATAAAAGCAGTGACTACCAAAAGCGTACCATAATGAAGCTTTGTTTCGATGGGTTTATCGTCAAAAATCAAAAACTGACGCCCATTTGGACGCCAGTCTTTGATATCTTGATGGACTTACAAAGTCCGACTCAAGTTTCCAACATCGAACCGCCTAAGCCTCCGAAAGGCTCAAAAAGCCTTGCAGTTGCTACGGTTCAAAGTTGGAAATCTGGCGGACCCGACCGGATTTGAACCGGCGATCTTCCCCGTGACAGGGGGACGTGTTAACCGGGCTACACCACGGGTCCATCGTTCTTTATAAAAAATAAAAAAGAACTTATGCCGACG
>Ga0209211_10011512_pt1 | contig 11286 bp, 9 predicted proteins | sample RifGroA2_FD_183992 | JGI IMG/M metagenome (GOLD analysis project Ga0209211, IMG submission 183992) | Groundwater microbial communities from Rifle, Colorado, USA - Groundwater A2 (SPAdes) (version 2) | ecosystem: Environmental > Aquatic > Deep subsurface > Groundwater | place: Rifle, Colorado...
GCGTCGGCAGTTGCCAAACCTTCAGTGCATGGCCCGTGACATAGGCCGCCGTGCCGAGGAATACAGCGTGACCGAATGACAGCAGGCCGGTATAGCCCAGCAGCAGGTTGAAGGCGCAGGCGAAGAGCGCGAAACACAGCACCTTCATCACCAGCACGGGATAGACGAAGCCGGGCGCCAGGATGAGCAGCACGAGGCCGGCGAGATTGGTCAGCGTGCCGCCGGAAAATGCGGATTTCATTATTTCTCCCTGCCGAACAGGCCGGACGGCCGGACCATCAGCACGATGGCCATGATGATGAAGACGACGGTCGCGCTGGCTTCCGGGTAGACGACCTTGGTCAGGCCTTCGATCAGGCCCAGCCCGAGTCCGGTGACGACCGAGCCGAGGATCGAACCCATGCCGCCGATGACGACTACGGCAAACACCGTGATGATCAGATTCGATCCCATCAGCGCACCTACTTGCGAAGTCGGCGCTGCCAGCACGCCGACCAGGCCGGCCAGGCCGACGCCGAAGCCGTAGGTCAGCATCACCATCAGCGGCACATTGATGCCGAAGGCCTGCGTCAGTTGCGGATTCTCCGTTGCGGCACGCAGGTAGGCGCCCAGCCGCGTCTTCTCGATCATGTACCAGGTGCCGAGGCACACCGCCAACGACGCAACGACGACCCAGGCGCGATACTTGGGCAGGAACATGAAGCCGAGGTTGAAGGCCCCTGAAAATGCTTCGGGAATCGAATAGGGCTGGCCCGCCACGCCGTAGAGATCGCGGAACAGGCCTTCGATCATCAGCGCCAGGCCGAAGGTCAGCAACAGGCCATAGAGATGATCGAGTTTGTAGAGCCGGCGCAGCATCAGGCGCTCGATGACGATGCCGATCAGGCCGACCGTCAGCGGCGCCAGCACCAATGACCACCAGTAGCCGAGGCCAAGGTATTCGAGCAGCACCCAGGCGACCATGGCGCCGACCATGTAGAGCGCGCCGTGGGCGAAGTTGATGATGTTCAGCATGCCGAAGATCACCGCCAGCCCAAGGCTCAGCACGGCGTAGAAGCAGCCGTTGACCAGGCCCAGCACCAGTTGGCCGAACAGGGCAGGCAGCGGAATGCCGAAGAAGTCAGTCATGACGATACGGGTCCGGAAAGGGGCGGAACCGGCCGGGGCCGGTTCCGTCGAATGGCTAGGAAGCGGTCTTGCGGATCAGCGGGCAGCGCGAGGCCGACAGCGGCTGGAAGGCTTCGGCAGCCGGGATGGTCTGCTTGACCGTGTAATAGTCCCAGGCGTACTTCGAGTCCTCCGGCTTCTTGACGTGCATCAGGTACATGTCATGGACCATGCGGCCGTCGTCGCGGATCTTGCCGTTCCTGGCGAAGAAGTCATTGACCGGCGTCTTCTTCATCTGCGCCATGACCTTCTGCGTGTCGTCCGAGTTGATCGCCTTGACCGCCTTCAGGTAGTGGCTCACCGCCGAGTACATGCCGGCCTGGATCATGGTCGGCATCTTCTTCATGCGGTCGAAATAGCGCTTCGACCAGGCCCGCGTCTCGGCGTTGAAATCCCAGTAGAAGCCCTCGGTCAGGTACATGTTCTGCGTAGCCTTGAGACCCAGGGCATGGATGTCGCTGATGAACATCAGGAGGCCGGCCAGCGACTGCTTGGGCGTGACGCCGAATTCGGCCGCCTGCTTGATCGAATTCATGGTGTCGGTGCCGGCATTGGCCAGGCCGATCACCTGCGCGCCCGAACTCTGCGCCTTGAGCAGGAAGGACGAGAAGTCGCTGCCGGGGAAGGGATGGCGCACGGCGCCGAGCACCTTGCCGCCGTTGGCCTGCACCACGCCGGAGGAATCCTTCTCCAGCGAGTGGCCGAAGGCGTAGTCGGCGGTGATGAAGTACCAGGACTTGCCGCCCTGCTGCACCACGGCCTTGGCCGTGCCGTTGGCCACCGCGTAGGTGTCGTAGGTCCAGTGCACCGTGACGTCGTTGCAATCCTCGTTGGTGATGCGGGTCGAGGCCGCGCCCGAGATCAGGGCCAGCTTGTTCTTTTCCTTCGCCACCTTCATCACGGCCAACGCGGTCGAGGTGGTGACCAGTTCGGTGATGACGTCCACCTTCTCGCGGTCGAACCACTCGCGCGCCTTGTTGGCCGCGATGTCGCCCTTGTTCTGATGGTCGGCGGCAATGATTTCGATGGCGAAATCCGGCTTGAACTGCGCCTTGAAGTCCTCGATCGCCATTTTCGTCGCCTCTACCGTGCCCTGGCCGGTGATGTCGGAATAGGCTCCGGACATGTCGGTAAGCAAGCCGATCTTCACGGCGTTGTCGGAAACCTGGGCGTGGGCGGCGGCCGAGATGGTTGCCAGGGTGACGCTGGCGGCGAGTGCGATGCATTTCAGTTTCATGGTGTTTTCTCCTCTTGTGAAAAATCAGACGCCCAGCATTTCCTGCAAATAGCCGAGCTTTTCGCTAAGTTCGTGTTGGGCAATCTCGCCGGCGATCTGGCCGTGTTCCACCACGAACATGCGGTCCGCCAGCGGCGCGGCGAAGCGGAAGTTCTGCTCGACGAGGACGATGGTGTAGTCGCGCGCCTTGAGCTGGCGGATCACTTCGCCCAGCTTCTGCACGATCACCGGCGCGAGGCCTTCGGAAATCTCGTCGAGCAGCAAGAAGCGGGCTCCGGTGCGCAGGATCCGCGCCAGCGCCAGCATTTGCTGTTCGCCGCCGGAAAGCCGCGTGCCCTGGCTGTTGCGGCGTTCCTTGAGGTTGGGAAACATGTCGTAGATTTCATCGAGGCTGAGGCCGTCGCTGCCCACTTGCGGCGGCAGCAGCAAGTTTTCCTCGCAGCTCAGGCTGGCGTAGATACCGCGCTCTTCCGGGCAATAGCCGACGCCCAGGTGGGCGATGCGGTGCGGCGCCATGCCCACCACCTCGCGGCCATTCACCATGATCGAGCCGCTGCGCTTGCCGGTCAGGCCCATGATGGCGCGCAAGGTCGTGGTGCGCCCGGCACCGTTGCGCCCGAGCAGGGAAATGCATTCGCCGCGCCGCACCGTGAAATCCATGCCGTGCAACACATGCGATTCGCCGTAGAAAGCATGCAGGTCGGAGACGCGCAAGTATTCGGTACCGGCAGTCACGCTGCGGCTCCCGCTTTCGAGCGCAGCGAGCCGCGGTCACCCCCTTCCCCGGGAAGGGGGTCGGGGGGATGCTCGTCACCTTCGGGAATTGAAGCCAGGCTACTGGCTTCAGTTCCCATATACGCTTCGATGACCTGGGGATCGGCGGCGACCGTCGCATAGTTGCCTTCGGCCAGCACCGAGCCGCGCGCCAGCACGGTGATGGTGTCGGATATCCCGGCAACCACCTTCATGTTGTGTTCGACCATCAGGATGGTGCGGTTGGCCGAGACTTGCTTGATCAGTTGCATGACGCGGTCGACGTCCTCGTGGCCCATGCCCTGCGTCGGTTCGTCGAGCAGCATGAGTTCGGGATCGAGCGCCAGCGTGGTGGCGATTTCCAGCGCGCGCTTGCGGCCGTAGGGCATTTCCACGGTCACCATCTGCGCATGGTCGGCGAGACCGACCGAGGCCAGCAATTCCATGGCGCGCTCATCGAGCCGATCGAGGCTGCGTTCGGATTTCCAGAAGTGAAAACTGGTGCCAAGCTTGCGCTGCAGCGCGATGCGGATATTGTCGAGCACCGTCAGGTGGGGAAACACCGCGCTGATCTGGAATGAGCGCACCATGCCGCGGCGGGCGATCGTCTGCGGCGCCTCGCCGGTGATGTCGATCCCATTGAAATGGATCGTGCCGCGCGTCGGTTCGAGGAACTTGGTCAGCAGGTTGAAGCAGGTGGTCTTGCCGGCGCCGTTGGGACCGATCAGGGCGTGGATCTCGCCGCGCCTGACCTTGAGGTCCACCCCGGCGACGGCGACGAAGCCCTTGAACTCCTTGACCAACCCGGCGGTCTCCAAAATGAAATCGCTCATTCGATGGCCGCGGCGGACTTGACCTGCTGGCGCAGGATGTACTTCTGGATCTTGCCGGTCGAGGTCTTCGGCACGGTGCCGAACACCACCTGCTTGGGCACCTTGAAGCGCGCCATGTGGCCGCGGCACCAGGCGACGATTTCCTCTTCGCTGGCGCTGGCGCCATCCTTGAGTTCGACGAAGGCGCAGGGCACCTCGCCCCACTTCGCGTCGGGCCGCGCTACCACGGCCGCGGTGAGCACCGCCGGGTGCTTGTAGAGCACGTCCTCGACTTCCACCGAGGAAATGTTCTCGCCGCCGGAAATGATGATGTCCTTGCTGCGGTCCTTGATCTTGACGTAGCCGTCGGGCTGCATCACCGCCAGGTCGCCGGTGTGGAACCAGCCGCCGGCGAAGGCCTGTTCGGTCGCCTGCGGGTTCTTCAAATAGCCCTTCATGGTGATGTTGCCGCGGAAGAAAATCTCGCCCATGGTTTCGCCATCCCAGGGCACCGGCAGCAGCGTTTCCGGGTCGAGCACCGTGATCGCCTGCTGCATGTGATAGGGCACGCCCTGGCGCCCGTTGAGCCGCGCCCGCTCTTCGAGCGGCAGGCTGTCCCAGCCCTCCTGCTTGGCGCAGACCGCCGCCGGGCCATAGACCTCGGTGAGGCCATAGACATGGGTCAGTTCGATGCCGATCTGCTCGGCGCCCTCGATGATGGCCGGCGGCGGCGCAGCACCGGCGATCAGGCCGTGCAGCTTCCAGGCGATGCCCTTGCGCAGCACCGCCGGGGCGTTGATCAGCGCGCCATAGACGATGGGCGCGCCGCACAGATGGCTCACCCGGTGGCGGCGGACCAGATCGAAGATCGCCTGCGGCTCGACGCGGCGCAGGCAGACATGGGTGCCGGCGTTGGCCGCCACGGTCCACGGAAAGCACCAGCCGTTGCAGTGGAACATCGGCAGCGTCCACAAGTAAATGGCATGCGGCGGCATGGCCCAGGAGATGATGTTGCTGGCGGCATTGAGGTAGGCGCCGCGGTGGTGATAGACCACGCCCTTGGGGTTGCCGGTGGTGCCCGAGGTGTAGTTGAGGCAGATCGCGTCCCACTCGTCGTCCGGCAGTGCCCAGGCGTAGTCGGCATCGCCGCCGACCAGGAAGTCCTCGTACTCGATTTCGCCGAGGCGCTTGCCGTCTTCGTAGAGAGCGTCCAGCACGTCGATGACGATCGGCCGAGGCTTGTATTCGCCGTCGAGCAGGGCCAGCGCCTTTTCGACCACGGGCGAAAACTCGGGGTCGGTGAGCAGCACCTTTGCCTCGCCGTGGCCGAGCATGAAGGCGATGGCCTCGGCGTCGAGCCGCGTGTTCAGCGTGTTGAGCACGGCGCCGCACATGGGCACGCCGAAATGCGCCTCGACCATCGCCGGCACGTTGGGCAGCATCACCGCCACCGTGTCGCCAGCGCCGACTTTCAGCCCGGCCAGGGCGGAAGCCAGGCGGCGGCAACGCGCATAGGTCTCGCTCCAGGTGAAGCGGCGCGCGCCGTGGATCACGCTGGCGCGCTGCGGATAGACCAGCGCCGTGCGCTCGATGAAGCTAAGCGGCGACAGGGCTACGTAGTTGGCCGGGTTGCGCGCCAGGCCGGCGGTGTAGGGATGGTTCATGATCGTCTCCTCGGAAAGCGATCATGCGCGGCGATGTTTGCGCCACTGTTGGCCGAATGTATCGAATCGTATCGGCGGCAAAACGCATCTCCCGCGGGCCTACAATTCCGCCATGAACCGGCCCCTGTTCCCGCCCATAGCCGCTACCGACACCGCCGCCCGCCTCGACCTGATGCAGGCGGCGCTGGATCGGGTGAACCAGGGCTTCACCATCATCGATTCCGAATTGCGGCTGGTGGCCTGGAACCGCGGCTTCTTCGAAATGCTGGAGTTCCCGCCCGAGTTCGGCCGCTTCGGCACGCCCTTCGAAACCTTCATGCGCTACAACGCCGAGCGCGGCGAATACGGACCGGGCCCGGTCGAGGAACTGGTGGCAAAACGCGTGGATGCGGCGCGTGCCTTCGCCCCGCACTACTTCGAGCGCGTGCGCCCCAACGGCCGCATCATCGCCGTCAGCGGCGAGCCGGTGCCGGGCCGCGGCTTCGTCACGCTCTACACCGACATCACCGAACAGCGCAACAGCGAGCGCCTGATCCGCGAGCAGAACAACGAGCTCGAACGCCGCGTCGCCGAACGCACCGAGGCGCTGAGCCGCAGCGAGGAACGCCTGCGCCTGATCACCGACGCGATACCGGCGCTGATCGCCTACTTCGACCGCGACCGCGTCTATCGCTTCGCCAACCGCGGCTATGCCGAATGGTTCGGCCGGCGCAAGGATGACGTTCCCGGCCGCAGCATCGCCGAAGTCATGGGCGCGCAGCTGCACGCCGAACTGCGGCCGCATTTCGACGCCGTGCTCGAAGGCCGCGGCGTCAGCTACGAATACGCGCTGCGCCGCGGCGACGGCAGCCTGCGCCACGCCAGCACCACACTGGTGCCGGAATTCGGCCCCGGCGGCGAAGTGCGCGGCGCCTACGTGCTTTCGTCCGACGTCACCGAACAGAAGAACACCCAGGCCGCCCTGCTCCAGGCGCGCAAGATGGAAGCCGTCGGCCAGTTGGCCGGCGGCCTCGCGCACGACTTCAACAACATGCTGACGGTGGTGATCGGCAATCTCGCCGCCCTCAAGGAACGCCAGCCGCAGGACTCGGCGCTGGCCGATTGCCTCGACCCGGCGCTGACCGCCGCGCGCCGTGGCGTGGACCTGATCCGCCGCCTGCTTTCGTTTGCCCGCCAGCAATCGCTGGAGCCGCGCCCGGTGGACGTCGCTCGCTTGCTCGACGAACTGCTGCCGCTGCTGCGCCGTTCGCTGCCGGAAAGCATCGCGGTCACCTTCCCTGTGCCGGAACCGGGCCTGTTCGCCATGACCGATCCGCACCAGCTCGAAAACGCGCTGCTCAACCTGGCCTTCAACGCACGCGATGCGATGAGCGGCGGCGGCACGCTGGCGATCCGCGTCGCGTCGCGCGCGCTGGCGGGGCAGGCCGCCGCCGACCTCGACCTGGCCCCCGGCGACTATGTCGAGATCGTCGTCGCCGACAGCGGCCGCGGCATGAGCGCGGCGGTGCTGGCGCGCGCGCTGGAACCCTTCTTCACCACCAAGGGCTACGCCGCCGGCAGCGGCCTCGGGCTATCGATGGTGTATGGCTTCGCCAAACAGTCGGGCGGCGGCCTGCGCCTGGCCAGCACGCCCGGCGCCGGCACCGAAGCCCAGTTGCACCTGCCGCGCTGCGCGCCGGCCGCGCAGGTCGAAGCCGACGGCATCGGCGCCCTGCCGGCTGCCCCCGGCCACGGCCTGGTGCTGCTGGTGGAGGATGACGCCGAGGTTCGCCGCGTGGTGCGCATGCAACTCACCGGCCTGGGCTATCCGGTGATCGAGGCCACCAACGGCGCCGAGGGACTCGCCCTGCTCGACCAGATCGACGACATCGCAGTGGTGCTGAGCGACGTGGTAATGCCCGGCGGCATCGACGGCCTGAGCCTGGCGCGCGAGGTGCGCGCACGCCGGCCCGAGGTCGGCGTCCTGCTCATGAGCGGCTATGCCGGCGGCCCCGACGTCGCCGCCGGCGACGTGGCGCTGCTGGCCAAACCCTTCGCCAGCCACCAACTCGCGGCGGCGCTGGAAGCCTGCCGGCCATGAGCGCAGCGCGCGAGGAAATCCACATCCTCGAAGACGATCCGCTGGTCGCCGCCACGGTCGCGCGCACGCTGGAGGAATACGGCTTTGCCACGCACTGGTTCCGCACCGCCGGCGAACTGCTGGCAACCGTGGCGCGCCATGCGCCGCAATTGGCGATCATCGACCTCGGCTTGCCTGACCGTGACGGCATGGACGTGGTGCGCGAACTGCGCCAGAGCGCCGATTGCGGCGTGCTGATCCTGACCGGGCGCGATGTGCTGTCCGATCGCGTGCTGGGCCTCGAACTCGGCGCCGACGATTACGTGGTCAAGCCCTTCGAGCCGCGCGAACTGGTGGCGCGCATCCGCAGCATCCTGCGCCGCCGCCAGCCGATCGCCGGCAAGGCACGGCGCCTGGCCCGCTTCGAGGCCTGGCGCTACGACCCGGCCAGCCTCACGCTGGCCGCCGCCGACGGCGCCGAGGAAATCCTCGGCGCGGCCGAAGCGCGCCTGCTGCTGTGTTTCCTGGAACATCCCAATCGCGTGCTGAGCCGCGAACAGCTGGCCGGCAATTCCGACCTGTCGCCGCTGGACCGCAGCATCGACGTGCGTGTCTCGCGCCTGCGCAAGCGTTTGAACGACGACACGCAATCGCCGCGACTGATCAAGACGGTCTATGGCGCCGGTTACGTGCTCGCGGTCAGCGTGCGCTGGGAACTGGAATAAGACGCCCCAACATCGCGCTTGCTGTGGCCCGAGAGTAATGTGGGCGCTGGCAAAACGCGGCCACGGGGGCGACAAGTGACCCAGCTACCCAGGAATTGGCGTTGCGTTCGGCGTCCCGCCAGCGCCGACTCCTACAACTTCTGGCCGATCATCCGCTTGTACAGCGCCAGCGATTCGCCGACGATGCCGCGGCGGAAGGCCAGCACGCAGATGACGAAAATCGCGCCCATGATCACCGTGACCAGGGAACCGACCTTGTCTGCCAGTTCGTTCTGCAAAGTCACGATGATGGTCGCTCCGACCAGCGGGCCGAACACCGTGCCCATACCGCCGAGCAGGGTCATCAGTACCACCTCGCCCGAGGTGTGCCAGTGGGCGTCGGTCAGCGTGGCGAACTTGAACACCAGGGTCTTGGTCGCACCGGCCAGACCGGCGAGGCCGGCCGAAAGGACAAAGGCCAGCAACTTATATTTCGCCACGTCGTAACCCAAGGAAATCGTTCTCGCCTCATTTTCCCTAATCGCCTTGAGAATCTGTCCGAAGGGCGAGTGAATGGTGCGCTGGATCAGCCAGAACGAAGCAGAAAAGATCGCTGCCACCAGGTAGTAGAGATTCATGTCGTTGGCCAGGTCGAGGCCGAACAGGGTGCCGCGCGGCACGCCCTGCAAGCCATCCTCGCCGCCGGTGAAGGGCGCTTGCAGGAAAAAGAAGAACACCATCTGCGCCAGCGCCAGGGTGACCATGGCGAAGTAGATGCCCTGACGGCGAATGGCCAGGCTGCCGATCACCCAGCCCAGCGCCGCTGCGGCGACGGTGCCGGCCAGCAAACCGACCAGCGTCGGCAGTTGCCAAACCTTCAGTGCATGGCCCGTGACATAGGCCGCCGTGCCGAGGAATACAGCGTGACCGAATGACAGCAGGCCGGTATAGCCCAAGAGCAGGTTGAAGGCGCAGGCGAAGAGCGCGAAACACAGCACCTTCATCACCAGGATCGGATAGATGAACAGAGGCGCCAGCAGCAGCAGGCCGAGGCCGACGAGGTAGGCGATGGTGACACGCCGGCTCATTTCTCTCTCCCGAACAGTCCTGCCGGACGAAACATGAGGACCACCGCCATGATCATGAACACCACGGTGGCACTGGCCTCGGGCCAGAACACCTTGGTCATGCCCTCGATGATGCCGAGGCCGAGGCCGGTCACTACCGAACCCAGAATCGATCCCATGCCGCCGATCACCACCACGGCAAACACGACGATGATCAGGTTGGACCCCATCAGCGGACCAACCTGGCTTGCCGGTGCGGCCAGAACTCCGGCAAACCCCGCCAGACCGACACCGAAGCCGTAGGTCAGCATCACCATCAGCGGCACATTGATGCCGAAGGCCTGCGTCAGTTGCGGATTCTCCGTTGCGGCACGCAGGTAGGCGCCCAGCCGCGTCTTCTCGATCATGTACCAGGTCATGAGGCACACCGACAAGGAGGCCACGACGACCCAGGCGCGATACTTGGGCAGGAACATGAAACCGAGATTGAAGGCGCCGGCAAACTCTTCCGGAATCGAATACGGCTGGCCCGCAACGCCATACAGATCGCGGAACAGTCCTTCGATCATCAGGGCCAGGCCGAAGGTCAGCAGCAGCCCGTAGAGATGATCCAGTTTGTAAAGCCATTGCAGCATCAGGCGTTCGATGGCAATACCGATCAGGCCGACACAGATGGGTGCCAGCAGCAGCATCCACCAGTAGCCGATGCCGAGATATTCCATGCCCATCCAGGCCAGCATGGCGCCGGCCATGTACAAGGCGCCATGGGCAAAATTGATGATGTTCAACATGCCGAAGATCACGGCGAGACCGAGGCTCAAAACGGCATAGAAGGACCCGTTGACCAGGCCCAGCATGAGTTGGCCGTAAAGAGCCTGGATCGGTACGCCGAAAATCTCCGTCATGCGAACATCCCCCGCACTTTCAGCCGCGACTTACTTCTTGGCGACCGCGGGACAACGCGACAAGGCCATTGGCTGGAAGGCCTCATCGCCGGGAATTACCTGCTTTACGTGGTAGTAGTCCCACGCCTCCTTCGACTCCGATGGCTTCTTGACCTCGACCAGGTACATGTCATGCACCATGCGACCGTCCTCGCGAATCTTGCCGCCCTTGGCGAACGCATCATTGATCGGCGTCTCCTTCATCTTCTTCATCACCGCCGCCGTGTCATCCGTCCCTGCCGCCTGCACCGCCTTGAGGTAATGCAGCACCGCCGAATAAGTGCCTGCCGGCAGCATGTTGGGCATCCCCTTGTGCCTGTCGAAGAAACGGCGACTGAAGTCGCGCGTTTCCTTGTTCAGGTTCCAGTAGAAGCCTTCGGTGAACATCATGCCTTGAGTCGCCTGGAGACCTACCGCATGAATATCGACAATAGTGGTCAGCAGTCCGACGACGGACTGATTCTTGGTCAGACCAAACTCGTTGGCCGCCTTGATCGCGTTGATGGTGTCGCCACCCGCATTGGCCAATGCAACAACCTTCGCCTTGGAAGCCTGCGCCTGGAGCAGGAAGGACGAGAAATCCGAGGCATTGAGTGGATGACGAACTCCACCTAAGACTTTACCCCCATTCGCCTTTATGACATCAGTGGCATCCTTTTCCAATGAATGGCCGAAGGCATAGTCGGCGGTCAGGAAATACCAGGACTCCTTGCCCTGTTTGATCATTACCGATACGGGACCTTTCGCCAACGCATAAGTGTCATACGTGTAATGCACCACGTTGTTCGGCGCGCAGTCCTCGTTGGTCAGGCGGGTCGACGCGGCGCCGGTGTCCATCAGGATCTTGTTCTTTTCTGTGGTGACCTTGGCCACGGCGAT
>Ga0209211_10011514_pt1 | contig 11284 bp, 8 predicted proteins | sample RifGroA2_FD_183992 | JGI IMG/M metagenome (GOLD analysis project Ga0209211, IMG submission 183992) | Groundwater microbial communities from Rifle, Colorado, USA - Groundwater A2 (SPAdes) (version 2) | ecosystem: Environmental > Aquatic > Deep subsurface > Groundwater | place: Rifle, Colorado...
CAGAAGAGTGGAATCGCCCTGAGGAGGATGAAGCATGGCAACACCTTCAAGAGGTTCAGTAGTATTAATCCCTTTTCCATTTTCTGATTTATCCAAGTCAAAGTTACGTCCCTCGGTAGTTATAGCACCATCCGGAAAAGGAGATTGGATTTTATGCCAAGTTACCAGCAAACAATATATTGACCAAAAAGCTGTTGAATTATCAAATCAAGATTTTCAAACAGGCTCTTTACAAGTAACCAGTTTTGCTCGTCCTGGAAAACTTTTCACTGCGAACAACAGCTTAATAATTTCAGAAGTGGGTAAATTAAAGGGTAATATACTTAACTCAATTATTACGTCAGTTATAGAGATATTAAAAGAAGGATAATTTACAAAACAGCACCTAACCATTGCTTCAACCAGACTACGAGAAGCGGTCTTTTTTTACTGGGACAAGGGTTGCCATCAAAGGTTTTTGGTTTTACGCGACGATCTACACCCATGTTTTGAGCAAAGGAGGTCGCAGTGTCCGAAGCCCGGTTCTTGGGTTGTAGGCCGGATATACAGTCTGTATAATCCGGAATGGGCAATTGGTGAAAGTGCAGAAATAGCTTGATGCGAAAGTAGTTACAATACGTAACAAGAAGGCATGGCAACTTCTTATATATATCGAAGGAGTCTGTGTTTGCCGTTTTATACAGACTGTATAATCAATGTTAGAGGTCATTAAATGAGGCCACTGTTCACAATTCACGCTGGGGAGTTCGTGGTCGGTGACCATATCGAGCGAAAGTACCGTCGTGTAAATCTTTGGGTGCCGTCCCGTGATACAGGGACCGATCTCTTGGTTACAGATGCAAAGAATGAAAAAGCCGTTTCCCTTCAGGTTAAGTTCTCACGAGATTTCCTGGCCACACACATGCCTTCAATTTTTCAAAAGCCGTTAAGGGCTTGCGGCTGGTGGTCCCTGAATCGTGAGAAAATCGCCAAATCAAAAGCAGATTATTGGGTGTTTGTGTTGGTTGGCTTCGAGCGCCGGAGTACTGATTTCGTAATTATCAAACCGTCCGAACTACTCAACCGGCTCAATGCAATTCACAAGAAAGGGAAAACCTTTCAGAGCTATCTTTGGGTTACGGAGAAGAACCGTTGCTGGGAATCTCGCGGTTTGAAGCGTCAAGAAAAACTGGCAATTGCACAAGGCCAGTACTCAAATAACGAGCGAGACTTCTCGGCATACTTAAACAACTGGGGTCCAATTCAGGCGCTCAACGGAAAGTAGACACAATGACCTCTAACAAGCGCGTGGAGTCGGACTCGCTACGTCGGCGCTTCGCGCCGCCTCCGCTCGCCGCTCACGCGCAGCGTTGGGTTAAAGATTATGGCTAAAAATTCGCAGGTCACAGGGAATATCGGTTTATACTATGTCTGTTACCATCTTTCCAAGATGGGATGGAACGCTATGCCTACTTCTCGAAATGCAAGAGGAGTAGATATCATTGCCTATAATGAGACTTGCACCCAGATGATAAGCATACAGGTAAAGACTCTTAGCAAAAGGAACCCAGTTCCTTTGGGAGCGGGTGAAAATGCCCTTGAAAAACTGATGGGTAATTTCTGGATCATAGTGAACGAAGTTGAAAAAGAGCCTCAGACATACATAATGAAGCCTCAAGAGGTTAAGGAGCTTGCACATCGCGGTGAAAAAGACGGGAAGGTTTCGTATTGGCTACAGCCAGTAGCATACTGCAACGAGAAATATCATGAGGCCTGGCATAGGATTCCTAAGCTGAAGTAGCCCAACAATTCACTGGTGCAGACCCGGCCAAAAAGCGGCCGGGCAGCACCGTTCAACCGTTGGAGGAATACTTAAACAAAACACTTAATTGCCACCTACCTTTTAAAATTATGGTTTACTATGGAAGTCCACAGTGGAATTTAAACCAAAAAAAACAATCTTGTTATCTGTTTATATCATAGTAGGATTATGGATTGCTTATGCTTTTTTCCGGACAGATAAAACAGATGAGGTTGTTTTCAGTATGGGGGGAGGAACCAAAGAAATTCGCTTCGTAAAAAGCCTCATAGAAGAATTTGAGGCAAGAAATCCTGCCATAAAGGTTAAATTAAACGTCCTCCCCGCCCCTACCGATCAGCAGCACCACTATTATCTTACCACGCTGGGCGCAAAAACCAGGGAAATTGACGTGATGAGGATTGATACCATCTGGATCGCTGAATTTGCTTCGGCTGGCTGGTTAGCATCTCTTGAGGGCTGCATCAATCCAGAAGACCGTGCCTCTTTTATTCCTGTGACGGAAAAGACCGATGTCTTTCGCGGGCATCTGTATGCCATTCCATGGTATGCTGGTATCGGTCTCTTATACTATAGAAAGGATTTGTTAGAAAAGTATAACCTTGATACGCCGCATACATGGAATGATCTCGTGAAGGCGTGCTTAAAAATATCTTCTCCTGAACATGTTTACGGCTATCTCTGGCAGGGAAAACAATATGAAGGATTGGTGTGTAATTTTGTTGAATTTATTGGCAGTAACAACGGTGGAATAATTGACGATACGGGCAGGATAATAGTTAACTCTGCGCAGAATAAAATAGCGCTTGACTTTATGCATGATATGATATGGAAATATAGGATATCGCCGCAAAATACCCAGAGTGAACTTATGGAGGAATCTTCCAGGCATCTCTTTCAGCAGGGCAAAGGGTTGTTTTTAAGAAACTGGACATACGTATGGGAACTATGCCAGGAAGACCCGTTAATGAAAGGCAAGGTAGGCGTTTCTCTGTTGCCAAAGTTTTCTGATGGAAGTCCTGCGTCAGTGTATGGAGGATGGCATCTGGCTATTAATGTCCATTCAAAGAAAAAAAAGCAGGCATGGAAATTAATTGAGTTTCTCACTTCACACGAGGCACAAAAAGAGTTAGCCATGAATCTGTCCTGGCTGCCTTCAAGAACCGCATTGTATGATGACGCCGAGTTGCTCCATAAGCTGCCCTTTCTTCCGGTAGCGAAAACATCGCTGGAAAATATTCAAATACGTCCAAATCTTCCCTATTACCAATGGGTAAGCGACGTCTTGCAAAAACACATTAATAGAGTATTATCAAACCAAACAGGCAGCCAGGAGGCGTTACAAACTATCCAGACGAAACTTGAAGGGATAAAGAATGAATTTGCTAAGGACTAAACAACCCTATATGTTTTTACTGCCCGGTATAATACTGGTACTGGCATTTAATTTAATCCCGTTTATAGACACGCTTATAACATCGTTCAAAAATGCAAAACTCATTCTGCCGGAAGAAAGATTTGCAGGGTTTGATAATTATCAGGCAATTCTGACGCACTCCCGTTTTTGGCGCTCACTTTTTATTACACTTTCATTCACAGTCGTTTCGATATCCCTGGAAGCTATTCTGGGCTTATGTCTGGGACTCATGATGACCCAGCTATCACCCGTTAATAACTTTTTGAGAGTCCTGATACTTATTCCTTGGACAATCCCGACTGTGGTTACGGCAAAGATATGGCAGTGGATGTTTGACTATAATTTAGGTATCCTAAACTATCTCTTTGAAGTTGCAGGAATACATCAAATTAACTGGCTTGGGAAACCATTTTTAGCCTTCTTTTCTTTAGTCATTGCGGATGTCTGGAAGACGGCTCCCTTTGTGGCCGTCATAGTCCTGGCGGGTCTTTCTGCAATTCCACAGGAAATCTGTAAGGCATCTGTTGTTGACGGCGCAAATAGCTGGCAGAGGTTTCGTTTCATAACATTGCCGCTCTTATTGCCGATACTGAGTGTAGCCATTCTCTTCAGGGCAATCGATGCCCTCAGGATATTCGACCTCGTGTATGTACTTACCGGCGGCGGCCCGGGAGGTTCAACAGAAACCTTATCTGTGTATGCCTACAAACTCTTCTTTTATAAGGGAGACTTTGGACAGGGCGCTGCCACATCCGTAATCATCTTGTTCCTTGTGGCGGGATTTGGTTACTTTTACACAAAAAAAACATTCGAAATGGGTAACCTGTGAAAATTGGAATGCATTATTTAGGGTATGGAAGATGCGAATTTACTGTGTGGGCTCCTTTCCAGAAAGAGGTGGCGTTAAAGATAGTTTCACCTCAGGAAAAAATTATTCCCATGGAAAAGGATAGTAAAGGATACTGGAAAATAACGGTCGGAGATACCTCGGATAAGATGCGGTATCTTTACCAGCTCAATGGCGGGAAAGAAAGACCAGATACAGCTTCACATTTTCAGCCCGAAGGTGTTCATGGACCATCGCAGGTAATTGATCACGATTCATTTCGATGGGAAGATAGAGAATGGAATGGGATTCCCATTTCTGCGATGATTATCTACGAACTTCATACAGGCACATTTACAGCCGAAGGGACCTTTGAAGCAATTATTCCACGACTTGATAAACTGAAGGATATGGGGATAAATGTTCTGGAAATAATGCCGGTTGCCCAGTTTCCGGGTGAAAGGAATTGGGGTTACGATGGGGTATACCCCTTTGCCGTCCAGAATTCCTATGGAGGCCCAACGGGTTTTAAATGGTTGGTAAATGAATGCCACAAAAGGGGCATCGCAGTTATTCTGGACGTAGTTTATAATCACCTTGGGCCTGAAGGCAATTATCTGAGGGACTTCGGACCTTACTTTACTGACAAGTATAAAACCCCGTGGGGTGATGCAATAAATTTTGACGATACCTATTCCAATGAGGTAAGAAGCTTTTTTATAGAAAATGCCATTCATTGGTTCAGGCATTATCACGTGGATGCCCTTCGTCTCGATGCTGTTCATGCCATATTTGATATGGGGGCGAAACACTTCCTCCATGAGCTTTCTGAAAGGGTTGGCGAATTTTCCAGCCATAGTGGCCGGAAATTTTTCCTTATTGCAGAAAGCGACCTGAACGATTCCCGTATTGTAACACCACGGGAATCCAGCGGACATGGCATTGACGGGACGTGGTGTGATGATTTCCATCACTCGCTCCATACCCTTCTTACAGGGGAAAAACAGGGATATTATAGTGATTTTGGAGAGGTCAAACACCTCGTAAAAACTATGCGTGAAGGATTTGTTTATTCGGGAGAGTATTCGCAATTCAGACAAAAGAATCATGGGAATTCTTCAAAAGACGTACCTGCAACACAGTTTGTGGCCTTTTCTCAGAACCATGACCAGATAGGCAACAGGGTGCTGGGGGAAAGGCTTAGTACACTTGTGCCACATGAAGCGCTGAAACTCGCAGCAGGAGTCGTTCTTCTTTCCCCATATATCCCACTTCTTTTTATGGGTGAAGAATATGGGGAGGATTCTCCTTTCCTGTATTTTGTAAGCCATTCTGATCCTGCCCTTATTGAAGCTGTACGACAGGGAAGGAAAGCAGAGTTCCGTAATTTTAGCTGGAAGGAAGAACCGCCAGATCCGCAAAGCGTAGAGACGTTTCTTAAGTCAAAAATGGACTGGGAGAAAAGAAACAAAGACAGGCACAAGGTATTAATGGACTTTTATAAGCATCTTCTATCGTTAAGAAAAACAATCCCTGCCCTTTCATCTCTTGACAAAAAAAACCTGACTGTGAATGGTCTTGAAGGGGAAAAGATTATATTTATGAGAAGATGGAAAGACTCCACTCATGTTTTTATTATTTTTAATTTCAACTGTTCAAGGGTTAAAATAATTCCTCCCGTTCTTGATGGAGGGTGGGAGAAAATGATAGATTCCTCAGAAACGATATGGAATGGCCCCGGTTCGCTTCTCCCAAAGGAACTAAACGCCGGGGATGAAATAACCATAAGGGGATTTGGTTTTGTTATGTATAATAAGGAGAACCGTTGATACGGTACGTTAATCTTGTGTAAGGGATATTTCAATGCATATTGAGGGAAGAAAAAGAGTTGTTATAGAAAGGCTAAATCCGGAGATCGATGGCGGGCGTTTTCCCGTCAAGAGGGTAGTTGGTGAAAAGGTCGTTGTTATGGCAGATGTTTTCGCTGACGGACACGATGCAATATGGGCAAATATATTATTCAGAGGACAAAAAGAGGAAAATTGGCGCGAAGTTCCCATGCGGTTTGTGGAGAATGACCGCTGGCAGGGTGAATTTATTGTTGAAGAGATGGGGATTTATTTCTATACGGCAGAGGGTGGCATTGACTGTTTCACAACATGGCAAAACGATATCAAAAAGAAATATGAGGCTAATCAGGATATAAAAATTGATATCCTTTCAGGGATTCAACACATTGAAAATATGTCAAAGTTAGCAACGGGCGATGACCATTCAAAATTGCTTGAGTTTTTAAGGTTATTCGGGAATGGGGAAAACAGCGAGAAGGCAATATCCGTTGCGTTGAGCAGGGAACTCATCGATTTAATGAACAAATACCAGGACAGAAGGTTTGTTACAAGATATGGAATGGACCTCACCGTTGTTGTAGACAGACCCAGGGCGCTTTTTAGCGCCTGGTATGAGCGATTCCCAAGGTCGTATTCTCCAGAAGCCGATAAACATGGGACATTCAAAGATTGTGAAAACATCCTTCCGGAAATAGCAAAAATGGGCTTCGATGTCTTCTATCTCCCTCCCATTCATCCTATCGGAAAGACAAACCGTAAGGGGAAGAATAATTTATCTGTAACTGCTCAAGGCGACGTAGGAAGCCCGTGGGCAATAGGGTCGGCTGAAGGTGGACATAAATCCTTTCATCCACAGCTTGGAACTCCTGAGGATTTCGAAAGACTGGTACGTAAGGCCAAAGAGTGTGGAATTGAAATAGCAATGGATATCGCTTTCCAGTGCTCGCCAGACCATCCGTACGTTTCCGAACATCCCGAATGGTTTAAATGGCGTCCCGACGGTTCAGTACAGCATGCCGAGAATCCGCCCAAAAAATATGAAGATGTCCTCCCTTTAAACTTTGAAACAAAACGGTGGCAGCAATTGTGGGAGGAATTAAAGAGCATCGTTGTTTTTTGGATAGAAAAGGGGGTTCGCATATTCAGGGTAGATAATCCTCATACAAAGCCGTTTGCCTTCTGGGAATGGTTGATAAAGGAAATAAAGGGTACGTATCCTGAAGTTATCTTTCTTTCTGAGGCATTCACAAGGCCAAAAATTATGTACTATCTGGCAAAGCTTGGTTTCACACAATCCTATACGTACTTCACCTGGAGAAACACCAAGAGAGAATTTGTAGAGTATATTACTGAAATTACCCGGACAGAAACCAGGGAGTATTTCAGGCCTAACTTCTGGCCTAATACACCCGATATCCTTCCGGAGCATCTCCAGTACGGAGGAAGAACCGCCTTTATGATACGGCTTGTTCTTGCAGCGACGTTGTCATCTAACTATGGCATTTTTGGTCCTGCCTTTGAACTCTGTGTTAATGAGGCGATCCCCGGAAAGGAAGAGTATCTCAATTCTGAAAAATATGCGTTAAAGAACTGGGATTGGGACAGACAGGGTAACATCAAAGATTTTATTGCCCGTGTCAACAGGATACGTAATGAAAATCCAGCCCTTCAATCCACATTGAATGTGCGCTTCTATGACGTGGATAATGATTTTCTTCTCTTTTATGGAAAGGCAACGGAGGATTTTTCCAATATAATGCTTATGGTGGTAAACCTCGATCCATATCACCTCCAGTCTGGTTGGGTAAATGTCCCTATAAGTGCATTGGGAATAGACAAGGATCATCCATATATGGTTCATGATTTGTTAACCGATGACAAATATGTCTGGCATGGAGAAAGAAATTATGTGGAACTCAGACCCAATACCTTCCCTGCCCATATTTTCAAGGTAAGAAAGAGATTAAAAAGAGAAACAGATTTCGACTATTTTATGTGAGGAATTCTATTAATGCATCTGAAAGAAGTTTATTCCGAAGGCGATCCTTTATGGTATAAGGACGCCATTATATACGAACTTCATGTAAAGGCCTTTTACGATACCAATGGTAACGGAATCGGGGATTTTAAAGGACTAACCGAAAAGTTAGACTACCTGGAGAATCTCGGTGTGACGGCCGTTTGGTTGTTGCCATTTTATCCGTCTCCCCTTAAAGACGATGGGTACGACATAGCAAATTATTTTGGCGTCCACCCTGATTATGGCTTGTTAAGAGATTTCAAAGAGTTTATCAAAGAAGCGCATAGAAGGGGCATAAGGGTCATTACAGAACTTGTCTTAAATCATACGTCCGACCGGCATCCCTGGTTTCAATTATCAAGAAAGGCTAAACCGGGTTCGACCATGAGAGATTTTTATGTCTGGAGTGATGCTTCAGAGAGGTATAAAGACGCAAGAATTATATTCAAGGACTTTGAGGTATCAAACTGGGCGTGGGACCCCGCGGCAAAGGCATACTACTGGCATCGCTTTTTCTCGCATCAACCCGATCTAAACTATAGCAATCCCCTTGTACGGAAAAAAATGCTGAGAGTCATTAATTACTGGTTGGATATGGGTGTTGATGGATTGCGTTTGGATGCCGTTCCTTACCTTTTTGAAAGCGAGGGAACAAACTGTGAAAATCTGCCGGAAACTCATGAATTCCTGAAGAAGCTCAGGGCACATGTAGGTAGCGCATTTGAAAACAAGATGCTTCTTGCAGAGGCAAACCAGTGGCCTGAGGATGCGGTTGCCTACTTTGGGAATGCAGATGAGTGTCATATGGCATTCCACTTCCCCTTGATGCCCAGGCTGTTTATGGCTATCTGGATGGAAGACAGGTTTCCCATAATTGATATCATGGAACAGACTCCCTCAGTACCTGAAACATGCCAGTGGGCGCTCTTCCTGAGGAATCACGATGAACTTACCCTTGAGATGGTAAGCGATGAAGAAAGAGATTATATGTACAGGATATATGCCCATGACCCGGTTGCCAGGATAAATCTTGGCATTCGAAGGCGTCTTGCCCCACTGCTTGGAAACAACAGACGAAAAATAGAACTTATGAATATCCTCCTCTTTTCTCTCCCCGGCACTCCCATTATTTATTACGGGGATGAAATCGGGATGGGAGACAATTACCATCTTGGTGATAGAAACGGTGTAAGAACGCCCATGCAATGGAATGTAGATAGGAACGCTGGCTTTTCCAGAGCAAATCCGCAAAAACTCTATCTTCCCATCATCATGGACCCGGAGTATCATTACGAAGCAGTTAATGTAGAGAATCAGGAAAAAAATCAGGCATCACTCCTCTGGTGGATGAAACGAGTTATAACGATGAGGAAGCGTTTTAAGGCATTTGGAAGGGGAAGTATAGAATTTTTATTTCCCGACAATCCAAAAGTGCTCGCATTTATACGTAAGTATCAGGAAGAGAGCATTCTTATGGTATTTAATCTCTCGCGATTTTCCCAGGCAGTAGAACTTGATCTTTCTCGGTTCTCAGGATGCTATCCTGAGGAGGTATTCAGCAGAAATAAATTCCCCAGGGTAACGAATACGCCTTACGTGCTTACCCTCGGCCGTCATGATTATTATTGGTTTGTGTTACAAAAAGAAGAATATAGCATGCGGTTCGAAAATATACGGACTATTCCGGAATTGAGCGTAAAAGGGGGCTGGGAAGTAGTTCTCGAATGGAAAATGAAGGAAACTATAGAAAGGGAAATATTACCGTCTTATATTAATAGATGCAGATGGTTTGGCGGCAAGTCCCAGGTAATGCAAGAAATTAAAATTATTGAAAATATCACCATAAGAGAAGATTCTTGTGTTGCACAAATGCTCTTTCTTGAGGTTAGGTATACCACAGGATTATCAGAAAAATACCTTCTCCCGCTATCTTTTGCATCTGGAGACAAGGCAGAAAGAATTGTTGTGGAAAATTTTCATGCGGTAGTTGCGCATCTTAAGACCGAAAGTGGCGAAGGGATAATCTACGATAGTATTTATGATGAAGAATTCAGGAAACATCTGCTCCGAATGTTTTTAAGGAGACATGCTGTTCGCGGTCTCCGGGGAGGTCTTGTCTCTAATACTGGCAAAACTATTAAAAAGTATATGTTAAAAGCGCTCCTTCTGGAAAAATCACAGGTTCTCAAGGCAGAACAGAGTAATTCATCCTTTCTTTACGGCAAAGCGCTCTTTTTAAAACTTTTTAGACGTCTTGACGAAGGAACAAATCCAGAGTTAGAAATGGAAAGATTTCTCACGGAGAAGATTTTTTCCCCAAACATTCCACCGTTTGCAGGGGCAATAGAATACAAAAGACAAGACGCTGAACCCATACTTGTCGGTATCCTTCAGGCCTATGTCCCCAATCAGGGAGATGCGTGGACTTATGTTCTTGATTCTCTGGGGAGATATATCGATTGTGTCCTTTCCAAAAAATGCGAAACTCAGGAAATGCCAACAATTGCCTCCTCTTTTCTGGAAGTCTCCTTTCAGGAAATACCTATCCTTCAGGAAATAATTGGAGGAGCGCTTCTTGAAATGATAACACTTCTGGGTAAAAGGACAGCCGAACTCCATGTATCACTTTCTTCAGAAACAGAAGATCCGAATTTTACGCCAGAACCTTTCTCAGCGCTTTATCAAAGGTCTCTGTATCAGTCTATGCAAGCTCTTACAAAAAAGAATCTTACACTCCTCAGAAAAAATGTGAACAATCTGCCGGATACTGTCAAAGGATTGACCGGCGAAATATTGAATCACGAAAAAGCAATAACAGGTTGTTTTGCTGCTCTCTTAAAGAGTAAGATATCTGCTGTGAAGATAAGGATACATGGAGATTATCATCTTGGACAGGTGCTCTTTACAGGGAATGACTTTGTTATTATAGATTTTGAAGGAGAACCAGCAAGGACTTTGAGCGAAAGAAGAATAAAAAGGTCTCCTCTGAGAGATGTTGCTGGTATGATCCGGTCTTTTCATTACGCTGCCTATGCCTCACTTCTGAAACATGCATCCGTCAGACCGGAAGACATTCCCAGACTTGAGACATGGATAGGTCTTTGGTACAGATACGTCGGCAGAACCTTTTTAAAGTCATACCTGAACACAGCAGGAAATGCTTCCTTTATACCAAAGGACAGGGAGGTGCTTAACCTCATGTTAAAGGCATATCTCCTGGAAAAAGCAATTTATGAAATCGGGTACGAATTAAACAATCGTCCTGATTGGATAATTATCCCGCTGAGAGGCATAAAACACCTGCTGGAGATCAAATAATGGACAAATATATCTGCATCCACGGTCACTTCTATCAACCGCCAAGGGAAAACCC
>Ga0209211_10011516_pt1 | contig 11283 bp, 8 predicted proteins | sample RifGroA2_FD_183992 | JGI IMG/M metagenome (GOLD analysis project Ga0209211, IMG submission 183992) | Groundwater microbial communities from Rifle, Colorado, USA - Groundwater A2 (SPAdes) (version 2) | ecosystem: Environmental > Aquatic > Deep subsurface > Groundwater | place: Rifle, Colorado...
CTGGAGCTTGTGCCGGGAGGCCGAGCCCAGGTCGATCTCGACCAGGGCACTGAGACCGGCGAGACCGCAGAAGGAGAAGAGGACCACCCAGTGGGAACTGCTCTTGCGGACCGCGACCGCGCCCCACAGCCCCAGCAGGGCCAGGAGGAGGGCGGCCGCGTTCTCGACGGCCGCGCCCAGGCGGCCGAGATTCCCGTCGATGGGATAGAGGCCGGGCAGGGGCATGAAGGCGGCGTAGAAGAATCCCCGGGGCAAAAACAGCGCGATGTCCAGCCAGGAATCGAGCTTCGCCTCCGGCAGGATGAGGGTCTGTACGGTCCGGCCGAGCCTCGCAGTCTCTTCTTGCCGGGAGTTGCGGAATTCCGAGAGGCTATGGGGCGTGATGGGGGTGGAGCGGATCTCCACGGAGGACGCCTGGATGCGGTCCAGGACGGCATCGCTCTGGCCGGAGTGGGGGGCGAAGGCGAGCTGGAAGACGGCTTGGCGGCCCCCGATCATGACGGCGAGGAAGAGCGCGACCTGCAGTCCCGCCCGGGTTGGGACCCGGCGCGTCCGAAGCCATTGCAGCCCTTGCGCCAGCGCGAATGCGGCGGCCAGGACCATCATGACCGGCAGGCGGAAGAGGGTCCCGGCCAGGAGCAGGGCCGCGGCCCCGGCGAGCGGCCCAAGCGCGGGCTGGTCCTCGGCCAACCGGTCGGAGGCGGAGGCCAGGAGGCTGAGCGCGCCGAAGGCGAGAGCCAGGATGATGTTGTCCTTGTGTATCTGGGAGTTGAAGAAGATGCAGGAGGGCATGAGGGCGAACGCCCAACCCGCCGCGGTCCCCCAACTCCGGTCGAAGAGTCGTCTCCCCAGGCCGCCGATGAGCACGGCGGTCGCGGTCCCCAGGAGGGCGTTCAGCAGCTTGGCCGCCAAAACCTGGTGGCCTACGAGCGAATAGAAGGCGCCCAGCAGGCACTGGTAGACCGCATAGGGGGGCATCCAGGTCGGCTTCGGGCCGAGCCCGCTCCAATACTGGGCGAACTCCCAGGCGATGGAATCATAGAGGCGGGAATCGTTGAAGTAATAGGAGGGGAAGATGGGATGGGACTCGGTCAGCCAGGCGAGGACGGCGCGCAGGGCGAATGCCGCGAGGCCGAGATGGAGCAGGGAACGGTCCTTCATGGGCGCCAAGGTCATGCAATCTACCTTTTACCCTGGATTGCCTTCAAATCCAGGATGTACAATGAGGCCCCATGCCCCGGCTCAGCGTCAACCTCTGCTGCTACAACTCCGAGCCTTTCCTCCGGGAGACGCTCGATTCCGTCTTCGCCCAGACCTTCAAGGATTATGAGCTCATCATCGTCAACGACGGCTCTCGGGACGGGACCGAGGCCGTCATCCGGGAGTACATCGCGGCCGGGCACCCCATTCGCTACATCGCGCAGGCCAACGCAGGTCTGGGCGCCGCGCGCAACAAGGCGTTGGAGTCGTCTTCGGGCGAGTTCATCGCGATCCTCGACCATGACGACGTATGGGAGCCGGAGAAATCGGCCCGGCAGATGGCTCTTTTCGAGAGGCCCGGGGTGGGATTCGTGGGTTCGGACGCGCGCTACATCGATCGGGACGGCCGGGTGTTGTATCTTTCTTCGGGGGTCAACCCGCTGCGGCGGGGCGGTATCCTAAAGGAACTGTTCCTTTACGACTTCATCCCCTGCGCCTCTGCGATGCTGCGCCGGAGCGCACTCGCGGCCGCGGGAGGCCCTTTCCGTCCCGAGCTCCGCTTCGTCGAGGAATACGAGCTGTTCCTGCGCTTGGCGAAGGTCGCGGAATTCGACTTCGTCCCGGAGCCCATGGTCCGCATCCGGCTGCACCGGGGCAATGCCAGCTGGGACACGGCCGGGGAGCGCGCGGAGATGCGGCGGACCTGCGCGGAGTGCCTTCAGCGCTGGCCCGGGTTAGCCGCAGAGTTGGGTCCTCGGGTCGTCCGCGTGAAGTCCGCCGGGTTCCGGCTGAGCCCCGAGCAGGCGGGCGCTCTGGATGGCCGGGGAGGAAGCATCGGTGTCCAAGCCGGCGCGTTCCTCCGCTACGGCCTGTCTGGGCTCGGCCCGGGAGCCATCGGCCTGTTGATCCGCTTGAAGCGGGGCCTGTCCTGGCTGCGGGCATTCCTGCGAGGGTAGCATGGCGGCTGAGCGGAGCGCGGTCGAACTCTCCTTGATTTTGGCCACGGTCGGCCGCCGGGAGGAATTCGCGGGATTCCTGGAAAGCCTTTCCCGACAGACCGTCGGCCTGCGCCGATTCGAGTTGATCGTCGTGGACCAGAACGACGCCATCGACCTCGGGCCCATCATCTCCGGATACCCGGACCGGATGGAGATCGTACACCTGCGATCGGCGGTGAAGGGCTTGTCCCACAACCGGAACATCGGCTTGGGCCGGGCGCGGGGGAGGATCGTCGCGTTTCCGGACGACGACTGCCGCTACTATCCCGACACGCTCGAGCGGGTGCTGCGCGCGTTCGACGCCGAGCCGGACGTCGGCATGGTCGTTGGAGCCATCTACGACCGGGGGCGGGGACGGCCGGTGGTGCGGGGGTGGCCGCAGCGGCGGGTGGTCCTGGACCGGGGAAATTTCTTCCTGCTCTATGCGTCCATCACGATGTTCTCGAGGCGGACCGGCGATCGCTTCGATGAAGATATGGGGGTCGGGCGCTATTTCGGAGGCTACGAGGACACCGATTACGTATTCCGGGCCCTGTCCGACGGGGCGAGATGCGTCTTTGTGCCGGAGGTCCAGGTCTGGCATCCGGACCGGTCTTCCGACCTGATGTCCCCGGAAGTCGCCGCATCCTACGGCCGGGGTTTCGGGGCCTTCGTCGCCAAGAACCCCTGCTTCCCGGTACTGTGGCTGACCCTCCAGGTCCTCGGCTGCCACCTCGCCGTCTGCCTCTGGAGGATCCTGAGGGGCGACCGGGAGGGGGCCGCGCGCCGTTGGGCGGCATTCTCCTCCCGGATCAGCGGCTGGTTCCGCTATCGCCGCGACGCCCGCAGCGGCTCGTCAGTTCGTTCTTGACGACGCGCAGGGCTTTCTTCGCGATGTAGACGGCGTCCTTGAGCCCGAAGCCGCCGGAGCGCAGCATGCAGCGCGCCCGCAGCCAGGAGCCCCGCGTCTTCAGCCGCGCCACGTCCCGGTCGGAGACTCCGGGCAGGTTCAAAACGGAGAACTCCTCGCGGACCCAGCGGTCCCAATCGTCGGCCAGATGGGGTTTGATGATCCCGTGCTTGAGCGCGATGTCGTAGAGCGGGCTTCCCGGATAGGGCATGGTGATGGACCAGCCGAAGTAGTCCATCAGCTTCCTCCGGTAAAGGCCCTCGGCGAAGCTCAAGGTCCGCTCCGTCATGGCGGCGTCCTCGAACCGGAGCTCCCCATCCTCCTCCCAGGCGTTGAAGAGCATGAACAGCCCCAGGACGCGTATCCCGTGCTTCTTGAGCAAGGCGCAGGCCGCCTCCACTTCCGGCAAAGTGACCCCCTTCCGGGTCCCGCGCAGGGTCGCTTCGTTGCCGCTCTCGATGCCCAGATGCACGTACCAGCAGCCGCTTTCGGCCATCAGCGAGACGAGCTCTTCGTCCAGGGGCTTGGCGCGGAGCTGGGTCTTCCAGGTCAGGCCGAGCTTCCTTTCGATGAGCTTGCGGCAGACGGCCTTGGCGTGGGTGAGGCTGTTGTTGAACTCGTCGGAGTTGTCGAACACCTCCCGGATGCCGTAGCGTTCCTTGAGGAAGGCCATCTCGTCGGCGATGCTGTCCGGGGAGCGGAACCGGAGCCGGGGCTCGGAAAGGTTCCAGACCTTGTTGGAGCAGAAGGTGCACCGGAAGGCGCAGCCGCGCGAGAAGAGCATGGGCGTGTCGGGCGGCTGGCGGGTCAGGTACCACCCTTGATAGGACGGGAGGTCGAGCAGGTCCCGGGCGGGGAACGGGATGCTGTCCAAAGACGGGATGTAGGGCCGGGTGGGAGTGATGGCGACGCGTGGGCCGTCGCGGAAGGCGATGCCCGCGATGGCGCCCAACTCCGGAGGGGCGGAAGCCGACTGCCCAGCCACGGCTCGGCAGAGCTCCAGGAAGGTCTCCTCCCCTTCGCCCCGGACCACGGCGTCGGCTTGGGAACGGGTCAGACACTCTTCAGGGAGGGCCGTGGCGTGGGGGCCTCCGGTCACCACGAAGGTCTCCGGGCGGCGCGCCTTGACCGCGTCGATCAGCGCGTAGGCGGAGAGCGCGCAGGGGGTGTTGATGGAGATCCCCAGGATGCGCGGCTGGAAGCGTTCGATCTCGGCGAGGGTCGCCGCGAAGCCCGCGCGCAGGCCGTCGGTGACCCGCAGTTCCAGGCCGGGCATCCGGTCGCGGACGTAGGCGGCGACGGACAGGATGCCCAAAGGCGGCATGACGCCTTCGCTCATCTCCGCGAAGCTGCCGCCGGACTTCGGCGGGGCGAACACGAGTTGGATCTTCATCGGGTCTCCCGCATCCAGGGAAACAGGTAGGAGAGGGACTTGCGCAGCAGAGGTCCCCGCAGGACGCCGCGCAGGCGGGAGGCGTTGGACAGGAGCCGGGGCCAGGCGCTCCGTATGCGCTGGCGCCGCTCGATCGCGTAGCCGCGCGACACCGCCGAGAGCATCATCGACTCCCATTCCGCGTTCGAGAAGGAGTCGGAGAAGTTCATGTCCGTGCTGCCCTGGTGCAGGCGGCGCCAATCGAAGCGCTCCGGGGCGATCTTGCCGCGGGACACCAGGTCGTTGAACAGGGCCGTCCCCGGCAGGGGCGTGACCAGGTTCAATTCGCTGCTCGACAGGCGCAAGGCTTCCATGCAGTCGAGCGTCGCGTCGACGTCCTCCCGGCGCTCCCAGGGGAAGCCGGCCATGAAGAAGCCATGGGTCAGGATCCCCTCCCTTTTGAGCAGGGCCGCGGTCCGGGCGACGTCCTCGGCGCCTATGCGCTTGTTGATGCGTTTCTGGGACTCCTCCGAGCCGGTCTCGATCCCGATGGCCGCGTGGAAGCAGCCGGAGGACCGCATCGTCGCGGCCAAGGCCGGGTCGACCAAGTCGACCCGGGTCAGGCAGCGCCATATGATCCCGCGCCCCGTCCGCCGGATCTTCGCGCAGAATTCCAGGACCCGGTTCTTGTTGAAGGAGAAGCAGTCGTCCTCGAAATTGAAGACGCGTATGCCGAAGAGATCGTTGACCCGTTCGATCTCGGCGATCACGTTGTCGATGGAACGGGACCGCACCTTCTTCTCGCTGGCGCAGTAGATGCAGCGGAAGGGGCAGCCCCGGATGGACACGATCGGCCAGGTGTTCCCCAGCGAGAAGCCGTAGCGCGTGACCCGCGATTCGAACACGGGGAGCGGCATCGCGTCCAGGGAGGCGATGAGTTCGCGGGGCGGATTGTCGACGATCTCCAGCCCCCTCCGGTAGGTGATCCCCGCAACCTGTCCCAGGCGGTGCGGATGCCGCAGCAGTTCGAGGAAGGTGAGTTCCCCTTCGCCCTTCACGACGACATCCACGTCGGGTTCCCGCGCGGCCAGCAGCGGCAGGGCGGTGGCGTGCCGGCCCCCCAGCACGACGCGGATCGACGGGTCGACCGACTTGGCTATGGCTGCGACCCGCAGGGCGGAGGCATAGCTCGCGGTCATCGCGCTGATGCCCACGACATCGGGCCGGGACCCGGCGATCGTGGAGCGGACTTCCTCCCAGGCCGGGTGGGGCCCTTCCAGGCAGGCGAGGTAGCGCCCATGGCCGAGGGTGAAGTCGATATTGCGCAGGATCCTGCCCCGTCCCCCGTCGTGGTCGGCGTTGTAGATGTCGATCTCGATCTCCGGGGCCGCGGCCCGGACGTGGCTGGCGATGCCGTTCAGGGCGATCGGGGAGGTCACCAGTTCGCCGCCGAACAGGCGCAGCCAGGGCGGATGGATGAGGAGGGCTCTCATGGGCGGCTGCGTATCTCGGCGAGGATCCAGACGAAGAACACCAGCATCCAGACGAGCTCGACGCCCAGGGCGGTCTCGGTGAGGTTCATGATCAGGAAGGCGGAGGCGGCGCCGAAGGCCCAGAAGGTCAAGCCGCCGGGAGAGCTGCGGGCCCGCTCGAGGGCGCGCCACCAAAAAGCCCCGAGGAGCACGGTGACGGCGGCCAGACCGATGAGTCCGCGCTCCGCGAAATGGTGCAGGAAGATGTTGTGGGCCGAGCCCCAGCTACGGGTCTGGTCCTCGAACAGGTGGCTGAAGTACTGGGGCAGGACAGCGCGGAAGTTATTGTGCCCCACCCCGGTCAGCGGGTGGTCGAGTCCGATGCGCAGCGCGGCTTTCCACAGGGAGAGGCGCAGCAGGGAATCGCTGCCCGGCACGCGCTCCCAGCTCAAGGATGGGAAAAGGGCGCCGATGAGTTGGGCGGACAGCGAGCGGCTGAAGTGCTGAAGCTCCATGAGGAAGAACCCCAGCGCCCCAAGGGGGATGAGCCAGAGGAGAGCGCGCCGATACCTGGGCTCCAAGGCCAGCATGCAGGCCAGGCCGCACACGGTCGAGATCAGCGCCCCGCGCGTCCCGCTGAGGAAGAGGGCCGCCGTGGTCAGCGCGAGGTAGCCGAGGAGCCAGCGCCGCGGGGGCCGCTCGATCGGCGGAGCGAGCAGGAAGGCGGCCCCGCCCAGGACCGCCACCGCCATCTGCTCGCCGAAGGTGACGGGGTGGACGAAGGCGTGGGCCCGGAACATCCTCCACTCAGTGGGAGGGTGCGTGAACATCGGGACCGCGGACTGCCAGATGCCGAGGACGGCCGCCAAAGCGAAGCCTGCGGCGAGGTACCAGTGGGTCCGGGGCGGGGCGTGGACCGACAGCGCGGTCATGAAGAGCAGATAGATCCAGACCTTGTGGACGTCCTGGTTCAGGAAGCGCAGACTGTGCCAAGGGTCGATGCCCAAAAGCGACGTCGTGAGCGATGCCGCCAGGAAGAAATAAAGGGGCTTCTCCAGGGAGCCGCGCCGCGCTTGGAGCGGCAGGCGGCCGCCGGCCCAGGCGAAAGCGCAGCAGGCCGCGGCCAGCAGGCCCCAGGACAGGTTCGCGCCGGCGATCGTCAGGGGGACGGTGAGCGCGAACAGGCAGACCGCGAGCTCCATCGCGCCGCGAGCCTGTCCGAGGGAGAACGGCGCCTTCATCCGGCGCTCCGTGCGGGGCGCGGGAAGTTGAGGAGGAACCACCCCAGGCCGATCCCGAATCCGGCGAGCAGGGCGACGGCCGCCCCGGTCACGCCCCAGGCGGGGGTGAGCAGGATGTTGAGGACCATGTTCCCCGCTCCGGCGGCCAGGGTGCCGGTGACCGAGACGAACAGGCCCCTCAGGTCGCGCGCCGCGAAGAGGTTGGCGAACACGCTGTGGATGAGGATGAGGGCCGCGGAGGTCCCGAAGAGGAGAATCCAGTCGGCACGCATGGGATAGGACCGGCCGATGAGCATGAGCGCGGCCGTCGCCCCCAGGATGAACACCCCGGTGAGGAGGAGCGCGCCCAGGGGCAGGTAACGGCGCAGGAGGGCCCAAGCGTCCCGCTGTCCCTCGGGGCGGCTCGTGACCGGGATCAGCACCGCGTAGATCATGTTGCCCACGGCCAGCGCGATCTGCGCGGTGGCCGTGAAGTAGGCCGAGTAGATTCCCGCCATCTGGGCCGAGTGGTGGTAGAACGACGAGATGCGTCCGGGGGCCTGGATGAGGGCCAGGGCCGCGACGTTCAGCGTCCCCAGGAAGACGAAGGGCAGGACTTCCCGCAACAGGCGGTAGTCCATGCACAAGCGCAGGTGGCTGCGCAGGTGGAAGAGGCCGTAGGCGCTGGCCGCGCCCAGCGCGGCGATGTAGCTGACCACCAAAGAATCCCAGGTGAGGCGGCCGCGCAGCAGGAAGGAGACGAAGACCGCGAGCGCCGCCGTGCCGTAGAGCGCTTCGACGAGGCCGCGCTGACGGAACCGGGTGAGCCCCTGCAGCGAGCCGCCCACGACGAGGTGGAGCGCGGTCAAGAAGGCGAGGGCCATGCACAGGCGCCACTCATGGCCGTCCATCCCGGCCGCGGCGGCCAGGGCGGAGGACCAAGGGGACAGGAGCGCCAGGGAGGCCCCGGCCCAGCAGAGGAAGAGCAGGAAGGTGGAGGAGACCGTCCGCACCCGGGAGCGGTCGTCCGCGGCCGAGGCGGCGAAGCGGGACATGGCCAGCGGAAAGCCGAGCATGGGCAGTATCTGGATAACCGAGGACAGGGCGATCACGAGGTTCGTCTTGCCGAATTCGGCGGGGCCGAGGAACTTGGCGGCCAAGAACTGCGTGACCAGGCTCAGGAGTCGCGCCAGGACGAAGAACGCGGCGATCCAGGAGAAGCCCCGCAGGAAGGTCGCCGCGAGACCTTCAGGGGCGTCCCCCGCGGGGGCCGGACGGGCGCCGCGGCGGTCCCAGGCGGCGCCCAGGCTCGAGCGCAGGCGCGCGAATTCCCGGCCTTGCGTGTGCTCTTGGGCCAGGGCGATGCGCCGCTCCCGCTTCTCGTCCGTCTCGGTCTTCGGCAGGTCCCGGGCGAAGCGCGCCCAATCCTCCGGGCGGTCGGAGATGTACACCAGGTCCCGGAAGGGTTCCAGGGACGGAAGCGGGGTGGCCAGGATCGGCCGGCCCATGGCCAGGCACTCGTAGAGTTTGGCGGGGATGACTCCCAGATGGAATGGGGTGATCTTGTAGGGCATCAGGAAGGCGTCGAACGCCTGGACCCGGGAGACGATGTCTCCGCTCGCGACCGGAGGCAGCCAGCGCGCCTCCGGGGGCAGGGGTGCGGAGCCGTTCTTGAGGAAGCCGCTCACCGTGACACGCCCCCCGGCGGAGGCGACCGCTGAAAGGAAGGCCGGGTCGAGGTCCTGGCCCCACGTGCCGTAGTAGCAGAAGGTCTCCCAGCGGCCGGAGGGGGACTTCGCTCCGAAGAACGCTTCCGAGACCCCTTGGTGTATGCGTTCGACCCGGGAGTGGCGGCCTTTCATGCGGCGGTAGAGGAACTCCGAGTCCGTGACCACGAGGTCGGTCCTCTCCAGCAAGAGCGCCTCGATGGCGTCGAGGTCCTTGGGCGCCTTGGGGTGGCCCTGGAAATGGGAGGCGCAGTCGTATACCGTCAGGGAAGGCTGGAGGAGCCGGATCATGTCCAGCGTGGTCGCGGTCGGGGAGTAATAGATCACGATGGGGCCGGGACGCAGACCGGCCTCCCGCAGGCGCGACACCAGGCGGGGCGCGAAGATGTTCCGGTTCAGCCAGCGTTGGGGCGGTTGCGTAGGCGGCAGGATGGCCGGGGCGACCACGCGCACCGGGCAGTCCTTGAGCGATGCGGAGCGGCCGGGGCCTATGAGCCGGCTCAGCTTCCGCCAAAGCCTCGGCAGGTCGCGCAGGCGCGGATTGCGGAAGCCGGTGTTCTCGACGAAGAACAGTTCGCGGCCGTCCGCCGCGAACTGGGAGGCGAATATCTGATGCCTTTGCCACGCGTCCGTCCACTCGATCGTGCTGAGCACCACGATCTGGGCGTTGCGGAACCCCGAGTCCGGAGAGCCGCTCATGCCGCGGCCGCCGGCAGGGCGCGCCGGTGCCAGTCCAGGGTCTCGCGCAGGGCGGCATCGACCGCTATCCGCGGCCGCCAGCCCGTGGCCGCCGCCAGCTTGCGCCCGTCGCCCGCGATCCGGCGGACCTCCGGGCCGCGCATGCGGACCGGGTCTTGGACGACCGCGATCCGGCGGGTCGCGAAGGCCAGCATAGCGTCCAGCAGCTCCCGCATGGAATGGAGCCGGCCGCTGCAGACGTTGTAGGCCTCGCCGCTCCGGCCCCGGGAGGCGATCAGGCACAGGGCGCGGGCGACGTCCGCGACGTGGACGTAGTCCCGTTCGGCGCTCAGCCGCCCCACGGTTAGGCGCGGCGTCTGGAGTCCCCGCTCGATGCGGGCGATCTGCCGCGCGAAAGACCCAAGGGAGAGGGTCTCCGGCATGCCCGGTCCGAGGATGTTGAAGATCCGGCCGACCCTCACGTCCAGGCCCCGATGGCGGTAGGAAAGGGCGATCAGCGTCTGCGCCAGCTTCGAGACCCCGTAAGGCGTTATGGGTTCGGCGGGGTCCGTCTCGCGGGTTCGGGGGGAGCGCGGCCCCCCGTCGCCGCCGGCCAGCCCGTATTCCGCCGAGGAGCCGGGGATGACGATGCGCACGGACGCCGGGTCGGGGAGGGCGCGGACCGCGTCGAGCAGGCAGACCGTGCTGTCCACGTGGCTGCGCCAGAGAGCGTCCCTCCGGACGGTTCCCGCCGCATGGAACACGACCCCGGGGCGGGCCCGCCGCAGAAGTCGGCGCGCCGCGTCCGGGTCGGCCAGATCGCAGGGGATAACCCCGGGAGCCGGCCGGAGGTCCGTGCGCAGGAGTCGGATCCCGGGCAGGGAGTGCAGGCGCGCGGTCAGGGCGTCTCCTAGGAAGCCCGCGCTTCCCGTGACGAGCACGGCTCCCGTCATCGGATGTAGCGGGAGCGCCTTGCGGGAGAGGCGAATATCTCCTGGGCGGTCTCGCAGTCTTCGGGGCGGCCGATGTCCAGCCACTCGGCGCGGTTGCGGAAGGAGCGGACCGTTTCGCCGGCCTGCATGAGGCGCCGGACGAGGTCCGGGACCCCCAGGCACTCGCCGCGGCCGATGTGGTGCAGCACGCCGCGGTCGAAGACGTTGACGCCCATGCTGACCAGATAGCGGTGGACGGGCTTCTCCGTGTAGCTCGCGATGCGGCCCGTCCGGTCCACGCCGAGGACTCCGAAGTCGACCAGGCTCTTACGTTCGCAGACCGCCAGCGTGGCCGCGGCCCGGGACTCCCGGTGCTCGCGCATGAGCTTGCCGAAATCCAGCGTGGTCAGGATGTCGCCGTTGATGGTCATGAACCGGGGCTGCAGTCCCCGGATGAGCTTGAGCGCCCCGGCCGTGGACAAGGGGCGGCTTTCCCGCACGTAGCGGATGCGCAGCTTCCAGCGGCGGCCGTCCCCGCAGTAGGCTTCGATCAGCTCCGCCAGGTGGCCGGTCGATATGACGACCTCCCGGAACCCGTGCCAGCGGAGCTGCCGGAGGATGACTTCCAGTATGGGGTAATCGCCCACGGGCACCAGCGGCTTGGGCAGGGCCGTGGTGAACGGCCTGAGGCGCGTGCCCTTCCCGCCGGCCAGGATGACGACTTGCATATCAGACGTTGTATATCCCCGATTTGTATTCGGAGAGATGCGCGCGGATGTACTGGATCGAGAGCGC
>Ga0209211_10011517_pt1 | contig 11282 bp, 1 predicted proteins | sample RifGroA2_FD_183992 | JGI IMG/M metagenome (GOLD analysis project Ga0209211, IMG submission 183992) | Groundwater microbial communities from Rifle, Colorado, USA - Groundwater A2 (SPAdes) (version 2) | ecosystem: Environmental > Aquatic > Deep subsurface > Groundwater | place: Rifle, Colorado...
GCCTGGACTGGCGCTGCCCTTGGCTGCGCAGGCTGTCACGGCGGTGATTCAACAACAACGCCGAATAAAATGTCCACATACTCGCACAGCAAGCATATAGACAGCACCGTGAGCGATAAATTCAAATGTGAGATGTGCCACAGCGCGACAGTATCACAGAACACGACAATAATTTCGACCACAAAGCATGTGAACAAGACAGTTGACATAAGCTTCAGTTCACCCAACAGTGACGCATCATATAATGGTACGCCGAACCAGCCAGTCGGCATATCCAAAATCCCGGGTACTGTCCCAGCCCCGGCCAACGCTACCTGCTCCGGTCTTTACTGCCACAGTCAGGGCACAAGCCTTTCAGCGCCTTCTGCCCCCAATAAGGCGGCAGTATGGGGAGGGTCTCTTAATGACAGTTGTTCAGGCTGTCATAGCGGAGATCCTGACGCAGCTTACATAATGACCAGCGGCTCCCACTCCGGACATATAAACAACACGGCAGTGGGCGTAAATTATGCCTGTGACAAATGTCACAATGCCACAGTACAAACAGGCACGAGCAGGACAATAGCGGGTACGGCAAAACATTTAAATAAAAAAATAAACATACAGTTTACGAATGCGCTGAATCCGTCCGGTTCGTATAATAAATCGAGTGAATTTGACCCTGGCAGCGCCGGCGGCACATGCAGCAGCCTTTACTGTCACAGCAATGGAAAGACAGGGACTGCAGTTGCCAGATATGAAAATCCGACATGGGGTACAACCTGGACAAACGTATGCAACGGCTGCCACGGCGCAACCAACAAGGATGATGTAACCAATCCATATGGCGCTCCTGATTATGCAACCGGCGCAGGCACTGAAAACAGCCATGCCAAGCATGCAATGAACACGGCAACAAGCCAGAACTACAACTGCTCAAAATGTCATACCCAGACGACCACAACAGGCACATCAATAACAGGCGCCATTCATATTGATCAAAGTGTCCAGGTGTCTTTTGATTCATCGAATTCAGGTGCAAATGATTACGGCACACCGGATGCAAAGCAATGTTCTAACCTGTATTGCCACAGCAATGCAAACAATAGTTACAGCACAGTGACTTGGGGCGGCGCTGCGATGACATGCACCTCCTGTCATGACAACAGTAGGGTCAATGACAGTGCCAACAGCAATCCTGCTCAATTAAACGCTCGCCACAGTATGCATATTGATACAGGTCTTCAGACCGATACGGGCATGGGGACCCAGAGATACGGTCTCACTTGCAACAGGTGCCATAACGATACTGCTTCAGGTAATGCCGCCATATCAAACAGGTCAAAGCATGTAGACAATACAAAGGATGTGGTCTTCTCCGAGGCTGGAGGCAGCTTTAATTCGACTGCAAAAGACTGTTCAAACATATACTGCCACAGTCAGGCGAGGACAGACGACAACGGCAACTGGAAGGCCCCATACAAGGCTGTAAAGTGGAGCGACACAACCTTTGACATGAAATGCTTTTCCTGCCATAAGGGTGCGACAGATGATGACAATGAGACCAACTGCATAGCCATCGGCGGCACCTGGTATGATGACGGGACTGCTTCCACTGTAAATAACAAGCTCTGCAAATCCAGATACAGCAAGCAGGCAGACTGTGTTGCAGCAAATGGTACTTTGAACGCTAACGGGAGTGTCAGTAATCCGGTCGGCAGTGGTATAAGCAGTTCATGGAGCAGTTCAAGAGCGTCCTGCGATTCTCCGTATACTACTGAGGCAGACTGTACAAGCCATGGCCTGACATGGCTTAATACCTGCTGGGCGCCTTCCGGTTATGACACCGAGAGTGAATGTAATTCCGTCGGTGGCCTCTGGACATTGGATGCGGAGAAATGGAACTGCTTCTACTATTCCAAATACCTTGGCTACAACCTGTCCAATAACTTATATAACAATCAGGCCAACTGTGAAGGGCAAAGCGGCGTCTGGACCTCAATATGTGTTTCTCCGTATAACACAAAAGCTAACTGCGACAATATAGGCGGGGTGTGGGACGCTGAAAAGCAGGCCTGCAAATCTTCTTTCCTCAGCATGAGTTCAAACGGCCATGCACGCCTTATCGGCAGGGACTGGATAAGGCAGTACCCATGCTTCTATTGCCATGACGCCACTATGACTGCTGAGTGCACAGGCGGAACTATCAACGAGACCAATTGCGAAAACAAAGGCGGAGTATGGAATGCGCCCGGGGCTGCCAATAACAGTTGTTCTTATATTTCAGAGGCGGAATGCAAAGACGCTACCCTTACCGCAGGTGTCCCTAACGGTGGCGGCGCAGGTGCGACCTGGAGTGAATATATTAAGGACAAGTCAAAGCATGCAGACGGCGCCAAAACTATTGCGGTCAACTCTCAAAGGTGGGGCCTTAAGACAGGCGCTGCTCTTAATCCGCCGACCTATAATGACGGCACAAAGGTATGTAATAATGTTTATTGCCACACAGACGGTACTGACCCCGCCCCCAGCATAAAAGACTATGCCTGGACAGGCGGACATAAGGAATGTGATGGTTGCCACGGCCATGAAGGCACCAACTGTGCGGCCTGTCACGAAGACGGCAGGTCTGATTTCACCGCCTCCCAGAAATGGTTCAAGGCTATGCCTATGTATGCAACAGATACCAATGCAGGCAAGTACAATTCCCATGCAAGACACATATTCTCGACCTTCTCTTGCGAGGCGTGCCACGCCAAGACCGTTGCCGGCGGCGGGTCTTGCAAGGCGTGCCATGATTCAAACCCGACAGGGGCCATGGCCGAAGTCGGACATGTCAATGGCCTTTACCATGTTAATAAACAGAAGGACGTGGACTTTTCAAACGACATCGGCGGAAGCTACGATAAATGGACGCATACGTGCTCAGGCACTGCATGTCATACCAACCAGTTGCCCCAGTGGGGCGGCACCATAGGCCAGGCCGCGACCTCCTGTTTCAGTTGCCACGGCAATAATATTGACAAGAACGCCGCCAATGCCGATACCGACGATTTCCAGTTCTCGGCCTCTGCCATAGGGTCAAAAGGCTCGATCAATATAAACCAGTGGAAAGATACGGGACACGGCAGGACCGGGTCCCCTTATACCTCAGGCAACCCTGCTGCAAATTTCCCGGACACGGGCAGCGGTGTTAACCCCTGCGGTTACTGCCACGATGACACCATAATGCACAACGACACCACTAACCCGTTCAGGCTCAGGAAACACACGCAGTTTGAAGCGCACTTTGAAAAGGAATGCGTTTATTGCCATATGGAAGGCACGAACGACGAATGCCGCGCCTGCCATGACTCCGGAGAATCCATTGCACCGCAATTGAGCAGTATTAACCGTGTAGTTTCAAAGAGGCCTGACCATAGAGGCTGGTCCGGCACAAGCCAGTCGTGCATAATTACCGACCTGACGATCAGCGGCACGCTCTGGTCCTGCCACAGCAACGACGCCACCCGCCACAATACCGGCTCGGGCTCATGGAACGCCACAACAAAGGCCGACATTAAAAACCAGTATGTATTTATAGGTGTATGCCTGAAATGCCATGACGATGATACCAGCGGACAATGCTCGTCCTGCCATAGCAGCTATAATGCCGCGGACTGTGTTGACAGCAGCCTGCCCGCTAAAAAATACGCCCGTGGCTTCAACCCTACCGCAAACGCAGCCTACTGCAGGAAACCGAGCACTGGAAAGGCCTCTGCCTTCCATTTCGGCTATAAGCATAACAAATTCTTTAACTCCACGGGCGGCTGGACAACCGGCACATGCAGTGAGCCGGATTATACAAACAAGCGCGCCTGCGAAAGTAATCCGGGCAATCTTCCAGGCGGTCCTTTCACATGGACCTCATCTCCGGACGGCAGCCATACGGAAGGTGTATGGAAGGGCGGCAAGTTCTGCTGGGACTGCCATGACCCGCACGGAGACAACAACATCTTTATGATCCATAATAAAGTCGCTACGGAGACAGACGGCAAATTCGGGATACCGGTCCCCGGGAAAATGGCAAGGGTCATATTTACAAGCAAGGCCCAGGGCAGCTATGCAAATACCGATAGTCCGCCGACAGGCATATGCAATGTCTGTCATGAGACCCTTGTCGTAACGGCCCAATATCCTAATGAGGGCTCCTGCTCTACGGCGGGTGGCACCTGGAAAGACAGCGCATGTATCATGGTGGAAGCCGAGCACTATACGAACCAGGGCAGTGACCTGAACCATAATACCTACATCGAGGGCGGCATGGTCTGTACAAATTGCCACGAGCACAGGTTCGGCCAGAGTCATGCCAACGGCCAGGAATGCAACACCTGTCATCTGCCCAAACCCATACCAAGACAGGACGGTTTCAGCCAGCCGAGGGACTGCACAAAATGCCATGCGGGCTCCATTGGAAACCGGATGAATATAATGAGCCAGATGAAATGGGGCACCTCTCATCATGTCCAGTTGACAGACGGTTCGGTTACAAACAAGCACTGTTATGCCTGCCATTGGGAGGCGACGGAGATGGGTCTTATCAATACAGAGTATGTCGAATATTTCCCTGTAACCGGGACCGCAACTGCTACGAGCGGCAGCAATAAGGTAAAGCTGGTAGATTCCACCAGGAACTGGACGACCGCTAATGGCGGACAATGGAAAAATTATTATGTTGTCATGACCTCAGGTGGCAATAACAAGCAGTCCAGGCTGATAACCGGCAGCGATGCCACTACCCTTAATTTCGCTGCGCTTGATAATGTCATTAATTCCGACGACACATACAAGATCGTCAAATATATGCATCAGGGCTATAACTTCAAGACGCGTACAGGGGTCAAGGATGATGAGACAAACCTTGTAATATGGCAGCCGAATACGGCGACCCCTACGGTCGGGACAAGGCCTGTCGTCTACAGCGCAAGCACGGCCGCAACCTTCTATGCCACGAGCATAGCAGCGGTATTCAGGACAGACCCGCTCCCGACTGAAGCTGAAAAAACGGCTGAAAGACAGAATGTCGGCAATGTTACTAATCACTGCATAGGTTGTCACAGCGACCAGAATAACGACGCGCAGCCTTTCAGCTATTGCGTCAGCCCCCTTTATACGACAAAGGACACATGCTTAAGCAGCGGCAACCAGTGGATAAGCGATTGCAAGACCCCGCGCCAGTACGCCTGGGACCGCATGAGCATCGCCGCCCGCTACTCACAGACCGGTACTACTAAATGGGGCAAATATACGACCACTGAGAATGCGTCGAAAAAGGACATTACAAAGGCCTATTCCGCCCATGGCAATTCCGCCTCCAATTATGGCGGCGGCTGGGATTCTTCTACCTGCAATGCTGCTGCGAATGTCACCTCAGACACCTGCGGGGTCCTCGGCGGGGCATGGTCCGGTGGCGCCTGCAAGAACATTTCAAAAGACGCCTGCAATACAGGTTTCTGCACAAATACAGAGACTGACGTGTGTGAAACGCTTGGAGGCCTGATGTCCGGGGCGGCCTGCGAAAAAATTTCACAAGGGGCCTGCACAGCAGTCAATTATTGCACAGCCATGCCCCAGGACGTCTGTACGGCAAGGGGGGGGACCTGGGCCGGGGAGGCGTGCATAACTACCCAGACTATATGTAACGGCGATGGTCCTGCTGGGGGATATTGCACAGGTATTACATCAGATAAATGTACGGAGGCCCCTACTGCAACTGCAATATGGACCGGGACCGCCTGCATAAATATCACCCAGGGCCAGTGCCTGACCAAGCTCGGCCAATGGAATATCGGCACATGGAACACAAAGAACCTTGTAGGAACATGGACGGCAACCGGCAGCACATGGAGTTCCGGTACTGGTTTGGATAATACTTTAAGCCCTACAAGGGGCGGCAGCAGCGCCAAGAATGTCCAGTGCTTTGACTGCCACAGCTCCCACGGCTCCAAGCTTGAAGGCATTACCAGCAGCTATGCGGCCTATATAAACCCTGTCCTTGACCCCGCCCCCGGACCCAATAACGGGGCCAACCTCAAAGAGACCCTGGCCGGCAAAGGCGGGTATGTCAGCGATTATATGGCCACCACAGGAACAGGGGCCGTCAACCCTTATAACGCGGGGACCGCCCAGTGCTTTGACTGCCATGAGTCGCCGGCAGCGGGGACCCAGATAGCGGACTATCTGACGCCCTGGGGCTACCAGACTTTTGGCGCTACAGCGCCGATAAGGGGTTACAGGGACGCGCCCAAATTCGGTGAGGGAGAAAACGGCACCACCTTAAGGTCGCCTTATAAGGCAAGAGGTATGAAGGGCGGACATATGAAGAGGTCATCAGACCTCGCAACAACGCCGAAAAACACGCTTAACGGCCTTTGCACGCCATGTCATGACCCGCACGGCGTCAGCCCGACCCTTGGCGCCAACATGCAATATGCCGTGCCGCTTTTAAAAGGGACATGGATGACATCTCCATACAAGGAGGATATCGCTCCGACTGGCGATGCGGTTAAGGTCACCCCCGGCTATAATATAGACCAGAACACTTTTGACACTATGAACTGGAGCTCAACAAGTAAAATAAGCCAGACAGATGCGCAGTTTGCAGGCCTTTGTCTGACCTGCCATCCAAAGACGGACATACGTCCTGATGTCAATGGCGCTTGGAAGAGCTATTCAAGGGTACACAATACAGTCAAAGATTGGGGAGGAAAGGGCGCTAATGCAAGCAATGGAATACATGCGTTCCCATGCTCAAAATGCCATGTGCCCCACACCTCTGACAACCCGAGGCTGATGAGCACAAACTGCCTCGATGTGACCCATAAGAACAAATATCCGCTGAACGCAAATAACTATAATATAAGCGGCGACCAGAGTCACTCTAACCCGGAATACCCAGGTCTTCACTCTGGAAGCAGGGGTTCTGGAAAGGGCCATGGCAGCGGCGCAGGCAAGTTCCCGGGCGGGGGCGTCGGAAGCGGTGGTGTTGATGTACATAATAATGGGGGTGATGACAGAGGTTATCGTAGTGGTGAGCCTGTACATCCTGATCCAGGGTCAGCCGGTTTTCTGCAGGTGCTCAATTGCCACAACACCGGGACGGCAAATACTACTGATCCGACATGGTACCAGAGGCAGAAATGGAACCAAAAGACACCGTGGTAACTGATAAACGGGAAGTAAGAAATGGGAAGTAGGAAGTTAAGGACAGGAAAAGGAGGCAACATTATGGAGCGGCAGAATAGTAGAGCAGAGCGCCAGAGAGGCGAGGCGGCGGCTTTTTTTGCTTCCGTGCTGTTGCTCCTCTTATTTGCCTTTGTCTCTTTATCTTCCCCTGCCTTCGGAAGCGCCGGGGGAGAGATTAACTGGCAGGTTGGTGATACCCGGGCAAGCAAGCAGCAGGCCCTGGCGATGACAACTGACGGCGCAGGTAATGTAATTGTCTCAGGCTATACGACAGAGAGCGGAACAGATGATTTCCTTGTAGTAAAATTCAATGCAAATGGGACCTTTGCATGGAGAAAGACCGCTGCTATAGGGCAGGGCGGGGGAAGGGCCCAGGCTGTGGCAGTGGATTCGGCCAACAATATAATCGTCACGGGATATGCATATGATTCAGGCAAACAGGTCAATAATATGCGCACCATTAAATATGATACGGCTGGTAATGTGTTATGGGACAACCGCTTCAGCAGGACCAATACGAACAGTGACAACGATGTTGGTACGGCGATTGCCGTTTACCTGGATAACATCTATGTCGGTGGCTATTCAAAGGCTGCCAACGGCAAAAGTGATTATGTAATCATCAAATATAATTCCGATGGAACGCCGGACACTAATTTCGGCCAGGCTGGCACTACTTATAATAACGACAATCCAGTATCCAAGGGTGCTGTCTTTTATGATGGCGCGGCCCAGGGCTTTGACGAGCTTGCCTCGCTGGCCGTGAACAGCACAGGCATAGCAGTAACAGGATATTCCTGGGGCGGCAGTTCAAACAATTTCGATTGCCTTAGCATAAAGTATGATCTTTTGGGCGTTAAACTTTGGGAAAAGCCATATAATGGCCCTGGCAATGGAGAGGACAAAGGCCTGATTGTCAGGATGGATGCTGCGGGTTATGTTTATGTCGCAGGTTATATCAGGAACACCAGCTATAACGATATATATATTTCAAAATTGGATAAGGACACCGGTTCGGATTCAGTGAACGGGTGGGTGCAGACCTATCACGGCGCCTCTGAAAGCCAGCCGCGGGACATCTGGGTTGATGCAGCAGGTAATGTGTATCTGACCGGATATACATATACTCTTGATACTGCAAATGATATTTATACTGCCAAATACAATGGGGCCAACGGCGCGCTGCTCTGGAGCACTGTATTTAATGCTGCTTCAGGCGCTATTGATGAGCCGACCAATATTGTCGGTTATGATGACGCAGGAGACGGCAACAGGTATATATATGTAACAGGTTATTCCTTTACAACGGAAAATGATTATGACTGGGTAACATTGAAATACAAGGACAATACAAACAGCGCAAGCCTTTTCTGGACAAAGGCGCTTGAGGGGGGCACCAGCAAGGCGGATAAAGCTGTCGGCATAAGGCTTGCGTCTGACAATCACCTGCTTGTTGCAGGCTATAGAACGGCCAATGCCGATGACTCCGGTGATTATGATATCCATGTTGTAAAGTACGACAGGGGCACAATAAATCCCCCGACAAATCTTTCTGCGGCGTATTCTGATGTAGGCCCGAAAATACATCTGGCATGGACCGATAATTCGGCAAATAATGACGGCTTCAGTATTGAAAGGTGCATAATAGGCGAGACGTGTCCGGTCTTTACCGAACTGACCCATGCTGTAGCTGCAAATGCAACTTCTTATGACGATAGCAGTCTGACACAGGGGAAAAGATATGACTACAGGGTAAAGGCCTTTACTGGAGCGCCGGACGACTATTCCCCGGCCAGCAACGAAGCGGATGCTATTGCGCTGACTATCAACTGGGTAAGTGACGCCAATATACCGTGGAAACACACCTCGGACGCTACCGGCAACAGCCAGGCCTTTGCAGGCGCAGTCGGCCCGGACGGCCACCCTGTCCTGTCCGGACTTAATGGGACAGGAATATACACGCTCAAGATAGACAGGGTGTCCGCTGCAAAAATTTCATCTGAAAAGACCGCGGTAAACGGGGCCGCAGCAGGGGTCGCCGTGGACAGCAATAACGATATCATTGTTACCGGTCGGACAACCGATATTTATACCAGGAAAATCGCATTGCCCTCAGGCAGCACAACTCTTAGATGGTACAGGGATTATACGGCGGGGACCACCGACACGGCGGTTGCCGAAGTCGTTAATCCTTCCGATAACAGTATTGCGGTTGTCGGTTATGGCGGTATTAACCACAGCGGCAGGACGGACAATGATATCTATATTATCAAATACAGTTCCACAGGGGCTTCCGGTTCTCCTCCTGTCTGGAGTAAAACATATGATGGAACGTTTGGCGATGATAAGCCAACAGCTGTTGCTTTGGACCCTTCAGGCAATATCTTTATAACAGGTTACACATGCAGCGGCTCGATCTGTGATTGGTATACGGCAAAATATAGCGTAAGCGACGGGACCCGTCTCTGGTACGATGTGTTTGACGGTGACGGCCACCTTGATGACAGGCCCAATGCCCTTGCAGTTGATTCTTCCGGCAATGTCTATGCGACCGGTTATGCGATCAATGCGGCGGGCAACAGGGACTTTTCCACAATCAAGTATAACGGCTCGACCGGGGCGAGATTATGGCGGAAGGCATTCTCCGGGTATGCCGCAACCGGGACTGAGATCGTTAATGACTCTGTTGCGATTAAGGTGGACCCTATTGACAATGACGTTGTTGTGGCAGGCACGGCCTATTCAGGGGCGAACAACCATGATTTCCATGTTATCAAATACAGCGCGGGCACAGGTGATGTTGTCTGGGAGAAGAACCTTGAAAGGCCTTCAAATGAAGACTATGTCAAGGCGATAGGAATGGATACTTCAGGGAATGTCTGCGTAGCCGGCACTACCGCGCCTGGCGCGGGCGGCACTACCGACATTATGGCCATTAAATATGATTATAACGGCCTGATTGTGGGTGCAAACACTTATGACGGGGGCGTAAACGGCGATGACGCCGCAACAGCAGTTGCCGTTAATGCATACGGTGATGCCTTTGTCGCAGGGAATGCCACCACTGCAGGCGGGGCCAAGGCCTTTGCCTTCAAGTGCTCCGGAGACCTGCTGCAGGCCCCTTCTCCGTTCTCTGCGACCGCGATAGCCGGGAACACCAATAACCAGGGGATTGATCTGATCTGGACGAATACGACGCTGCCTGGCGGCACAGTGTTTAACCTGGAAAGGAGAAATGTGACCGACAATGGAGTATGGACATCGGTCCTTGCAAATTCAAGCCTTACTTCATACCAGGACACCGGGTTGCTTGGAGGAAAAGAATACGCTTACAGGATAGAGGCGGACAATGCGGGTGCTAAATCACGCAAACCGGCGATTTCTACCGTGACTATCCCCAATCCGCCCCCGATCTCTGCCCTCTATGATATAACCGATACCGAGATAACCCTTTCATGGGACAATGTACCGGGCAATCTTGCTTATAAGCTTGAAAGAAGCACAGGCGGCGCGTATGAGCAAATAGGCGGCGGCGATCTTCCGCAAAATACCGTTGTCTATCACGATTCCGGACTTACCCCGGGCGTCACCTATTATTACAGGTTGTATGTAAAAAACAATTCAGGGTGGTCTTTGGTTGGAACACCCTCCAATACTGCAACAGAACCGGATGAGCCTACCGGCGTCGCAGCGGCAACTCAATCTACGACAGCAATAAGGGTGACATGGAATGCAGTGGCCGGAGCGACCTACTACCAGTTGTCTATTGACGGAGGAGCATACAGCACCCAGACGAGTCCATATGACAATACGCTGCTGGTACAAGGTACGAGCCATGATTATTCTGTAAAGGCGTGTAACCCAAATGGATGTTCCGCCGCAATTACTGTTTCAGCAACTACCTGGCTGCCTGCGCCGACCGGACTGGCCTGCACAGCGGACAGCATGACGCAGATAACGTGCGTTTGGAACGCGGTTGGAGTTGCGACGGAATACAAACTGGAGCGCATATCACCGGCAGCGTCATGGGACGTAAATGACCCTCCAAGGAGCTATGCAGACAGCGGCCGTACAGCGGG
>Ga0209211_10011519_pt1 | contig 11282 bp, 7 predicted proteins | sample RifGroA2_FD_183992 | JGI IMG/M metagenome (GOLD analysis project Ga0209211, IMG submission 183992) | Groundwater microbial communities from Rifle, Colorado, USA - Groundwater A2 (SPAdes) (version 2) | ecosystem: Environmental > Aquatic > Deep subsurface > Groundwater | place: Rifle, Colorado...
TCTGCACCTGTGTATCAGGAACGGGACAGATTTCATTAATCCGGATTTGCAGGATATTATTGAAGGTTTCAACAACCCCTTTTATCTTTACAAATCCATCTTTATTAAAACTGTTACAGAGTTGCGGTGATGCATCCCATTTCCGCGCCTCAAGGAAACCGGATTTGTCGGCGAGCTGGAGGTTAAGATACGGTTTTCTTTCTTTTGTTTCTTTGACTTCCTTTTTCAATACAAGAAAGACATCTTCTACAAGCTCGCCGCTTTTCAGGCTGGAAATGTATTTTCTGGGCATTTGTTTACTACCTTACAGTTTAGATCTAGCACATTTATACGGATTCTACGCAAGTAATCAGTTAATGTCAAGGAGTATAAGTGACGGGTATGCCTTTTTTTATTGCAATCCGTTGTTTGACCGATTATCATTTGATTTGTACTATTTCCAAGACCTGCCCCTGCTTTCTGCACTCATGGAGAATAATCAGGGGGAAAAACTTATTGCTGGTAAAATGGATAAATTACTAGAAAAGATTAAAACAAAAAAGGCAAAAATCGGCGTTGTCGGACTCGGTTATGTTGGATTACCACTTGCGCTTGAATTCGTACGAAGTGGATATTGTGTAACAGGAATTGATAAAAGCAAGGAACGGGTTGAGTCTCTTAAGAAAGGTAAATCGTATGTAATAGATGTAGGAGATGAGGAGATCGCACTGTCTGTTAAAAAGGGGCTTTTCCGAGTAACTGATGATGCCAGCGCTCTGTCAAATTTAGACGCTGTAAGCATTTGTGTCCCCACGCCTCTGACAAAGACAAAAGACCCTGATGTCTCCTATATTATTAGCGTGGGTCAGGAGATTAAGAATTATATGCACAAAGGTCAGCTTTTCATTTTGGAAAGCACTACGTATCCTGGCACAACGGAAGAGCTGGTGCAGCCGATGTTAGAGGAGGGCGGGCTAAAGGCAGGCAAGGATTTCTATCTTGCTTTTTCCCCAGAACGTATTGACCCCGGAAATAAGCATTATTCAGTTAAGAACATTCCCAAGGTAGTAGGTGGCGTAACCAGACAATGTACAGAATTGGCACATTGCTTATATAGTCAGATTATTGAAACGATTGTACCTGTTTCGTCTCCAAAGGTGGCGGAAACGGTAAAACTCCTGGAAAACACCTTCCGGAACGTCAATATTGCATTAGTTAATGAGATTGCCATAATGGCGCAAAGGCTGGGCATTGATGTATGGGAAGTTATAGACGCCGCAAAGACAAAACCATTCGGCTTTATGCCATTTTACCCAGGTCCCGGTTTGGGAGGACATTGTATTCCTATTGACCCGTGGTATCTTTCATGGGTTGCAAAGAAAAATGGATTTGAGTTGCGTTTTATCGCACTTGCAGACCAGATAAATAGCGCTATGCCCGAATTTGTTGTGGAAAAGATTACGGATGCCTTAAACAATGCGGAGAAAAGCGTAAAGGGTTCTAACGTCCATATTCTTGGTGTTGCTTATAAAAAAGACGTTGATGATGTCAGGGAATCGCCAGCCCTCGAAATTTTGAATATCCTGCGGCTTAAAGGGGCCAGAGTAACTTACACGGATCCGTATATTCCAGAAATCAATTTTCATGGATTTAATTCAAGATCGAAACCTCTGTCTAAAGAGTTATTGTCTAAGGTAGATTGTTCCGTTATAGTGACAGATCACAGCAATTTTAATTATGAACTGATTGTGTCCCACTCTAAACTGATTATAGATACCCGTAATGCATTGAAAGGCATTAACAAAAAACATATCATACGACTCTAACATGACTGACCTGCTTTTTGAAATCGGCACGGAAGAAATTCCTGCCAGTTATATTACTCCCGCACTGAATCAAATGCAGATATTATTTGCAGGGCTGGCAGAAAAACATCGTTTAGAGATGCATTCTATCTATTGTACGGGCACACCCAGAAGATTGACACTATTTGTAAAAGGCTTACCGCAAAAACAAGAGAGTGTAACCGAAGAAATCCAGGGACCATCCGCATCAATTGCCTTTGATAAAGCGGGAAATCCTACTAAAGCAGGTTTGGGTTTTGCTAAGTCTCAGAATGTTGACACAAATAATCTTCTAATAAAAAAGACTCCTAAAGGAGAATATTGTTTTGCGATCAAGAGGATAGAAGGCAGGGAAACATTGCAAATCCTGCCAGATATGCTAACTGAAATAGTCAAAAGTGTTTCGTTCCCTAAATCAATGAAATGGAAAGGGAATAGTTTGTTTTTTGCCCGTCCAATACGCTCATTTCTCGCACTGTTTGGGGATAAGGTGATTCCTCTGGAAATCAATGGGATTGCGGCCGGCAGATGCATCTTTGGACATCCTTTCCTGTCAGGAAAGAAGATTGAGGTTTCTGAGGCTAATTGGGATTTATACAAACGATTACTCAAACAGGAAAAAGTTGTGGTTGACATGACAGAGCGCCGTGAAATATTAAGGACAAAAATAACGCAACTGATGTCTCCTTATGGCACAACCATTGACGATGAAGCGTTGCTGGATGAGGTAACCAACCTTGTGGAATATCCTAACGCCATTGAATGCAGTTTTGATGAGGAATTCCTTGACGTTCCAGCGGATGTTATAGAAACTGCCATGAAGGAACATCAAAGATATTTCCCTATCAAAAAAAGAGACGGAAAGCTTTTAAACAAATTTATAGCGGTACTCAATCGCAACGAAAGTAATGCCAGCACTATCATTCAGGGCAATGAGCGTGTTTTAAAGGCGCGACTCTCCGATGCCAGATTCTTCTGGAAAGAGGATAGAAAAATACCTCTTGAAAGACGAGTGGAAGATTTAAAAAATCTTGCCTTTCTTGAAAAGCTGGGGAATTACTATGACAGAACAAATAGAATTGTTGAACTTTCCAACTTTATATCGCACAGATTAATTAATTGTAATAAGTTGACTATTAAAGATGCTGAATTAGCCAAACGTGCGGCATTATTGTGCAAGGCAGACCTTTTAACACAGATGGTCGGAGAATTCCCATCGTTACAGGGAATTATGGGGAGGGAGTATGCTGAATGGGACGGCGAAGAACCATCAGTCGCCACAGCAATTGCTGAACATTATATGCCTCGTTATGCCGCAGATAATATCCCTGCGTCAAAGATTGGCGCTGTTGTGGGTTTAGCCGATAAGGTTGATACGATATCCAGTTGTTTTGCCCTCGACCTGATTCCTACCGGGTCACAGGACCCTTATTCACTGAGGCGGCATGCCTTTGGTATTATTCGTATAATTGAAGAACATGCGTTTACGTTAGAACTCAAAGAAGTCTTTGCTAAATCATTAAATCTGCTTCCTATGTTTCCAGAAAACCCATTGCATAGTCATCCTAAAATACTTACTGAATTAGTGCCAAAAATAAAGGAATTTCTTAAAGATAGATTGTTTAATATAAATATAGAAAAAGGTTATCGTTACGATCTTGTAAATGCAATCTTGAATGCAGGGGTGGGGTTTGATGACATCTGTGATTTTTCACAAAGATTAAAGACGGTATCCGATATTTCCAGAGAAAAGTGGTGGTTCGGTCTGGTCACTGTCGTTGAAAGAACATTCAACATCGGCAAGAAGGCAAACAGCATGGGGACAGTAAATGAAGCTCTATTTGCCGAACCTGAAGAACGTAAACTATGGGATCTCTACAAAGAAAACGAGGCGACTATCCGAAAACAAATAGACGATAAAAAATACAAGGAGGCGTCTGAGAAATATTGCAGTGTCTTTGCCAAACCTGTTCATGCCTTCTTTGACAAGGTATTTGTGAATGTAGAGGATGAAAAAATTCGCAACAATAGACTTCTCCTCCTAAAGGAGATCAACGAGTTATATTCCCAAAAAGTAGCCGACCTTTCCCAAATTATAATGCCCGATGATAAATCACCTAAAAGCTTGATCCCAAAGTAGTAGAGTAGTAGGAGCAGATTCAAACCAGCCTCTACTCTTTGTATCTCAGCAATTTCATGGTTATTTGAAAATTCCGGAACGTCAAATTACACTTGACAATAAATACCTTGCCATGTACACTTGTTCTCTATGAAATTATATTCAACATTCTATTACTTTAGATACTATTATGAGAGAGGAAGGTCTTAGGGTTCGATATTAAATTATTGAATATTGATATAATGCCCTAAAACCGTTCGTTTTAGGGTTTTTTTTTGCCCACAATTTTGGTGGAGGTGCAGCTAATGATTATTGTAATGAAAGCCGATTCTACAAAAAAAGATATTAACCATATTCTTGAAAGTGTAGAAAAGGTTGGCTTAAAGGGAGTTTTGTTACAGGGAACTAACCGAAACGTAATTGCAATTATTGGGGATGAGCGGATAGTACCAGCTGATTTTTGGGACGTTATGCCCGGCGTGGAAAAGTCCGTTCCAATTCTTGCGCCGTATAAACTAGCCAGTAAAGAAGGGAAGGATTTTAAAACAATTATTCATCTTAGTAATGGCAAGAAAATCGGCGGAGAACATATTGCCGTTATTGCAGGACCGTGCGCTATAGAAAGCAAAGAGCAGATTGTTGAAATTGCAAAAAGGGTGAGAGATGCGGGTGCAACCGCATTGCGGGGCGGGGCATTTAAACCACGCAGCAATCCTTACACATTTCAGGGTCTTCAGGAAGAAGGTCTCGTACATCTGGCACGCGCTCGTGAGGCTTCTGGTTTACCTATCGTCACAGAGGTGCTTACCCCTGAGCATGTAAAATTAGTAAGCAAGTACAGCGACATATTACAAGTCGGAACCCGTAATATGCAAAATTTCTTACTATTGCGCGCAGTGGGAGAAGCAGGCAAGCCTGTGATTTTAAAGCGCGGGATGTCGGCTACTGTTGAAGAATTTTTATTGGCAGCAGAATATATACTTGCACAGAATAATCCAAATGTCATTCTCTGTGAGAGGGGGATTCGAACCTTTGAAACTTTTACCCGTTTTACACTGTCGCTGAGTATCGTTCCTCAACTTAAGGAAATGACACATTTGCCTGTTATTGTAGACCCCAGCCATGGAACAGGAAAGAGGAGTCTTGTTAATCCAATGTCCAAAGGATCAATTGCAGTGGGTGCTGATGGTTTGCTGATTGAAACACATCCAGAACCTGAAAAGTCATTTGTGGACGGTCCACAAACAATTACCCTCGAGGCATTTGACCAGTTAATGCAGGAACTAAAACCTGTAGCCGAGGCTGTTGGAAGAAAAATATAATCTGTGAGAAGAAAAGATAAAGAAATAACTGATAAGAATGAAATAGAAGACATTCTTTCAACCGCCATGGTGGGAAGATTGGGGACATGCGCCAATGGAATTCCATATATCACACCAGTGAACTTTACTTACGACAGCGAAGCTTCCAGAATATTTCTCCACTGCGCAAACGAAGGCAGAAAGCTCGAAAATATCAGAGTTAATCAAAACATTTGTTTTGAGGTGGAAGAAGTTACAAATGTGCTTGTTAAGCAGCCCACCTGCGCTTCTTCGGTTGCTTACAGATCTGTGATACTGTTCGGTAGGATAAAAATACTTACCGACCTCAATGCAAAGAACGAAGCCCTTCAGAAACTTGCCAGTAAGTATGCGCCTCAGAATCCTAAAGTTCCTTTTACAGAGGCAATGCTGAATAAGACAAATGTACTAGAAATAGAAATCAAAGAGATGACAGCCAAAAGAAGTCCTGTTAAACCTGCGATTACAGACCCATCAAAAAAATAGATTATTAGAAAGGTATCTTATTTATGGAGATTGTGGCATCAAAGAGATTACAGTCAATTGGTGCGTATGCTTTTGCAGAGGTAGACAAAGAAGTTGAAAAATTAAAATCACAGGGAATTACCCCGATTGATTTTGGAGTGGGCGACCCTACTGCGCCAACGCCGGAGATCGTGCGCAAGGCGACTCAAAAGGGAATAACACTTCGCAAATCTTCAGGTTATCCAAGTTATATCGGCACACCTGAATTTAGACAAGCTATTTCCCATTGGATACAAAAGAGGTTCGGTGTGCAAATGGATCCGGTTACCGAAATTTCATCCACAATTGGTTCTAAAGAAGCAGTATTCAACTTTGCAGAGGGAATTATCAATCCCGGTGATTACGTAATCATCCCTACTCCTGGATATCCTCCGTACACACGTGGAACATTGTTCGCAGAGGGTATTCCTTATTACGTGCCGATGCTTGCAGAAAATAAATTCCTGATAGACTTGAAGTCTATACCAGAAGAAGTATGCAAAAAGGCGAAGATTTTATGGATTAACTATCCCAACAGCCCCAGCGGCGCTGTTGCTCCTTTGTCATATCTAAAGGAAGTCGTAGAGTTTGGCAAAAAGTATAATATCATTATTGCCTCTGACGAGGCATATAGCGAAATTTACTATAATGAGCCCCCTCACAGCATACTTGAGGTTACAAAAGAAGGAGTTATCGTTTTTAATTCTTTTTCCAAGAGAAGCGCTATGACGTGTTACCGTGTTGGCTGGGTAGCAGGTGACAAGCGGATAGTGGATATATTCAAAAAGGTAAAAACAAATATTGATTCCGGCACGGCAACGTTTATACAAGACGGGGCAGTTGCCGCCCTCAGCGATGAAACACACGTCGAAAAGATGCGGGCTGAATACAGGATCAAAAGGGATTTACTGGTGGATGCATTCAAGCGCATCAAACTGCCTGACTGTACCCCTGAAGCCACGATTTATCTCTGGCAAAAGGCGCCGCTGGGTATGACCTCTGTTGACTTTGCCAGGAAATTGCTTTCCCCTGATATTGCTATTGTAGCGACACCAGGAGCATGGATTAGCGATAAGACGGAGAGTGGGTTAAATCCGGGTGAAGGTTACGTGCGGTTCGCCTTAGTACCCAGTATCAAAAATACGAGGGAAGCAGCCCGAAGAATCAAAAAGATACTGCGAAAGGTTTTATAAAGTAAGAAAACTACAGATTCCGCAGATTACACAGATTTGTGGTTAAAAAGGAATTTTATGAAAAAGCGATTATTTAGCGGGATTCAACCCAGTGGCGATGTGCACATCGGTAATTACCTGGGAGCTATCAGGAACTGGGTACAAATGATTGAACAGTACGATTGTATCTTTTGCATCGTTGATTATCATGCAATTACAATAGAATACGACCCGAAAGAAATGCAGAGGTGTATTCTCAATGCGGCGGCTGTAAATATTGCGGCTGGCCTTGACCCCAATCGGTGTACCATCTTTGTCCAATCGTACGTCCCGGAACACACAGAACTCGCATGGATATTAAATACGATAACCCCTATGGGACATCTGGAACGCATGACCCAATTTAAAGACAAATCAAAGCAGCACAGGGAAAATATCAACGCAGGATTGTTTACATATCCCGTTTTGCAGACTGCTGACATCTTGCTGTATAAAGGTGAAGCTGTGCCTGTGGGCGAAGATCAGGTTCAGCATATCGAACTTGCAAGGGAGATTGCCAGAAAATTTAATTTACGATATGGAGAAACATTCCCCGATCCACAGGAAGTCCTTTCTGCGGCGCCCCGTATCATGGGACTTGACGGTAAGACCAAAATGAGTAAGAGTCTCGGAAATTATATTTCACTTGTGGAAACTCCTGAATCAATATGGAAAAAACTATCCACTGCAGTAACAGACGAGAACAGAAAAAGGCGTACCGATCCAGGTAATCCAGAAATTTGCAACTTGTTTACTTTACACAAACACTTTTCAAAGAAGGAACAGATTGATCGCATAAATGTTGTATGCCGTACTGCTGAAATCGGCTGTATTGAATGCAAAAAAATTTTGTCTGACAATATTGTTGAGGTGCTCACCCCAATTCGCTACAGATATGAACAATTGATTAAAGACACAACCTATCTACTAGACCTCCTACACACATGTGCAAAAAAATGTAAAAATATAGCAGAAAATACAATGTCCGAAGTGAAAAGGAAGATGGGTTTGGTTTAAAAAAAAGTTAACCACAGAGGTCTCAGAGAAAAACTTCAATATGGATTATTTTATAAAAAACATCGTATCTTTATTAAATGAAGGAACAAACCTACAGGAAAATGACATAGAAAAACTTATAGAGATTCCACCCGACTTCAAGATGGGTGATTACGCATTTCCCTGCTACGCCCTCTCAAAAACTCTTAAAAAATCCCCAAACGCCATCGCTACAGAATTATCCAAAACATTACATGCCATTAGCCCTATCTCGGAGATAAGGGCTGTCGGTCCCTACGTGAACTTCTTTGTGGACAAAGCAATCTTCTCAGAGACGGTATTGAAAAATATTTATGAAGAGAAAGACCGCTACGGTCACGGAAATATAGGCATTGGCAAGACTATTGTCATTGATTATTCTTCCCCAAATATTGCCAAACATCTTGCCGTTCACCACCTTCGTTCTGCATTAATCGGAAGCGCAATTTACAATATTTACAAAACACTTGGATACAAATGCGTTGGAATTAATCACCTTGGCGATTGGGGGACACAATTTGGGCAATTGATTGTTGCTTATAAAAAATGGGGGACTGAAGATACCCATAAATCCTGTACTGTTACAGACCTGAATAATCTTTACGTGAAATTCCATCAAGAGGCAGAAAAGAATCCCCGCATGGAAGATGAGGCAAGGGAATGGTTCAAGAAACTTGAAGCGGGAGATTTTGGGGCAAAAGAACTATGGCAACATTTTAAAGACATCAGCTTAAAAGAATTCCAGAAGATTTACGATATGCTGGGAATACACTTTGACGCCTTTATTGGTGAGAGTTTTTATAATACAATGGTTGAGGATACAGTAACGAGAATTAAGGAGAAAGGATTAACCAGGATTAGCGAACAGGCGTTGATTGTCGACTATGCCTCCGTGCCTTTTGCGCAAAAGAGATGAAACTACTCTGTATGCCACACGTGACATTGCAGCCGCTGAATACAGGAAGAAGACCTACAACTTTGGCAAAATGATTTATGTGGTTGGTTCTGAGCAAAAACTACACTTTAAGCAGGTTTTCAAAGTTTTAGAATTAATGGGATACGATTGGGCAAACCGTTGTGTGCATGTAGATTTTGGTCTCATGAAATTTAAGGATGGTAAGATGTCTACCCGTAAAGGGAAAGTTGTTCTTCTTGAAGACTTGTTGATTGAGGCCGTCGAACGCATCAGAAAGATTATAGAAGAAAAGAATCCTTCTTTAGAAAATAAAGAGGCCGTAGCAAATGATGTAGGCATTGGCGCTGTTATCTTTGCTGATTTGTGCACAAAACGCAATAAGGATGTGGTCTTTGATTGGGATGAGGCGCTTAATTTCGATGGTGAAACAGGCCCTTATATCCAGTATACACATGCCCGACTCTGCAGTATTCTAAGAAAATACGGCAAACCTGTAACAACTGACATAAATCATGAATTATTGAAAGAAGACGAGACTTTTATTCTTGTTAAGAATTTGTCACAATTTCCCATGATTATCCAGAAAGCAGCAGAATTTTATGAACCGTCTTTGATATGCAACTATCTTATTGATGTTTGCAGTAATCTGAACAGATTTTACAATACTCATCGCGTCTTGTCCGAAGATGACGATTTGACAAAGGCAAGGATATTGCTGATAGACTCCACCCGGCAGGTCATAAAAAATGGCCTTAATATCCTCGGCATGCATGCACCCGAACAGATGTAATTAGAGGCAAACGCCGCGTGTCCTTATTTCGCTTGACAAACCAACCGGAAAGAAATAAATTACTAGCTCACTTTCCAGAAACCGTCGTAAATGTCTGAAAATGGTGTTATGTAACCCAGCTGCATGGTATTTAAGCGATTTGCAATCCGATGCAAAGTAAGAAAGTATTATTTTCACGAATCAGCCTTCCAACGGAAATTGAAGGAAGCCAAAAAAGAGAGCCGCTTTCCAATGAAAATTGAAACAATAACTTACAACTTTCAACTCATAACATACAACCCTTTCTGTAAAACTTACAAATAAAAGATGGTTAATAGCCTAACACTATAAAATACGCTATCTTCAAAGGGGGAGCATATGCAATATTTACCACTTCTGGCGACGTGCCCAGGCACCTCGATTCTCACGTTCGTTATACTATTTTTATTTATACTTGCATTCGTATTCATAATATTTAAATTTGGCTGGCTTTATATCAAAGCATTTGCATCAGACGTCCATGTGTCATTCTTACAAATTGTAGGTATGGCTTTGCGACACGTTAATGCACGAACCATTATCGAACACTGTATTATGGCAAAGAAGGCGGGAATTGATATTGCCCCCAAATCTCTGGAAGCACATCATTTAACAGGCGGAAACATTAGCAATGTAGTTCGCGCTATTGTTGCGGCATGTAAGGCAAAAATTGAACTTAGCTTTGAAAATGCCTGCATCATTGATCTCTCAGGAAGAGATGTATTTGATGCCGTAAAAACCAGTATCAACCCGAAGGTAATTGATTGTTCCGATATTGCCAAGGGTAGCGCTACACTGGATGCCATAACGAAGGACGGTGTAAAATTGAGAGTAAGGGCACGCGTAACCATTCGTGCGAAGATTGACAAGCTTATAGGTGGAGCAACGGAGGAAACCATTATTGCGCGTGTTGGCGAAGGCATTATTACAACTATCAGCTCGTTTGAAACATATAAAAAAGTGCTGGAAAGCCCTGATTCTATATCCAAGCTTGTTATGGACAAAGGTCTTGATATAGATACAGCTTTTAAAATTCTTTCAATTAACATTGTCAATATAGACGTAGGTGATAACATTGGCGCAAAATTACAAGCTGAACAGGCAGAGGCAGATAAACGCACAGCACAGGCAGAATCCGAAAGACGACAAGGTGCGGCAATTGTACGTGGTCAGGAGATGAAAGCGCTTTCAGAAGAAAATATGGCTAAAGTATTAGCGGCTGAAGCAGACGTACGAAAAGCAATTGCACAGGCATTCCGCGAAGGTAATCTGGGGGTTATGGATTATTACAATCTGAAGAATACCCAGACGGACGCCGATATGAAGGCATTGATATCAAAAACTGGCGTACCACCAAAGACGCCGTTATAGATATTACTGAGGAGTAAAATTTTGAATTGTAGCCGGACTTATGATTTAATTAGGTTGGGTTTTAAAAGATAAAACCCAACGACTTTTATTATGATTACACACCCCTTAATCCCCTCTTGATAGAGGGGAAAAAACGCCACATCTCCCCTCTATCA
>Ga0209211_10011521_pt1 | contig 11279 bp, 10 predicted proteins | sample RifGroA2_FD_183992 | JGI IMG/M metagenome (GOLD analysis project Ga0209211, IMG submission 183992) | Groundwater microbial communities from Rifle, Colorado, USA - Groundwater A2 (SPAdes) (version 2) | ecosystem: Environmental > Aquatic > Deep subsurface > Groundwater | place: Rifle, Colorado...
CGAATCATGAAGAGCACTTTTCATCAAATCTGGCATCACGCCTGGGCCACGGTGCTCGTGGAAATGAGCGACCAGGAAATCGCCTGGCTCATGCGTGCGCGCCACCATATCTCGCTGCTGGAAAAACGGCGCACGACGATGATCGTCTCGCGCGTGCGCCTCGTCGCCGGCCTCTTCGCGCTGCTGACCCCGCTCTGGATCATCGTCGACGTCGTCGCCTTTCCGCGCGAGGTCTGGCTGCCGCTCGTGCTCGCCCGCGTTGCCGCCACCCTGGCTTTCTGGCTGGTCCTGTTCGCGGCGCAGAAGATGAACGGCATTAGAGACGCCTATTGGTCGCTCGCTCTGCTGATGGCGATCCCGACTTCGTTCTTCCTGTTCTCCTACCAGCACATGGCGCAGTTCCAGATGCATGGGCTGCAGGCGGCGTTCTCGACCGGCTACGCCTTCCTGCCCTTCGTCATGCTGGCCGGCCTGTCGATTTTCCCGCTGACGCTGCTGGAGGCCATCGCCTTCATCTCGCCGCTGCTGCTGATGCAGGTGGCGGCCGGCGCCATGCGCCTGCCGGTGCTGGACTGGCCGACCTTCGCCGCTTCCTTCTGGCTGATGCTGCTGATCGCCGGCGTGGCGGCGCTGGCGGGACTGTCGCAGCTCGCCTTCATCATCGTCCTGGTGCGCGAGGCGATCCGCGACGGCATGACCGGCTGCTTCTCGCGCCAGAGCGGCGAGGAACTGCTGGAATTGCAGTTCATCCTCTCCAACCGCAGCGGCAATCCGCTCACCGCCGCCTTCATCGACCTCGATTATTTCAAGCAGGTCAACGACAAGTTCGGCCACGACGCCGGCGACAAGGTGCTGATCAATGCGGCGGAAGCGCTCAAGCAACAGCTGCGCCTGGGCGACATGCTGACGCGCTGGGGCGGCGAGGAATTCGTCCTCATCATGCCCAACACCACGGCGCCGCTGGCCTGCAAGGCGCTGGCGCGCGTGCGCGCGTCGGGCTTCGGCGCACGTCCCGACGGCACGCCGATGACGGCGAGCATCGGCGTGGCCGAGCGCGTCCGCGACGGTGTCGAGGACTGGCGCCAGTTGGTGGAACTCGCCGACCAGCGCATGTATGGCGCCAAGCAGAGCGGCCGCGACCGCATGGTCGGCTGCGACATGCAAGAGCCCGGCCACCCGCCGCAAGCCTTGCGCTGCGGGGCAGTCGCCGAGCTGGACTGACTCCCGGGGCCGGCCGAACCCGCGGTTTCAGTCCAACTCGGCGACTGCCCCGCAGCCGGCCGCGCCGCCGGAGAAGAAATGGAAGCTGTTGCGCCCCTTCTCCTTGGCCCGGTACATCGCCACATCCGCGTTCTTGACCAGCTCGTCGGCGCTCTGGCCGTCATCCGGGTAGAGGCAGATGCCGACGCTGGTGGCAATGCTCATTTCCCGGCCGTGGAACGTGACGGGCGCGGCGAGGGTAGCGATGATCTTGCCGACGATGGTGGGAATGTTGCCGTCGTCGCTCATTTCCTCGAGGACGACGATGAATTCGTCGCCGCCGAGGCGCGCCACGGTGTCTTCGGCGCGCACGCCGTCGGAGAGCCGTTGCGCCACCACGCGCAACATCTGGTCGCCGGCGTCGTGGCCGAACTGGTCGTTGATCTCCTTGAAGTCGTCCAAGTCGAGGAAGATCACGGCCAGTTTTTTGCCGTTGCGCTGGGCGTGCGGAATGGCCCGCAGCAGGCGCTCCCGCAGCAGGTTGCGGTTGGGCAGGCCGGTGAGCGCGTCGTGCTGGGCCAGGAAACGCATCTGCTCTTCCGCCGCCTTGCGCGTCGTGAAATCGGTAAAGACGGCGACATAGTTGGTGACGTTGCCGTCCTTGTTCTTCACGGCATTGATGGTGAGCCACTCGACGTAGATTTCGCCGTTCTTGCGCCGGTTGCAGATTTCGCCCTGCCAGTGGCCGGTCTGGGCCAGCGCCTCGTACATCGCCCGGTAAAACGCGCTGTCGTGCCGGCCGGAAGAAAGAATGGCCGGGGTCTTGCCGATGACTTCCTGCGCCTTGTAGCCGGTGATCTGCGTGAAGGCCGGATTGACCGATTCAATGACGTTGGCGGTATTGGTGACGACAATGCCCTCGAAGGTGCTGTCGAAAGCCGTGGCCGCCAGGCGCAGGTGCTGGTTCGAGACGGCGAGGCTGGCCTCGCTTTCCCGCAGCGCCTCGCGCAGGTGGCGCACATATTCGTGCTCGATGTTCGCCAGGATGTCGGAAAACGTGATCAGGCCGAGCAATTCGTCGTCGCCGTCGGTGACGCCGAGATGGCGGATGCGCTTCTCGACGAACAGCTTGCGCGTCTGATAAAGGCTGGCATTGAGCGGCAGGGTAATCAGCGGGCAACTGGCCAGTTCCGCGACCGTGGCGTGCGGCTGGCAGGAACTGATCAGGCGCACGACGTCGCGCTCGGTCAGAATGCCGTTGCCGCGTTCCGGGCACTGCACGACGATGGCGTCGAGGCGACCCAGATTCATTTCCCGCACGGCCTCCGCGATCGGCATGGTGCCCGGAACGATGCGGTGCCGGCTGTTGAACACGGATTTGATCTCGCGCAGGGAAATGAAATACTCGATGCCCTGGTTGATGACGATATCGGTCTGGGAAATGATGCCGCAGGGTTCGCCGGAGGTTTCCGTCACCAGAAAATGGCGCACATCCTCTTCGCGGAAGCGCAAGGCGGCCTCGCCGATGCCGGTGTCGATGGCGAGGGTCTTGACCGGCGAAGACATGAATTGCGCAATGGGCGCCTGGAACATCGCGGCATCGGCCAGATCCAGCGCCAGCGCATCCTGCTCGGTCCAGATGCCGATGAAGCTGCCGTCCTCTTCGATCATGATCGAACTGCATTGCGCCTCGACCATGCGCCGGGCTGCGGCGGCGACAGGCGTGTCCGCAGCGCAACTGAGAACGCCCGGTTGAATGATTTCCCTGATCGTAATTTCTGCATGCATCGATAGCCACCTTGCCCGAAGAACGCTGGACGGCGGATATTATCAACCAAGCGCAGCCAACTTGACCAGCATGCTCGCGCAGCCGCCTGCCCGGGCGGCCGGGTCGCGCCACCCGCCGGATGCCGCCGCCAGGCAGGCCGCTGTCAGCGCCGGCTCTGGATTTCCTCGATGTGGCCGACCATGCCGGTCGTGATGCTGGCGGCGTTGCCCTCGTCGGTGTCGATGTGCATGGCGAGGCGGTAGTTGGGATTGACGCGCACGACGACGTCGCCGTAGATCAGCTCGCGGGCGCCTTCGACGCGCACGCGCACCACGTACTTGTCGCGCAGGCGCAGGCGCATGGCGTCTTCGGGCGACATGTGGATGTGGCGCTGGGCGCAGATGACGCCGCGCTCGATGGTCGCCTGGCCCGCGGGGCCTTCGAGCACGATGCCCGGCGTGTTGGCGAGGTCGCCCGACTCGCGGATCGGCGGCTGGATGCCGACCTTGAACTGCTCGGTCATGGCGATCTCGACCTGGGTTTCCCGGCGCGTCGGGCCGAGCACGCGAACGTTGGCGATCCTGCCCTTGGGGCCGATCAGGTGCACCTTCTCGGCGCAGGCGAACTGGCCGGGCTGGGAGAGTTCGTGTTCGGGCGTGAGCTGGTGGCCGGGGCCGAAGAGCTTGTCCACATCGGCCTGCGCCAGGTGCACATGGTGGGCGGAGACCTCGATCGGGATCGGCGCCTCCTCCTGGCCCTTGATGGCCAGCGTGATCTGGTTGCGCTCGATGGCGCGCAGGGCTTCCCAGGCCAGCAGGCGCTCATCGTTGTTGGCGACGACGAGGATGGTCACCGGCGAATCGTCGGCGGAAATGACGGCGTGCGCCCCGGTGGCGACGAGCTTGCGGTTCTTCTCCTCGTCGAGCTTGATGCCCATGTAGGCCAGGCCCTGGCAGGCGAGGCTGCGCACCGCGGGGCTGGTCTCGCCGATGTCGCCGGTGAAGGCGAGCACGTCGACGCCGCCCATCGCGGCGACGTAGGCGCCGATGTTCTTGCGCACCTGGTAGCAGAAGGCCTTGTGCGCCAGCAGCGCGCGGTGGTGGCCCTCCTCGGCGGCGGCCTCGATCTCGTGGATGTCGCCGGAAATGCCGGAGATGCCCTTGAGGCCGCTCTCGGAATTGATGAGCTGGCTTAAGGCCGCCGGGCTCATGTGGTCGTGTTCCATCAGGTGGATCATCACCGCCGGGTCGATGCTGCCGGCGCGGCTGGGCATGATGAGGCCGTCGGACGGCGTCATGCCCATCGTCGTATCCACGGAACGGCCGTGGTCGATGGCGCACAGCGAAGCGCCGACGCCGAGGTGGCAGGAAATGATTTCCAGCTCGCCCAGGGGACGCTTGACGATTTCGGCCGCCTTCAGCGAGACGAAGCGGTGCGAGGTGCCGTGGAAACCGTAGCGGCGGATGCCTTCCTTTTTGTAATAGTCGTAGGGCAGGCCGTAGAGGTAGGCGTAGGTCGGCAGGCTCTGGTGGAAGGCGGTGTCGAAGACGGCGACGTGCGGCACGTCGGAGAAATAGCGCATCGCCGCGCGGATGCCTTCGAGGTTGTGCGGGTTGTGCAGCGGCGCGAACACGGCGAGCGCCTCGATGTCGGCGATCACCTGCGCGGTGATGACCGCCGCGCTGGAGAACTTGACTCCGCCATGCACGACGCGATGGCCGACGGCGACGACGTCGAAGGGCGTGAACAGGAACTTGTCGTCGAGCAGCTGCATCGACTCGAACAGCACCTGGAAGAAATCGGCGAACGGGAACGGCGCGCGGTCGCGCCGCGTGACGGTGCCGCCGGCTTCGATAGTGATACGCGCCTTGGCGCAATCGGCGCAATCGACGATGCCGTGCACGTCGCGCGACTCGTCGTGGGTGTCGTAGATGCCGAAGTGGATCTGCGACAGGCCGACGTTGAGCGCCAGGATCTTGCCGGGCACGCTGGTTCTCAGCGAAAGCGCATAGGGATCGTCCGACTGGGCGACGGCGCGCGCGTGGAGCCGGCTGCTGGTGATGTCCACGGCCTGGGCGCGGGCGCGGTCGGCGAGCAGCTTGGCGAGGTAGGTGATGGCCCTGGGGTTGACGAGGATGCGGCTGCTGACCACGGCCTGCGGCATCAGCAGGACGAAGCAGCGGTTGCCGGCGATGACGTCGGCGACGGTGCGGTCGCCGGTGAGCACGGACATTTCGCCGAAGACGTCGCCCGCTTCCAACCGGTTCATGACGACGCGGCCGCCGGTGGCGTCGGCCACCGAAATCTCGGCGTGGCCGCTGACGAGGACGCCGATGAAGCGGCCCTCTGCGCCGCATTCGATGATGGCCTCGTTGCCCTCGAAGCTGCGCAGCTCTGACAACGCGGCGATCTCGGCGACGACGACGGGCGCGAAGCCGTCGAACAGGCGCACTTTTTCCTGGAGGAAGCTTTGCAGCTCTTCCCCGGTCTTGCCTTCGCTCATCATGACGTCCTCTTCAACTCCGCTGCGAACGGCTAAATCTCGATTTCCAGTCCTTCGTGGGACAGCATGACTTCGGGATCGCCCGCGCCGCGCGGGTTCCGCTCCAGCGCTTCGTTGAAGACGCGTTCGAGGTCGTCGTCGAAGCGCGTCGGCTCGTGGTGGGTGCAGATCACTTTCTTGGCGCCGGCGCGCTTGCCGAGCGCGATGGTCGAATCGAAGGTGCCATGGCCCCAGCCCTTCTTGGCCGGATATTCGCCGACGGTGTAGGAGGAATCGGCGATCAGCACATCGACGCCGCGGATCGCCGCGACAACAGCGTTCTCCTTCTCCTCGACGATGCGCTGATATTCCGCGTACTCGGCATCGGCTGGGTCGTAGATGTTGTACCAGGGCTCATGGTCGCCGGTGAAGAACACCGACTTGCCGTTGCAGTCCACGCGGTAGCCGAGGTCGATGACCGGGTGGTTGAGCATGACGCTGGTGACGGTAGCGTCGCCGACCGCGAAGGGTTCGCCCACCGTCAGCGTCTCGTACTCGATGCGCGCTTTGAGTTCCGCCTCGCGCACCGGGAAGTAGCTGTACTGCAACTGCACGTTCATCACCTGTTCGATGCCGGCGCCGGAAACGATGTCGTAGGCGCCGTGGATGCGCACCGTGTTGCCCGGCACGAAGATCGGGATGAAGAACGGCAGACCCTGGATGTGGTCCCAGTGCGTATGCGTGATGAAGACGTGCGAGGTCAGCGGCATTTCCTTGAACAGCGTCTGCGACAACTGGAAGATGCCGGTGCCGCCGTCGAGCACGATCAGCGTGTTGTCGTCGGTGCGCACCTCGATGCAGGTGGTGTTGCCGCCGTAGCGCACGGTGCGCGGACCCGGCGAAGCGATGGAACCGCGCACTCCCCAGAAGCGGACTTTCATGGCGGACCTCCTAAACCTGCGCGAACATCTGGGCGTCGGAGACAATCTTCTCCAGATCGCCCAGCGCCGCAATGGCGGCATCGTAGGAGCCGAAACGCGCCGGCGCCACGATCTCCTCGTCCTCGCGCCAGGCATTGCCCGAATCGCCGAAGGCGAGCTTGCGGCAGATCTGGTCGGCCGCGCGCACGCAGTCCATCAGCGGCGTCGGCTCGGCGTCCGCGTTGTGGTGGTCGCGAATGCAGGCGACGAGGTGTTCGGGGAACTGCCACTTGGTTGCCAGCATCGAGCCGACCAGCGCGTGGTCGGCGCCGATGACCTCAAGCTCGGCCTGATGCAGCGCTATGCCGTTATCCTGGGAGATGGCCAGCGCCTTGGCGAATTCGGCGGCCATGAACTGCGCGTACACGGCCTTGCCGAAATCGTGCAGCAGGCCGGCGATGTAGGCGTCGCCCGGATCGACCGGCCCCTTGGCAAACTTGCTGCCGAGCAGGCGCGCCACCGTCGCCGTCGTCAGCGAATGCAGCAGGTAGCGCTGAATGTCGAAGCCCGACGTGTTGAAGCGCGGCAGCATGCCGACGGCGGCAATCGACAGCGCCAGGTTCTTGATGGTGTTGAGGCCGAGGTAGACGACCGACTGGCTCACCGAGGTGATCTTGCTGGGCAGGCCGTAGTAGGCGGAGTTGATGACCCGCAGGATCTTCATGGTCATCACCGGATCCTTTTCGATGACCATGACCAGATCCTTGGGCAGGCAGTTTATGTCCCGCGTCAGTTCCAGTATCCGCTGCACGCTCTGCGGGAAAGCGGGCATACGCTCGACGGCGGTGCCCAGCTTGCGTTGAACTTCGAGGGTCAGAGTGGCCACTGCGTTCCACGACGAAGGTGATGGACGCGGATTATACAGTTCAAGCCTTGACGCGCTCGTAGTAGCGGGCGCGGTAGAGCAGGCGCCGCCGCGCCGGGGTCTCGGTGAAGCCGGCGCGGTCGTGCAGCACGTTGTTGCTGACCAGGCCCATGCCCGGTTCGAGGCGCCCGCGCAAAGTCCAGGGCGTGGGCGTGGCGAGCAGGCGCGCCAATGCCGCGACGGCGGCGCGGGTCGCCGCATCGTCGCGCCAGGCGATGCTGACGGTGCGCGCCGTGTAGCGCATGTGCAGGAAGCCCTCGCTGTCGACCGAGAATACCGGCCCCGGCTGGGCGGCGCGGGCGACGCCGGTATCAGAGCAGCGCGCCGGGATGGTCATGGCGTCGGCTTGCGAGAGGGCGCGGATGTGCTCGGGATTCTCGTCGCGCAGCAGGATGTAGGCGATTTCGTGGTCGAGCAACTGGTTCTCGCCGCCCGTCGCGGCGCTCTCGACGCAATGGAGCAGCAGTCCGCGCACGGTGCGCGCGGGCGCGTTGTAGTAGCCGTCGGTATGCCAGCCGATGCGGCTGTCCGTGTAGGGGATGAACTCGCGCCGCTCGCCGCGCTCTTCGGCGCCGCGCACGGAGATCGGCGAAATGGCGTCGTCGTCGGTGAGCCAGTGGTTGTCCAGCTGCGTGAGGCCCAGTTGCGCGCCGAGGCGGCGCGGTATTTCCTTGTCCGGGTCGCGCCCGGTCTTGCCGGCGAAGACGGCCATGTTGGCGACGGCATTGAGCTCGAGCAGGCGGTTGCGCTCGGCCGGAGTCAGTGCGCGCGGGTCGCCGATTTCGACCAGGATGTCTTCCAGCCGCTGCGGCGCCGCGGCCAGCTTGCTTTCGCGCCAGGCGGCGTAGGCGGCGGCGTTGTCGAGATCGAACGGGGAAGCCGTCATTTCATTCCTTGGGCTTGGCGTCGAGTTCCGGCCGGCCTTCGGCCACCGCGGCGGCACTGTCGAAGAGGCCGGCGACGGTTCTTTCGAGCGCCTTGATCGCAGCCGGTGCCTCGATGTCCATGGCCTGGTCGATCACCCAGAGCTGGTCCTTCTCGGGCAGCACCTCGCGCAGGCAGGAGGCGAAATAGCGGCGGAAGCCGAAGTCGGGACCGCCGCTGCCGTACTCGAACTCGGCATAGTCGGCGCCGCGGCGGTTGAAGCGGTCGAGGAAATCGCTCTCGCATTCGCCCGGCGCGGCTCTACCCAACAGCATGTCGCGGTTGTCCTCGACGATCCCGGCCATGCGCCGCGCGAGCGCGGTGGTGAACTCGACGCGCGGCTCGGCTTCCAGTTCGCGGTGCGCGATGCGGTCGGCCGCCGTCGCCAGGAACACGAGGTATTCGGAGACGAATTCAAAATAGGGCCGGCCGATGTCGATGTCGTACTGCGCCTTGCGCATGTTGCGGATCGAGTCGACGGCGAGCTTCCAGGCCAGCGTCGCAATGACGCTGGCCAGGTCGCCCGGTGTGCGTTGGCGCCCGCCCCGGTGGAAGCGGCTACGAATCCTAACGGCCATACCAATCCTCTTTATCGAGCGTAGCGAGCTTGCATAGTCCCCCGCCTTGAGGCGGGGGTCAGGGGGTGGTGGGCCATAATGGGCCTAGCCGAAGGCAAGGCCGGGTACGTCAGTACCCGGCTTTGCCGTAAGGCTTCGGCAGGCCGGCGATCTTGACCGCCTGCTTGGCCGGGCCATCATGCGGGAACAGGTCGTACATGCCCTTGGAATCGACGCTGGGCAGCACGGTGGCCATATCCTTCATGAAATTGCGGAAATTGGTCGTCTTGCCTTCTTCGCGGAACTGGTCGCGGAAGTAGTTGATGACGGTCATGTGGTCGTCGGTCAGCGCGATGCCTTCGGCCTCGGCGATGACCTGCACCGCCTCATCCGAGAAATCGGGCTCCAGCAGGAAGCCGTATTCGTCGGTTTCTTTTTCTTCGCCATTGATGACGTAACTCATGGAGATCTCCTCTTTGACAGTGACAATAAGATTACTTTTTCTTCAGGTAAAACTCGTGGGCGCCGCGCGCCATCGGCAGCGAGGCGAGCAGCTCGACGGCCGTCGCCTGGCTCCAGGATTCGATGTCGGCGACCGCGCCGGGGCAGTCGCTGACGAGTTGCAGCACTTCGCCGCCCTTCATGCCGTCGAGCAGCTTCTTCGCCTGGAGGATCGGCCCCGGGCAGGAGACGCCGCGCATGTCGAGCGTGATGTGGGCGATCGGCGTCGAGGACGCGCCACCGGCCTTCCGCAGCATATAGGCGGTCTTGCCGTCGGCCTGGCGGGCGGCGGACATCACCTCGTTGCCGGTGTACTTGCACCAGGCGAAAAGGTCGTCTTGCGTGCCGGGGCAATCCGACAGCAGCAGCATGACCTGCCCCGCCTGGAGATCGTCGATGATCTTCTTGGCGCCCAGCAGCGGCGCCGGGCAGGGCATGCCGGACATATCTATGGTGACTGCGGGTTTTTCTGACATGGGTCGCTCCTGGTTGTTATTCGCTTCAATCGCCGCCCACCGCGACGACCGACTTGTGCTGTACAAAGATACCGCAACCGCGCTTGCGCTGGGCGCCGAGCCCGACGCTCTGCAAGCGCAGCGAATCCTCTGCGCGCAGCCCGTGCACCATCAGGCCGAAGCCCCGCACCGGCAGGCCCTCCACCTTCATTGCCTGGGGCCGGCCGACGATCATCTGCGCCTCGACGCCGAGCGCTGCAAGCTGGCGGTGGCATTCTGCGACGAAGGCCTCCTCCTCGTCGAGGCCCAGCGCCACGAAGTGCGAAAACATCACCTTCGCCGGCGCCAGGACGCGCACCTTGGCCTCTCCGACTTCGACCGGCCCGCCGAGATCGAGCCGCGCTCCGGACAAGGCGCGGGCCGCTTCGACCCGCGCCGCATTCAGCCGCAGCGTCAGCCGCGTATATTTCGACAGATATGTCCGCCGCCCCTGGCCCGGACTGATGCGCGCCAGCGGATGCACGGCGGCCGTCTCGTCCTCCTCCAGCCACGGCAACAGGGCGCGCAGGGCCTGCAAAAGCGGGTCGGCGTAGTCCTCGGGCACGCTGTCGCCCGCGAGCCCGAACGCCAGATCGACAAACTCGTCGCCACCGCTCATTTCTGCTCCAGCCCCCGACGGCCCCACTCCTGCATCTGCCGCCCCCAACGCTCGGCCGTAACGGGGTCGATATCGAATATAGTAAAGCGCCTGGCTTCCCGGATGCGGATGCGCAGGAGCGGTATGCCGCCCGCCTCGTAGTCGATCTGCTGCAATTCGATTTCCTGGTTGCCGATCGGCACGCGGAACTTGTCGAGGCTGGTGATTGTGTCCAAGCGATACTCCTTAGTGGCGCAGACTATCGCACCGGAAGCGGTCGCGCCACCATTACCGGATGGGAGTGGAAAGATATACTCCTTTGGGGGTAGTTCACGCTAATCCCTCGGGGGGCACCCATCTACCTGCCAGAAGTATGGCTTGTGCACCGCACTATTACTTAAGATCGCTCCGACCAGAAATTTTGCTGCTCGCACCGCCGGTGCGGTCTGTTACCCAACGTTACCCAACGGTTCTCAAGAGGAGAAGTTCGATGGCCAAACCACTTCACCCCACCCCTTTGCTGGACGAACTCGAAAAGGGGCCGTGGCCCAGCTTCGTCACCGGTCTCAAGCGCCTCGCAAAGGAAAACAACATGGCGGTCGACTTGCTCGGCCAGCTTGAGCATTCCTACGAGACCCGCATGGGCTACTGGAAGGGCGGCACGCTCGGCGTCGTCGGTTACGGCGGCGGCGTCATTCCGCGCTTTTCCGAGATCAAGAACCCGGACGGCAGCTACAAGTTCCCGGATGCCGGCGAGTTCCACACGCTGCGCATCATGCCGGCTGCCGGCATGCACTACGACACCGGCACGCTGCGCCAGCTCTGCGACGTCTGGCAGAAGCACGGCTCCGGCCTGATCGCGCTGCACGGCCAGTCCGGCGACATCATGTTCCAGGGTGCCTCCAGCGAG
>Ga0209211_10011524_pt1 | contig 11277 bp, 9 predicted proteins | sample RifGroA2_FD_183992 | JGI IMG/M metagenome (GOLD analysis project Ga0209211, IMG submission 183992) | Groundwater microbial communities from Rifle, Colorado, USA - Groundwater A2 (SPAdes) (version 2) | ecosystem: Environmental > Aquatic > Deep subsurface > Groundwater | place: Rifle, Colorado...
CGTCCCGCTCGATAAGTACGCTGAACTCCCGTGCCATCGGATGTCCCTCCGTGGACGATTCTACGCCGAGAACCTCCACCGCGCCCTGTGGGGCGAACGCTCGCGGTGAGCAGCCGCGGCGAGCGAATGCGAGCCAGCGGTCTGCTCGACTGCGTTGTTAGCCAAGCGCAGCGAACGCCTTTGTTCTACCACGGGACCTGCGTGTTCCAGGCCGGTCTGATCTTCACGATGAGATCGCGCTCGATCGGCCCGGGCTCGCGCGTGGCGTGAAACCAGAGCTGCACTTGGTGTCGCTGCGTGGCGTGCTGCAAGATGAGGTTGTTGATCTTGCAGTTTGTGGACTGGCCGCCGACGAAGCAGTTCTTCGGTTGGATTGCTCCATAGCCATGCGGCCCGAACCGCTGGGCTAGATCGCGGCATTTGCCGACGTAAACGGGCTGATCGGCGAGGGTGAGCACATAGACGCCGGGAACGGCGACACCCCTCGCGATGGAGAACCGGCAGAACGGCCCGGCACCGTGTTCATTGAGCGGAAGGCCTCGCGTATTGCGGTAGCGAGACTGTGGCATGAACTCGCGGACGGCTCCGCTTGAGTGTCGCTCAGGATCAATCGCGCCGATTCGCTCGAACGCGTGTCCCACGAAGTCTCGCTTCATGCCGAGCCTTCTTTGCGCTGGCTAACGCGCCGGATCAGGCGCGGCGGGCGCCTACCAACCGTCGGGACCGGGCGCGCGCACCTCGCCCGCCGGCGCCTGTATCCGGAAGTTGGGCGGCCTCGCTCCGATTCACGCTGAGGGCCGCACGATTGGAATGCCCCGGAGACGTAAGACCATCAGGTATTGCAGAGCCAGTTCCCGCCGGTCGCTATACCTCAGGAAGCGACTGAACTGTACCTGCCGAACGCACTCGTATCGGTCCTTTATGCGGCCGCAGATCTCCTCAAGCCGCGGCCTGTTCTCAAGTCGACCGAGAACGTAGATAGTCTCCACGTCCTTCTTCGACAGCGCATTCCGGATATAGTTCACGTAGGGTTCGATCGACGTCAGCAGCTTGTAGGGCTTGCCGACAATGACCAAGGCGAAGCGGCAGTAGTCTCCGTCGTGATCCAGATCGCCATGATCGCCAATCTGACGACTGGCAATGGGGCGCAGGAACTCGATGAGGCTCTCGACTTCTTTGATGATGCGGTCGTCACGCCTCCGCCCGAAGACCTTGTCGCCAAGAAACTCAAGTTCCTGGACGAGAATGGGAAAGAAGAGGCCACCTTTGTCGATGACACCGAAGTCATCGATGTACAGCGCCACCTTGGACTTCGTCTCCCGTGTTCGCGGATGCAGGTACTCATCCAGGAAGACAGACACAACCGAGGGCTTCTCGACCTCAAGTAACTTGCCACAGACAAAGAGGTCCAGGGCTTCAGCTTGGGAGGGCGACACGTAGCGTTTGGGCTTCTTGAGCAGCATTTCGGAGACGAACAGGTAGGCGCCGTGTATGAAGTTGCGATCCATCGGGTCGTCGCGCCGCAGTCGAATAACAAGCTGACCTTGATCTATGAACGCTTTCCTCTCGATCTCAGGTCCTATCCAGTCAACACGCATCTTCGCCTGAGCAACGCCCGGAACCTGCGCCCGGAGGGTCTTCACAAAGCCGTTGATACGACCTTGCAGGTCATGCTTGACATAGCGCTTGTGTGCATGCTTGAAGAGGACACCAAAGCGTGACAACCACTTCCAGAGCAGAGCTGACCAGGCCTCGATCTTCTCTGGCATGAACAGCAACAAAAGGAAGATGACGACCGCAGGCGAGAGACCTGGAAGGAGGATTTTGAGCACTTCGCCCATATGACCCTAGTCCTCTCGGCCTCGGATGAGGCCCGTCATACACGATGGCTTGTTGCAGAGCACCTTGATCGTCCCGCTATCAGGAAAAAGGGCTTGCAGCGTTTCGCGGGTGACGATCTCACCACAGATCCTGCATTTCAGGTCGCCTGCGCGCAGCTTCCCGCCGAGACCGAGGCGGTCAAGGACCGCGTCCAAGTCGTCATCATGCACGGCACGAATCGATTCGCGTGTCATGCGCTACGCTCCTCTGGGGTCTGCCCAACGCCGGCGCTGACCCGCGGCCGCCTCGGCCGGCGGGTCCAGCGGCTTGTTAGAACTCACTGTGGAGATCATCGCATCTGTGCTCACACGTCCTCCTCGAGCCTGCGAGACGAGAGTAATGACCGCCACAGGCCCGAGTCGCTATCCTTGGGCCTGTCGGTGTACTTTTCTCGGTTCTTCGCGACCAGGTCGTCGAATTGTCGGGCGGCGACAGGGTCCGCGGTCAGACTCGCCTCGACCTCGGCGAACAGCGCATCGAGATCCTTCCACAGCGACCAGACGTCGACGCAGAGCGCCTGAGGCAGTTCACTCGACCCTCTGGGAACCGGGCACAGCCACTGGTGCCCGTTCACCATCTTGCTCGCGACCGCTTTCAGGTGGGCGTGAGTACCATCCTTCCAGGTCAGCACGAGGCGGACTTCTCCGAGATCCTGGATAGGAATCGGGTAGGGCTGATACGTGTGGGCGAGGCCATTCCGAATCGCGTTGAAGATGCGATCCCCGATTGTTGGGTGAATACCGTAGAGGGCCTGTTGACGTTCGGCAAACAGCCAATGTGTCGGCTTGTTCTGGGTCGGGTCGGTGAATCTCGCCAGCGCCTCGTACGCGATCATCACGAGGAGAGCGACCGTGTGCATCGGCACTTTGCTCGTATGCTGGTCGAGGTTCAGGATCTGCTTCAGGTGGATCCGGACTAGGTCCTTGAACTGCTGAAACACGAGCGGCGGTCCGCCCGCCTCCCTCTCGTCGCTCATGGCTCACTCGACTCCATGCCGCGAGGCCGAGATCCGGTGTCGCCGTTCGGAGTCGTCAGTGGCATGGGTTCGCCTCGAGTTCTAACTAGCCGTCTTGTAGGACGAAAGTCTGCACGAACATGTCAGAGATTTCAGGCAACAAGTCGGGCCTCCTTGATGAGGGAGTCGGTGGCCGCGTCAAGCGCCGCGAAGGCGGTGCGGAGGGGCGGCGGTGCGTGCGCCACGACGCGCGCGTCCAGCGCCTGCAGACCGGATCGCAGCACGCGCCCATGAACTTTCGTGAGGAACAGCGCGGCGCGGCGCCCGAAGGGCGTGACGCTGTAGCAGAGTTTCCCGGGGACCCGGCGCAGCAGCCCCTTGCGGGCCAAGCGGCGCAAGTCGTAGCCCATCTGGCGCGTCGTGTACTCGGCGTCGGCCCCGCCGAGGAGTTGCGCGACGAGTGGCCGGAGGCGGCCGTTGGTCACGCCCTCGGGCGCGCAGGCGAACAGGCACAGGGCGCTCAGGAGCGCCGTGACGCGGGGCTGGCCGAACTTCAGCCCCGGCGCCGGCTGGCCGTCCGCCGTGTGGCCGGGGAGCACGAGGTCGGCGAGTTGGGCCTCGGCCAGGCCACAGTCATGCGCGGTCTGCTCGGTGTCCAAGAGCCGGCTGTTGATGTGCTGCCCGAGCGTGCGGAGGTAGCCGAAATTGCTCAGCCCCCTTCCGACCCCAAAGTCGTAGGTGTCGTTGAAGGTGGTCTCGGTGCGCAGGGCGCGCTCCTCCTTGAAGTACTGCTTGATGTGGCAGCGCTTGTACTCGAGGTGCAGGCTGGGGGCCACGCCGTGCGTGACGACGCGCGTCGAGAAGCGCCCCGGTGTCGCGCGCGTGATCTTGCGGGTGAACAGCAGCTGGAGCCGACTGGGCCGGCCGAGATCGAGGTTGTCGCGGAGGACCTCCTCGAAGAACTCCCGGCCCCGCAGGGGCCGATCGAAGACCTGCGTCCGGCTCACCTCCATCTGCAGAATCGACAGGCGGTAGGGGAAGCCGGCCGCCTGGTGCGCCGGCGGGAGCGGCAACGGGAGCCGGGCCAGCCACCGCGTGAAGAACGCCTCGATGTCGGCCTCGCTCAGGCGGTCACAGACAGCTTGCAGCGCGGCCGCGTCGGCACAAGCGAGAAAGCCGTTGTCCAGGGCCGTGAAGGCCAGCCGGCGGTGCCGGAGCTGCCGCTTGGCCCACTCGTGGCCATTCAGGCAGAGCTTGAGGGCGTAGGGGGCGTAGCCGCAGACCTTGATGAACGCCGGCCCCCACTCGGGGTCGATCAGGTAGATGTAATAGTGGTTCACGTAGACCGATTTCCGGCGGAAGGTGAAATGCACCTGGCGCCCCTGCTGGGTCTTGGTGGCCGTCCAGCCGGAGGCCCGCTCCTGCGCGACCCCCACGAGGACGACGCCCGAGGACGCGGCGAACCGATCGCGATACCGCTGGACGATGTCATCCTTGCGCTCCCCTTTGGCGAAGTCGATCCAGGGGATCCGCCGGGTGTCGGCCCAGGCCCGCAACCGCTTCTTGAAGGTGTCGGTGATCTCCCCAAAGACGGCGGGCGAGGGCACCACCCGGGCCCCGGCGCGGCGGAGAAAGGCCACCACCCCGCCCTCGCTCTGCAGCCGCGGGACATAGCCGTTGACGTACAGCCGATCGATGCATTTCACGTCCAGCGTCACGTGCTCTCTGATAATCTCAGCCACGTTGGGCATCGGTCCCTCCCGGTTTGGCGACCAAGAGGTACCACCCAACAGCGTCCGAGAGAAGCCCCAACCGCTCCTCTCGGACGTTCTGTTGTTACTCGTCGGTTTGAGGCGCAGCTTCGTTAGATAGGCGAGGCTGTCAACCCAGCGCGATTGACTGCCCGCCGCGGGCTCAATCCACCCAATCGGCGACGAAGACGTTCAGCTCGCGTGGCGCCGCCGCGTTGCGGCTCGAGCAGAAGACGAGCTTGCGCCCGTCGCGCGAGAACATCGGGAACGATGCGAAGGACTCCCCCCACGTGAGCCGCTCGAGCCCCGAGCCGTCCGCGTGGACGAGGTAGAGCGCGAAGGTGCGCCCGGAGGGGTCCTCGTGATTCGAGGAGAACACGATGCGCTCGGAGTCCGGGTGCATGAACGGCGCGAAGCTCGCGCCGCCCGTGCGCGTGACGCGCGTGAGCCCGGTGCCGTCGGCCCGCATCACGTGGATGTCGAGCCGCCGCGGCCGGACGAGCGCCTGGCCGAGGAGCGCGCGGTACGCCGCGAGCTCCGCGCGCGTCTCGGGGCGTGAGGCGCGGAACACGATGAAGCGCCCGTCCCAGGAGAAGAACGGGCCGCCGTCGTAGCCGGGCTCGGCGGTGAGCCGCCGGACGTTGCCGCCGTCGGCGTCCATCACGTAGAGGTCGAGGTCCCCCTCGCGGAGCGAGGTGAAGACGATCCGCCGCCCGTCGGGCGACACCGCGCCCTCGGCGTCGTAGGTGCCGTTGGCGGTCAGGCGCTCGAGCCGCGAGCCGTCCAGGTCGCTCGTGAAGATGTCCCAGCCCGGGTAGAGCGGCCAGACGTAGCCGCGCGAGCGGTCCGGCTGGGGCGGGCACGCGGCGTCCGCGAGGTGGGTCGAGGCGTAGATCACGCGCCGGCCGTCGGGGAAGAAGAACGAGCAGGTCGTGCGGCCGCGCCCCGTCGAGACGAGCCGCACGTCGCCGCCGTCCTCGCGCATCGTGAAGATCTGGTCGCACGCGTACGGCGGGCGCGTGGACTGGAACACCAGCCGCGTGCCCGTCCAGTCCCAGTACGCCTCGGCGTTCTGGCCGCCGAAGGTGAGCTGGCGGAGGTTCGCCAGGCGCCGCTCGCGCGGGTCGAGCGGCGCCGGCACGGCGGCGCCGCGGGCGGCGGGGGCGCAGCCCGCGCCGAGCGCCGCGGCGACGCCCGCGAGGCCGAGCCGGAGGGCGTCGCGCCGGCCGAGGCGGGGCGGGCGCATCAGCGGCGCTCCCCGAGCACCGCGCGCAGGGCCTGCTCGGCGCCGTCGCGCAGCACGACGAAGTCGACGCTCTCGCCGGGCCGGCGGCCGCGCAGCGCGAACGTGAAGTCCTCGAGCGTCTTCACGCTGACGCCGCCGAAGCGCACGAGCACGTCGCCCGCGCGGACGCCGGCGCGCTCGGCGGGGCTGCCGGGCCGCACGCCGCTGATCCGGACGCCGGGCGTCCCCGTGTCGCCGAACTCCGGGATCACGCCGAAGAACGGCCCGTAGCCGCCGCGGGCGCGGATGGGCGCTGCGGGGGTGTCGAGCTTGACCCACGCGGGCGGCGTCGGGGTCGCCGCGACGGCCGAGACGACGCGCGCGGCGAAGGCCGTCACGGCCGCGAGCCCCGCGGCGTCGATCTTCTCCCAGGTGTCGCTCGGCCGGTGGTAGTCCGGGTGCGCCCCGGTGAAGAAGAAGAGGACGGGCCGGCCGGCCGCGTAGAACGGCGTGTGGTCCGACGGCGCGAACGGGTCGCCGCCGAGCACCGGGGTGAGGCCCGGGGCGGGGAGGCTCCCGACGAGCGCGCGCAACCCGGTGCCGCCGTCCACGCCGCTGACGTAGAGCCGGCCCTCGCGCGGGCGCCCGACCATGTCGAGGTTCAGCATGAGGACGGTCGCGGCGAGCGGGTGCGCGGGCTGCTTCACGTAGTGCGTCGAGCCGAGCAATCCCATCTCCTCGCCCGCGAAGAGGACGAAGACGAGCGTGCGCGGCGCGCCGCCCGCGGCCGCGAAGGCGCGTGCCAGGCCGAGGACCGCGGCCGTGCCGGAGGCGTTGTCGTCGGCGCCCGGGTGGACGGCGCCCACCTGATCGGGCGCGAGCGAGCCCTCGCCGCCGCGCCCGAGGTGGTCGTAGTGCGCGCCGACGAGGACGGCCTCGTGGGCCAGGCGCGGGTCGGTGCCCGGCAGGACGCCGACGACGTTGACCGCCGTGCCGCGCTCGCGGACCAGGCTGACCTCGAGGCGGACCCGGACCCCGGCGAGCGCCCGCCCGCGCGGCCGCAGCGGCCGGTCGATCGCCTCGGCGAGGTCGGCGAGCCGCGCGCCGGCCGGTGCCAGGAGGCCGTCGGCGGTCGCGCGGGTGACGACGAGGGCGGCGATGGCCCACGGCTGCGCGATGCCGGAGAGCGGCGGCAGGGTCTCGCCCGGCGCGCCCGGGTGCGCGACGAGCAGGATCGCGCGCGCGCCGTGCTCGCGGGCGTTGATGATCTTGTGGCTGCGCTCGGAGTAGTGGTAGGCCTCGGGCCGCCGGAACGGCGTGCCGGGGTCGGCGGGCCGCGGGTCGCCGCCGAGCACGAGGACGACCTTGTCGCGCACGTCGAGGCCCGCGTAGTCGTCCCACCCGAGCGCCGGCGCGGTGATGCCGTAGCCGGCGAACACGATGTCGCCCTCCACCGCGCCGTCGGCCGAGACGGGCAGCGGCGCGAAGTCGCGCCCGAGGGCGAGGCTCCGCGGCGCCGGCCCGAGCGCGGCGAGCGTGTTGACGGGCCCCAGGCGGATCCCGGTCGGCACCGGGAACGGCTGCAGGTGCGTCCGGAGCCCCGCCGCGCGCAGCTCGTCGGCGATCGCGCGCGCGGCGCGGTCGGCGCCCGGCGTGCCCGAGCCGCGCCCCTCCATCTCGGGCGCCGAGAGCGCCCGCACCTGGCCGAGCAGCCAGTCGGCCGGCGGGACCCGCGGCTCGGCCGCGCCGGCGCCGGCGGCCGCGAGCAGGAGCGCGAGGAGGGCGACGAGGGCCGTCACGGCCGCCATTGTACCCGGCGCCCGGACCCGGGCGCCCGAGCCCGGAATTCACAGGGAGTTGACACCTCGCGGGAATTTCGCGCGCACGCTGGCGGTGACCCGTGGTGCCCCGACGGGGGCGGGGAGGAGGTGAGAGGCATGCGATTGATCGTTGCGCTGATGTCGTGCGTCGCGCTCGCCGCCGCGGCGATCCCGGCGGGGGCGCAGGAGGTCCGCGAGCTGCTCGGCTCGTGGCTCATCGACGGCTACACGTTCAAGCCGGGCGACCGCAGCCCGCGCGGGACGATCGCGTACGACCCCCAGGCCAACACGTTCCGGGGGACGTACGTCGGCGTGAAGCTCCCGGGCGACCGGCCGGAGCTGCACGCCTGGCTCTACAACACGGAGACCCGCAAGGCGCTCCACGTCGGCCGGATCCCGTACCGGGCCGGCACGGTCGGCAAGACCAAGGGCGACTTCGCCCTCCCGCTCCCCGGCGAGTTCAAGGGCGGGAAGTTCGCGGGCTGGGAGCTGATCGCGTTCACGGCCGAGGCCGCGGGCGCCGCGCCCGCGGCGCCGAGCGGCAGCAAGATCCAGAAGGCGCAGAAGCCGGCGTTCTACCTCTACGCGCCGCTCCCCGGCGCGAGCGTGCCCGGCGCCTACTGCGGGCACGGGCAGGACTTCACGTTCACGTCGAACCAGGACCACACCTGCTTCGACTGACTCTGCGGTCAGCCGTACCGCGCCTGCATCGCGGCGGGCCGAGCCCAGCACGCGCCGAAGTAGGCGAGGGACGGCGCCGGGCCACCGGGACGTGGCCCTGGCGGAGCCGGAGTCGCGCGGCCTCCCGCGTCCCCACGCGGGAGGCCGCGTCCCGGCGGGACACGGTATAATCGCCCCCACTATGGCGGTCCTCACGGAGTCCCGGAAGGCGTCGCTGCGCCGGGAGCTCGAGGCCATCGTCGGCGCGGGCGCGGTGCTCGCCGATCCCGACGAGCTGCTCGTGTACGAGTCCGACGGGCTCACCCTCCTCAGGGCGCTGGCCGACTTCGTGGTCTTCCCCGTCTCGGCCGAGCAGGTGTCCGCCCTCGTCCGCCTCGCGAACCGGGAGAGCCTGCCGTTCGTCGCGCGCGGCGCCGGCACGGGGCTCTCCGGCGGCTGCCTGCCGGCGGAGGGCGGCCTCGTCATCTCGCTCATGCGGATGAACCGCGTGCTCGAGGTCGACTACGACAACCAGCTCGCCGTCGTCGAGCCGGGGCTCGTCAACCTGCACCTGTCGTGGACGGTCGGCGCCCGCGGCTACTACTACGCGCCGGACCCGTCGAGCCAGCAGGCCTGCACCCTCGGCGGGAACATCGCCAACAACTCCGGCGGCCCGCACACGCTCAAGTACGGCGTCACGACGAACCACGTGCTCGGGCTCGAGGTCGTGCTGCCGGACGGCGAGATCGTGTGGCTCGGCGGGCGCACCCGCGCGCGCGCCGGCTACGACCTCGTCGGGGTCTTCGTCGGCTCCGAGGGCACCTTCGGCATCGCCACGAAGATCGTCGTCCGCCTCCTCCGGAAGCCGCCGGCGGTGAAGACCGTGCTCGCCGTGTTCGACGCGATCGACCACGCCTCCGCGGCGGTGTCGGCGATCATCGCGCGCGGGCTCGTGCCGGCGGCGGTCGAGATGATCGACCAGCTCACGATCCAGGCGGTCGAGGATGCGTTCGGCTGCGGCTACCCGCGCGACGCGGCGGCCGCGCTGCTCGTCGAGCTGGACGGCCTGCCGTTCGGCATGGAGGCCCAGGCCGCGCGCATCGTGCAGGCGTGCCGCGACGCGGGCGCGCGCGAGGTCCGCACCGCGCGCGACGAGGCCGAGCGCCAGCTCCTCTGGAAGGGCCGCAAGTCGGCGTTCGGCGCCTACGGGCGCATCTCGCCCGCGTACATGGTGATGGACGGCGTGATCCCGAGGACGAAGCTCCCGTACGTGCTCCGCCGCGTGAACGAGATCGTCGCCGCCCACGGCCTGCGCGTCGGCAACGTCTTCCACGCGGGTGACGGCAACCTGCACCCGAACATCCTCTACGACCCGCGCCGGCCGGGCGAGGAGGCGCGCGTGGTCGCGGCCGGCGCCGCGATCATGCGGCTCTGCGCCGAGGTCGGCGGCTCGATCTCGGGCGAGCACGGCATCGGGCTCGAGAAGTCGGACTTCATGCCGCTGATCTTCTCCGCGGCCGACCTCGCCCTCATGCAGCGCCTGAAGAGGGCGTTCAACCCCACCGGGCTCTGCAACCCCGGCAAGATCTTCCCGACCAGCAAGTCGTGCGCCGAGGTCGGGCCCGTCGCCTCGAGGCCGCACGCGATCGAAGAAAAGGGTCTCGCCCAGCGCTTCTAGCGCGGGCGGCGGACGCCTCCGTGCAGGACGCGCTGCTCGACGGACTCCGGGGCGTGGTCGGTCCCGCGAACGTGCGCACGGGCATCGAGCTCGGCCCCTGGGTCGTCGAGGGGCGCACGCCGGACGCCGCCGTCTTCCCCGCCTCGACCGAGGAGGTCGCCGGCGTGGTCGCGCTCGCGGCGGAGGCCGACGTGCCGGTCGTGCCCTGGGGCGGCGGCACCGCCGCGGCCGTCGGGTCGCCGGCGGCGCGCACCGGGCTCGTGCTCGGCCTCTCGCGGATGAGCCGGCTCGTCGAGCACGAGCCCGGCGACCTGACCGCCACCGTCGAGGCGGGCATCACGGTGGCCGCGCTCCAGGCGGCGCTCGCCGGGCGTGGCCAGTGGCTCTCGCTCGACCCGCCCGACGCCGAGCGCGCGACGCTCGGCGGCGTGCTCGCCGCCGACGCGTCGGGCCCGCGCCGCCACCTGTACGGCACCGCGCGCGACCTGCTCATCGGCGTCGCCGTCGTGACCGCGGAGGGCGCCTTCGTGCGCGGCGGCGGCAAGGTGGTGAAGAACGTCGCCGGCTACGACCTGCCGAAGCTCTTCATCGGCTCCTACGGGACGCTCGGCGTCGTCGTCGAGGCCACGCTCCGGCTCCGGCCGCTGCCCGAGGCCGAGCGCCTGGTGGGCGTGAGCTTCGACCGCTTGAAGGACGCGGGCGCCGCCGTGCGCGCGCTCCTGGCCTCGGACCTGATCCCGAACGCCGTCGAGCTGCTCGACGGCGCCGCTGCCGCCGCGCTCGGCGCCGGCGTGGCGCCGGGCGCCGCGCTCGTCGTGGGCTTCGACGGGCTCGAGGAGCAGGTCGCCTGGCAGTGCGAGGAGCTGGCGCGGCTCTGCGCGCCCCTCGGCGGGCGCGAGGCGCGCGCGCTGCCGCCCGAGACGTGGCCGCGGCTCGCGCCGGCCGCGCGCGCGGCGCTCGGGCTGCCGGCCGCGACGATGACGCTCACGGTCCTGCCGATGCAGGTCGCCGAGACGATGGAGCAGGGCGCGAACGCAGCACGCGCCCGCGGGTTCGTGACGGCGTGGGCCGCGCACGCGGGCGTGGGCGTCGTCAGCGCGGCGCTCGCCGCGGAGCCGGCCCCGCCCGGCCCGCTCGCCGCCGTGCTCGCCGAGTGGCGCGAGATGGCGCACGCGGGCGGCGGGCAGGCCACGCTCGAGTGGGCGCCGCTCGCGGTGAAGGCGCAGGTGCCGGTCTGGGACGACCCCGGCGCGGCCGGCCGCCTCATGCAGGGGATCAAGCGCGAGCTCGACCCGCGGAACATCCTG
>Ga0209211_10011529_pt1 | contig 11275 bp, 14 predicted proteins | sample RifGroA2_FD_183992 | JGI IMG/M metagenome (GOLD analysis project Ga0209211, IMG submission 183992) | Groundwater microbial communities from Rifle, Colorado, USA - Groundwater A2 (SPAdes) (version 2) | ecosystem: Environmental > Aquatic > Deep subsurface > Groundwater | place: Rifle, Colorado...
AAATGTCCATTTGACTTACCTTCCATTCATAATAAAAGCTACAATAGAATCAATAAAAAAGCACCCTTATGTCGCTTCCAGCGTGGAAGAAAATGAGATAATAGTAAAAAAATACTATAACATTGGAGTTGCTATAGACACCCCTGATGGCTTAATAGTCCCTGTCATCAAGGGAGCTGACCAGAAAAAGCTTTATGACCTGGCAAACGAGGTAAATAATTTTGTTGAAAAAGGAAAAACAAGAAAAATAGATTTGATGGACTTGCGTGGGGGTGTATTTACAATAACAAACATAGGCGTAATTGGAAGCACTTACTTTACGCCTATTGTCAATTACCCCGAAACATGCATTTTGGGCACTGGCCGCATAGAAGACAAGGCAGTTGTAAGGGACGGGAAAATAGTTATAAGGAAAATAATGCCCATTTCTTTTACATACGACCATCGCGTTATTGATGGGGCAGAAGCAGCAAGGTTTATGAATGACTTAAGGGCATTGCTTGAAAACCCGGGTTCTTTGGTTGATTAATAAAATAATTCAAGTGCTTACCGATTAAACAATCTTTTTGTTATCATGGTCGCATAGCTGCCTTTTGGCAAAGAAAATGCTAATTTAATTTTAAACCTGTTATTCTTCCCCCTGTCGTTTATCTCGTCTATTGAATGCTCTGACATGCTGAACGATGAAGGCTTTAGCAATACATTTCTTTCATGCACCTTGAAAAAATTTCCCGTCTGTTTTTTGATGTTAAATCCCCCAAGTGAAATCCCTTCTTTTTGCAAAACCCGGTTTATTATGCTGCTCTCAAGCTCATTGGGCTTAATTTCCTCGCTTATTGTCTTAAATGCCTGTGGAATATTTATTATTTCATTTTCATCAAGATTTCTATAAAATATTAATGAGCCTAAGCTGTATTTTATATTGTACAGCCTTTTTTTGTTTATAGTTTTTATCAGAACCCTTTTTACACATTCATTCCACAGATAGCTTTGGTAAGCAGAAATGACAATCTCCCTGATATTTGATGGTATTTTTTTATAAGCCTCTATCCATTTATTGCTTTTCCTGTACTCATCCACTACAACAGCCAGAGACCTGTTTTTTATTTTTAATTTTCTGAAATTGCCCCAGTTTTGGAGTATAAGCCTTTTTTCATTCTTTATTTTGCCGCTTTCAAATTTAGTGTATGAAGTTAGGTATATCTTAACTGCTTTCTCATAATCCTTTTTGATCAAATGCCTTGCAATAAATTCATTTCCAATTACGCTGCCAAACCTTTGCGAGTCAAAATAGTTTGGAACTCCAATCTGCTCTATGCTTTTTGCCTTTTGAATTATACCCTGCAGCTCTCCTTTTTTAATGTCCCTCACGATTATATCAAATTTATTGCCTTCTAAGTCTCCAAGCTTAATCCCTTTATCAGTATATCCTAGCAAAGTTATATCAAAATCTTTTTCATGAAGCGTTCCTATATTGTATTTTAAAGGGATTGTAAAATATTGCCTTGTTATCGCATGCCTGTCTTTCAGCCCTGCAATTCCAAATTCCCTTACTGGAATATTATTTTTCCTTGAAAGGTATGATAAAAGTGAAAATGTTTCAATTCCCCTCTTTTCCAGCAAATAAGCCTTATAGCCCTTCTTCTCTTTTGAAATGCTTAATTCACTTATCTCTTCTACCTTGAAATCACCTGGTAATTGTTTTAGCTTCATTTTATCTTAGTTTAAACAAAATCTTGTCAAAATCTTCTATTTTGTTGTTTTTTATCTTAATGCTTTCTTTTTTTAACAGCTCTGCCTTTTTCCTTAATCCATGCGCAAAGCCATCAAGTTTCCCATTGATTGCCACAACGCGATGGCATGGCACCATATTTTTTCCACTGCAATTCAATATCCCAAAAGGATTCTTATTCAAAGCATTCCCGACAGCCCGGTAAGCCTTGGTTCCCATCTTTTTTGCAATTGCTTTGTAGGTTGTAACACGTCCTTTTGGGACTCTTTTGCACAACTCGTAAACTCTTTTTTGGAATTTTGTAATCATTTTAATTATTAATCAATTCAATTATTCTATTGAAATTTTCTTTATTCTGCCGCTTCTTGTATTTTTTTGCAGCGATAATTATTTTTTTACTGTCAATTTTTATATTGTTGATTTTCAGTATAGCTGCCATATGCTTGGAGATCAAAAAATCGCAGAATTGGGTTACATTGCCTGGTTTTATTGTATGGTGAGCCCTTTCAAAGTCTATCAAAATTGGCTTATTTTTTTTGTCAATCAAGATGTGTTTTTGAGGATGCGACATCTCTTCTTTGTTTATTCTCAATTTGTCAATTGCATGCATTTGATTCATTACTTTTTTGATTAAATAGATTATTATTTTTTTATTTATTGATGGATTTTCAAGAAATTCTGAAATGTTAACTCCTTCAACAAACTCATAAGCAAGAAAATCCTTGTCATAGAACAGCAGCTTTGGCCCGATATTTTTCTTATTCAATATTTTTAAAAAATTAATTTCGTTATTTATCCTTAAAACAGCCTCGCTTTCTGGGTTTTTTATTTTTATTGCTGTTTTTTTATTTCTATAGTGCCCGGTAAAAACAATTCCTCTTTTTCCTTTAGCAAAATACCTTATATTTTTAATATTGTTTTGCTCTAATTTTTTAGATATCTCTGACTTAACTATCTTATAAACATACAAATCCTCAAAGAAAATATGCTGCTTTTCCAATAATTCAAATTCCAATAAGTTGTTTTTAATAAATTCATCAACTTTTTCCTTTTTAGTTAATGAAGAAAAGACAATTAGAATAACTCCATCAGGTTTCAAGTAATCACTGGCTTCATCAAGAAACATTTCTATGACTTCATAGCCTTTTTTACCGCCTTCTAACGTTAAATCCTTAAGTTTAAGTTCCTGAGGCAGATATGGAGGATTAAATATTATCGCGTCAAATTTTTGATTTCCAATATTTCTATTATTTTTTATATTTTCAAATAAATCAGAAACAATGAATGTTATTTTTTTGTTTTTAATGCTTTTTTTATTGTGATCTATTACTGAATCCTGGATATCTGTTGCAATAACTTGTTTTACCTTTTTATTTTGAGCAGCAGCTATTGCCTGTATTCCAGAGCCTGTGCCTATGTCTAAAACAGAGCCTTTAGCATACTGCCTAACATACTGCTCTAATAAAGCGCTATCCTCTCCTGGTTCGTACATATCCATATGGACCTGTCGGGACTTTCATCAGCTTTTTTGATTTTGCATAGCAAAATCCTAGGTGAACGACCGAAGGTAAGTTCACCGCCTTTTCCCAGGTTTTTGCGAAAGCAAAAAGCTGTTTTGAACCCAAAATTTCTTCCCTGCGAAGGAAGCGTCATGCCGGATTAGACCACAGGCCCCTAAAGAAAAAGTTATTTTTATTTGTTTTTTAATTTATCTATAACTAATGTTACCAATTCCTTAGGATCTTCAGAATAAACAATATTTTTGCTTTCCCCTTTTTTGTCACATATATCTGCGATTTCTTTGATGATGCTTATTATGCCTCCTGAATTTTTCAATACCCCAATTACTTTGCTGTAATGGAAAGCTATTGTAAACTCATTCAGGCTTCCTGTCTGCCCAGAAATGATTATTATTGCATCTGCTTTTTCAACCAAGGGATAATTTCTTCCAGGAATGCCTAAGCCAGTATATTCAATTTTTGTAAAGCCTTCAATCGGAAAAAAATACTTGCCAACATGCTCTTCTTTGCTTTTTGCAGGGCTTATTCCAAAAACCCTTCCATTAGCAGATTTAGCTCCTTTAACAGCTTCATAAGGATAACCAGTTCCAGAGCCAGTTAATAATAAAACACCATTTTCAGCAATCTCTTTCCCAATCTCAAATGCTTTTTTAGCTATTTCTTTATTTGTAACAGAGCCAGAGCCGCAGACTGCGATTTTCATAGAAGCAGTAGAAATAGCTTGTTGTTTATATTTTTATTTGTTACTTTTTAAGTTAATGTACTACAAATTTAAATTTTTAACTAGCTCCTTAGCAGCCTTGTTAATATCCTTTGCATTGTACAATGCTCTTCCTATAATCGCATGCCATTTATCGCCAGCAGCTTTTGCGCCTTCCTCAATATTGCCGCCTTGGGTTATCAATCCCGGAGAATAAAAAACAGGTTTTATGCCTCTGGCTTCTAAAAATGCCCTGTAAAGTTTTATCTTATCCGGCTTGTTTCCAGGCACAACATAATCATTAACTTTCTCGTTTGCAGCAGTTTCATAAATCTTTAAGGCTTCTTTTTCGCTGATAAATCCGCCTTCAGATTCCAAAAATCCCTTGTGCGTCATTTCCCCTCCAACAATAATGCCCAACTTTTCTTTTTTGCATGCTTGTATCCATGCTTTTTCAGTTTCAGGCCCGGTAAAAGGAAACAGTATAACGGCATTTACTCCTTTTACAGCCTTAGCAAATTTTTCTCCTAGCTCTGGTATGTCAGTAGCAGCCTTTTGATGGTCGTAAATGATTGGCAAATTAGTGTATTTTCTTATTGCATCTACAACAGCAGAAATGCCATAACGCAAACTAAGCTCTAAGCCGATTTTATAAGCGCCAATTCCTTCAACAGAACACGTTTCCTTGACTAAATTTTTTAACTTCTCTAAATCAGAAACATCACAGCTGGGTATAATGCTTTTGTTCAGCTTTATTATTTGCATTTTAATTTAATTTTATCTATTTTGTTTCAAATAAATCAATATTTCATTAAACTTTTTATCATCAACCATATTGCTTGCTTTCATATAGCCCAGTAATTCTTTTAATGTGATTAAAGAATGAAGTTTAACGCCCTCTTTGCTAAGAGCATCTGCGCCTCCCTGCTCCCTGTCCAAAACAATAAGAACGTCCTCAACAACACCGCCTGCGCGTCTAATTCCATCAACAAATATCAGTTTTGAAAAAGCATTTGTTGCCATGTCATCTATTAAAACAGTTTTTTGGCCTTGTTTTAATATGCCCTCAATCATTTCCTGAGTTCCATAGCTTTTAGGTTTTTTTCTGACATAAATCATTGGTATCTTTGTTTTTAAGGAAATAGCTGTTGCTAATGGAATGCCTGCTGTCTCTGCACCTGCTACAACATCTGGCTTAAGTTTTTTTATTGCTTTGACAAGCTCTTCTGTTACAGCAGCCATAGAATCTGGATAAGAAGGCAAAATCCTTAAGTCAACGTAGATGGGGCTCTCTAAACCAGAGGCTAAAGTAAATTTTCCAAACTTCACCACATTTGCATCAGATAACGCTTTTGCTATTTTTTCATTCATTGTATTCAACAAGATTTCCTCTTACCTTATTAATTTTTCCATTACTAAATATAACATTTCCGTTTACTATTGTTGCTATAGGCCACCCTTTTAGTTTCCAGCCGTTAAACGGGCTCCACTTGCATTTTGTAAACAATTCATCATTTTTAACTTCTTTTTCCAGCTCTAAATCAATAATTGTCAAATCGGCATCAAACCCTTCTTTAATAAAGCCCTTGTTTTTTATTTTGAATATTTTTACGGGGTTTTCGCAGCATAACTGAACAATTTTTTTTAGTGTTATTTTTTTATTGTTTAATGCATTTAGTAGTAATGGGAGCATTGTCTCGCATCCAGGTACGCCAAATGGATAATTTGGATCGAGCTTTTCCTCTCTTGTATGGGGTGCATGGTCTGTTGCTATTGTATCAACCTTTCCATTATGGATTCCTTCCCATAAAGCATTTTGATCTTCTTTTGTTTTAAGTCCTGGTTTCATTTCTCCAAAACTCCCTAATTCATTTAGATTTTTTGCAGTCATAAACAAATGATGCGGTGTTACCTCAATAAAAAAATTATTCTTTTTGTTTTTAATTATATAACCCAACTCTTCTTTTGAGCTCACATGGCAAAAATAGAAATTTGAATTATTGTTTGCTAATTCTAGTGCATTGGTAATATGCTCTGATTCAGCATGTATTGCTTTAGTTATCGGTGTTGAAAATATTTTTTCCAATACATTTTTATCCGTTATTATTAAGTCGCCAGTGGTATAATCCATATAAACCTTCACTGATGCAACATTCTTTGCCTTTTCTATTTCGGCTATGTTGTCGTTAGTTGAGCCAAAATGAAACCCGTAGTTAACAATGCTTTTTTTGGCCAATCTCCTTTTTTCATCCAATCTTTGAAGATTAGTTGTTGGAGGCAGTGTATTTGGCATGTCAAGAACCGTTGTAATTCCGCCTGCAGCGGCAGCCATGCTCCCAGTAAGAAAATCCTCTTTTTGTGTCAAGCCTGGCTCGCGGAAATGGACATGGGAATCAATCAATCCTGGAATTACTATTTTATTTTTTACATCAATAGTTTTATCAGCTTTTAATTCTTGGCTGGTTATTTTTGCAATTTTATCATCTTTAACAAAAATGTTTTTTCTGATTAATGCCCCATTTTGATACACTTTTCCGTTTTTTATTAAAAGTGACATTTTAACTGTTTTCTATTTCTTCTATTTCTTTTAATTTTGCATTATTTAAGCTGCAATGCTTCTCTCCAGTTGATTGCTTGTTTATTAATATTTCCTTGTCAAACAAGTCCTTTATTGCCTCATCAATAATTTTTTCTCCCCTCAAGTGCTTTGGCACGCAGTTTCTTAAATGAATAGTTTCTGTATGGGCGCCGCCAAATTTCCTTTTGTTTTTCAGCATTCTCACCATTTTCTTCTGGATAACGATAATTTCTTCTTTGCTGAATTTTGCCATTAATCCAAAAGTTTAAAGTATCTATTTAAAACTTTGTAAGTATGTTGCAGATTTGTAATACTTGTATTACAAAATAGAAACATTTAAATATCAGCTAATTATTATAGATTATATGAAATTTCAAGATGAGCCAACCATATTCAGAGAATTATTTGGAGATACGCCAAAAGTAAGAGTCTTGGAATATTTATTGGAAGGAAGAGAATTAGACCACTCTATTGGGGATATAGCTGAAGGCGCTGGAATAAATAGAGTGACTTTATTTAGGTTATGGACAGAAATTGAAAAATCAAAATTAGTTGTCCGTACAAGAAACATAGGAAATGCCAAGTTGTTTAAGCTAAACATGAGCAATCCTTATGTCAAAGACCTTATTGAGATGTTTGATAATTTAATAAATAAGGAGTTTAAAAAATCCAGAATAGAAAAAGAAGTGGAGCAGTAAACAGTATTTACCTACGCGATGAATGATAATCCTTTAATGTTACTTTTCTTCCGCTCTTCAATCTTGCAAAACTCCCAAACTCTGACATATTATTCAATTGCTTGGAATTAAAAACAGGGCCATCCATGCATACTATTCTATCATTTACCATACATTTCCCGCATACTCCAAAACCACATCCCATAAATCTTTCAAGGGAAGCCTCGCATTCGACCTTATGCTTGTTGCAAATATCAAGAACTTTTTTCATCATTATTTCAGGCCCGCATGTTTGGACTATCTTAATTTTTTTATCTGACAAAACCTCTTCCAGAACTTCTGTTGTGAAACATTTCCTTCCACAGCTTCCGTCATCTGTTGCAACAATCATATTTTTATTTCTAAATCTTTTAAGATAAAGCAACTGGTCTTTGCTTCTTGCACCATTTATAATTACAGGGTTTTCCAATTTTTCAATTAAAGGTGACAAGGGAGCCATTCCAATGCCTCCGCCAACAATGCATGCATTGTCTTTTGCAGAAAAGCAGTTTCCATAAGACCCCCTTATGCCTACTTTATCACCTTTTTTGAGTTTGCATAAAGCATTAGTAAAATCTCCAACAGCGTGTGTTGTAAAAGCAAATTCATTCTTTTTGTGATAAGAAACAGCCATTGGCTTTTCATCCATTCCAGGAATCCACACCATAATAAATTGTCCAGGCTTGGCATCTAAAGAATGCTTGAAGAAAAATGATTTATGCTCTTTTGCTTCATCAATAATTTTGCTAATTTCCAACATTGTTGGGATATTGTTTTTGCAGATTTCGTTGCATGGCATTTTTAGTTTTGTATTATTATTCTTTTATAAGTGATATAACCGATATAATAATAGCTATAATCCCTATAATTAAACTAATTATCGAAAGCCAATTTTTTTCTAAAAAATTTCTTTTATCTAAATGAAATACATTCCATTGACCCTTTTTATCCTCAACAAACCAATCTTCTTCTTTACTACCATAACCTCTAGTTTGAGATCTTTTTACTGCTACATTAGGAAACTTTAATCTAAGTTCATTCTTATTTTTTGGTTTCTTTTGTTTCATTTTGTTAATGTTTAATAGTCTTTATCCCTCTATTTATGTGCAATCCCTCTTATCTCATCCAAACTCTTTACTTTATTCTTCTTCATCCATGCTTCCATTTCATCGCACACTTTCTTAAACACCCCAATGCCCCTATAATAAACTCCTGTTCCAATGCCCACAGCAGTTGCGCCTGCCATTATCATTTCTATGGCATCTTTTCCATAAGTAATGCCTCCAGTTCCAATTATCGGTATTTTTACTGCCTCATAAATTTCATAAACACATCTTACTGCAATTGGCTTTAATGCAGGCCCTGAAACACCGCCAGCTTTAGCTGAAAGTATTGGTTTTCTGGCATCAACATTGATTACCATGCCTGGAACTGTATTTACAGCTGTTATAGCATCAGCTCCTGCTTTTTCAGCAGCTTTTGCTATTTCCTTTATGTTATACACATTCGGGCTTAGCTTTACGCTAACTGGAATTTTTCCAGAGTTTTTTTTAACCGCATCAGTAACTTTAGCAGTTAAGTCAACATCCGTATAGTAAGGCTTTCCGTAATCCAAATTCGGGCATGAAATATTAACTTCAATCATCGCTGGCTTTAATGAAGCCATTTTTTTAGCTACTATTCCAAACTGCTCAATCGTATAGCCATAAATGCTGCCTATCACAGGAACACTTAAATTGTCTAGCCTTTTAAAATCATTAATTGCATTATCTATGCCTTGGCCAGGCAGTCCAACAGCATTCATAAAAATATCATCACAACCAAACATTGTAGGGTTTTTATTGCCTTGCCTTTCTTCATGGCATAAGGACTTTAATGTTACAGCCCCAGCTCCATTTTTCCCAACTCTTTCAACGCAATCCTTAGTGACGCCTAAAATTCCAGAAGCCAAGATAGTAGGATTGCGTAGCTTTATCCCGCATAAATTTGTTTCAAGCATTTTTTACAAAAGTGTTATATCCTCTTTAGCCATATCTCTTTCACAATAATGGCATCTTACCTTTAATGGAACTTTGTTGAGAACATCGAATTTTGTCATTACTTTTTCATTATTTGTTATGCAATTTGGATTAGAGCACTTAATTATCTTGTTGACTGTTAAAGGAATCGCTACTTTTATTTTTTTCTTTACATCATAATTCTGTATAATGTTTACCGTAGCATCAGGCGCTATTAAAGCAATTTTGTCAGTCTCTTCTTTTGTCAAATCCTTGCCGCCAATTTTTATAATTCCTTTTTTCCCCATTGTTTTGCTGTCAAGGTTTGTTGCTATAGAAATAATGCTTTTTATGCCCTCTAGGTCAAGTATGTCAGCTACTTTTAAGGTCACATCACTTGGAATATGGTCTATTACAGTTCCTTCTTTTATTGCCGAAACACTTAATTCTTTTTTCATTTAAAACCCTGTTTTAAATGCCAGAAAACCGATGTCGGTTTTTGTTGCATTTTTATTTATTTTTCATTAATTGTTTATTGTTTAATATTGAATTTTTTTATTGAATGTTATTTTATTGGTTTTTTATTGCTGAAACATTATTTCATTTTCCTAATACTAAAGCTAACAGCGCTTTTCTTACATGTATTCCATTTGCCGCTTGTTGAAAGTAAACAGCATGCTCTGTTTCATCCAAGCTGGGGTCTATTTCATCAACCCTTGGCAGAGGATGCATTATCTTAAGCTCTTTTTTTATGTTTGGCAGCAAGCTTGTATCCAATTTATAAACTCCCTTATATTTTTCATATTCTACTGGATCTGGAAATCTTTCTTTTTGTATCCTTGTTACATAAAGCACATCTAATTTCTGGCTTACTTTCAGCAAATCTGAGGTTGAGAAAAATTTTATTTTCTTCTCATTTAGATCGTCAAGATACCTTTGGGGCATTTGTAATGCAGGAGGCGCAATAAAGTAAAATGTTGGGTTAAAATGAGACAAAGCAGTTACTAAGCTATGCACTGTCCTTCCGTATTTTAAGTCTCCTAACACGCCTACATTCAAACCATCTAGTTTTCCTTTTACTTTTTGTATTGTATATAGGTCAAGCATTGTTTGTGTTGGGTGCTGGTTTGAGCCATCCCCAGCATTAATTACCGGCTTAGAGGATGCTTCTGCAGCAAGCCTTGCAGAGCCTTCTAAAGGATGCCTTATTACTATAGCATCAGCATAAGACTCAACCATCTTTATAGTGTCCCATAAAGTTTCTCCTTTTTTAATAGAAGTCACTCCAGAAGTTGCAAATCCCATTGCTTTTCCTCCTAATTGTTCCATAGCAGAGATGAAGCTTAATCTTGTTCTTGTAGAAGGCTCAAAGAACAAGGCTGCCAAGAGTTTTTCTTTAAGCAAGTTTGGATTTGGATTTTTTTCCATCAGTTTTGCAGTTTTCAGAATAAATAACAGCTCCTCTTTTGAGAAATCATGTATCGAAATTATGTCTCGATTTTTGAAGTTCATATCAAAAAAATAACAGCCTATTCCTTATTTATAAATCTTATGCTTTCCAGTATACACTATTGGTAAAACCAAGGCAGAAAAATTGAAAAGAAGTAACTATACTGAAACCTCAGTACCATATTAAGAAGCAGATAGGGGTTTATAAAGGTTTTGTGAATTTCCCTTATTTCCACCTTGCCCAGACTTGTCTGCACTTGTTACTTTATCATCTATTGAAGAAATTGAAGCAGGTGAATTTCTATTACTGGTTACAAAAGTTACTTGAAGTTCTCTTGTATAACCACATTGAATACAATACTCCTCATACCGCCCATCCGTAAACTACTGCGGGCTAAAGCCCACAGCGTTTAGTTAAAGGCAGTTAGAATCTTCTGGTTCTCAATTCGAGTGTAGTCTTCATAAGTGTATTTTTTCCAGTGCTTCTTCTGCCCTTCTGTTACATACCACTGCATGCTTTCCTTTGTTACTGCACCAACGCTTCTGTAGAAGTGCCCTTCCGACCAAAATTTCTTGCCCCAGA
>Ga0209211_10011530_pt1 | contig 11275 bp, 10 predicted proteins | sample RifGroA2_FD_183992 | JGI IMG/M metagenome (GOLD analysis project Ga0209211, IMG submission 183992) | Groundwater microbial communities from Rifle, Colorado, USA - Groundwater A2 (SPAdes) (version 2) | ecosystem: Environmental > Aquatic > Deep subsurface > Groundwater | place: Rifle, Colorado...
TTTATTTTCTTCTCTTGGCGGTTTTCTTTTTCGCCTTCTTCACAGTTCTTTTCGCAGTTTTTCTTTTCGCAACTTTTCTTTTTTTAGCAGTCATTTTTTTCAAATGAACTTAAATAACTTTTAATAGTCTTGACCTTTACTTGAATTATACTCTATCTAAAAAAATAAAGGCGAATTAAAAATTAAAAACTGTGCATAACTCTACTTTTCTAAATCCAAAATTTCGTCAACGCGGATTTGGCGGACGAAGTCGGGAACGTGGCTGACCAGAATCATAGCGCCGTCGTATTTGTTGAGCGCTTCGGCGATAACGGGCAAGTGGCGGAAGTTGATGTGATTGGTCGGCTCGTCCAGAATCAAAAGCCCGGGCTTGAGTAAAACCAATCGAGCAAAAGCGACCAGCCCTTTCTGGCCTTCCGACAATCGTCCGATTTTCGTGTTGATTATTTCAGCGTTTATCAAAAATCCGGCCGCCATCGCCCGCATATCTTCTTCTATCTTTTTCTCCATCACCGCCATTAAAGCTTCCTTAACTGTGTCCTCAAAATTAAGAGTGGAAAAATCCTGTCGATAATAACCTATCCTCGTCCCTTCCATAATCTCAATCCCTTTCGCCTTGCCTGAAGCGATGGTTTCCAAAAGTGTCGTTTTGCCGATGCCGTTCGGTCCGGCGATAAGCAAGTGATTATTTTTCTTAACGACGATACTGGCTTTATGAATTACGGGCTTACCTGCCCCGTACTTAGCGTCGGGGTGTTTCTTAAGCGTCGTGTAAGAAGAAATTTTTAAAATATTGCCCGCTATTTCCGGCTGGGACGGAATGGTAAAAGGACGGATGGTTTTGTCTTCCTTGCGCACATCCACCAAATCCGCTTCCAACTCTTCCGTTTTCTCCCGCATTTTCTTGGCGACATTTCTCATCTTTCCGCCCTTAAAAGCGAAAAAATTGGCTTTTTCTTTGTTTTCCTGGATCTCTTTGGCCAGCTGGGCGTTCTTCCTGTTTTCTTTTTCTATCCTCGCCGAAATGTCTTTGACCACGTCCAGATAATTCCCCGCGTATTGCTCAATCTTTCTGGTGAAAACATCCAGATATAAAACGCCGGAAGTAAAGGCGTTCAAGAAGCCGGAATCGTGCGAAATGACAACACAGGTTTTTTTGTAATCAATCAAAAACTTGGTCAGGTGTTCTATCCCCGCCTTGTCCAAGTTGTTGGTCGGCTCGTCCAGCAGAAGCAAATCCGGCTTTTGGATAAGCGCCGAGGCTAAAAGAAGACGGGCTTGCTGTCCACCGGAAAACGATTTGATAATCCTATCGTGCAATTTTTCGTGTCCTTTCAAATTCACCACTTCCAAAACCTCGTCTATTCTCGGATCAATGTCGTAAACTTTATGCGGAAAACATTTTTCAAAAAATTCGCGGACAGTGAGTTCCATCTGGTCCCGCGGGATAACCTGTCTGGCGGTGGCGATAGTGGTGCCGTTTGAGACATTTACCTTGCCGGATTCCGGCTTTAAACCGCCCGTAATGAGCTGGAATATCGTGCTTTTGCCGGCGCCGTTCTGGCCCATCAAAGCCACTTTCATTCCCTTGCGCAGGGAAAAATCCACCTCGTTTAAAATCGGGTAAATGGGGCCGTATTCAAACGACACCTCCTCAAATCTAAGTATTATTTCCTCTTTGGCCATACCCTGCACAATAGCGTATTTTCAGGAAAAAAGGAAGCAGACGCTTAAAATTATCTTGCCAAAAATGTTACCAAATTTATGCTCCAGCTTAAAAACGGTAACATTTTAAATTTATAAAATTCCACTACTAATTATGCGCCACAAAGAGTACTTCCATTTTTGTAACGCCTTCGACTAACAAAAATTGGTCGCTCCAGCAAAATAAGCGTATAATTTTTGCGCTTGGACATTGACTGTCCAAGTGACTATTTAAAAACTCCAAACTTCATCATAGGCACGCTCCGCAAGTTCTTCTGAGCGAGCAATAATATTTTTCTTCACGTTAGACATATTTTGCCAATCCTTATTATGCCAGTTTTTGACAAATAATTTTACCTCTAAAAGATTTGAGCTTTCCACTTCTTTAAGAGCATCGAACTTTTCCGCTATATTTTTATTATTAAAACTAGAGTTTGAATGGTAACTAATGATTAATAAGTTGCCAATATTGTGTAGAAATTCCTCAATATCATCATGATTAAAATTATACTCACCAACATCTTGGGCGATTAAATGATCAATATTAAAGTTTTTTTTCAGTGTTTTTGTATCAGAATTATAAATTTTAGTATACTGCCCTCCTCGTTTATTTAAATTATTCATCCTGTCGTATATATAATATATGAGTCTAAAATCGTTTTCATAATTAATATCTTTAAACCTGCTAATAAATTCTGCTTTTTTAACCCTCTTTTCTTTTAATTCTTTTTCTATGCCTTGCATAAAATTCATAATATTATTCCCTGTTAGTTTTTCTTTGCATTTTTCAGCATAATATCTTTCAACCTCATTGCCCGGTCTTTGCGATATTGCACTATTTGCAAAATGAAACTTTTCTAATATTCCTACAAAATTAACAAATTTTTTTGTTAATTTCTTTTTTAAATCTTGATTTTTTAAATACTCAATCGCTCGGATTACTTTAATAACTAAAGGAAAGGTCTGAGAAACGCCAAATAATTTTAAAGCATCAAAAGATCTATTGAGCTCTTGTGCACTATATTCATTCTGCAATTCAGTTAGTTTCATATCTGATGCCAAACCGATTATTGTTTCTGCTGTTCCATTATTAATAATGGAATAAATATCCGAAAATTTTTTTATATCTTTTAGTAATTCTTTTGAATCAATAATTTCTCCATGTTTTTTAAGGTCTTTAAAGAGGCGTTTCTTGGGTGTATAGCCATAATTAGAAACATAGTAATATTTTATCATTCTTAAAATATTACTTGAAGAATTTTCAATAATCGATTCCCAATCTTGACTTAAGTTATCAGATGCCTGTCTTGCAAATAAATAATTTTTAAGTAAATCTGCAGCATTAAGCTCCATTCCACGTGCATTTGTACGTTCAAAAATGTCAAAAGCTTCTTGTGTATCTTCAATCTCAATAACAACAAAAGAACTGTCATACAGTTTTTCTAAGATATCCTTAATCTCTTCTTTGTTAAACTTGCTTAACTTATCTACAAAATATGAATAGATCGGTTTTATTTTTGCGATTTGTCTTTTTTTGTGAGTAAAATTAAATGTTTTACCATCCCATATGCCATTTACTATTGTTTGAGAAAATATCTCGTTTATCGACGGAGATGCTTCTAGTTTTGGAGTGCCTGAGTCTCCCGTCGTATCGTCAATGAATGAAAGTTTGCTTTGAATTGCGCTTGTTTGTCCAGTTGAATGTATTTGATGCGCTCTTAAACGACATGCGGCAAGAAAAATAAAAATGGTAGTTAATCTTTGTTGCCCATCTACAATAATAGTTTCTTTTTCTTTCTGTCTTTTTGATGTGTCAAAAACTAAAGTGCCAAAATAAACACTGCCAGCAGATATATCTTCAAAAAATTCCTCGGCGTGTTCTTTGTGCCATTCAAAATTTCTTTGGTATTCTGGTACTACATAACGCACGCTATCGTCTAAAATACCACGAACTGTTTTATCCAATGGTTTTATCATGCAACCATTAGATCATTTTTAAATATTTAGAGCAAGAGGTATTGGTCAATATTTGTACTCCCTAATCAAATGCAAACAATCTTCAAAAGCGTCCGCTTTGCCGTTTATAAATTCATTTAAGCCATATTCCTCTATTTTTGCGCTTTCCCATAATTTTTCATTCCACTCTTTTCTGTAATTTTTTGCCAATTTTGCGATATGATTTTCAAGCGATTCATTCGTTATTTCTTCTAAAAAGCCCTTCGCCATCAACTTCGTCGTCTTCTCGTCAATATTTTGCAAATTTTCCCAAAGCTGGAAAGTTTTGTAATTTTCATCGCTTTCTATTGTTTCCCATTCGTCCGGCTCTATTTCAACAAAATCATCGTCCTCTTCCGTGTATTCTTTGTTCATAACTAAAAACGGAAAGTAGAAGTCTTTATGCTGGTCTAAATATTTTAAAATTTTAATCGCCAGTTCCCTGCTTATATCCATAACACCCTGATCTTTGATCAGATCTGAATTAAAGTCAACTACTTGATTGCGTACATTCCCCTACCAAGAAATTGAAGATAATTTTTGTCTCTTAAAACCTGCAACTGCTGGCGAATTTTGTCTTTGATGTGCTTATTTTCAGGGTGTTTTTTGCTCAAAATATTTTCAAAAGCGTAAACTTCATCAAGAAAAAATTCTTTTCTTCCCAATTTTTCAACGCAATTCATAATATCCAGAAGCCATCCTTTGGCGCTTATTTCTTTTTCTTCCCGCAAGAAAAGAGTTTTTTGCCATTCCGCAAGGACATTGCTTTTCGTCTCTATCTTTTTATCTTTTACATAAAAAATTTTTCCGCTATGGGGAATCAAGGACAAATCTATACTGCACATTATATAATTTGGCCTGTTTGGTATTCCTTTGTTTCTTTTGATAATCATCTCCGGCGTAAAAAAATGTTTTGGAACAACTATGAAATTTTGCACTTCGTAATTATGAACATCGTAGTTAAGAAAGAAAAAACTTGGGTTGTTCTCGCTATTCAATCTTTCAATCATTGTGCCGTAAGCGCCATCTGGAATTCTATTGCCCATTTTATCTTTTTTACTTTTCAACTCATAATCTTCATCGCAATTTGAACAAAAGAAGTCGCTGACTGGTTTATTGTTTCTGTGTTTATTAATTTCAAAATGTCCGCAATTTGGACAAAAAATATTTTTTTCCGTCCACGATTCGGAAATAACCCTAATTTTTTGAGCTGGGTTATTAAGATTATCGGCTAATTCTTTGTCAAAAATAAGGTTCATAAAAATTCACAGTTCACTTTTTATCAATAATCTTCAAAAGCGGTTCTTCCCAGCCGAAACAAGTTTCTTTGCCTTGACTTTTGTATATACGGGGTTAGTATACATTTACAAACGGCTTCGGCCCTCCCCCGCAAGGGGGTAACAACCAATCAGGCAAGTAATTGCCTGATTTTGTTTTTTAGGATTTCAAAATCAGAAACTTTCATGCTTCCAATTTTATATTTTAAACGCTTTGCATCTACTAAACGAACTTGGGACAAAATTGCAGAACTTGTATCATTCCCGGAACTAAATGAAAAACGAAAATAATACTCCCCTTTCTTTTTTGTTCTAGTAAGCGGAACCGTCCAAAGCACTTCATTGTTAAATTTTTTTAGCACAATAATAGGACGCAAAAATTCTTCACCTCGTCCATCCTGCTCAAACCCGACATTTTCACCAAGGTAACAAAACCAAATCTCCCTTTCGTTAAAAAATACTCGCGGACGATCATTTTCAATTTTCTGTTTCTGCCCGTGCCAATTTTTAAAATCTTTTTTCATTATTTTATCTCTTCCATTATATCGTCCTTTATTTTTCGAAACAATACTTTTTACAAAAACAACCTGGCTAATCGCAGTTCTTCGTAGGAATATTTTCCGCCGAGAATTTCATAAACGGGAGAAATTTTTGTTTCTCCTGATTTTTTGAAAGCATCGCCTATTATCTTCAAATCTTTTTCTTTGGGCTTGTAAACGTTAAGATTAAGCGACGAATTTTTCGCTTTCAATTTTTCCAAGTGGGAAATTACCGTGCCCAAGGTCATTCCCCTTTTCCCGGCAATCTCGGCTAGTGACAATTTTTCGGCGATAAACGCCAAGGTTTTTTCGTAAGTGGAAATTTTTTCTTTAAATACTTCTTTTTTGTCTTTGTTTTTGGCGGTATTTCTAGTTATTTCTTTCTCATCAATTATCCCGCCGATTTTCTTCAAAAAATTTATGCGCATTTCATTCATCTCCTTGTCGCTGAATCGTTCCAAAACTTTTTCCCATTTTGCCGATTCGGCGAGCAAGCGCGCGTCAACTTCCATCGCCCGCGGATGCATCATCAGCGCCATATCGTTAAGTCCGCGAAGCGACAGTCCGGCAAAATCGCGCAAGCGCGACAGCGCCACATACCCTTGCCCGGGCACGAAGGCTTTGGAAAGGTCAATTTCCGCCGAGTCTAAACTCATCCCTTGACTTTTATGCACCGTTATCGCCCACGCCAACCGCAACGGCAACTGTTCCACTTTGGCCAAAACTTTCCCGTCTTCTTCCACCGTCCATTCCGCCGGAGTCACATATATTTTTTGGCCGGAAAATGTCCGGACAATGGGCAGTCCATTGTTGTCAAAATCTTCCACTATTCCCAAAGTGCCGTTGACATACCCTTCGTCAAAAGAATTTTTGACGAACATCACCGCCGCCTTTTTCTTCAAACGAAGATTTTCCGGCGCCAGCACGCCTTTCTTGAGCGCTTCTACTATGTGCGTTTTTCCGCTAGACGACATCTCGTAAACGCGCGCTTTGCCTTCAAGTTTTTCCAACTCTCTTTCGTTTTCCGCATCCACGTCAACATTGTGCGTGTAAAGCCGCGTCGCGGAAACGAGTCTTGGAGACGCCGAATTCTTTTCACGAATTTCCATCAATTTGTTTTTTGACGCGGGTAAAATTGTTCCGCTGCGCATTTCGTTTAAAATTTTTTCCAGCGAAGAATCTTTGTGCCGGAATTGTTCGTCCAGATAGCAGACGCGAATGTCCATTTTTTCCCAAACTTCGGACGAATGAATAAACTCCGCTCCTCCGCCCTCTCGCGCTATGGGAGGCAGCTGGAAAAAATCGCCCGATAACACCATCTGCATCCCGCCGAACGGCTCTTCGCTTCGCTTCATCGCCCGGCATACTCGCTCCACGGCGTCAAACAAGCGAGAGGAAAGCATAGACACCTCGTCAATCACGAGAACTTTTGTTTTCTCAAATCTTTTATACAAATGCTCTTTGGAAATCAGATATTCAATGTCTCTGTCGTCTAGCGTGTCTTTGATGCCGAGACCGGACCACGAATGAATCGTCGTTCCGCCTATGTGCGTGGCGGCGATGCCGGTGGATGCGGTAACGGCGACCGATACTCCGCGATTTTTGAGATACGAAATGTATTCGTTAAGAGCGTAAGTTTTCCCGCTTCCGGCCGCGCCGGTAAGGTAAACATTCTTCCCCGCCTTCAATATCTTAAGAGCGTCTTTCTGCTTCATAGGGGAAATTATACTTTGAATAGCTTGTTTTTGAAAATTTATGCTTTGATTATAGCTATCACTTAAATTGGTTAAATATTTTTTAGTGTCTCAATTTTTTCTATGTTTATCCAAGGAACACATCCTCTGTATTCAGTATCGTCAACACCATCGTTCCAAACACAATAGTCAGAAACTTCTCCTGAAACAATTACTACATCATCGTATTGTATTTTTCCTGTTGTGGGACTATAACGCGATCCACCATCAACAATAACATCATCAGGCTCTGCTATAAAATATTCATAGCTGTTGTTAGGGGTAAGATTTTTAAACAATATCCTGCCGTAAGTCATTATCCAATGGATTTTTCCAGTCCAAGTTATTTTCACTGGAAGATCGGGAGGATTAAATTCCGATGATGACGGTATCATTTCGCTGTCAACGTCTTTATATGGAATGGTCTTTTCACACTCTATGGAAAGTTCATTTTTAATTTTTTCTTTAATTTCAATCGTAAAACTGTCTTTTGTGTCGCTATATGCTTCAGGATCTGATGTTTCTTCAGGTAAAAGAGTGGCATTATATCCATCTTTACAACTTAAGGTCATAAGATAAAAGGGCGTGTTAAAACTGACACTAGTATATGTATCTTTGTCCATGTAGGTTGGCCAACCTTCTTGGTTAATACCTGAACCATCACCGATATAATAGGCTCGGTTGGTGTAAATATCTGAACCAACGCCACCTACTTGGATAACCGTAGCAAAATACAAATCCGGCTCAAATGATTGCTTGGATTCTTCTTTGGTTAATTGATCTCGTTTTTCTTGTTCCGTCTTAATCTGTTGTAGTCTTTGAAAAAACTGGTGTCTATCATTTTTAATCGCATAAAAAACTGATGTGATAACAATTAACGCAACAATAATTGATATTAGAAAATTATGGTGCTTAAAGGCTTTTATCATTTTCATATCCTTCAATAAAGAATATCATATCAACTATTTTTGCTTTAGTGTATGACCGACTGCCCGCTTCTCCGCTAGGATACTCAAAAGTTTTAATTCTAGTTGCTTCATCAGAAATAATTTTTTCATACTTATCATAAAAACTAGAAATTTCTTTAAGTGAATGTTTGTTAAAAGTACCTAAATTTGAACCACTTCTGAAATAACCATCGAAAGCTGGCATATTCCCAAACACGCCAAGCATTATTTTGGTAATCAAAGTATCGGTAGCTTTTTTTATTTTGTCCACGCCAGCCTTTTTTGTTTTATGCATACCCAATTCTTTTTCTATTCTTTTACCGCATTTTATCAATTTTTCTATATTGTCGTCTGTATATTCATTTACATCTATACTCCAAACATCACACTCATCTGATGCGACATATTGAATAAGTGGTTCAAAAATCTTGACACTTTTTTGTAACAAAAAAGTTGATCCTCTATACATTCCCCAACTTGCTAAATAAAAACCTAATTGCAAACAACTCAATTGTATATTTTTAGAATCCTTAACAATTGTTTTTATTTCACCATTTTTATATTTTTCTTGAAAATAATTGAAACAATAATCAAAAGATGCGTATCGCTCCAATGGATGACGATCTTTTTCAAAAGATCGTAGGTTTTTCTTGATTCTATCTAAATTAAGTAAATTAATTTCTTTCTTTTTCATTTTTTAAAGCAACTCAATAAATTCATCAACGGTTAAGTCGGCTTGTTTTATGATATTTCTAAGCGTGCCTTCCGGCATATCTCCGCGATGTCGCGGGATGGTGGTGTATTTGTTGTTGTCCGAATTAAACCAAATTTCATGACTTCCTTTCGCCTCTCTGAAAAATTCAAAACCCGCAATTTCCAACTTTTTTACGATTTCTTTATATTTAAAACCGGAAAGCCTTCCCATTGTGTTATGCGGAAATCATCATAGGATATGTGATAATTTCTCGTTGTTTAATATTCCCTTTTTGCGCATGAAAAAGAATGGTTGCGATGTCTTGCGCGATTTCAATCGTTTTTTCAAAAGTTTTCGCTTGAGCGACAAGCCCCTGCACATCTCGGCTGGTCGCCACATAATATCCTTCAGGAAGTTTTTCAATATCAAGCGTAATATAGATGCCTTTCTTCATATTTTTACTATATCAAATCGCGCCATATTTTTCAAACGCAAATTTTTGCCGTTTTATTTCTGAGCCAATGCCCTGATGCAAGAGACGCAAACGGTTTGACCTTCGCGCGTGGCGATATATTTGTTGCCGCAAGAGCAAACCAAGACAGTGCTGCGCGTGGGTTTGTAGACCCATTTGCCCGGCTGGTTTGGCTTTTTGTTTATTTTTACTGTATTTTGAATTGTATTGTTTTTCATATTATTTATTCGCATGAATTGCGAAATACTATTTTTGAAACCCTCTCGGAGTGCGGCGGCGCGAGAGAGGCGGATTTTCAGCAGAAAATACCGCCGAGGGTGAAAAAAATAGGTATTTCGCAATTCACAATTATTTCTCCCGATTATTCTATAAAAGTAAGCGCTTTGCCTTGCTTGTCGCCCCTCCCCGTCCGGCCGATGCGATGCACGTAATCGTCGTATGTTTGCGGAATGTCGTAATTGATGACATGACTAATATCGGCGATATCCAAGCCCCGCGCGGCCACATCGGTCGCCACCAAAACTTGGGCGTGATTATCTTTAAACTTGCCGAGCGCCCGCTGGCGCTGAACGTGATTTTTGTTGCCGTGGATAGATTCGGCCTTGATGCCTTTTCCCACAAGCATTCCCGACAGTTTTTCCACTCCGCTCTTGGTGCGGCCGAACACGAGCACTTTGCAAAATTCTTTTTTGGTCAAAAGATTATGCAAGACGCTGAATTTATTTTCTCCTTTCTGGATTCTTACCACATCTTGGTCCACATTTTTGGGAGTGTCACCCTTCTTGACCGAAATGCGAATCGGGACCCGAAGAAATTCGCCGATCAATTTCTCAATAGTCGCAGATATTGTCGCTGAGAAAAACAGGGTCTGCCTTTCTTTCGGCATGCCCGCCATCACGAATCGCATCTCATCAATAAATCCCATATCCAACATCCTGTCCGCTTCGTCTAAAACAACCGTGTTGAATTCCGGAAGGTGAATCATCTTTCTGTTGATAAGGTCTTTCAACCGTCCCGGCGTGCCGATGATAAAATTATATTGATAACGCAATTCCGAAATTTGCCGCCCGATGCTCATACCCCCGACAACGCACACCGAATATATTTTCATTCCGGCGGTAAAACCTTTCAGCTCTTCATCTATTTGGATAGCCAATTCGCGAGTCGGCGCGATAATAAGCACTTGCTGTTTGCGATCAAGTCTGACTTTATTTATAAGAGGAATAAGAAAAGCTCCGGTTTTGCCGGTGCCGGTGTTGGCAATGCCCATAAGGTCTTCACCCTTGAGAATGTGGGGAATGGTAACGTCTTGAATAGGCGTGGGTGTAACATATCCTTTGGCGGCAATGGCTTTTTTGAGAGTCTCGTCAATATTAAAATCGGCAAATTTATGCGCGGGAACAAACTGTTCCACCGAACAATTAACCGCCGCCTTGTTGATAAATCTGGAAGCGTTGATACTTTCTCCTCTTCCGCCTCGGCGTTTTTGTCCGCCATAACGGGAAGAACCACCTCTTTGAAAAGAAGGCTTGAGAGAAGATTTTTGCGCCTGCCTTCGGCTGCTGTAAACGCTTCTGTTTCTGTTGAACATAATTGGCCTAATAATATATTAAAAGGATAAATTTGTCAAATAAAAAACTGCCAACAAGTTTAAAAACTTGTTGGCAGTTACAAAAACAAATGTCTTAAGGAAGCAATGCCTTCTTGAAAAAATTGAGCAGGTTTTCCCCGAAGACACCTTTCCAAACATCATTCGGCAAACAAGGAAAGCTGAATTTACAAAGAATATCCATCATTTGCGGTCCCATAATCGGCAACGGATTTATCGGAAAACGAACTCCCAATGTCTTGTCGGAATCCATCGTGAGATGCGTCCGTTTGAATTGTTTCATATCTTCTTCCGGGCTTCGAGTA
>Ga0209211_10011534_pt1 | contig 11274 bp, 8 predicted proteins | sample RifGroA2_FD_183992 | JGI IMG/M metagenome (GOLD analysis project Ga0209211, IMG submission 183992) | Groundwater microbial communities from Rifle, Colorado, USA - Groundwater A2 (SPAdes) (version 2) | ecosystem: Environmental > Aquatic > Deep subsurface > Groundwater | place: Rifle, Colorado...
CGCTCCATTTGCGGGTCTTTGTTTTGGTCAAAATCTTCGGGCTTCATTTCCACTTTAATATCCGGCGGAATGCCCAGCTCGTTAATCTGCCGTCCTTTCGGCGTCAGCCATTTGGCAATGGTAATTTTAATCGCCGAACCGTCGGGCAAATCTTCATAATCCTGCACCGAGCCCTTGCCAAAAGAGGTCTCGCCGATTAAAATCGCTTGGCCGTTATCTTGGAGCGCGCCCGCTAAAATTTCCGAAGCCGAGGCCGAGCCCTTGTTGATTAAAATATAAGTGGGCAAAATCAAACGCGGTTGGATGTCCGGAATAACATTTTCTTCCGTAGTGTGATCGCGAAAGGCTTCTTTCACGACCGCGCCCTCGGTCAACCAATGCGAAGCGACCAGCACAGCCGCGTTCAAATATCCGCCCGGATTATTTCGCAAATCAATAATCAGCGCTTGGGGATTTTTGGACAAGGCCACGCGCGCCTGGCGAGAAAATTCGCTTGGAGTATTTTCTTGAAAAGTTGAAAGTTTTATCACCGGCACTGGCCCCGCGTTTTTAATATCTTTCCAAACCAAAGTCACTGGCGGCACAACAATGGTCGCGCGCGCCACGGTAAATTCTCTGGTTTTAACCTCGCCGTTTCTAAAAATAGTCAAAATGACGCTCGTTTTTTTGGGCCCGCGAATTTTTCTGACCACCTCGTCCAAAGATAAATTAGTCACATCTTTTTTATCCACCTCCAAAATAATATCGCCCGCTCTTAAGCCCGCTTTTTCCGCCGGCGTGCCCGGCAAAGGCGCGATGATAGTGATGGCGCGATTTCTAAACCCAAGTTCAGCGCCGATGCCGTCGAACTGCCCATCTAATTCGCTGTTGAATTCTTTAGCTTCGGTTGGGCTAAAAAATGTGGTGTAAGGATCGCCTAAAGAAGCCACGACACCTTTCAAGGCCCCGTAAAAAAGCGTGGAATTTTCTATCGGCTGGTTTAAAGCGGTGCTTTTTAATTTGTCCCAGATATTCCAAAACAAATCAAACTTCACGTCTTGGTATCTCGTCGGCGGCGCGGACTTTAAATCCGTGACGTTAGTATAGACATTGTCGGGACCACCCCAAAAACTGCCATAATGTCCGATCAAAATACCTACGACGAGCATTAAAATCAGTCCGAAAATTTTCATTTTGAGGCCGTTATTTTTTGATTTAGACGCTTCCCTAAAAAGCGAATTTGGAGTATCATCCATTCGTCCATTGTAGCAGGTTTTAATTCACAGGCAAGTATGGAATTTAGAATTTGGAATTTAGAATAATTTCCTCGCTTCTCGTTTCTCGCATCTCGCTTCTACATTTATGAAAATACCCCTTTGGCGACGAATAATGTTTTTTTGTTTTTTGGTTGTAGGTGGCGCTTTGACCGTGTATTTATTAATGTCAGCGGAAGGCGTTAAATATGACATAAAAAATTCTGGCATCGTGCCCACTTCCAGTTTGTATATTGAAACCATTCCCAAAAACGCTGACACCGCGATTGATAACGGCGCGCCTACGACTTCGGCTTTAAAAAAATTAACCACCGGTACGCACTCGTTGGTTTGGACTTACAACGGCATGATGACTCGGCAAGCTACGTTCAAAGTAACCGCGCCGCAAAGTTTTGTCTTGCCGCCTTTGCGTTTGATTCCCGTCAAACCGAATTTGCGCGCTTTAACCGAGAGCGCGAATTTGATTTGCGACGGCAGTAAAAATTTATTGCTTTGGACCAATCAGCCAAAACCAAATGAACTTTTGTTAAGCTTGGTTAATTCCGGCAATCAAAGTGGAGCGCTCGTGTATAAAGCGGCGGGCGCGATTAGCGCGTGCCAAATCAGTCTGGATGAAAAATTGGCGGCCTTGCGCGTTTTTGGCGCGTGGCTGATTATCAATTTGCCGGACGGTACCGTAACCACCCGCTTAACCACGACTTTCGCTTCGTGGCTCAATGAAAAATATTTTTGGGATAAAAATAAAAAATTATATTCATATAATGAAACCAAACCAGTGGTCGTGGATATTAAGCCCGCAACCAAAGTTGTCGGGAGTTCCGAAAAACTTTTTGCCTTAATTTATAACGCGACTCTGAAAATGTACATTTTAAACAAAAAAAATAAAGCCGCCGACGGCTTCGTGGAAGTCGCACCCTTACCGGCTGATTTGAAAATAATTGATTATAAATTTATTGACGCGTATCTGGTAATTTACGCCGTCAAAAATAACCAGCCGTGGCTGTATTTTTTGCATCCCGATTCCGGTGCGATTAAATATGCTTATATTGGCAATGATATTTTTTGGCATCCGGGTTATCGCCGCTGGTTCATCCGCTTTGGAAAAAATTTGCAACAGGTGGAAAATTTGGGCGACAAACCTAATACCGCCACTATTTTGCCTAAGCCAGAAAATCCGACGCCCGACGATCGTTCCTCGCTCGTTTACTATTTGCAAGACAATAAAATAATGGCACAAGAAACCAATGGCTTGTGGGAAGACAAAATTACTGTCGCCACTTTCCCCGACAAAATCGTGCATTTTTGGATGGGTCCGGAACAACAATTAATCGTCTGGCTCGACGACTCCGTCGCCCAACGGCTAATCAGCTTGGATCTTCTTCCATGAGAGTTGAATTTGGAATTTAGAATAATACCCTCCATGCTCAAGCGACGCCACATCATTTACGCGCCGGTCATCACTCTAAGGTTCGGACTCAAAAAGCGGAAGTCTATTTATATCTCAAACTCCTCAAAAACCCCAATAAAATAAGGGCTTGACAAATTTCTCATAATATGCTACTTCCATTCAAAAATCTAACGCAAAGAAACTAGCTCTGTAAAGCACTCATAAGGAGTGCGCCAGTTGTTGACCTTTCTAGGACGGGTATTAAGCAAAGACTCCGCCTTTTTAATTTGCGTTCTGGAAACTTTATTGAAGTCCGTGCCTTTGGGAAAGAACTGCCGGATTAAACCATTGGTATTTTCATTCGTGCCTCGCTCCCAAGGACTATGAGGATGAGCAAAAAATACTTTAACATCGGTCTCACTCGTTAAGAGTTTATGTTGGGCCATTTCTTTGCCTTGATCATAAGTTAAGGTCTTAACCAAACTTTTGGGCAGTCTTTTAATCTCGCGGACAAAGGCTTTTCTGACTGAAGTGGCATCCAAGCCGGTTAAGGGTACCAGCAGAGTCAGGCGCGTGGTTCTTTCAACCAAGGTGCCTAAGGCAGAACGGTGTTGCTTGCCAACAATTAAGTCGCCTTCCCAATGTCCCGGCACCATTCTATCAGCCACTTCTAGGGGTCTTTCTTCAATTGAGATCATCTCAGGTATATAGCCTTGTTTTTGTAGCTTTTTAAGGGTTTCTTTGTCATGGAAACGAATTTGCCTGGCTTTATGATGCTGGCGCAAATACTTAATCAATTGTCTTTTAAGCTCGCCTCTCGGCAAGACATAAACATAAGCGTAAATGGTTTCATGAGAGGCCTTCATAGCGGTGTTCTTAGGATAGAGCTTTTTTAATTCTTGAGCCACTTGCTGAGGCGAATGAAACTTGGCTAATAAGAGATTAATCTCTTGGGCTAAAGCCGGATTGTCTCTGACTTTATTTTTACCTAAACGCGCTTTCTGTTTGTTTAAATAAGCGCAATGATGAGCATCTTCAGCGCGATAAGTTTCACGGGTGGCCTGAATTAAAGCTAATTCATGGCTGATAGTGGAAACGGCTCGCTTTAATGCGCAAGCAATGTCTGAAAATGATTTATTGGCAGCTAAACCGCGACTGATTTCCTCTCGCTCTCGGAATTGGAGATGGAAAAACTTTTTAACAGGAATTAATGAAGAATTTTTCATAAATATAAAGGGTATCATTTTGCGTTAGATTCTGGAGAGCGCCTTATAATATAAAATGAAAAGTTAAATAACTGCTTCAAATTCACAACTTCATAATTACACAATAATATCTAATAGGAGAAAATATGATTTATTTCTTGTATCTCCGTAGTATATTCTATGGAATTGCTTTCACTCTATTGTTTGGATCATTACTGACTGCGCCAAAATTGCTAGCAGACTTGACGGTAGTGGGGGTATTCCCAGACTTAATCCAAGTAATATCTGGTGTCGTTTGGGCAATAGTAGGGATTTTTGGTTGGGAGTTTTTCAAAATAAACAAGCCGGATGAGGACGAACTAGCGCTCCACAATAATAACTAGTCCTCTAATTGAGGACATTAATAAAATCGGTTTTGAATAATTCAGAACCGATTTTTTATTTCTCAAAAATTTAGTCCTCAAACTTTCTATTCCATAGGATAAAATGTTTGAGGAGATTCGCGCAACAGGATAGGAATTGCTTCGTCACTCCGCTCCTTCCGCCTACGCTAAAGCTTCGGCGGACAAACGCAATGACAAATACTGGATCCCGTTTTTCAACGGGATGATGAGCGAGCTTCTAAAAGCTATCAGCTGATCGTTCTAATTTCGCACAAGTTTAGATTTTCTCTAATTCCAACCGGCGAGCCAGTGACCAATACAATTTTTTCTCCCTTTTTCACCAATTTTTCTTTTTTCACCAGCGCCATGGATTTATTGACCAGTTCGTCCAATGTTTTGCAGGTCGGCATTAAAAATTGCCTGACGCCCCACACCAGCGCCATTTTCCGATAGACCACCGTCGAGTTGGTAAAAATAATAATATCTGATTCTTGCGGACGCTGGCGCGCCAACATACGCGCCGTCAGGCCAGATAATGTCGCGCCGACCAAAGCTTTTGCGCCCACTTCCCGCGCCATTCTATAAGCGGTATTGGCGACCGACGCCACGACCGAATGTTTGTCATCGCCTAAAAAATTGGCTGGCAAATCATCATACGGCGAGACCTCCGTTTCTGCCACAATGCGCGCCATCATTTTCACCGCTTCCACCGGATATTTGCCATTGGCAGTTTCTCCAGACAACATAACCGCGTCCGTGTGATCCACCACGGCATTCGCCACATCCGAAACTTCAGCTCGCGTGGGACGCGGGTTGCGGATCATAGAATCCAGCATTTGCGTCGCCACGATCACGGGCTTGGCCGACCTTAAGCAATCTTTGATAATATTTTTTTGGATAATCGGCACCTGCGACGGTTCCATTTCCACGCCCAAATCGCCTCTGGCTACCATAATTGCGTCCGCCACTTTTAAAATGCCGTCAAAATTTTTGACCGCCTCGGGCCGTTCAATTTTCGCAACCAGCCACGGCTCTTCATTTTTTTTCAAACGATTTTTGTAAATTATTTTTTTGACCGTTTCCAAATCTTTGACCCCCGCCACAAAAGACAAAGCGATCATATCCACGCCCATTTTAAGCGCGAACAATAAATCTTTTTTATCTTTATCGGTCAGAGCCGACAACGAAACTTTGCTGTCCGGCAGATTAAGGCCCTTGTGTGAAATAATTTTCCCGCCCACAAAAACGCGCGCAAAAATAATCCCGCGCGCCACCTTCTCCACGCGCAGTTCCACTTGGCCGTCGTCAATTAAAATGCGATGCTCTTTTTTCAAAAATTTAGAAATATCAACCTGCAGAGGCAAAAAACTTTTCCCGGGCATTTTTTTATACGACAACATAACTTTATCATTTTTTTTCAACACCAGCGCGTCTTTAATTTCGCCGACGCGCAATTTCAGCCCTTGTAAATCCGCCATTAGCGCCAGCGGTTTTTTGAGGACGCGAGCTTGCGAGCGCAAAGTATTAATCAATTTCGTGTGGCTGGCATAGTCGCCATGCGATAAATTCAACCGCGCCACATCCATACCGGCAATCAGCAACTCTTTAATGATTTTCGCCGACTGGCTCGCCGGCCCGATGGTACAAACGATTTTAGTTTTCTTCATTTGCATATTATATCAAACATCTTGGCCCTCGCCAATTTCTCATTCCAACATTCTCAAGAATTTGAGAATGTCCTTGCCGAGTTTGGTAATGGTATGCCGCACAATTTTTCCTTCATACTTTTTTTCCAATAAGCCCGCCAGCGCCAACCGGCGCGAATGTTCTGAAATTGTCTTAAAATTAACGCGCAGATGTTCTGCTATGTCTAAAACTGACAAGCGAGGCGAGTGCTCCAATAAATTTAAAATTTCCAACCTGCGATGATTAGCATAGCCCTTAACCACTCTTTCCCATTGCTTAAATTGGTTCATACATTAATTATAGCGCTTTTGTCGAGCGAGTTATCCCCCTCATTCCAACATTCTTGAGAATGTTGGAATTAAAATTTACCCCCGACAAATGACGGGGGCAAAGGCTCAAATATTATTTTATTTGGGCAAAATTTCTTATTTGAGCAAAATCATGCTTTTTTGAAGAACGGCTTGAGTTGTTTCTAATCTATAAAAATAGGCGCCGGACGAAAAAGTGCTCCCATCAAAAACGAACTGCTGTCTCCCTGCCGAGAGAACTTCATTCTTGATTAAAACCGCTCTTTCTCGGCCCAGCGCGTCATAAACCCTCAAACTAACATTTTGTGCCACCGGCAAAATAAACTGAATAGTTGTGGTCGGGTTAAACGGATTAGGATAATTTTGCGCTAAAAACAAATTTATCTCTGGCAAAAAATCTACAGCGGTCGCACCGACAATAACATAATAATTGCCAACCGCCGCTCCTTCCGCACGCGCTAGAATGTGGTTGGTGTCAGAAACCGCCAGCCAATCGCCAAAAGTCCGACAGCGAAACTGCCAACCCACTGGCGCGTTATTTTCCAAATCCAACACTAGGAACAATTTTTTCTTAACGCCCGTCTCATTGAGCGGCATATTTAAACCCAACAAACTATACTTCCCCAATTGATCAAAATTGCCGCCGCCGCTTGACCAAGAACTATCCTCATTGGTCAGTTGCACGCTCTTAATGTAAGAGCGCATCAAAATCGGTTCCAGCTGAAATTGGATTTCTCTTAAAAAATAGCGCGGAAGAGTATCGTGCGCTTCAAATTGCACTGATACAACTCTTAAATTTTTTTGTCCCGCAAGCACAGGCAAAGGGAATTCCTCCCGCCTCTCGCCAGCAGAAATAATTATTGGCCCCACAAAGGGAGTTTTGAAACTGATTTTTTCACTCCAGATATTTTGTCCGCTGACTAAAACCGAAGCGGCAAAACATTCGTAAAAAGTATTGGGCGTTAGATTATTTAATAAGATATTATGAATTTTGACATTGCCGCCGCCAAAATCCTGATATTTTAAAGGCGCGCCGTAGACACCCCAATATAAAGCGGTCGTGCCTTCAACCAAAGTTGTAAAAATCAGAGTCGCTTCAGTCGGTTCCACTTGAACCAAACTTAAATCCGTAATTAATTTTTGGGTGAAAACCGGTTGCCCCAAAAATAGCGCCGCCAACGCTAGAACCATAACTTTTTTCATTGTTGTCTCCAATTTATTTGTGAAAGGTGGTTTAACTTTGCCTTGAGTTTATATCTTTTAAGCCATTCTTGTCAAATTAACCCGGCTCCAAGGGCTGGGTTAGTTAACCCCTAACTTAATTCTATTTTGTCGGCTAAATGGCCGATTATGGGCAGTTTTTCGTGCCGTCCGCCCAAGACATTGATAATGCCAAAAAGCGACAAAACCACGCTCGCCACGAGGCCTAAAGGGAAAATTAATAACGGCCCAAACACTGGCACGACGATTGATAAAATCATCATGGCACATTCAAACAAAAATAACACCAGGCCTTGGCGCGCGTGCCAATGAATAAAATCATCTTTGCCCCAAGCGAGTAAAGGAATCAAGACCAGCACCCAGAGGTAGGCAAAAAGCGCGAGCGAACGATCTGTTTTTTTAACGCGAAAATTTTCTGACATATTAATATTATAAAACATTCTCTATATTCAAACAACTATTTATTTTGATTAGCCATATTCGGCGGGATTGGCCGGCGACGCAAGAGTAAAAAAACAGACCAAAACAAGCCAAAGCCGACTCCAATCAGAGCAAAAATCGCCGTACTCGCAAACAGACCCGCAATTTTCCACACTTCAAAATGCCGTAGAGCCGAAAATGCCATATGAATAAATCCCAGGCCTCCGCCCAGCTGAACCATATGTAGCATCACATTTTTGAATGAAGCGCCGAACGCTAAAATATAAGCCAAGCCAAAGAAAAAAAGTGCGGCCGCGTAAATAAAATATATTAACCCTTCAAAAGTCGCTTCATCTAGCCACGGCGCCGCGCCCGAGACCTGCAAAATTGAGAGCAGACCAATCACGGCCGCGATGTAAAAGAGCGGATGCGACAGAAATTTTTTCATAACCGACGCTTCCCAAGCCGATTTTTCCAGCCGCTGTAAGTTATGTTTATCCTCCCCGCCCGCTGACCCTAAATTTTGTTCAAGAGGCGGATTTGTCATTGTTTCATTGTCGCTCATATTTTTTTACGGCGTGATAAAGGTGGCTGGCGGATTATTAACCGCGCCCGCACCGCCATTAACACTAGTCGTACCATTAGTCGACGATGTCGCGCTGGCTGGAATAATCGTGGAACTGCCGCTGACATCAAAACTTTGCGCGAAAATATCGCTCTTTAAATATTGCGCCAAATTAACCGGGTCGCGCTGGTCCAAAACACCTTTAACTTCCACACGATATTGCCCCTTGGGTAAGGACTTAACTGGCACATAACAACTCTCCGTCGTAAATTGCGCCATGTTGCTGGTCGCATTATTGGCTAAAATATAATTTGAACCAGTTAAGATTTTTAGTGCCCATTCATAGCCCAAAATATTACCGCCGGCCAGCGCTTTAAAACCAGTTGCCGGCGAAGCCACAGTCGCCAAGGGCTGACTGTCTGACGCAACTTGTCCGCGGCACTCGCCCGTAGTTTGAATTTTAACTGATTCTTGTTCATTTGTTTCTGTCCATAAAGGCCAAGCTTTCACGCTCGGATTTTTCTTGGCCGGAATTATTGATAATTTACCGCTCGCTTGATTTAGATCTTGAAAAACCACGGCGCGCGAAGCTGGAACAGGCATTCGACACGGCGGCGTGGCCGAGAGACAAGCTGGCAATGGTTCTAAAAACGCGCCGGCCGGTCTGATAAATAACGCGCCTGTACCGCTCGTCGCGTCCGTGCCCGCGCCCCAACCGCCCGCCACGGCTTGCGCCACCACTGAAAATTCATAGGCAAAACGATCGCTCTTTAAATACTCGGTTCTTTTGGCCGCCATTGGGCTGGCCGTATTTTTTTCTGAAGAAACCGCTTTAACCGTGATGCGATAATTGCCGTCAATCAAATCATGGCTCGGCTGATAACAGGCCGTGGCGCCGGCAATAAACTGCTCGGGATTAGTCAGAGTCAAAGGCGTGGTCGCGCCCGAAGATAATTGCGGCGGCTCGGTGCCTGTGCCCGGAATCTTTAACCAATTTCTCGTGCCGGGCTGTTGCCGTTCCAAATAAAATTCATAACCCATAATCGCGCCGTCAGTGTTTGGAATAATTTGGAAACCGGGCTGTCCATTCGTGTAGGTCAAAACAATGGGACGAGTTTTAGTCGCGACAGAACCATTACAAGTCGCGGGAATGTTGGCATCAACGACCGCGCCATCATTCACAATCACCGCGCGCTGGCCATTGTTAATATCATCGGCCTGATTGTAAGTGACTTCAGTCAAAGGATAATAATTTGGATTAACCCTCGGCGATTTTAATATGAGGCCTTTTTTAGTCGTGCCCGCGGGCTGGGTTAAACGTTGATAATACAAAGCCTTGCCATCCACAAACAAACCGACTGGACGATAAGCTTGGCCTGAAACAGCCGTGCCGGGAGCGGTTTGATTTTGCGCTGAAAAATTTAATTGACTCTGCGTAGTTGAGGGCAAAGTTTGATATTGCGATAAATTGGACGAACTGCCCGAAGCCGGCGCGCTCGCGGGCAAAGAACCACTCGCGCCGCCGCTCGTTTCATTCCAAAATTTTGAAACTGCCGCATTGTCTTCACCCACCACAGCCCAATCAGAAGTTAAACTAGACGAATCCACTACCCTGACCGCGAAAGCCATTTCATTTAAGTCCAGCCCCAAACCCTTGTCGCCCAATCTGACACACGCGGCCGTTCCGGAAACTTCAAAATTTTTAAGCGCGGTCCATGAAGCACCAGTTTTTTTGCGCGCTTCCACCCAATAACTGCTGAGCGCGCTTGAACCCTTAAAACCCAAGGCCGAATTATAAAACCATTTCAAAATCGGGTCGGTAGCAGTCGCTCCCGTGCCTTCGCAAAAATCAGTATCGCTGGCACTATAAAAAACCGCCTTGTGAGTATATTGGGTCGGAATGGGATTGGGATTTATTTTGGGCGAAGTCAAATTATATTGTCCGCCCTCGATCTGATAAACATTAACATCAGTCATACGAAGTGCTGGCCTAACGCCTTCGTCGCGGAAATCCGCGGAGGCCAAAGTCGCGGATTTTTTGAAGACATCAGACAAAAATCCTTCCTTGTTCATATATGCGATATACAAATCAACCGTGTCTGACGCACTGACATTATTAAACACAATCGCTTCAAAACGATTGCCAGAATTATCTTTAAGGGCTTGCACTTTTACGCCCGTGGAGGTGCCATTTTTAACAATCTCATAAAAAATCCAGCCCGCTGAACCATTGTCATAAGAGGAGGCATCGACAAATTGATAATGCTGGGGTATGCCGCCAATGCGGTAAGCATATTCAGCGGGACGCGCCCAAGCAAAACCAATCTGGTCAGCGCCGACAGCGGCGGTCCAGCCATTCATAGTTAAAGCGCGCTTCAAAACGCCCACCGCGCCCGGATTTTTCGGACTGGCTTTCAAACTCTCCCAGGTCGGGTCGCCGTAGGGGTCAGCCAGTAAAAAGGTCTCGTCGCCAGTTGCCACTTCCAAATTTTGCCGAAAAATTCGGCCTTGATTGTCTTTAATTAAAGCGGTCGGCCGCGGCACATGCAACTGGGTCGCCAGTGGCGTCAAAATACCTTCAAAGGAAACATTGCTTTCAGCGCCGCCATACATCGCCATAAAGGAACAGGCAGTGCCGGCTTGACTTAAACTCGGCACTTTAACTTGCATCACGGCATTGCCGCCGCCCGCCACCAGCCCGCCCACTAAATCGCCTTTGTCATTTTTTATTTGATTGGCCGCGGCCGCCGTATAACTGCTGATATTCGCGTCTACATCAAAACTGACGGCTGTATAACTAATTGGCACAGACACGCCATTGCCCGAAAATCTTTTAACAATACCCT
>Ga0209211_10011535_pt1 | contig 11274 bp, 10 predicted proteins | sample RifGroA2_FD_183992 | JGI IMG/M metagenome (GOLD analysis project Ga0209211, IMG submission 183992) | Groundwater microbial communities from Rifle, Colorado, USA - Groundwater A2 (SPAdes) (version 2) | ecosystem: Environmental > Aquatic > Deep subsurface > Groundwater | place: Rifle, Colorado...
TGTGGGCGGAGGGAATAATAAAGAAGATGCGTATCAATTGAAAATAATCGAAACTAACAAAGCAAAGATATCTTTTTTGGCATTTAGTCAGTTTGGAAAAGGATATCTTGAGGCTGAAAATAATAGCGCCGGTATAGCTATTATTTCTGATGAAAAATTAAAACTCGGCATAGAGAAAGCTAAAAGCGAAAGTGATGTCGTAATAGTGTCTTTTCATTTTGGCGATGAATATCGGAAAGAACCGAATGATTATCAGAAAACAATTAGTCATAAGGCTATTGATTATGGCGCGGATTTGGTTGTTGGGCATCATCCTCATGTTGTGGAGAGTATAGAAAAATATAAAGATCATTACATCGCATACAGGTTGGGAAATTTTATTTTTGATCAATATTTTTCAAAAGAAACAATGGAGGGTATGGCGCTTAAGGTGATGGTGGAAAATAAAAAAATAACGAAAGTAGTTGCCGATAAAATAATTTTAAATAAATATTATCAGCCTGAATTAGCAACAAAGCCATTGGACGAATAACTATTTTTTTATGCTACATCACGCTTTATGAAACAATTAAGTTTGACGAGGTGATGGAAATGGCATATGATTATTTCATATTAAAAGATAATATTTATTTATATGAGCACACTATCAGTTCCATTAACAAGGGATATGGAAGATATTGTAAACTCTTTTGTAAAAAGGGGTTACGCTTCCAATAAGGCCGAAGTTATGCGCAAGGCGCTTGTTTTTCTTGCTGAAGAAGAAGCTATTCAAGATGTTTTAAAAGCGGAAAAAGAGCTTTTGAAAGGTAAAATCCTAAGAGGGGACATAAGAAAAATAATGGCAAAAATGCCTTAATTTTATGACAGTTTCCTTTTTGCCTTCGTTTGTTAAAAAATTAAAATCACTTGAATTGGATTTGCAAGACGAGGTGATGGAAAAAATTGAATTATTCAAAGACGAGAAAAATCATAAACAGTTAAAAGTTCACAAATTGCATGGGATATTGTCTGGAAGGTACAGTTTTTCCGTCAATTATAAAACAAGGGTTATTTTTTTGTATTTTTCAAAAAATGAAGCGGTGTTGCTTGCCGTTGGAGATCACGAGATTTATAAGAAATAAAAAACGTCACGCTTTATGAAACAATGGGTTTTGAGAGAAAAAATTCCAAATGATGTCGCGATGGAATTGGGCGAAATGCCGGAATTGGTCAAAAGTCTGCTTTATCACAGGGGGATAAGGACGCGCGCCGAAGCGGAAAAATTTCTTAATCCGACATACGGCGGAGAAGCGGATAACCCATTGCTTATCTTGAATATGGAAAAAGCTGTTTCAAGAATAATCAGGGCTATTAAGGAAAATGAACGAATTATCGTTTTCGGAGATTATGACGCGGATGGTGTTTGTTCCAGTGTTGTGTTCCATGATTTTTTCAAAAAAATAGAGTTTGAAAATTTTCATGTTCACATACCAGATCGGTATTTGGAAGGATATGGATTGTCGGAGAAAGCGGTGGAAGAGTTTTTCAAACAGGGAGCGAAGTTGATCATTACTCTTGACTGCGGAATTACCAATGTCAAAGAAGTGGAAAGAGCAATCGAGCTTGGGATGGAAACGATCATAATAGATCACCACATTGTGCCGGAAAATCCGCCAAAGGCTTACGCCATAGTGGACTTAAAACAGAATGGGGAAACATACCCGACAAAATTTTTGAGCGGGGCAGGGATAGCTTTCAAAACAATTTGCGCCATTGTAAAAATCGGCAAGTTTAATATCACTCCCGGCTGGGAGAAATGGCTTTTGGATGTGGTTGCCATTGCTACCGTCGCCGATATGGTTCCGTTGACAGGAGAAAATAGAACCCTTGTTTATTATGGACTGAAAGTTTTGAAGAAAACGCAAAGACCTGGGTTACTTTCTTTTTATAAAAGATTGAAACTGTCCTCTTCAAACATTACCGAAGATGATTTGAGTTTTGTAATATGTCCGAGAATAAATGTCGCTGGAAGGATGGATCACGCAACAGTTGGTTTTAATTTACTCACCACTCAATCCGAACAAGAAGCCATTTGGATAGGCGAAAGGCTGGACATTATGACCAGCGATAGAAAGGAATCGGTTAACGGCATTATGAAAAAAGTTGATGAGGAGTTTGGCGATTCAAAGCCGGAAGTGATAATGATGGGGGATGTGAGTTGGAGTCCGGGCGTTTTGGGTCTTACTGCCAACAAAGTGTTGGAAAAATATAATTGCCCAGTGTTTCTTTGGGGCAAAGGAGGCGACAGCATAAAAGGTTCTTGTCGGAGCAATGGGGCAATAAACCTGGTTGATTTTATGAAAAAACTTCAGGCTGGTTTATTGGATGATCTTGGCGGACACGCTTTATCTGCCGGATTCTCCACTGCCGAAAGCAAAATTGAAAAATTGAAAGAAGAAATAATGAAACTATATGCCGTGTTTCCGAAGCAAGAAATCAATGGCATTACAAATATTGATCAAGAAATTTTAATAGACGATGTCGGCGGGGCTCTTTTTTCAATGATAGAAAAGTTCCAGCCGTTTGGGGTTGATAATCCCAAGCCTGTTTTTTCTTTTCAAAATGTTAATATTTATGCCGTGAAAAAATTCGGTAATGACGGTATTCACCTACAGCTTGATTTCAAAAAAAGTGATGGGAAAGTCGTCTCCGCCATTGGATTTTTTGTAGCCAATGCGGAAAATATGATTGGTTTGAAAGTCGGTCAAACAATAGATTTGACCGCTGTCATAGAAAAAAGCCACTTTCGTGGCAGACCGGAGATAAGATTGAGGATTGTGGATATTAAGGTCAAATAAGATAAAATAACTTTATGGAAAAAATAATTATTTATACCGATGGAGGATCGAGGGGTAACCCTGGGTCGTCTGGAGCGGGTGTGTTTATTACTGACGAGAAAGGAAAAATGATGAAGGAATATTCTCATTTTTTGGGGGTGAAAACAAACAATGAAGCGGAGTATGAAGCGGTGATATTAGGATTGCAAAAAATCAAAGCCTTGTTGGGCAAAGAAAAAATAAAATCCGCCGATATTGAAGTAAGAATGGATAGCGAGTTGGTGACTCGGCAATTGGGCGGTATTTATAAAATTGAAAACGAAAAATTGGCCCCGCTTTTCTTGAAAATTTGGAATATTAAAATGGATTTCGGCAAAATAGTTTTCAAGCACATACCAAGAGAACAAAACAAAGAAGCGGACAGGCTGGCAAATGAAGCGATGGATGAAGGGAGCAAGAAAAAGAAAAGATTGCCTGCCGGCAAGGCAGACGAAAAACTGTTTTAAATGCGACAAAAATTTCTAATCATTATTCTTTCCGGTTTTGTTTTTGGTGTTTTTATTTCTTCTTTTGTTGATTTTGGTTGGGCGCTCGCTCTGTTTTTTGTTTTATTGGGATTGATTTTTGGAACAATCTACTATCAACATCGAACGTTGATAATGTCGGCAAGTGGAATTTTTCTAGTATTGGCGCTGTTTCTTTTTGCTTTCGGTGTTGGGCAATTAAGGTATTTTCAAAAAAACATAGCGAGCAAAAAAGAGTTTTATTTGCAAGAAAAAACAAACCAAAAAGTCGTTTTGGAAGGCATTGTTTCAGACGAGCCGGAAAAGAAAGAAAATTACAATAGACTTGTTTTAAAAGACGAAAAAACCGGCGGTAAAATTCTTGTTTACGCGCAAATTTATCCTGAATATAAATATGGAGACAAGTTGAAAATAAGCGGAACATTGAAAAAACCGGAAAACTTTAACGAATTTGATTGGGTTTCTTACCTAGCCAAAGACGATGTTTATTATGAGATATTTTATCCGCAAATGGAATTTATTTCCATGGGCAATGGTTTTTGGTTAAAGGAAAAATTATTTGCATTAAAAAATAATTTTTTAATGGCGATAGATAAAATTGTGCCAGAACCGCATTCCGCTTTTTTGGGCGGGATAACCATCGGAGCGAGAGAGGGTTTGCCGAAAGATTTGCAAGACAAATTCAGAACGACCGGCGTTGCGCATATCGTGGCTTTGTCCGGATATAACATCACTATTGTGGCTGAAACCATAATGTTGTTTTTTAGTTTTTTGCCTCAATATTTTGCAATAAGCGGCGGGGTAATCGGCATTATTTTGTTTGCCATTATGACGGGCGCCTCAGCTACCGTGTTGCGCGCGTCCATTATGGCATTGTTAGTTTTAATGGCTAAGGCGACTGGCAGAGTTTATACAGTTTCTTGGGCGTTATTTCTGGCGGGTTTCTTTATGATTTTGCAAAATCCGAAAATTTTAAGATTTGACACATCGTTCCAGCTTTCATTTTTGGCGACACTTGGTTTAATTTATATTTCGCCGATTATAAAAAACAAGCTTGGTTTTATCACGGAAAAATTCGGTTTGCGGGAAATTTTTTCCGCCACCATTTCGGCTCAAATTGCCGTCTTGCCTTTGTTGGTTTACAAGACTGGAATAATTTCTCTTGTCGGTTTGCCGGTTAATTTTTTGATTTTGCCTTTTATCCCATTGACGATGTTTCTCGGTTTCGCGGTAGGAATTTTCGGAATGATAAATTATTTTATAAGTTTGCCTTTCGCATGGGCGAGTTATACCTTGCTCCAGTACGAATTATTCATCGTGGACATTTTCGCCAAATTACCGTTTTCAGCGGTAAATATTTCCGGTTTCTCGGAAATATTTCTGATATTAAGCTACACCATTATTTTATTATTATGCCGTTTTGACTTCCAGAAAAAGTAGCCGACTATGGATGTTGTGGTAATGGGCGATACCCAAGCTGGAATATGAAAGCCGAAGCCGTCTAGAAGCATTATTGTTCCCAAAAATAAAAGCGAATACATCGCGCCGTTTTTGAGGAAAATATATTTTTTGATATTGTCCATATTGCTTATGGTTAGTTTGCGGATGACAAACGCGCCCAAGCCGTTGCCGATCAAAATAAGAGGCACCGACATTGTGAAGGCAAACGCGCCCAAAACTCCGTCTATGGAAAAAGTGGCATCTATAACTTCCAAATAAAATATCTTTGCCGTGTCCGAAAATCCTCCGCTCATCAATTCTTTTTCTTTCTGTTCAGCGTTTTGCTTGAAGCCATGAGTGATGAAGAAAACGGTGGATCCGATGACGGCGCTGAAAGCCATCATCGGATTTATTTTAAGCGCGAACCAAACAATGACGGCAAGAAGCGCCGAAACGACGGCGAAAAACCAAGATCCCTTTTCGTGAAAAAACTTTTCTCCGCGCAAGCCGTAATTTTTCGGCTCCATAAAAAGCCAATGAAAAAATAGAAAAACCATAAAAATTCCTCCGCCTGCAAGAATGATTGGAGCGGACGCTTCAATGGCGACAGCTACGCCTGGATCATTGCTGAAAGTAGAAGTTAGCGCGCCGAGGAACCCTAAGTCCGGAGAAGTCGCCCATACAATAAGCCAAGGTAAAAGACCTCTTATTGCAAACACAGCGATAATAAAACCCCAAAGCAAAAACCATTTTCTGGCTTTCGGCTTCATCGTGTGAAGAACTTCGGCGTTGATGATGGCATTGTCCACACTGGTAATCGTTTCAAACACAAAAAGTCCGCCAACAATCAAAAGAATTGATATAATATCCATAGGAGAAAATTATACGGCAAAACGACAATGTCTTCAATCGCTAAAAAATTTCCCATGCGGCAGTATTTTGGAGTAAAAAAATAAAAGTGTGATATTATATCAATAGACATAAATAAAATATGAGTGAAGAATTACTACAAAGAAATCTTGTGAAAAACCCCGAAAAAATCGGTAGGTGGGATTTTTATAATATTGGAGCAACAACCGTAAAAGCCCTCAAGGAATACGGAATAATTCGTAATGTTAATTATGGAGATGTTGAAAAAAAGAAAGTCGATGGGTTAATTGTTCAAAAAAAGAATGTTATAGCGGTTATAGAGAACAAGAAACCTTCAGAATTCAAAACAAAAGAACAAAAAGAAAAAGCAATAAAACAAGAAATTGAAGTTGCCCAAAAACTTGGTGCAAAAATTTTTATTGCGACAGATACCAAGGAAACTGTCTGGGTGAATGCTCTCACAGAAAATAGGATAAAGGATTGGGACGGAAATGAAATTAAAACTTTATTTGATCCGAAATCAGAAAAAGTCGCAGAACTTATTGAGAAAATAAACGATTCAATAAATGAGCAGAATGATAATATAAAACCGAGACAACTTATAAATCCGACTGATCTTGCTAAAAGTATTTGGCAGGATATTTGGTCGGTAAGTGGTGCTACTCCTGAAAATTGCTTGTACACATTTGTTGAGCTTTTTATTTTCAAATATCTAAGCGATTTGGAAGTTTTGAAAGGAACTCACAATTTTTATACTCTCATGGGAATGTATGGAGAAAATACAGAGGACGAAGTATTGGAACACTATGCAGATACTATCAGAAAGAAAATTAAAGAATTATTTCCCGAAAATCCTACTGACAAAACAACCATTATCAACGGAACTATCTTTGTTAGTAAAGACCAAAAAGCAGTTGCAGGATATAGCACAACATTTAAGACAGTTTTGGATAAATTCAATAAGTACGGAAAACTTGAGCACATCGACAAAGATTTCAAGAGCCAGCTTTTTGAGAGTTTCTTGAAAGAAAGCATCAGTAAGAAAAACTGGGGACAGTTTTTCACTCCTCTAAAGGTGGTTCGGTCTATCGTAGAAATGGCAAAGGACGAAATAAAAGATGGAGCAAAAATATGCGACCCAGCTTGTGGTGTAGGAAAATTCCTTTTAGAACCATTGGTAACAAAACTAGATCATTATTACGATGTTGGAAAGAGTGGAATAACTCGAAAAATTACAATACATGGATTTGATAAGGGTTTTGATAAAGACGAACAGAAAACGATCATTTTGGCGAAAGCCAACATGCTTATCTATTTTTCTGATCTCATAAAAGATAATCCTGGTCTTACAAAAGAATTTGCTCAGTTGTTTAACGATAGTTTTACTCTCAAAACAAATTCTATTCTTGGGACATTGTCTGATCCGGTAGAAAATGAGTACGACCTTATTTTGACAAATCCGCCTTATGTAACGAGCGGAAGTGGAAATTTGAAAGATGAAATTAAGAAAGACGGCGACTTAATAAACTACTACAAAATCAACGCCATGGGAGTTGAGGGTTTGTTTATGGAGTGGATTATCAGAGCACTCAAGCCATGCGGAAAGGCTTTTGTAGTTGTGCCTGACGGTATTTTGAACCGCCAGAATGATAAGAACTTGAGGAAATTTATCTTAGATGAGTGCAACATTGATGGACTTATCTCACTTCCTCTAAACACATTTTTCACCACAAATAAAAAGACTTATATTCTTTGTTTAACTAAAAAAGAAAATAAACAGAAAGTGCAAACATCTCCCGTGTTTACTTACTTGGTTAGTGAGATTGGCGAATCGAGAAATATCTATCGTTTTGACATTGAGCAAAATGATTTGCACGAAGCAGTTACTTTGTACTCTTTTTTCAAAGGGAACAAAAGTGAGTTTGAAAAAATGAATACTGACCAGCGATGTAAAATTCAGCCGATTGAAAGGTTTGTTGAGCAAATTGAAAAAGATTGGGTCATAGATAAATGGTGGTCTGAACAGGAAAAAATAGAACTTGGTGTAACTGAAAAAAGTGAAAAAGTTACTTTGTTAGAATTCGCATCAATTATTGAGGATGTTGCAGGTTCAATTCAGGAGTTTCAGGGGGAAGTAAAGGAACTTTCCGAAAAAAAAAAGTTAAAAATCACGTATAAAGATTTCTCGTTAAACCAACTATTCGATATTGAGCGTGGAGTACCAAAATATACCAAGAGGTATGGAAACTTACACAAAGGGAAATATCCTGTTTTTTCTGCTTCAAATAATGCTCCATTAACCTATATTGATTCTTTTGATTTTGATGGTGATTATTTAACTTGGGCAACCAATGGGTTTGCTGGGTACATCAAAAATATATCTGGTAGGTTTTCCATTAATGCAGACAGAGGTTTACTAAAACCCAAAATTGAAAACTTAAATATCAAATATATAAAACACAAACTTGAGCCGATACTTAGAAATCTTGCAAAAGGGCGAAAGGGTGAAAAAGGAGAAGACGAGTTTACAAAAGTATATCCGTCAATGCTAAAAAGTCTTAGTATGTCAATGCCCGTTGATTCGCATGGAAAAATAGATATTCCAACTCAAAATGAAGCTGTAGAAAAAATAATTTTTATCGAAGAAGCAAAACTGAAAATAAAAGAGTACCAAGAAAAGATAAAAAAGTTGAATATAGAAATGTACAATACAAAGAGTAATAAGGTTGTTAGAATGGATGAATTATTTGATATTGAAAAAGGCAAAGCAAGGTATACAAATAGATATATACAAGATCACAAAGGAGAATTTCCTCTTTATTCTTCCCAAACTGTTAATGATGGAATAATTGGCTGGATTGACACATTTGATTTCGACAATAATTCCATTACTTGGACTACTGATGGTATTTATGCAGGAACAGTTTTTTTGAGAAATGGTAAATTTAGTATGACCACGCATTGCGGTGCTTTAATCCCGAAAAGTAATATTAAAGATGTTTCTCTGGATTTTGTTTGCTCTGTATTGAAGGAAAATCTAAAAGACCACGCGAGAGGTGAACAAAATAAACGCGTTACTAAAAGTATAATAGAGAAGGTTGAGGTTTTGATACCAGTTGATAAAAATGGACACTTTGATTTGCAAATACAAAAAGAAATAGCACAAAAATATAGAAAAGTTGAGGAGATTAAAGATTCAATAAGTCAAGAACTTGAAAAGATTTTAGAATTGCAAGTTGAAATATAGAGAGTTTGTTGTTGAAAATGATTGCACCTTCAATCGCTAAAAATTTCAAATATTATTTCTTAGGCGCGCTTTTTCTTGGCGTGGTTTTTGTTTGGTACGCCGTGTTGGCGGAAACAAGGAATGGTTTGAAAGTGGTTTTTTTGGATGTCGGACAAGGCGACGCTATTTTCATAGAAGCGCCAAACGGCAATCAAGTTTTGATAGACGGCGGACCGAACAAAGCCGTTCTTCGCGAGCTGGCAAAACAGATGCCCTTTTACGACAGATCCCTTGACGGCATTATTGTCACTCATCCGCATTTGGATCACTACGGGGGATTTGCGGATGTGATTAATAATTACAAAATAAATTTTGAAATGGACTCTGGCAATGACAACCCTGAATCAAAAGGTTTTGATATTTATATAAAAAAACTGGAAGAGGAAAAAGCGAAACGGATTTTTGCCAAAAGAGGGATGATGGTGAATTTGGACAAGGGAATTTATTTGGATATTTTGCTTCCGGTTATAAACAAAGAAGGACTGTCGGCGCACGATGAAATGGTCGTGATAAGGCTTGTCTACGGCAATAACTCTTTTTTACTGACGGGTGATATGGAAGACAATTTGGAAAATTTCTTGCTTTCTTTGGGCGACAATTTGAAAAGCGATGTTTTGAAAATTGGACATCACGGATCTCTCACTTCCACTTCTGAAAGTTTTTTGGGTTGGGTTAAACCAAGCCTTGCCATTATTTCTGTTGGCAAAAATAATAAATATGGTCATCCGAAAAAAGAAATATTGGATAGGTTGGCAAAGTTTGAAATCCCGACATTGAGAACGGACGAAAAAGGGACGATTGTCATCAAAAGCGACGGAGAAAAGTTTGTGGTGAAATGATATTTTTTCTGATACAATAAATTTATGACAAATCCCAAACAAGAAAAAACAGTTTTTATCATTAAGCCGGATGGGGTAAAGAGGGGTTTGGTTGGGGAAATACTGTCTCGTTTTGAGAAAAGAGGATTGAAAATAATCGCTCTTAATATGGTGCTAGCTTCCAAAGAAGAAATAGACAATCATTACCCGAAAGATGAAATGTGGATAAAAAGGCTTGGTGAAAAATCTTTAGCGAATTATCAGCAATACGGCATTGATCCGAAAGAAAAACTGGGAACAGACGACCTTTTTGAGATCGGCAAAATGATAAGGAAGTGGGTGGTGGAATATATGACTTCTGGTCCTGTTGTTAAGGGGGTGGTGAGCGGAGTGCATGCCATAGATATGGTGCGCAAAATTTGCGGAAACAGTTTGCCAAACATGGCGGACATGGGGACGATAAGAGGCGATTTTTCCGTAGACTCGGCGGTGTCGGCAAATTTGAACAAGAGGTCAATAAGAAATATCATTCACGCTTCGGAAAACGAAAGAGAATTTAAAAACGAAATGGAGCTTTGGTTTAAAGAAAGCGAAATTCACGATTACAAACGAGCGGAAGAAGATATAATGTTTTAATTACAATAAATAATATAAAATAAATTTATGATAAAAATAAATCAAATCGTTCCGGAGTTTAAGCTCAAAGCTTATCATCAAGATAAAATCAAAGACATAAAGTTGTCGGATTACAAAGGAAAGTGGGTCATCCTGCTTTTCTATCCGGGCGATTTTACTTTTATTTGTCCCACTGAATTAGAAGAAGCGTCCAACATGCGCGAGGAGCTAGAGAAAAAAGGAACGGAAGTTTTAAGTATCAGCACTGATTCAGTTTATGTGCATAAGGCTTGGCATGAGCAGTCGCCGACCATTAAAAATGTTAAATTTCCAATGTTGTCAGACTCAAAAGGCGATGTGGCAAAAGAGTTTGGCGCTTATATAGACGAAGAAGGTGTTTGTTTGAGAGGCACTTTTATTATTGATCCGGATGGAATTTTAAAAACAATGGAAATACACGATAACAGCATTGGCAGAAGCGGGAAAGAGTTGATGAGAAAGTTGGACGCGGCAATTTTTGTCAGAAACAACAAAGGGCTTGTCTGTCCGGCGAGTTGGGTTCCGGGCACTGATACACTCAAGCCAGGACTTGATTTAGTAGGTAAGATTTAATTTTATGACACAAAGATACCAAGTTTATAAATGTAAAATTTGCGGAGGCAAGTTGGAAGTTATTGTTTATGGCGGAGATGCCTTGACTTGTTGCGGAGAAAAAATGGAGATGATGGAAAGCAAGACGGAAGATGTCGGCAATGAAAAACATGTTCCGATTGTAGAAAAAACGGAAAACGGCATAAAGATTAAAATCGGATCCATTACTCATCCAATGGAGGAACAGCATTATATAGAGTGGATTGAGGTGATTTGGGATGGAAGAACATACATCAAGTTTCTTAATCCGGGCG
>Ga0209211_10011536_pt1 | contig 11273 bp, 15 predicted proteins | sample RifGroA2_FD_183992 | JGI IMG/M metagenome (GOLD analysis project Ga0209211, IMG submission 183992) | Groundwater microbial communities from Rifle, Colorado, USA - Groundwater A2 (SPAdes) (version 2) | ecosystem: Environmental > Aquatic > Deep subsurface > Groundwater | place: Rifle, Colorado...
AACCCCCGCCGTTTCGGCGGGATTGACAAAAAGTATTTTTTATTATATCCGAAAACTTGACGAAAATTGAGGCTATGGCGAAAAAAAAGGGCGTTAGTTTTTTCGTCCTCTGTAAAGAGGACTTATTTTTTTTGGCTTAAAAGTCAATTTGCAAAAAGTTGGCGTTTCGCCAACGGTCGATTTTTTGCAATTTTACTTTTAAGAAGAAATGATTTTTGTTTTGAAGTGCTACGAGGAAAATATTTTTGTTTCAAAAAAATTTTCCGAGAAACAAAAAACTAAAATCTTTCTTTCGCACTATTTTTGGAAACTGCAATTTTTCCAAAAATAGTGCGAACCAAAAAAAATTCTTTAAAAAACTTTTGCCCTTTTTTTTCGCCATAGCCTCAATTTTCGTCAAGTTTTCGGATATAATAAAAAATACTTTTTGTCAATCCCGCCGAAACGGCGGGATTTTTTTTCCGTATTTCCTCGCTTCGTTCGGAAAAACTTTTCAACCTTTCCGCCACTCGTTGCGACTGGCGGAAAGGGACTTACAATGTAAATTTCTTTTTTTGTTAAAAAATACCGATAAAGATATTCTTCCGCTCTGACCATTTGCCGGACATCCGGTAACTGACCTGTATCCCCTTTTTGTGCAACCTTTGGCAAGCCCCTGCCGGATAGCCGGTAAAGAGGATACCTACATCGTCCGCCCTTTTTGAAATGGCTTGTAGGCGATTTTATCGCTTCCTTTTTTCCAAAAATTGCGGAAAAACCGCAAAATTAAAAAAAACACAACTTAAACTAAAACAGCCCCCGCCTGCCATAACAACACACCACGACACCAACAACCTACCACCCTAACACCAACACTAATTCACCAAGAACATATCTTAATCGGAAGGGGGGCGAAACGCCCCCCTTTTATTCTAATGGCAGTAAGACGCGCGTGGTAGCTTGTTTCCGCTCTCTAATCGGAAGTCGCCCGAAGCGGGCGACTTTTATTTTAGTCCGGCCCGGAGGCGGGCGGATTTTTTCGGAGGGGGGGGAAATACAAAAGAAAAAGAAAAAGAAGATCAAAGAAAATTAAAGAGGGCGAAAAATGCAGATCAAAAAGGGTGCTTTTTTGGCATTCGCCAAAAAAGTGTACTCGTCGGGGCTCGTCGGCACGCATAGGAGGTTTCCGCTCGGAAGCGGAAACGTTTTGGAGGGGCGGGCACACCCGCCCCCCCGTCGGGCTCTCTCTGCATTTTAGGCTTACTTTTGAAACGTTTGACATTAGAAAACCGCTTACTGTTCTGTCACGCCCTCCTGCCCCCCCACCCGCGATTATTGCCCTAGCTGTATTAGTGGTCAAAGCCCTCTTCCAGAGGGCTGGCGCCCCATAAAGGGGCGCCTTCTGTGACTTCGGCGATGCCGTCTGGTGCCGCCCATTTAGGATGTCGCCCCGAAGAGTACACTTTTTTGGCGAATAGCGAACTCCGCCTCGTAAAAGTCTGAAAAAAATCCACGCCAGTATCTCGTTGGAAGAAAAAATTAAAAGAGCACCTAGTCAATCAAAAAAGTTATCCACAGGGCAAAAATAGACACCCTCGCAAAAAAAAATTATACTAAGATCATTATCATTAGTTTTACACCTATGTCGTTGGGGTCTAACAAACAAATTGCGACACTAAAGAACAGGGAGAGGCTAAATACGGTACCTGTCGGCAAGACTTTTTTCAAAGCCTTGTTTTAAGTTTTTGTTGGCTGTGCTTGCTGGCCCACGGCGAATAAGTGGGCAGAGCGAAATGGACATGCTTCCCGACTACCCTTTTTTTTTAAGGGTAGTCGGGGGGGCTTGCTCTTAAAGAGCAAAATGTTATTATTATAAAATACAAATGAGGCCAAGTTTTACCCAAAAACGATTTTTAGACAAAAAAAGGCTCAACAAAGCGGTTTAAAAACAAAACAAAGATGTGAATAAACTGTGGATAACTTGTGAACAACTTGTGAAAAAGTGGTGTATAATTAAAAAAAAGCAGTTAATTTAGCAATAAAGACCCAAAAACAAAACATATGCCAGATACATTTCTATATCTTTTCGGCGCTGGACTAGCCGGAGCTTTAATAAAAGACATCACCCAAGATAATGTTTTAACACTTCCTAAAATTACGGAGGGCAAAATCATTCTAGGATCACTTGGAGGGGCAATAGTCGGGGGGTTTGTTGGATATTTAGTTGACCACAGCGTCGTTACAGCCTTTATGTCCGGTTATGCAGGCACGGCTATGCTCACAAGCCTAATAACACAAGACAAAAGCAGACGAAAAGACGATGTTTCAACCAAATAAAATCATTTTTCACCATACTGGCGATAGCTTCAATGGAGAGCAATTTTTAAAAGTTGATCGTTGGCACAAAATACAACAATACCCAGTCAGTAAGTATGGATATTTTTGCGGATACCATGTTTTTATAGAACGCTCCGGCAAAGAAATAATAGCCCGATCAATGGACGAAATCGGCGCGCATTGCAAAGGAAAAAACCAAGAAGCCTATGGTATAGGCCTTGCCGGAAATTTTGACTTTGGAAACCCAACACCGGCCCAAAAAGAAGCGCTAGGAAAATGGTGCGATATTTTGATGAAACGATCAAATATCCCAATAACTGAAATTTACCCGCATAGAAGATTCTGGCAAACAAGTTGCCCGGGTAAAAATGTGCCGGACAAATTCGGACAATTTGCCATGATAGAAACGCAAATATCTCTACTCAAAAAAATGATTTTTTGGCTCCAAAGTAAAAAAATTCTATAAAAAAGTTATCCACAGTATAGGCCCTTTACACGGCCGACTTAAAGGACTATAATTTAATAAAGGTCGTAATTTTAATTTTAATTTTTTTATGACAGACATAGAACAAAAAAATATCGTGGAAAAGTTGAACGATTTATGGGACAAACTCGCCGCCTCAAGCGCGACACAAGAGGAAAAAGACGCAATGATCATTGTCCTTAATCAAATAAGAACGGACATGCAAAAATTGGACGTTAATCCGACAAGTTGCGCGTAGTTGACAAGATAAAAAAGAGTGATAGACTGATTATGTGTTGTTAGTTTTGCGCCCCAACGCAAACAAAAAGCCCCCGCTCGGGGGTTTTTTGTTTGCAAATCAAAAAAAAAATTCAAAGGCTTGCAAGCCTTTGAAAAAGTCAAGGACGCAAAAGCATTTTTACAAGTTTAATCTTCTCGCCAAAAAACTTTTTTTGAGTATCGGACGAGGATAATTCGCAAGCGCGCTCCCAAGCCGTAACAGCTTGAGGATTCTGATCCAATTTTGCAAAGCAGTTGCCGATCATATCCCAAATCTCATACATCTTTTGTTCCATAGGTTGATAAGCATATCGCCGGCTGTTCGGCGTAAGAGCTTGGACAAGCCAAGGCAGGGCTTTTTTAAAACGGTGCGTCATGAAATAAAGACCGCCGATAGTCCGGGAGCTTTCCCACCGGCCCGGAATAAGTTTGTCGGCTTTTTCAAAAGCCAAAAGCGCGCGGAAGTAGTGGCCCAAAGAGGCATGCAAAGCACCAAAATGCAAAAGAGCCATATATTTTTCGTCCGGCGATATTCCAAACTTAACAACAGCCTTATAATGTTTCATCGCTTTCTTTGTTTCATGCCTCATCATATAGAAATTTGCCAAATGAAAATGCGCCCGGCCATTTTTCGGGTTTGTTTTTAGTTGGTTCGCAAGTTCGGCGGGCATCATTTTTTCGCGCTGTTCGTTCCGCCTCTCCGTTGATTTTTCGTCTTGTCCATTTACCCGATCATGGACAATGACACACAACGGAGCGCACCGGCGAGTTTTGCACTCGTTGACATTATGCACAGCGTTTTTGAATTTTATAAAATTGCGATAAAAACGCGGATACAAAAAAGTCATGCCGGATTCCATGCGGACTGTTACAAAAATTCCGTCAACATCGTCTTTCAGTTTTTCCTCAATGTCGCCAAAGCTCTCTAAATACTCATGACCGTCCAAAAACAATATCCATTTAGTTTTTACATTCTCTTGCGCGGAATTGCGCGCCTTGGAAAAATCACCCTCCCAAACATGATACCTTAACTCATCGGCGTACAATTTGGCAATATCTGCCGTTTCGTCAGTTGTCATAGTGTCCACAGACACGACCACGCTTTGCACAAGAGGCAAGGCCGAAAGAATAGCCTTTTCAAGCCCCTTTCCCTCGTCCTTAACGATCATCACGAGGGAAACCTCGTTTTGGTGCGTTTGGGAGGGTTCTATCGTGAATAAAATCCTGTTTTTAAAGCCGGACCAGTTGTGAAAAACAATTCGGCCATATTTAGAGTATTCCCGCCTTATTTGCGGAACCGTAAAAATCCGGCAATGGCTTTCATCCGGCACACGGTTGCCATTTGGTACAGTAACAACGATCCGCCCTTGCGGGCGCAAAATAGTCAAAACATTTTTAAACACGACATCATCGTTTTCTATGTGTTCCAAAAATTCGCCGAGATATACCGAATCAAAAGACGCGCTTTCCGTAATTTTCGCTTTGATAAAATCAAGAGTCAAAAACTTGGCGCCGGCGCGCCTCACGGCATACGCTTTTTTAATCGCCACATCAGAAATATCCACACCGGTATATTTGCCGGAATAATAATCGGCAAGCGTGCCGGTTCCGCAAGCGACATCAAGAACATCACCGGACAAAAGCGCGCTAACCGCTTTGAAACGATCCGGGCCGTCGTGAACATTCACCGGATACTTGCTAAAAAAATCATCGTAAAACTTTTTGTCTTTTTGCATATATTTTTTGCTTAATACTTTTTTAATAAAATCCATTTTGCGAGCGGATCCGGCAAAATTTCACAGTTTGACAAAACACAATGTCCGCCAATTTTGCCGGCCATAAATTGCAAAAACGGCCTTACAACCTCCGACCGGCCAAGCTCAACATACCCCTCATTGTAAGTCCTGTTTGCGTGCTTATACACCACACTAAAATCTAAACCGTGCTTGTCGCAAAATTTCTTTATTTCTTTGTTTAAAATGATCATTACGCCATATTGAGTCGTGTCCCAAAGTTTAAGAGCTTCGGTATTACGAGAATCCCAAACACTATGCGCTTTAATGCCAAGACTTCGCAAATGTCTAAACGCTAAAAGACCAACCTTTTCGTCGTCAAACCCAACATATTTTACAAAAGTCTTAATACCCTCGTGCAAATTCGGATGTACACCACGAACCGGACTATGCACAACAAACCCGCCAATTTTTTGAGTTGTGCCAATGGCGACCGTTGAATGAATGATCGTCAATTTGGCGCCGGTTTTTTTAATTTTTTCTTTGACTATCCGCACAAAATTGGAGGAATAGGGTATGCAAACATGCAAAATATCAAGCTTTGTAAAAAAACACGGGCGCAACAAATCATCAACTTGAAAATCCTTGTAAAATTTCCCTATCGCTCGCCCTATCTCGCCATAGCCCAAAATACCTATTTTCTTTTTCATTTTTTTGAATTATCTTGTAAAATTCTAACCAAAAAATTATATGTTTTTTTACTAGGCTTTCTGCTTGTCCAAGTCTGATTTTCAGAAAAAACAACAGAATATTTAAAAATCTTTCGCTTACGATTTTGGGCAAAGTTTATTTCAATTTTTTTAGAAAGTAAAGAATTAAAATACTTTTGCACGGCCGAGCTATAGTCCTTTAAGTCGGCCGGAAAACGAATCTCCATGTATTCAGGTTTTTGCATATTGTTAATTATAGTCCCTTAATTTTTGCCTGTCAAGTTTTTCAAAAAGTCAAAAAAATTACAACAGCGCCGTAGCGCCTAAAAAACAAAAACAAAAAACCGCCCTTTTTCAAAGGCGGTTTTTTCACAAGTCAATATATATGGATCCCTAGACTAGAAATCAGCGACAAACAAATCGATGTCAGCGCCAGTCCAAGCGGACAAAGCTGTCGTGTACGGCTCACCGGTAAAACCGAGAGCTTGACAAGTCTTTGCCAAAAGGAAAACGCCCAAACCTCGATCGTAAGCGCCAGTCGTCGCATATGCCAAATCAAAATTGGTGATACCAAGAGAGGTAGCGCCAGTTTGAAAGGCGGTGTATGCCGTGTGTCCGGTCAAAGCGGCCAACTGGGCTTCGTACTTCACCAAGTAAGACTGTTTTGATTGTGTGGACGGCATAACACCCAAAGCCTCAAGCTTGGTGTTAACGGTTCCCAAAACGGAAACCTTGCCAACTGCCCGCCCGGTGCCACCGAGAATAATCCTCTGATCGCCTTGCGCGACAGACTGCGGATTAGCCGGTTTTAACCATTGGCGCACATAGTTGGTGCCTTTCCAAACGGAAAAAACAATCGCATCGCCGATTTTACCTCGCGCGTCTATGGACATTAAGGGTCCTGTTACTTTAGCCATTGCAGTTTGAAAAATTTTTGGTTATAACCTGCTCGACTTTTTAGTGAGAAAGCAAGTAGTCTTTTAAAAAAAGGTTGTACCCCGACAAACCTTTAAATCTACATTTCAAATTATAAACCGCTTTCTGTTCGGCTGTCAAGTTTTGCCACTCCAACACGCCGTCCGCGTATTTTTGCCGGTTGGCTTGTTGAGGAATTGTCCGCGGGTTTTTTGTTATGTAATAACGATTCCGTATGATTTTAGTTCGCCCGGATCGGGGATCTCGGCGATAAATACCTGAAAAAATTTTGATTTCGGCAAAATGCGAAACGCCAAAACCAGCCACACCGTAGCCGTCCTCGTTGAAATAAATATCATCATCGCCGTAATTAGTAAAACCGCATTGAGAAGTGCCGAATTTGCAAAAAACGCCAAAGCGTTTTGTCGGCGTAATAGAAAAAAGTTTATCAAGTTCTTGGACTTCAGCCATATGCAAAAAATTTAAAAATTAAATCTTCAAAAACTCGTCAATGCAAAGATTATAGCCGGACACCGGTTTGCCTTTTACCGCCAAATCAAAAATACTTTTTTCGGCCCCAAAAAGAGCGGCCCCAAACGAGATCACGCCATACTCAAAAAAACGACAAGCAACAGAAGCGGTAGCAAAATCCGCCCGTTGCGCCACTTGTCCGACAGACTCCGCGTCTTTTTGCTTTTTTTGCCACCGGGCCTGTTGGCCGGTGCGCCTTTTGGAAAAAGTCAAAAAATCGGCTATCGTGCCAGAGGCATTTTCAGAAAAAAGTGGACCGGTGATCTTAGTCATTTTAGTTTTTTTTACATGAAAATTAAAAAATTAGGGTTGCCAAGTAAAAACGGATATTGCAACCCCGCCCCTGAATTATAGAGCGAGGTTACCTCATCCGCAGACAAAGCCCTATTCCAAACACCAACTTCATCCATAATAGCCAAAGCACTATTTTGAGTCCCGTTGGTGTATCCACTCCAAGAAGCTCCAAGGACAAATTTAATTATTAAATTAACGTCATTAGCTCCATTGCCAGCACAAGAGGCACGAGTCGTTCTTTCTACCGCATTAACATATCCTTTCATTGTTCCACTGCTTACAGTGGGGTCAAAAGTCAAAACTAAATGATACCAACCAGATGTTCCAAGTGTAACATTGTAATAATCAAGATAACCAACAACACCGTGCCTCTCACGCCAAAAACCCACACGCAATGTTCCAGAGTTATATTCATACACAATAGAGTAGCCTATAACATTGGTATTAGGACCTAGTGTTTTTTCTAAAAAACGCCATTGACCAGAAGTAATTTCTGCATTAAGTTTTACCCATATTGAAAAAGAAATGGCGTCATCATATCCACCCATACCTAAATCACTACTTATACTCAAATTTTTATCGCCGTCCGTAGAACCAAAATCAGCGCCATTTCCAATAAGAGCAGGATTAAAAGGCGTGGAGTTGGCATTGACTAAATTATAGCCATTACCACTAGCATCATTAACATCGTCCAGTTTGTAATATGCCCGAATGTTGTCTATAAGTGCCATAGATTTTTAAAATTTACCAAAAATTATGCCTCTTGCGCGCTGGCTACACAGCCCCATTTAGCCGAAACGGTGTCATAAATAAAGCCGACAGTCAGCACCTTGGAAATTACAGTCGTCGTCGGCAACGCCACCCCTAGCGCCACAAACGAAGCGCCCCAAGCAATAGCCCTAGCTGTTGCGTTGTCTTTGATTCTTATAATCAATTTTTGAAAATTTGTCGGAGTGCCGGACAAGTTCGTTGTGAAAGAAGTAATGGCGACCGCAAGGGCGGTGATAGAATGACAGTCGGCCGTATCAGTATTGATCGTCGGCGTTGCCGAACTTGCCTCCGAGCTAACACGAGGCGTAATTCTTTTGTTTGTCAAAGTTTCCGTTTTCGCCGGAAATGAAATGTTAGAGTCGGCCACAGCTTTGGCGGTGGCGAATTTTGCGTCATCGGTGCCGGTGTTTATTTCAGCGCCGGAAGCCTTGACCGGAATGTCGGCAATAAAAGCAATATTAGAATCCGCAATCGCTAGCGGTGTCGCAAACTTTGCGTCATTTGTGCCGGTGTTTATTTCAGCACCGGTAGCTTTGACGGGAATCGTGCCAAGCGCGGTATCCACATCATCAAGCCGAGTTTTCACATCGGCCTTTGCTCCTTTTGGATTGGTCCCGAGTTCGGTTTCAATCGCGACAAGTTCGTCATCGTCCTTAACCACATCTTCAGCGAAAAGCACGGTTTCTTTGGCCGCGTCATACACCACACCGGAGCGGTTAGTTTTGATTCGGGGAGAATAAATACCTGCGGGATAAGTAGCCATATTTTTTAAAAATTAAGGTTGTTGAAAAAGCCGACTAACTCCTTTGCTTTTTCTTTATTTTCTAAAATCACTGAAAGTTCGTAGTTCATGGTAAAAGCGTTTTGGGTGTAATTGTGCGAGCCAATGATCATAATTTCCTCGTCTATAATCATCATTTTTACATGGACGAGATTTGGTGTCAAGAGTTTTTTGGCCTCAATACCAAGCGCATTAAGCCGGACGACAATATCGGGAATGTTAGAAATAACTTTGATTTTCACGCCCCGATTTTTCGCGCGGACAATAGACTGATTAAAAAGCTGGCAAGGATTCCCCGGATCGTCCGGATACCACCGCCAATCAAACACAATAATACTGATCGAACTTTTGGCGCTATCAACCAATGGAATCACTTTTTTTGGAAAATCTTTTCCGATTATAATTTGCATTTTTTTTAAGAAGTGGTAATTGTTTTCCACGCTCCGTTTAAATAAACTCTGATAACATGATCGTCCGTCCTGTAATACATAGATCCATTTTGCGGAGTCAAACCGGAAGCAACAGCGCCAGACATCGCCCGAAGATTCAAAAAAGCATTACCGTCAATAGTGATATGTCCGGCAAAATTGGCGGGGCCGTCAATATCGGCACTAGCTATATTTTGCAACTGCCTTGCGTTATTTAAGACGAGATACCCGTTGACGATAAAATTTTGGTCAATCTGCAAAATGCTATAAAAATAACCGGAACCCCACCGAGCATTTGAAGCACCTAGACTATACCCTCCGTCAGTATCGGGATAAACACCACCTCCAATTTTAAAAGGCGCCGTAAGAAAAAGTTTTAAAGCGTTTGAAGATTCAAAAAGTTTAGCAATAGCATTACCGGAGGAATCATAAAAAATTAAAGTATGTTGATCACCGCCAGCAGAAGCCTGCAAAGCAACACGCCGACCGCTTGAAGCCGTCTTAATGTCCCGCCCAACAAGAACACCGGTAGTAATTTTATCGGCGCTTATATTTCCAATTTTTGCGTCATCAACGGCAAGGTTTGCGATTTTTGCGTTGGTAACCGCAAGGCTTGCGATCTTGCCCTCATCAACGGCAAGGTTTGCGATTTTTGCGTTGGTAACCGCAAGGCTTGCGATCTTGCCCTCATCAACGGCAAGGTTTGCGATTTTGCCAGTAGCAACCGCAAGATCTTTAATTTTGTTCGTGGAAACTTCGTTGTCTTTGATTTTATCCTCAACAATAGACATAGCCAAATGATCTATAATTTCGCTGGCTCGGTGCGACTGCAAACTTTCCCCGACATCCAAATGCGAATCCGGATCAGCTTCGTGTTCCACAATAAGACGAACGACAGCCGCCTCTATTTTTTCAGAATCAACTTGACTTTTATCTAATTGTCCCCAAGTTTCAACACTCATTTTTTTAAACAGGATAAACAGACTCATACCAAGCGCCACTAGGCACAATGACACCGGCCCAATGTTTCGGAATTTGAAAAAATGCTTTAGTGAATCCCTCATTTATGTCTTTGCAAAAAGTATCTCTAACCCAATTTTGGCCGTTGTGTTCCGCTTTGATATTATCAATATACAAGTCGCCCGTAACATTGTAAAGGTGAAAAAACAAATCATAACTAACGACTTGCCCGATGACGGACGAAATCGTAGTCTCGGCATTTTTCCAACTCGCCACCAAATCCAAACTTAATTCTAAAACCGTAATAATATCCCGCCCTTGATAAAGACTCCAAACTTCAACGTAAAATTTTGCGAAAGCACCGCCTCCGGCACTCGCCAAATTAGAATTATAATTTAAAGAAATTTTAAGAGGCAAAGAAAAAGCCTCGTTGATCTCTACCGGCTCATACATTCCTTTTTTTCCATAAACTTTTTTTGAAATCCAATAAAATTTAGGGTGCAGTTGTGTTATTTTCAGCTCGCTAGCCGGAGCCTCAATATGCAACTGCCCAACCCAAGACTGATGTAAAAGCGACGGCGTGGCGTTGCCGGATATTTCGTTAATAATTCGCGCGCATTTATCCGCCACAAAAAGCCGGTAGCCGTTCAGATTCATGACGGCCCCGGCATTAGACCAATCGGTTTTCACACTCTCGCTTAAAACATTCCAAGCCTCGGCAACTTGCGGAAGAAGCGATCTTTGACTTATTCCTTTTTTGCGTTTGATAGAAAGCAAATCTATTTTCCGGCGAACACGGGAAAAAGTAAAACGATCGCCGGGAGCCAGTCGGCGCCAATACGCCAATTCAAGACCCGGCACAATATCCACAGTAGAAACTTTAGCCATATAAAAATTATACACGAGCGGACGAAACAGCGAAAGGTAACGCTAAAAAAAAGCGTTTTTGATTAAGAGAAAAAAAGACCCCCCCTCCGAAAAAATCCGCCCGCCTCCGGGCCGGACTAAAATAAAAGTCGCCCGCTTCGGGCGACTTCCGATTAGAGAGCGGAAACAAGCTACCACGCGCGTCTTACTGCCATTAGAATAAAA
>Ga0209211_10011539_pt1 | contig 11271 bp, 14 predicted proteins | sample RifGroA2_FD_183992 | JGI IMG/M metagenome (GOLD analysis project Ga0209211, IMG submission 183992) | Groundwater microbial communities from Rifle, Colorado, USA - Groundwater A2 (SPAdes) (version 2) | ecosystem: Environmental > Aquatic > Deep subsurface > Groundwater | place: Rifle, Colorado...
TAAACCAACTTTGACTTTCTTCATAGGAAAAAATGTATCACCACTAATTTACTTATAATAATGATGGTGAGTGGTTATGTATCTAATGGTTCCCGAAACTCCTCGGGCAACGACAGAATGAGTGATTATTTTTTTCTCTCTAAACACAACTCCTTCAAGCATTGGCCCTTCAATGACTCCAGTTGCTGTAAAACTCAATTCTCTTCCCTTTGCCATATCTTCGCTTGTAAAAACTTTATTTAGATCTTTTAATCCTGTTTTTTTAATCTCAACAATATCCGATTCTTTTCTTGGCTTGAATCGACAAAGAATTTCTCCACCCAAAACTTTTATAGCGACAGCAGCCAAGACTCCTTCAGTTGAGCCTCCAATACCCATCATGACATCAACGCCAGATTCTGGAAAGCAAGTGGCAACAGCAGCAGAGACATCTCCGTCGGTAATAAGTCTTACTCTTGCTCCGGCATTTCTTATTTCTGCTATTAATTCTTGGTGTCGTTCTCGGTCAAGGACCATAACGGTAATGTCGGCAATACTTTTTCCAATTGCTTTGGCGACTTTCTTCAGATTATCTTTAACCGGAGCATCAAGATCAATAACTTTTTTAGCAAGTTGCCCAACAGCAATTTTATCCATGTAAGTGTCAGGAGCGTGAAGTAAAGAACCCTTGGCGCCGGCGGCAATAACCGCCATTGCGTTGTATCTTCCATTGGCGACGCTGTCAGTGCACTCAAGAGGATCAATCGCTAGATCCATTTCCGGCCCTTTCCCTGAGCCGACTTTTTCACCTGTATAAAGCATCGGCGCTTCATCTTTCGCACCCTCTCCAATGACGACAGTTCCTCTAAAATCAACTAAATTGAATCTCTTTCTCATCGCAGAAACTGCGGCTCCGTCAGCTTTATTTTTTTGACCGCGGCCGACCCAATGGGCCGAAGCAATCGCCGCCGCCTCCGTAACTCTTACGAATTCAAGGGCTAAGTTTCTATCCATTTTTTAGTATTAAACAAATTAAGTTGAGCGAAGAGATATTCAAACTGTGTTTTTAAAGATTTAAGAGTTTCATTTTTATACTTATCTTCCTGTTGCCAAATTTTATTTTTAAAAGGGCCAAGGGCTTTTTTTCTTGTTTTATAAAGAAATTGATCTTCGGTTTGATCTTTTTTTTGTTCATCTTTACAATTGATCCTTAGCCATTCATAAATCTCCTGTTTTAGCTTTGGATCCATATGATCATAAATTATATTTTGAAAACCAGTAGCCAGATGAATCTCAAGGGCATTATATGTTGGGAAGTTATGAAATAAATTATTAGGCAAGGTAGATGCTCCATGTTGGACCGATCCACCGATATTATATTTACTTCTAGCCGAATCCGTAATTGATTTTAAAACATTAAAATCAAGCTTCACTTCGGCAATTGTTCCGTCAGGAAGGGGAATCCCTCCATGAGATGTGCCGGTCTGAACGCTTACTTTACTAACTCCTATTAATAAATTTTTGCTTTTGATCAATCTTAAATAGTTATTCATGAAGGTCTCAAAGTCGGCAACATTACTATTAACCCCTCCAATATGACCAATCTCGCCTCCGATTGAAATTACAACATCTTTCGGTTGGATAGACCGAATGTACTCTGTTAACAAAGCTGTCATTTCGTAGTTATTTCTCTGTTGCTCAACAAGTTCGGTTTTTGTGAGGTCAACTAGAGTTGATGCATCAATATCAATATTATAAAAACCAGCATCAATGGACTTCTTAATTAATTCTTTTATTTTATTAATTTCATCTTGTTTATTTGCAATAAAATTTTTTGCTGAGAATTGATAATGGTCTCCTTGGATAAAAACTGACCCAACATAATTTTCCTTGATGGCGGCCGCTAAAATAGAAACCGTGTATTCATCGGGTTGTTGTTCGGTATATTTGATTTCCGATCGGGCAATTTCAAAAATAACAGGACCGACCTGTTTTTCTTCCATTATTTGAAAGACCTGTCGAGCTAGATCATAAGTAAGACTTCGGACATTAATGGCAGGAACTGTAAAACCACTAGCCTTACCTTGACCAATCGACATATAAAGACTATTAATTGAGGCAAGTTTAATTCTTTTTTCCATTGCAATTTTCCTGATAGATGTCCGTGCGGATTTTTTAGTAGTTTCGTCTGGGGAAAATATAGCCAAATAAATCAATTCATCTATATTATTTACCATAAGGTATCAATACTATAATAAAGAAAAAAATTACTGTCAAGTTAAATTTTATTCTAAAGGATCATAGCCCCCTTTATTCCAGGGATGACAACGAATAACTCTCTTGATTCCTATAAGAGATCCTGTAGCTACCCCATATTTTTTTATTGCTTGATATGTATATTCTGAGCAGGTAGGACGAAATCGACAGACGGCATCGGTTATATAAAGATTTCTAAAAAAAGCGCTTCTTACAAATTTTGATTTTTGATAAATACGGATGAGTTTTAAGACGACTTTCTTCATATTGTTGATATAATTCTACTATGAATGCCGGTCTTATTTATATTGTAATAGCTGAATTTTTTTGGGCGCTAGAATTAATTTTGATTAGAAAATATTTTCCTACTCAGAGTTCTATTCTTGTTGCTGGCCTGACATCGGTCATTGCCTCACTTTTTTATCTCCCAACATTTTTGTTTGCCAAAGAAAAAATTACTTCGGGCAATTGGCTTGTTTTATTTATTCTTGGCTTGACTAGTTTTTTTCTTGCCCAAATATTTTATGTTAAAGGGATCCAGGAGGGGCCATCTGCATTTACAATCGCCCTTGCGACTTTAACAATGCCACTTCTTGCATTAATTATGGCGGTGATCTTTTTTAAAGAGACAATATCAACCTCAGTTTTAATTGGAGGCCTTCTCATGATAATCGGGTTTTTAATAATTTCTTTTAAGTGATGAAAATTTCAATTATCACCCTTTTTCCAAAAATGATTTCAGGTTTTTTTGAGGAAAGCATTATTAAGCGGGCAATCGAAAAAAACCTAGTTGAGATTGAAATAATTAATCTTCGTGATTTTGCGATAGATGATTATGGGACGGTTGATGATCGACCATATGGGGGAGGAGCGGGAATGATACTGCGAATTGAACCTATTTATAAAGCCCTTCAATTTGTCATCCTGAACAAAGTGAAGGATCTAGACGACGAAGTCGTCGTAAAGAAGCAAAAGGGCGCTCCGCTAGATTCTTCGCCTATGGCTCAGAATGACAAGTGGTGGATAGTCTTAACTTCACCAAAAGGCAAGGCATTTAACCAAGAAAAGGCTCAAAAGTTTTCTAGATTGGATCACCTGATTATTATTGCAGGGCATTATGAAGACGTAGATGCAAGAGTCTTTAACTTTATCGATGAGGAAATATCTATGGGAGACTTTGTGTTAACAGGGGGAGAAATTGTTGCGGCTGGGATAACCGATGCGCTCGTCAGATTAATCCCTAGAGTTTTAAAAAAGGATAATGCAATTACTGAAGAAAGTTTTAATATAGGCGGGAAAAAACTTTTAGAATATCCACAATTCACTCGACCTGAAAATTTTATGGGTCACAAAGTGCCAGAAATTTTATTAAGGGGCGATCATAAGAAAATCAAAGAATGGCAAAAAGAGAAATCACTTGAAGAGACAAAAGCAAAACGACCAGATTTATTACTAATTAAGTAATAGTTAAGTATGAAAAACGTTATTTTAGGGGCTTTTGTTTTACTATTAGCCTACGGTTTATTTTCACTTTTTAGCAAACAACAAAACATTCCAAGTAAGGTCGATACTTCAAAAAAACCAGATCAAGTTGCGAGTCCTACAGCATCAAAAACTTTTAGTATCACAGCAAAAAGTTGGACATTTGATCCAGAAGAGATTCGTGTAAAACAAAATGATAAAGTAAAATTAATCATAAAAAGCATTGATGTTGATCATGGTTTTGCCTTGCCTGATTTTGATGTTAAAGTAGATTTGAAACCGGGCATAGAGCAAACGATCGAATTCGTAGCAACAAAAAAAGGTGAATTTACATTTTTTTGTTCGGTATTTTGTGGTGAAGGACACTCGGAAATGAGTGGAAAATTGATTGTTGAGTAAATACATTGTTAATTGTTAATAGTTCATTGTTCATGAATTATGAAAGTAATCAAATTTGAGGCGATGAAATTTTCGGACTCGATTTTTACAATGACTGGTATTTCAAAAAAAACAGTTGAAGAGCACTTAAAGCTTTATACAGGTTATGTAAATAAATATAACGAGATTCAAGAAAAATTATCAATACTTAAAGCTGAAGATTATGAAAAAGCCAATCAGGTTTTTTCAACAATAAGAGAACTAAAGGTTGAGCTGTCTTTTGCCTGGGGTGGAGTAGTCAACCATGAAATTTATTTCTCTCACCTAGGAGGCAAGGGAGGCTTGCCAACAGGTGAATTACTAAAACAAATAGAAAAAGACTTTGGTAGTTTTGAAGAATATAAAAAAGATCTGAAAGCAGCGGGTATTGCAGCACGAGGCTGGGTATGGACGGGCTGGAACTTTCGCGAAAAAAGATTAGTTAATTATCTAGGAGATGCTCAAAATACCTACCTTATGTGGAGCGTTAAACCAATCCTTGCCCTTGATACTTACGAGCATGCTTATTTTATTGATTTCGGGGTTTTACGAGCAAAATATATCGATGCGTTTTTTGAAAATTTAGACTGGGCAAAAATCGAAAAAAATTTTGATGAGTGCTGTGAATGCGAGTGCGAAGCCTGCTGAAAATAGAGTATAATTTTTGATATGGTAAGAACTAGAATTGCTCCGTCTCCAACGGGCGCCGATGTCCATGTCGGATCAATTGCGGCTGCTTTAATGAACTTTGCTTGGGCAAAAAAAAATAATGGTCAGTTTATTATTCGTATAGAAGATACCGATCAAACTCGGGTAGTCCCAGGAGGCGAGCAAAAAATGCTTGAGACCTTGCAAAAAATCGGACTTACCGCAGATGAGTCTCCATTAGTTGGGGGTCAATATGCACCATATCGTCAATCCGAAAGATTGCTAATGTACAAAAAATATGCAGAAGAGTTGGTTGCAAAAGGAAAGGCTTATTATTGTACCTGCTTACCAGATCGATTGGTAAAAATGAGAGAAGAACAACAGAAAAATAAACAAATTCCAAAATATGATAGAAAATGCCTCAAAGAACAAGATCGAATATTAAAGATCAAAGATCAAACCAAGCATGTAATAAGACTTTTAATACCCGATGGAAGAACTATTTTTCAAGACGTTGTCCGTGGCGAAATTACAATCGAAAACAGCAATCTTGATGATCAAATCCTATTAAAATCGGATGGGTTTCCTACGTATCATCTAGGAGTAGTCGTCGACGATTATTTAATGAAGATTACTCATGTAATTCGCGGAGAGGAATGGCTGCCTTCAACCCCAAAACATATAATTTTATATAAAGCCTTTGGTTGGGAATTACCCGTGTTTGCCCATATCTCACTACTTCGAAATCCAGATAAATCAAAACTCTCAAAAAGGAAAAACCCGGTTTGGACCTCGTGGTACTTGGATCAAGGAATATATCCGGAAGCATTGTTAAATTATCTGGCCTTAATGGGTTGGAGTCACCCTCAAGGTAAAGAAATTTTTTCGCTCGACGAGTATAGTCAGGTCTTTGATATTAAAGATATCCAAAAGACAGCTCCTGTCTTTGACCCGGTGAAGCTTGAGTGGATGAATGGAGAATACATAAGACAAACTCAAAACTCAAAACTCAAAATTCAAATCCTAGAATTTTATAAGAAACAAAATATTAATTTGGATGAAAAAGTTGTTGAGAAAACGATTCCTTTAATAAAAGAAAGAATAAAAAAGCTATCAGATTATTTACCGCTTTGTAAATTTGTTTTTGAACAACCAACTGTTTATGAGGTAGATCTAAGTACAAAAAAAGATTTATTAAAAAAAACAATAGAAAAACTTATGTCACTTAATGATTGGTCAACGAGCAAAATCGGTGAGAAAATGATGGGAACAGTTGAAGAAAATAATTACAAAACCGGTGAATATTTTATGACGATGAGAGTTGCAATTACAGGTAAAAAAATTTCCCCACCCCTTAACGAGTCAATGGAAATTCTTGGTAAGAAAGAATGCCTTCATCGAATAAGTAAATTCTAAATCCAAAATTCGAAATCCCAAATAAATTTTAAATTCTAAACTCTAAAAATATATTGTTTAAAATTTGATATTTAGTATTTGTTTGGAACTTGAGATTTAGTATTTAGAATTTTTTTAATAATATGTTTCCTGCCAGTGGGGGTCGGTCTCAACCTTAAGGTCTAAAAACACCTTTTTATTAATGGCAAGAGCGATTTCTTTGCGGGCATAACTACCGATTTCCTTGATCTTTCGACCGGCAGCTCCTATTACCATTTTCTTATATCGATCGTCAGTTACTAAAATTCTTGCCCGAATATATGTTAATTTATCAGTCCTTTCAGTGATTTCATCAACTATTACTGTCGCCCGGTAAGGAATTTCTTCACCCATCATCAAGAATATTTTTTCTCTTATAAGCTCGCTTATAAAAATTTTACTATCAATATTCAAAATCGGATACTTTAAATCTTTTGGGATTTCTTCATCGCTTTTTTCGGTAATATATTCAAAAATTTTATTTAAAAGTGGATCGACATGAGTTCTGTTAATTGCTGAAATCTGGAAAACAGATGAAAATTCATCTTCTAAGAATTTATATTGAGGAAGAAAAGATTTATCTTCAGAGTCAATTTTATTAATAACGAGTATTTTTGGTCTATTAATTTTACGTACTAATCCAAGGACCTTATTTTCTTCAAAATCACGTTTCCTCGTGTGATCGATTATATATAGAACCAAATCAACATCTTCATTGATTACCTGAAGGGTCTTTTCATTTATTCTTTGAGACAGGTGATCTTCGGTTTTACCCATTATCCCAGGAGTGTCAATAAAAATTATTTTTCCTCTTTCATCTTCGTAAAGCGCTTTTATTGAAAATCTCGTTGTCTGGGGTTTGGGAGAGGTGATTGCCACTTTTTGTCCAATAAGATTATTGACAAATGTTGATTTGCCGACGTTAGGCCTTCCTATCAGTAGAACTTTTCCAATTCTCATGGGATAATTGTAGCATAGAAACAATCACAACTTCAGACATTGAGGCGATCACAAAAGTCAAAAACGGCGAACTTGATTTTTTTGGTGTGATTGTAAAAAAATATACAGATAAGATTTATTTTTATATCCGTAAAAAAACCCCGACTCACGAAGACGCAGAGGACTTAACGCAGATAAGCTTAATAAAATTTTATAAATCTTTGAAAAATTTCGACACAAAAAGAAAAATTCTTCCTTATCTTTATCAAATCGCGAAGAATGAATTAAAAATGTTTTATCGATCAAGGAAACAACATCTACCGCTAAGAGAAGAATATTTTATCGAAGATAAAAAAGAAGCTGAAAAAAATGATTATTTATTAGAGACAATTCCCAGTAAGGAAAAGAAAATTATGGAGATGCTATCAATGGGATACACTTATCAGGAAGTTGCAGACAAGATAAAAAAACCTCTTAATACAGTAAAATCTATTATACGGAGAGTTAAAATAAAAATTAAGCGCAACAATAACATATGAAAAAACTTGAAGATAAGATCATTAATAACCTTTATAGGGAGGAAACTAGAAATTCAGTTATAAATTTATTTATTAGGATATTTTCATTCAGCTTTTTTGCATTTTTTGCCTGGATTTTCGTTTCAGTAGTAGTTGAAATAATTTACAAGCAATCGTCTTTTGACTTAATTAATTTTTTTGGAGAAGATCTTGAAGTTTGGAAAAAGTACCTGGCTGATAATTTGATTATTTTTTGGGATGAAATGCCGAAAAGCATTTTATTAGCAACAATTATTTTATTAGTGATACTATTTATGTTAGTAGTTACTTTTATTAAGAACTTTAAAACTCTAAGAAACAAGCTTATGTCAATTTATAAGTTTTACAACAAAAAGATATGAATCAAAAATATATTTTTGTATTTTTGTTAATTCTTGTCATTGTAATGGGCGCGATGTTATTTAAGAGTTTTAAAAAAGTAACGAAGCCTGAGCAAATTAGCAATAACCAAATAAACAAAATAAGTAATGAAAAAAACGACGATACTCAAAATATAAATACAGAATCGGGCATCACGCTAACCATTGAAAGCCCACAAGATAAAGAAACAGTCAATTCACAAAACATTATGGTAACCGGCAAGACAAGTGCCATGGCTGAAGTTTTTGTCAATGAAAAAGAAACCAAGGCTGATCAAGACGGAAATTTTTCTTTAGCACTTATTCTTGATGAAGGAGACAATATAATAAATGTAACCGCGAATGATTCAACCGGCAATTTTGCAGAAAAAGAGATAATTGTTTATTTAGAATCAACTCAACAATAGAAGTTAGGTAATAATCGTCGACTGTCCGCCTCCTTACTTCCCATTATTTATATCCCTTAGCTTGAATATTGAAAAGTTCTTCATATAATCTCTTCTTTTTCATTAGCACTTCATGATTTTCCTCTTCTATAATTAAACCAGAACTGTAAAATTAAAAGAGATAATAAAACCATGATTACAATAAGCGCATGGGCAGCTAAAGAAAAAGGTGGATTGTTAAAAAAATTTACATACCAGAGCGAGATCAGACCGTTAGAAACCCTTGTCAAAGTTAAATACTGCAGTTTAACTAGAGGCGACATTCGTTTTATTGATAATTTTTGGGGCGATATAGTTTACCCAGTAGTCCCCGGCTTAGAAATAATTGGCGTTGTTGAAGAAACAGGCAGTGAAGTAAAGAATCTAAAGATTGGTGAATATGTAGGAATTGGCTATCAAATAGGTAGCTGTTTCAAATGCGAATATTGTTTGAGCGGAAAAGAACAATTTTGTGCTTCGCAAAAAGTAATTCCTATAAACGGTTATGGCGGATTAGCTGAACAAATAATTGTTGATTATAGATTTTGTTTTCCATTACCTAAAAATTTGCAAACGCCAGAAGCGGCACCCTTAATGTGTTCGGGGCTTACTCCATTTTCTGCTATTCGAAAAGCGGGTGTTAAGCGCGGAATGAAAACCGGTGTAGTCGGGATTGGTAGCTTGGGACATTTAACAATTCAAGTTTTGAATAAAATCGGATGCGACGTAACAGCATTTTCTCATAGTAAAAATAAAGAGGTTATTTTAAATAAACTTGGAGTAAATAAATCTTCCTCAAGCACAGATGACAAAGAATTATCAAGGTTCGTCCGAAAATTTGATTTTATTATTTCGACTTCGTCTGCTTCATTAAATTGGGACCAATATTTAAAAGCCTTGAAACCAAACGGCACTTTGTGCTTTGTAGGATTACCCCCAGAAAATATAAGTTTTAAGGCAGAGTTACTAGCGGATTATGCACAAAAAATAATTTTAGGCAGTTATATTGGGAGTAGAAAAGATATGAAAGATTTATTAAAATTTGCGGCAGAAAATGAAATAAAAGCTGTTGCAAATATATTTCCTATTAAAGGAATAAATGAAGCGATTGAAAAGATGAGAAATAGCGAGATACCTTTTAGTACGGTAATAGTTGTTTAAAATGCTCGGCGGCAGCTAATCAAATGAAGCTCGAAATTTTTTTGATAAATTGCCAGAATGAAAATCGAGCACTATTTAATATCCGGTCAACAGGGTACCGAATGGTACCCTGCAACTTTTTGGCAACTTATTGCATATATATTATTAGAATCTCAAATCTGAGTTTTAGTTTTTTTATCAGTTAATCCGGGAGCTATTGCCAAAGAAGGACTTAGACAGGAAATTCGAGAAACTGTCCGCGAAACTCTAGAGGAAGGAAAAGAGGCAAGTGTTAGCCCAAGAGAAATAAGAAAGGAAGTAAGGAAAGAAGTAAAAGAAGCAGTTAAGGAAAAAAATGAAGGGTTTATGGAGAGAGTTAGAAATTTAGTTAAAAAAAACTTAAGATTTGAAGCACGGATTGAAGGTAAAATTACCTTAATTGAAGATATGGTTATCACCGTGAATAATGAAGATGGTGATTTTAAAGTCAACGTAACTGAAAAAACTAAACTAGTCAGAAGATTTGGTGGAAAAAGCGAACTATCAGAATTCTCAGTCGGGAATGAAGTCAATGTTATCGGAAAATATACCGATGAATCAAAAAGCACAATCGACGCAGTCTTAATAAGGAATAAATCAGTCCAAAAAAGATGGGGCGCTTTTATTGGCGAAGTAACCGACTTGAATACAGACAATTTTGTAATAAAAACAGTAAACCGTGGTGATCAGACCGTTTATTTTGCAGGAGCAAAATTTGTCAACCGCGAAGAAAAAGCAATTACATATAGCGATATAAAAATTGGGGATCGTGTCCGGGTTAAAGGAATGTGGGATCGAGAGCTTAATAAATTGACAGAAGTTGATCAAGTTAAAGATTTTTCAAATCCGGTGAAGCTAACTCAATCGCCAAAACCAACTGAAGAAGAATAAAGATCATTCCCAGCTTAAGCCGGTTTTTATCGTTCCGTAGTCATAGCACCATTTAAAGATAGAGAATGAGGAAGAGCCCCTCATCTTAAGAAATTTAATTTCAGGTATATTTTTAATGCCGGCCCGCTTCCAAATTTCTCCGACCAATCCTCCGCAATAAAGCGGAATTACGCTTTGGTGCAATCTTTTTATCGGTATGATTTTAGCCTTTTGCTTACTCGTATCAAAAAATGAAATAAAGAATTTTTTAATAACAGGCAACATTCCAAAAGAGAAGACTATTGGTTTACCATCAAGAAGCCCCGACTTAGCAACTGCATTTGCAATTTTTCCTGCCTCTTGAAGCAGTAATTCACTGAATGTTGGAGGTGGACCGAAAAATATCTTTTTATAGGAATGACGATTCTTATATGATTCAATGAATTCAAAAGCCGTGCATACTCTAGTTCCCGACTGATCAAAGACTTCGTTGGTTAAAGGTCCAACTCCCAGTCCAATTGGAGGTGGAGTCGCATGAAGGAGTGGAGTGTTTAGAAGATTTAAGGGGAATTCACTTTCGTAGGCCGGAACAATTGAGATATGATCAATGAATCCTTCATCGCGTACGAAAAACACCGCCCACCCCGGTTTCAAAAATATATTTTTAGCCATATCTTCCGCCTCGTTCCAATCTAAACCGTGTAA
>Ga0209211_10011541_pt1 | contig 11271 bp, 11 predicted proteins | sample RifGroA2_FD_183992 | JGI IMG/M metagenome (GOLD analysis project Ga0209211, IMG submission 183992) | Groundwater microbial communities from Rifle, Colorado, USA - Groundwater A2 (SPAdes) (version 2) | ecosystem: Environmental > Aquatic > Deep subsurface > Groundwater | place: Rifle, Colorado...
CGCGATATGTTCCCGCGCGAGTTCAATCTCACCGGCACGGATGTTTTCAACGAGATGTTCGATATTGGTAGTCATGGGGATTGGCATCACCGTACGGTGCGATACGAGCCAAGCAAGGATGACGCCCGATAGGCTTATACCGTACATGTCTGCGATGCGCGTGAGCACATCTTTGTTCGCTTCGCCGCGCCGGAGAGGACTGTACGCAATGGTAAGAATATTCCGCTTTTCGTGATAAGGCAGCAGTTCCTCTTCGATGCCGCGCTCCACCAAGTTATATTCCACCTGGTTGGAAACAATCGGCAAAGAAGAAACCTGTTCGGCTTCTTTGAGGTCGCGCATATTAAAATTACTCACGCCGACGTGTCGGACAAGTCCGCGCCGATGGAGGTCCTCCAGGGCGCGGAACGTATCTTCCATCGGAACACGGGAATTGGGCCAGTGTATTTGATAGAGGTCGATCACATCCGTCCCAATGCGGCGCAAACTGTTTTCTGCGGCGCTTATGACGCCGCGGTAATCCGCGTGCTTTGGACTGAACTTAGTCGCGATCATCACCTGGTCGCGCATGCCAAGAATAGCTTGCCCGACAAGTTCCTCGGAATGACCGTTTTGATAGGCCTCCGCCGTATCGATAAAATTCATTCCGAGAGTTATGCCGCGGCGAAGCACGCGCACGATTTCCTCGTCTTTCCCTCCATAGCCACCAGAACCCTGGCCAATCGCCGGAATCGTGATGTTACCAATGGTTTTATGTTTCATAATGGCTTCCAGGCGATAAATGAATATGAGTCATGATACATGCTGCCTACGGGAAAGCGGAAAGCGCGATCGATTTTTATCCGTCCTTCTTTTTCCAGGCGCCGCAAATACGTAAGATAATCGTCGAGGTAGTTGCGTCGACGGTCGTATTCTATCGCAAGATAGTCGGGCAAACGCGCAGTATCGTAAAACTCACGGATCGTTTCCATATGGAAAACGACTGCGGGTTTTTTCGTGAGAAGAAATTCTACAAACGGCTCAAATTTCGATCCGAGTTGCTCCATTGTCCCCACGGTGAAAACACCAGCGCCGTGACCAAGTGGCAAGTTTTTATCGGGCTTGAACATATCGAATGTGTGGCCATGGACCAGCCAACCGTAGTCGCGCGCGAGCCGCAAAAGGATCTCTGTTGACGCCTCAGACCAGTCGAGACCATGGAATTCTTTTTTGGGAAACATCTCGGCAATAACGGGCGTGTGCTGGCATGAACCGCAACCAAACTCATAAATAGACTCCACGTTTGTAAAATATGTTCTGAAAGCCCAGCGGCGATACGCGTCAACCGTATCAAACTCAAAATCAGCGCTCAGTGGCCGGATGTATTCGCCGCCATACCGCAACGCGCGGTGGGGTCTGATGAATTTTGGGATTAACGATTCGATTTTCTTTGTTTTATCGTAAAGCGCGAGATTTTCGACCCATCCTTTTTCCCATACTCCTTGCTTGTCCTCGCCTGAAACCCAGTAGTTGGAGGAAAAGAGTCGCTCTACCACTTCCCGAATCACTTCGTCTCGCTCACGCCCTGATAGTGATTCATAGGAAAGATCTTTGTCGCGGAAAATCGCAAGCACATTAGTCGGTAGATCCTTTTCCAAAACGCCGACGATGGCTGCGAAATCTCCGGCTGTCATGTATTGCAGATTAGCCGATCCCCGCCGCAACTCCTTCGTCGCGCCCAGACTGTACAAAAGCGGCGCGTACCAGGCACTATCCGGCCCAAAGAAAAAAACACTTTTCCGCAGCGCCGGATCGTCTTCCTTAAAAAATTCCATCAATAGATTTTTCACATGATTACGCAAACTGTTCATATCCTGAGCGAACCTCAAGAGACCATAGTAACTCTTCGGCTGTTCCTGCATATCATCCTTCGCATACCAGACGTGAAGATTCGCTTGCGCAAGAAATACCAAAAGATATATAAAACGACCCGTGAGCTTCATCTCTTTCTCGGCAAACCGCGCGCCGACTTCCGCCTCCAGTCGCGCAAGTTCTTTACTGCATGCCGTCCTGCGCTCTTCGGGAAATAACATTTCCTTTATTTGAGTTATGGTGATGGCATCAAGTAAGTCGGCCAAAGTATAGGCTACCGCTCTTTCTTCAGCCGATTTTTTTTGATCACCGGTCTCCGACGTCGGACCGTCGAGAACGCTTACTTTCCAGCCGTACAGGTCTTCGGTGGAAATATTGCTTTTGTGCCGAGGTGCAGTACTCTCGCCGAGAAGAACCGCTTCTATCCTGTTTTTGATCTGGTTGCGGATACCATTCAGTTGGTGCGCTAACTTCATTTTCTCATCGAATTTATCCGCCTCCCCTTGCATGATTTCTTTTGCTCTCCAAATATGGAAATTGATCTGGGCCAAAGCTATAATCAGGCGGATAAAAAATGGGTTAAGCAATGCCGCCTCTGTTCTTTCGTCTATCGCGGCAGAAAGGCGCTTTACTTCGCGAATCTCATCCTGCGCCTGAGCGGGATTCTTGACGGCCTTAAGAACGGCGACAGTCAATCGATCAATGAGTTCTGCGGCTGGCGGAAGTGTTTTATCCATGAAGTTCACGGCCTCGTCGGTCAGCAAGATTTTTATTGGAAATATACCACTCTATTGTCTTCTTTAAACCGTCTTGCAGGGCGGTCGGTGTACGAAACCCCAACAGTTTTTTCGCCCGTTCAACGTCAAGAACCCGCACAGAGTCGCCGGTCGGCCTGCCTGTGTCCCATGATATACTTGGCCGAACCGGCATTAAATCAGCGATGGTCTCGGCGACTTCACGTATCGTTACGCCAAGGCCGCTGCCAATATTTATAGGCGTGCATGGCGGAGCATATTCAATCGCAAGAAGCGCGCCGAGAACCGCGTCTTCGGAATAAATAAAATCCCTTACGGCGCTGCCGTCTCCAGCCACATGGACAGGATTTTCTCCGTGAGTCATTCGATGAATAAGCGCGGGGATCACGTGTGCGCTCGCCGGATCGAAGTCATCGTACGGGCCATAGACGTTGGAAAGCCGGATTATGCGCGTGGCGTCCCAGCCATATTCCAGAGAATATGCTTCCGCCTGAATTTCTCCCGCCCGTTTGGCAATGCCCATATAACGATCGTTCGCCTCCGGCGCACCGTTCCACATTTCATCTTCGCGGCGAAGCGGAACCGGCGGGTATTCTCCGATGCTACCGACAAAAAGATAGCGTGAGGCACCGGCGCGAAACGCCGCTTCCATCATGTTTGTATTACACAAAATAAATGAAGTGTAAGCCCGTGCGACATTAGAATTGCCCCGCTGCGTACTACCTTTAATGGCTGTCAGGTGAAAAACGTATTCGCGTCCGCGCGCCGCATCAAGACAGGCATCGTAATTGCGCAAATCCGCGCGCCGGAAAGACGCCGCTTCTGGAAGGACGGCGCGTGCGCGTTCATCATTGTCGAGCGAAACCGCTAAAACGTCTGCTCCGTCATCAACCAGCCATCTGACGAGTATGGAGCCGATCGTGCCTGTTCCGCCAGTAACAAGAATCTTCTTTCCCTTAAAACGGCCCTTTAAATCTGTTTTCATGGCTGTAAAAATTTTCTTTCGACAAATCCATTGGCGAAAGCTTTAATTGTTTTTCGACCGCTCGGACAATTGTCGCCGCGTTGGGATAAAATTCATTTTCAAGAACGCGCACGGTCGGGCATGGCGTATTTGCGAAGCCGATACGCTCTATCGGCGCTTTTAGATGTCCGAAGCATTTTTGATATACCCGCGCGGCTATTTCCGCGCTCACGCCATAATTCACCCAGTCAAGGTCGGCTACGATACAGTGGCCGGTTTTTTTAACCGATTCTACAATCAATTTATCATCAAGGGGTGAAAGAGCGCGCACATCGACAATTTCAGCTCTGATACCCCGCCTGGAAAGAATGTCTGCCGCTTGAACGGCTTCCACATTCATCCAGGAAGTTGCGGCTATTGTAATGTTTTTACCTTTTCGAAGTATTTGTCCCGGTCCGATTGGCACCTCATAAGAATTTGCCGGAACTTCTCCGGTTTGCCAATAAAGCCAGCGGTGCTCAAGAAAAAGCACCGGATTACCGTCTCGGATGGCGGAAATGAGAAGTCCTTTGGCATCGTGGGCCGTTGTCGGCATAACCACTTTTAATCCCGGGATGTGCGCGAAAACCGACTGCATGCTTTTCGAGTGCTGAAAACCCTGCCCCCAGCCACGCCCTATAATAGCCCTTATAACGAGAGGCGCTCCTAATTTTCCGCCTGAACCGTAACTTACTGTCGAAGCGATGTTCGCAAGCTGGTTCATCGTCAAAAGAAGAAAGTCAACCCGGATATGATGGTAAACTGGCCTAAGACCATTCATCGCGGCGCCGATGCCGAACCCCGTCATCGCGTCCTCGGAAATTGGCGTATCAAACACCCGCCCTGGTCCAAACTTTTCGAGCAATCCGGACGTTGTGCCAAAAATTGCTTTATGGTCCGGCAGACCGATGCCATAAGCAATTACTCGTTTGTCGCGAGTCATTTCCTGAAACAACGCCTCTTTGATCGCGTCTGCGTAAGTGAGTGTCCTCGCTTTTTTAGGTTTTTTATTAATTTTTTTTGCCATAGAAAATATCTTCATAAAGTTTTTCTTTTGAGGGGAATGGCGCTTTTTCTGCCGCGTTAATCGCGAGGACTACGCGCTCATTTATCTTTTGCTCGATTTTTTGAACGTTTTCCTCATTCAATCCGTCGGCAATCAATTTTTTCCGCGCGACTAAAATTGGATCCACCTTGTACCATTTATAAAATTCTTTTTTTGAACGATAACCGGCATCAAAATCCTCGTTGACGCCCACGTGCTCAAGATATCTATAATAATTGAAATGCAAAAATGCCGGTTTTTTCTTCTTCTTTGCTTCCTGAATCGCATTGGCCGCGATATCATAAATAACTCCTGCATCGGTAGACGAACTCTTAAAGGACAGACAATCAAATTGGGATACTATCTTGTCTATTGAATCATAACCATGCCGCGTCCATTGGTCGGTATGGACGGCAAAGCCATTGTCCTCGCACACAAAAATTACAGGTGTCCGCTTAAGACACGCGAAATTCAGGCTTTCCCAAAATACGCCGCCCTCGATAGCTCCGTCTCCAAAAAATACTGCCGTTATGGCATTGGTCTTTCTTAGTTTGTTGGCATACGCAACGCCTACTGCTACCGGTATTGTCGTTGCAACTACCGCGGAACTCATAAGATATCCGTTTTCCGGCGAAGAAAGGTGCATTGAGCCGGCTTTTCCGCCGGCAATCCCCGTGATTTTCCCGTACATTTCGGCAAAAAACTTATGGGTTTCGCTTGTTTTTGCCAAATATAACGCGTGGCTCCGATAAGTCCCGAGCACTTGGTCAGTTTTCTTTAGCGCCTGGCAAACGCCGGCCACAATCGCCTCTTCACCCATCGACATGTGCATCGGGGTTTTCATCGCGTCTGTGGCATAATTATCAATAATTCCTTGTTCGGCTCGGCGAATCAAGTAAAGCTTTTTATATAAATCAATATTCAATTGTCGTCTTTTGTTGTTCACGAGTATGTTATGTTATCGTTATTTAATTCAGCCAAGGACAAAGCAACGATAGCCGGCCAAAACTTCAATTTTCCCTTTTTCACCATTTGTTTGAATTTGTTTATTGGTACCAATATCGTTTCAATATTTTCTTCCGGGCGGAACGATTTTTTAACCTTTCTCGCTCCAGTGCCTAAAAAAATTGATGCCAAACAAGTTGAACGACCTGTCATTATCGGCAAATTAAGAACTAAGGGCGATAAATTTTTGCAGGAATAACCAGTTTCTTCGAATAATTCGCGTGCGGCCGCGCGCTTGGACGTCTCGCGCCCGTCAATAGCTCCGGAGGGCAACTCAAGGGTTATCGCTTCAAGCGCCGGACGGAATTGTTTCACCAGAATAACGCGCCTATCTTCTGTGATAGCTAAAATAGAAACGCTGGAACCTTCAACCAGCCGATAAAAAGGCTTGCTGCTATTTATCCCCTTTGCCCTACTAAGCGCCTCAATTTTAAACCATTCAGTTTTAAAAACAATTTTCTCTTTTTTCATTTTATAATTCCCTTCTCCTGCAACATTAAGGATTTCCTTTCTTACATTTGGCAACGAGTCCGCAAGGAAGATTTTATTTTCCTTTGCGGCGAGTGAACCAAATGAAAAAATGTTACGCCCTATGACATTTTTTTATAATATTCCCGCCAATATTCAAGCGTATCTCGCAGTGTTGTCTCAAATTTTATCTTGGGGCTCCATCCGGTGGCTTCTTTGAACTTATCAGTTGATGGGATTTGCAGTGTGACGTCCGAGGGCCTAAGGCGGCGGCGATCTACCTTAACCGCAATTTTTTTCTTTGTAAGTTTTAGGAGCTGATTCAGCATATTACCCACTGTCATGGTTTGGTCGCCGCCGATATTATAAACCTCGCCCGGTTTGCATTTATTCACTAAAATCCAATATGCCCCGACGGCATCCCGAACATCCATCCATGTGCGAACGCTCGTTAAATTTCCAACTTTTACGATGGGCGATTGCTTCCCCGCTTCAATTGCCGCAATTTGTTTCGCAAAGTTAGAAAGCGCGAACACATCGCCTCTCCGCGGACCCGTATGGGTAAACATGCGCGTACGAATGGTTTTTATTTTCCATGAAAGCCAATATTGAAGCCCCAACATATCTTCACCCACCTTACTCACGGCATACGGCGACGCGGGACGTAATGGATTATCCTCCTTAATAGGAATTTCTTCCTTTTTAACCTGGCCATATACCTCCGAGGAACTGCAAATATGAACTACGGGGTCATAGCCGGATGACAATTTAAGCTGTTTTACCGCCTCAAGCAAATTCGTGGTACCAATTATATTCGTATTAAGCGTTGTAACGGGAGCAATAAAGCTAAAATCAACGTATGATTGCGCCGCGAGGTGAAAAATAATGTCGGGCCTATACCGCCCGAGCACAGATTCAAGCGACGGCAAATCCAACAAATCTCCGTATTCAAGAGTTATTTGGTTAAGGATGTTATTAATATTATCTTTCGGAGCGCGCCAGCGTATCAAGCCGATAATTTTTACATTTCGCGCGTTCGCTAGAATATAGTCGGCCAAGTGGCTTCCGACAAAACCGGTTATGCCGGTAATTAAAACTGTTTTAGTTTTCATAATTAATTATTATATCTTAACTGCCCGATACTGACAAAATGATTATAAGTTTAGCGCGCGTTCCGAAATCGCGTTGCCCTCCGAGTCGATAAATTTGAATACGTCTTGTTTTTTCACTTTTTCTCTAAACTCCGCCACTTGCCGCTTGTATTTCATGAACAGCATGTGGTCGTGTTCACGCAGTGGCTGTCCTCCTACGTGCGTGCGGCCGAAACTGGCCGCGATAGGCAGGCCGTACGCAAGATAGCCGTTGGCATTAAAGTTGAAGCAGAAATCGAACAAGGCGCCATTGGTCATTTTTTCTTCTGGAAATCTTACGGTGTTTCGCGTATACACTTCCTTGCGCACGCACATATTTCCTTCCGGAAAAGCGCGGCTAGTTCGCAGCCAATAAAAAAACCAATCCTCCTTTTGCGGTATGTCTTCCTTCCGGAAACCGCGGAGCAACGCTACAAAGCGCGACCACGTCAATTTGCCCAATAAACGCCACAACCGCTTACCCGCTTCGGGACGATGCCAATCAATCTTGGCCAGTATCGTGTCGATTGGTTTGGTTTGCAAGCCGTATTGTTTATCCTTTAAAAAGCTGGCGTACGCGTAATGCGGCCCCAAAAGTTTTCCGTCCTCGCTCATATTGAACTGGATACCCCACACGAGGGAAACATCCGGATGCTCTTCAAGGGTTTGGACACAGCGCTTGAACCAGTTCTTATCTAAATATCCGTCCTGGCCACAAAGGAGAAAGAGATATTCTCCGCTTGAGAGCGCGAGCGCCTTGTCTAAGGCATCCCATTGGCCCTGGTCCGGCTCGGAACGCCAAACGATGTTTGGATATTTTGCCGCGTATTCTTTCAAAATCTCCACAGTGCCGTCGGTGGAAGCGCCGTCCATAATAATCAGCTCCCAATCGGAGAAAGTTTGCGAAACTACGGTTTCCAATGTCTCTCGGATAAACCGTTCATCGTTACGTACCGCGCAGAGAATAGATATTAAGGGTTTTGTTGATTCCATGCTTCTTTTGCGTTTTTTATAGTTTCATCCAAGCCTTGATTCAGAGAAAATCTTGGTTTCCACGATTCTAAAGGAGTTTCTGGAGAATACAATGATGGCTTGCCTGACTTTGCCCCAAGCACAACTTCGGCCCCAAGTTTTTTGGCGATAAGTTGAGCCACTTCTTTAATGGAAACCCATTCGCCGCTTACGACGTCCGCGTGCTTTTGACCTATATCAAACTGATGGACAAAAGCCTCAACGCAATCACGCACATATAAAAACTGCCGCGTCTCTTCGCCGTTGCTCATGAGTTCAACTTTGCCTTGAAGGCCTTTCCAAACCAAATCGGGAATAAGATGGCTTTTCTCTCCAACGGGCTCCCATCCATAAACATTCCAGAGACGGGCAACATGTCCTCCCAAAATCCGCGTCCATAGCTCGCCCACCCGCTTTGTCACGCCCAAAGTAATCATGTCCGGAGTGGGAGCCGCTTGTGAACTTACAAAAAGAAATGGTTTGCTTGCCCGTTCCAAAACGCGGAACACGGAACGACACAACTGAAGATTGGAATCCAAAATTTCGGCTTCGTACGCGGGAGTCGTGTCTTTTTTCCAAACGCCGACATCCCATGCCACGAACCATACTCTATCCGCCCACTCGAATTCGCTGAAATGATTTTCAGAATTTTTTAGGTCTTGTCCGTCTTCCCGAGAAAGAACCTTAATCTCTTCTCCTCTTTCTTCCAAAAATGCCTGCAATTCCGAACCAATAAGCCCTCTTCCCAAAACCAGATTTTTTCTTTTGCTAATATCCATAAGTAGAATTTAAAAATATCACAATATGCTTAAAAATCCAATTCCCTAGAAGGCTGTTCGATAACCCAGCAATGTCATTCTGAACACGGTGAAGAATCTCTAAGATTCCTCGCCGGGCTCGGAATGACGCAAAAGTGTAAGTCCCATGATTATAAAATTACTGAGACCCGTGATCGCTTTTGGCAACCAACGGGTCTCTTTTTTACTGCTCGGCGAAAGGATATCCTGAATCATTCAGGATATTTAAGCTTTAACCCAAGTTGGGCAATGCTTATTACCACCGCAATTGAATTCGCGACGATTAATGGCGTTGAAGGAAGCAGCCATCCATACGTCGCCCAAATAATGCTGTTGAGAAAATAGAGGACGATCATCCCCATCGACACATCCCCGGTCTTCTTGGCCCTGAACGATTTAACAACTTGGGGAAGCATCAGGAAGGTTCCAACAACCGTCCCCGTATAACCTACTACATCCGTGAAAGTAATTACCATGTGATTTCCTTTTAATTATTATAAGGATAATCCGGCCAAAGACCAGCTTCCTCCCGCTGGGCTTCGACTTCTTCGATGTACCGCTTGATGAAGGCAACGCGCCGCTCCATGAGTGCTTTCGCTTTCGGGAGACGGACGCAAACATTAGAAGTGGGATTGATCCAATCGTAGCGGCATTCCAGATTCTTCAAAACTGACTTTGGATTGCGATACGAATGGGCACTCGGGTCATGCGCGAGCCATCTCGGGTCGATAGCGGGAAGCTCCGACCAGAACTGCGCCGAGGTCATCACGTTGTCCGCCGTGGTGCAGGTAATGCGGTCGGCGTCCTTCAACGCAACGAGAACCGAATCGTCGTCCGGTTTGTTAACTTCGTGGTGGTGGAGCACGGCATTCACAATGCGGGTAGAGTCGTTTTCACCAAAACCCTCTCCGCTCGCTTCAAGCCATCCTCGCACCATAGCGACGACCCGCTCTTCGGGAATGTTTTTCTTGCTCCCAAGTTGATGCTGAACCATCCGGTCAGCATTGTGGCAAAGTCCGCCGGCTCCGGCCAAACGTCCAACCGTCTGGTCCTCGGCAATGAGAAGTGCATACTGCCCGGCTTGCAGAGCGTGGTCAAAATCATGACCGGTACCCTGCATGCCAAACGAAATATGGTCCTGCCCAACTACCGCCGCGAGGGCGGGGTAAATCTCCCAGATTTTCATCATGGGCTATCTCCTTCTCAAAAAAGTGGGGTTAGATTGTCAAAAAAGCGTGCCAATATACTACAATAAAACTATAAAAAATGCAAGCCCACGGAACTCTGCGTCCTAAATCTTGATTAACAATTTTTTTATCCTATTTCCTCCCGATACATCTATAGATTTGTGAATTCAGTATACTGGATAACCTGATATACCTTGATAAGCTCAACAATGCCGTCCTGAAGCGAAACTTGCGGCTTGAAACCGGTTTTTTCTATTTTCTCGTTGCTAACGATATAGTTGCGCTTGTCGGGGTCTTCGCCTATCGCGGATTCTACATATACGAATTTAGGAATCTGCTTCTTTATTTCGGCGCACAGTTCGCTCTTGCTCAAATTGGCATCGCTCAAGCCGATATTGTACGGTTCATTTTTCATCGTTTCGAAATTATTCATCGCGTGCATAAAAACACGGGCGATGTCACGCACATGAATATAGTTCCGCTTGAAATTTGCCTCAAAAAGCACAACAACGCCATCGGTCACGGCGCGATGAACAAAATCATTTACCAGAAGGTCCATCCGCATGCGCGGACTTGCCCCGAAAACCGTGGCGAGCCGAAAAATAACTACGTTACCGGCTTTAAGCAATTCCTGTTCCGCCTGGACCTTCAATTTGCCATATAACGATGAGGGAAAGAGCGGACTTGTTTCGTCGCAATACGCCACACCCTCCGCCATATGCCCATAGCCGCTGTTAGAGTTCGGAAAAATGATTTTTTGGGACGGCTCACGTAATTTTATAATCATTTGTATCGCCTCCAAATTGATTGTCCGCGCCGCAACGGGGTCGGCGGCGCAGGCGGGAGCGCCCACGATACAGGCAAGCGGAATAATGAAATCCTTTCCTTTTATGTGTTCGGCGATAAGTTTTTCGTTGCGCGCATCGCCTCTGATGATGGTCAATGTTTTAAAATTACAGACATCAAGCAAAGAAGTTTGACTATAAAGAAAGTTATCTATAACAGTGACTTCGTGCCCG
>Ga0209211_10011545_pt1 | contig 11266 bp, 9 predicted proteins | sample RifGroA2_FD_183992 | JGI IMG/M metagenome (GOLD analysis project Ga0209211, IMG submission 183992) | Groundwater microbial communities from Rifle, Colorado, USA - Groundwater A2 (SPAdes) (version 2) | ecosystem: Environmental > Aquatic > Deep subsurface > Groundwater | place: Rifle, Colorado...
GATAACGGTTTCTTTTTTAAAATTAAATTTATCATCATTGACACCAAGGACAACAAACGGCGTTTCGTCATCTTTTGCTGGGGCCGTTAAGATGACTTTTTTTACGGAACCTTTTAGATGTTTTTCCAAATCCGGTTTTTTATTAAAAGCACCAGTAGCGTCAACAACCACATCAACACCATATTTATCCCAAGGAATATTTTCCGGCTTATCATTGAGTAAGGTTAAAATTTTTTTCCCGTTAACCATGATTCCATCTGACTCTTCTTTTACTTCCATTCCAAATCTTCGGTAGACCGAGTCAAATGAAAGAAGGTAAGCCATCATAGAAATAAGAGTTTTTCTTGTATTTATAGCTACAATATCAAAATTATTCCGTGTCAAAGCAATTCTTGTGAAAGCTCGGCCAATTCTGCCAAAACCATTTAAACCGATTTTTAATCTTTTCATATTTATTATTTACTTATAATAATGGTGGTGAGTAGTGATATATCTAATCGTACCAGATAGTCCTCGGATGACAAGAGAATGAGTAATAACTCTATCTTTATTAAAAATAACTCCATTTAGAAGAGGACCATCAATGACACCGGTGGCAGTAAACGTTAGCTGTTTTCCTTTGGCCAAATCTTCAGCCGTAAAAATTTTATTTAAGTTTTTGACGCCAGCGGCTTTTATCTTGGGAATATCGGCTTCTTTTTTAGGTTTGAATCGGCACAGAATTTCTCCACCTAAAATTTTTATAGGAACGGCCGCTAAAACCGCCTCTGTTGATCCACCAATTCCCATCAGTAAATCTATTCCTGAATCAGGAAAACAAGTGGCGATGCCGGCGGCTACGTCACCATCGGTAATAAGTCTTACCCGGGCGCCAGCATTTCTCACTTGTGAAATTAAATCAATATGTCTTTCCCGATCTAAAATAACAACCGTGATATCTTCGACTTTTTTATTAAGGGCTTCAGCTGTTTTTTCAATATTTATTTTAACCGAAACATCAAAATTAATCGCGCCTTTACCAAGTGGACCTACGGCAATTTTTTCCATATAAGTATCTGGGGCATGAAGAAGGCTGCCTTTCGGACCCGAAGCAACAACCGTCGTAGCGTTATATCTTCCATAAGCAACACTGTTAGTGCATTCAAGAGGATCGATCGCTAAATCCATGACTGGAGTTTTTGCAATACCTACATGTTCTCCGGTATAAAGCATTGGGGCCTCATCTTTTTCTCCTTCACCAATGACAACGGTTCCGGAAAAATCAATTTGATTAAGACGAGACCTCATAGCGTTAACAGCTGCACCGTCAGCTTTTTTTTTGTCTCCTCGGCCAATCCAATGGGCTGCTTCAATAGCGGCGGCTTCAGTGACTCGAACGAATTCTAAAGCGAGATTTCTATCCATGGTTGATGTATATATTATACATATAACTATTGTTTTTCTACTTTATGTTGTCCAAATTTACCTCTTTGCGCAGAAACAACTTTATTGCGGAATCCGTCGGGACTATCATCGGCAATATTTTGAGATTGCTGTCTGACAAGAAACGACTGTTTAATAACAGGGATAGAGACACCTTCATCCTTAGCTACTTTAATAGTCCACTCAGCTTCACCACTTGACTGGATCACTGATGAAATTTGCTTTAGATTTTGGTCATCTACAAATGACTCTTGAGTCCATTCCACCAGGCGCGATTCTATAACAGAACGGTTATTATAGACCCGAAAAACTTCTGAGAGATCAAAATTATACCGGCTTTGTTTTAATACGGCCGCACCTTCCGCGATTCCCTCCATCATTCCGTACTCTATTCCGTTATGAATCATCTTGGCAAAATGCCCGGCCCCAACTTTGCCAAAAAAACCATAAGCAGCGGGAGCGGCGACTGCTTTTATAAGTGGTTCTAATTCTTGAAAATCTTTTTTCTCTCCACCGACCATCAAACAAGCTCCATTTTTTGCCCCACTTGGACCGCCTGAAACACCAATATCCATAAATCTTATATGGCGGGACTTAAGAAGACTATTCCTTTTAATGGAGTCCTTATAGAAGGAATTTCCACCATCTATTATTAAGTCTTTCTTGGAAAGCAGTGGTATAAGTAAATTTAACATATCGTCTATCACCAATCCGGCCGGAAGCATGAGCCAGACAATTCTTGGGGTAGGCAATGATTTTATCAGTGACTCAATGCTGTATTTTCCTTTTAAACCAGATTGTTCGAGATCTTTTGTCACAGATTCCGTTCGATTGTATCCGTAAACATTCCAGCCTTTTTCCACAAGTTGTAAGGCGATTCCAGACCCCATTTTTCCCAGTCCAATAATGCCAACATTTTTGTTTTGAGTCACTCCTAAATTGTCATTTTGTTCAATATATTTTGCTTTCTCACTTATTTCTACCCTGTCAGGAGAGTATCTTACGAGCGGAACGACATTTTTATTCCAGGCCTCGACAATCGGGTCGGTAAATTTCCACATCGCGGCAATTTCTTTCGTACTGGCGAATAATGTCTGATCACCAAGAATTGCATCAAATAGAAGTTTTTCGTAGGATTCTACATATTGAACCGATGAATTAGTGCTTTTGTATAAAAATTGAACAGTCCGTTCCTCAATCTTATTCTCGAGTCCCGACTTTTTTGCAAAAAGTGTCATGACAATTTTTTCTTCCGGTTCAAGACGGAATACAATCCTATTTTTATAATGTATATTTGGTGGGCAAAGGCATGGGGTTGGATGCTTAAAAATAATCACGATCTCTTTCTTGGATAAACCCATCCGTTTTCCGCTTTCAAGAATAAAAGGGACACCATTCCACCTTTGACCTTTAAGGTAAGCACGAATCTTAAAATAAGTTTCCGTTGTTGAATTTGGAGAGATGCCTTTTATAGATTTAAATCCGTCGTACTGGCCACGGAAAGAGTACTTTTTTATTTCCCTTGAGTGATAACGATTTAACATTTCAAGGATATTAGCCCGCTCTTCACGAATAACTTTGGCAGTAAAAGATTCCGGACGTTCCATAGTAATAAGCGCCAGCATTTGCAAAAGATGATTTTGGCCAACATCACGTAAAGCTCCCAGCCCATCATAAAAGTTTCCGCGCTGTTCAACCCCTATTTTTTCAAGTAACCTGATTTCAACTTTCTCGATACATTTATTATTCCACGAATCTTCAAAAAGATTATTTGAAAAGCGGAACTGCAGTATATTCTGAAGCATATCCTTTCCAAGATAGTGATCAATCCGATATATTTGTTCCTCTTTAAACAGTGAGGACAAAAGTTTATCGAGGTCTTCGGACGTTTTTAAGTTTTTTCCAAAAGGCTTTTCTACAAGAATTCTTGTCCATCCTTCCTCCGGAGAACAAGGAGTTGTTAATCCGGAGGATGACAAGTTTTCAAGTATTGGCTCATACATTGCCGGAGGAACAGCCAGGTAAAATAACTTATTAGAACAGGCTTTCCATTCTCCATCAATTCTTCCAAGAACGGCGGATAAATTATTATAATCCCCAGCCTTTTCCAGTTGCCCGCTTTGATAAGAAAACATCATGAGGAACGAAGATATATCAGATTTTTTATCTAAAATACTTTTTACATATTCCCTAAAATCGGAGGGTGAAAATTTCCGTCTCGAAAATCCGATAATATGAAACAGTTTTGGCAACTTCTGATCTTTATAAAGGTTAAAAAGGGCCGGGACAATCTTTTTCTTCATCAAATCCCCGGTCGCCCCTAAAACTATAATTATTGTTGGTATATTTTTATTTAATGAGTTCATTCCAGTCATTTGAAAATTTTTTAATGCCTTTTTCTGTTAATTCATGAGCAATATTATATCCTGTCCAGGGTTTTGACATTGCAATTCTTAAGTATCCAATAGTTTTTAATCTCGGGATAATCATTCCCGTCCCGGCCCACTCTTTTAATATTGATAGCGGAGCCGTAATAATATCACTTTTTAAATTTAGAGCATAGAGAAAATGTTCAAGTGACCGAACACTGGCTGTGAGAACTTCTACATGTCCATCCCCGCCGTTATACATCCTTAATATATTTGTAATCAAATCCATACCATCTTCTCCCTTGTCATCAAGTCTGCCTACAAAAGGTGATATGAAAACATCTCCTTTTTTGGCACCCTTTGTAGCCGCATAAACGGCTGCTGCCTGCTCTTGAGAAAAACAGAGTGTCATATTAACTCGCATCCCTTCCCGTATTAACCGCTTCGCGGCTGATAACCCCGGAGATGTTATAGGATATTTTATGTGAGCATTTGGAATCCAGGAAAACATTTCTTTTCCTTGTATATACATATCATCTGCAGAAGTTTTTGCATCAGCATAAACTTCAATGGAGATAGATCCTTCGGGTATCAATGCCGAAATTTCTTTGATGACTTTTTTATAAAATGTAAAAATTTCTTCTTTTGTAAATTTATCGCCTCTTTCTAATCGTTCTTTTGCTTGAGGATTTTTTGAGATGAGAGTAGGATTGGTCGTTTGTCCATCCAGGTAACCCAAAATATTTAGCGCTTCTTGCGTTTCTTGAGGGTCGCCGCTATCAAGAAATATTTTTGTCTTTAAGTTGCTGGGTTTCACAGTATAGTATGATACTAAATAATTTAACTCAATACCTAAACTTTATCTCCATTAAACACAGCAACTAAGTTTTGTTATATCATTTGTAAATGATAAAGCGACGATTTTAATTGCTTCAGATAAAGTTGGAAACATTGGTAAGGAACTAACCACATCGTCAATCGTGTTTTTGTTTTTCACGAACATCATTGCCTCAGCAATTAACTCACCGGCATTTGGGCTTAAGATATGGACTCCCATAATTTGTTTTGTTTCAGGATGAATTGCCATTTTGATAAGTCCTTCAGTTCGGTTAATGATAAGAGCTTTGGGCAGATCTTTAAATGATACAGTTTTGCACATACAGGTACCAAATCGTTTTATTTGTTCTTCCTCAGTAAGTCCTACTCCTGCAAGCTGCGGATCGGTAAAAATTGTCCAGGGAACAGTATTGTAGTCAATGCTGTTTTGAGTATCTTTTAGAGCATTTTCAGCAGCCAATGTTCCTTCTCGTCCAGCAGTTGGCTCAAGGCGAAGTGGAGCATTAGTAATATCTCCAACCGCATAAATATGAGATTGAGAGGTTTGAAATTGTGGATTTACTTTGATTGCTTGTTTTTCATCAATTGCAACGCCTGCTTTATCAAGCTCTAATCTTTTTGTATTGGGAGTTTTTCCAACTGCAAGTAAAATTTCATCTCCAGATACTTCTTCTGTTTTACCATCAATACTATATGAGACAAGCTTTTTATCGCCTTCTTTTTTAACACTTTTTACCTGGACATTTGTTTTAATAATAATACCTTCATTTGTTAGTATCTCCGTTAATCTCGTAATTAATTCTTCTTCGCCTTTGAAAATGAATAACCCTCTGTGAAGAATTGTCACCTTCGTGCCAAAGCGGGCATACATTTGAGCAAACTCTAATCCGACTGGTCCAGCCCCAATAATAATAAGTTCTTTTGGCTGTTTTTGAAGTTTTAAAGCTTCAATATGGGTTATGTAGCCTACTTCTTTTATCCCATCAATAGGAAGCACGGTTGCAGTTGAGCCAGCAGCAATAATAAATTTCTTACTCTGGAACTTCTGACCGTTTACTTCAATTGCGTTTGCTGAAACAAAAGTTGCCTGTCCTTCTAAATGAGTTACGTTTGGTAAATTGGTCAACACTTTTTCATATTTTTCGGCTCGCAGTTTTTCAACTAAATTAAGTTCGTGTTGGACAACTTGAGCAAAATCAAAATTTTTCACTTCTATATCAATGCCTGGGATATTATGGTTTTTGGCAAGGTGCATGACTTCACCAGCCCAAAGTAGAGTTTTAGAGGGTACACAACCAACATTGACACAAGTACCACCTAAAGGAAGACCTTTGTTTATCAGTAGAGTTTTAATTTTCAATTCATTCGCTTTAATCGCAGAAGCAAAAGCCCCAGCCCCACCACCAATAATAATCAAGTCATATTCTTCCATAGTTATGCGATAAAATTTTTAAGTGTTTTGGTAAAATCGTTGACAATTTTACAGCTTATTATAATATAGATATATTATCAATATAAATAATAGAAAGGAGGTGAAAATATGGAAACGAAAAATATTCTTATTGGTGGAGTAGTTTTATTACTTGTTATAGGTGGTGGATATTGGCTGCTTAAGGGACAAACGGGGACGACGCAGCCATCTAATTCAACGGCAATTACCAACACGCAAAATCCTACCAGTGAACCAAATAAAAATAATCTGACGGTAGAATATTCGGGACAAGGATTTAGTCCGAATTCTATAACAGTCAAATCAGGAACAACGGTTACTTGGGTCAATAAAGGTAGTGATTTGATGTGGGTGGCCTCAACTCCACACCCGGTTCATACAGACCTTCCAGGGTTTGATGCCCTTAAAGGTGCGCCAGCCGGTGGTACATATTCTTTTACCTTCGCAAAAGTCGGAAAATGGAGCTATCACAATCATCTGGCACCTGATAAAAATGGCGAAGTTGTTGTAGAACAGTAGAAAGGATTAAAAAATTATGCGATTTATTGATGATTTCTTAAACGGTATTACTATGTATCGGTTGATGCTCTACTATCTCTCCCTCCTTTTTGGTGTTGCCGTCATCCTTAGTTTTTTACAGATTCTTCCATACAATCCTACGGACATTCTTGTCAGCGGTTTTTATCTTGTCTTCCTTTGTTATCTATCAAATCAAGTTTTTGGACATCTATTTAAGATAAAACCAAACTACGAATCACAACTTATCAGCGGACTTATCTTAGGCTTGATAATCGGTCCGTTTCCATTTTTACCAAATTTACTTTTTTTAACAGTGACTCCAATTCTGGCAATGGCATCAAAATACGTTATTAACATTAAAAAACAACACATTTTTAATCCAGCCGCGTTTGCTGTCGTGGCTAGCGCAATCTTTTTAGGGAGAGGAGCCAGTTGGTGGATAGGCAGTACGGCAATGGCTCCTTTTATTATTTTTGGTGGAGTTATTCTTCTTCGTAAAATCCGTCGGTTTAATTTAAGTTTGGGATTTCTTATAGCCTATCTTCTTTTCTACCCCAAAACATTTCTTGCGTCTCCCATCCTCTTTTTTAGTTTTGTCATGCTGACAGAACCGCTTACTTCCCCCACAGATAAAAACTTGCGGACATACTACGGAATTTTTACTGCCTTGGTATTGATTTTATTTCAAAAACTCTTTTCCGTTTCCTATACGTTAGAACTGTCTTTGCTCGTTGCCAATATCTTCGGAAGATTGGTTCGGCATAAATAAACTTGTATTTATCCGTTTAATAGTGATAAAATATTTTTGGTTATTAATTACATTTTAAATATATGATTATTTCTCAAAAGGCTAAAAACATATTGGCTAAAGTTGCTCGCGAGTTAGTTACCCCTAAAAAAGGGATATTAGCGGCTGATGAAAGTTCAGGAACAATGAAAAAAAGATTGGATGCAATTAGAGTTGAAGCCACCCCGGAAAATCGTTCAATGTGGAGAGAAATAATGGTTGATGCTTTAGGTATTGAAGAGGCGATTAGTGGGGTAATATTGTTTGATGAAACTCTACGACTACCTTTACCAAACGGAAAGATGATTGCTGATTTGCTTAAATCAAAAAATATCCACCCGGGTATAAAAGTTGATAAAGGGGTCGTTAAATTTAATGAACAGGAAGAAACCTTTACCCAAGGTTTGGATAAATTGGAGGAAAGATTATTAGAGTATAAAAATATGGGGGCGACTTTTGTCAAATGGAGAGCGGTCTATAAAGTTAGTAAAAAAATGCCAACACCAGCGGCAGTTACAGTAAATTCTATTGGACTGGCAGAGTATGCTTTCCTTTCCCAGAAAGTCGGACTGGTTCCTATTGTTGAACCGGAAGCATTAGTTTTAGAGGGTAATCATGATATTGGCAGGAGTAAAGAAGTAACTACCCTAGTTCTCAAAGATGTGTTTTATTGGTTAAAACAGTTTAGAGTACAGCTTGATGGTATGTTATTAAAACCTAACATGGTCCTTCCAGGAAAAGAGTCGTCAAATCAAGCAACCGCAGAAGAGATAGCCCGTTTAACTGTCAAAACATTAAAGGCAACTGTCCCGGCAGAAGTCCCCGGAATTGTCTTTTTATCAGGCGGTTTAACTCCTGATCAATCAACCGAATATCTAAAGACAATGAATAATATTTATCCCGGTCTTCCTTGGCAGTTGAGCTACTCTTTTGGAAGAGCTTTACAACAGGAAGCTTTAAAGGTCTGGATGGGAAAACCGGAAAATGTTAAAGCCGCTCAAGAAACTCTTCTTTCTCGAGCTAAAAAAGTATCACAAGCAAGAGAAGGAAAATAAATAATAGTCAAGTTAGTTTTTATTTTTATATATCACGGCAATGTCGTCACGATAAACTTCCTGCCAATTATATTTAATTGCCTCTTTTTTTAATAAAAGATCAAGAAAAGTGCCATTGGTAATCAGGAGATAGTTAGTTTTCCATTTATTTAATCTCTCGTTCCATCCGGATTGTGTTTGGATTATTTCTAAGAAAACCTGATATGGACTTTTCCCATTTTCATCTTTCCAGGCAGGCATTCTTCCATCAATAAATACCCTAATATTAGATTTCTGCCAAATTAAAAATCCACCCCATTCGTAAGTATTAAAGACATTACCTGTTAAATGAGGAAATTTTTTTATTGCTTGACAGGGATAAGCGATCTGACCTTTTTGACAGTATTCGGTCAATGAGGTATCAAATTCTATTGTTTTGGGAATATAAATAATAAGAACAAAAATAACGATTGAAAATAAAATAGGAATAAATATTTCATCAGGAAACCATTTTAAGATTTTTAAGTTCTTAAATGAATCTTGTATAACATAAAAAAATACCGGATAAAAAAAAGGTAAGTTTCTTCGGGCGTCTAAAGACAGAAGACTGAAAAAAATTAAGAGTAGTAAATAAAAAAAATTAATAGGCTTCTGTTTTATGATGTTAATCAATCCGATTATGGTGAGAAAAATGATTGAAAACAAATAAAAAGGTGAAGGCCTGACCCATTCAGCAATCATTTGATTAAGCGGGGAAGTGAGATGACTAAAAATCTCTCGATAGACATTTATACCAAATGGATTAATTAGAGTCGTCAAAAATGAAATAAAAACAATGAACAACTTTTGAGACCAATTAATACGCCTATTCTTATAAAAGAAAAAAAATATTAACACGAAAAGTCCAATAAAAAAACCAATATGCAAATTTACCCAAAATAGAAATAAAATTGGAATGAAGAAAAATGATTTTTTATTTTTTGATTCTAATAACCAAAGCAAAATTAAAAAAAATAAATAACTAATAATCTGTGGCCGGAATCCTAAGCCAAAAATAGAGTAAGATAAAGCAAAAGAAATAAAATAAATTATAAAACCTAGTTTTATATTATTGATGAGCTTAATAAAGACTAAGGCAGCTAAAGTAAAGACGATAGATCCGGCAAAACTTATTCCTAAAAAACCCCAATGATCATAGATAAAAGAGATAATAATATCGTATAAATGTCCGGTATAGTAAGATTGATAATCCGGTAAAAAATACGAAAAATTATTCTTAATACAAAGTGAGCCGGTGGTAAAAAATTCTTTACCGCAACGATAATGCCAGCCAAAATCAGTATCCTTAACGGGAAAAAAACTTATTAAAAAAATCAAAACAAAAAAGAGAAATATAACAATTTTTTTCATATAAAATCTTAAATTATTTTATTGGGTCATATCCTCCTTTTGACCACGGGTGACAGCGGATAATTCTTTTTAAGCCAATGAATAGTCCCTTAACACCTCCATATTTCTTCACAGATTCGTAAGTATATTCCGAACAAGTGGGAGTAAAACGGCAGGCTTGGTCAGTCAAAAATAATTGGCGGGCGATAGCCCCATGAAAAAATCTGGTTTTTTGATAAAAACGAATAAACTTAAGAATAACTGTTTTCATATTGTTATAATTCTACTATGAAAATCTCCATTATTACTTTGTTTCCCAAAATGATGACTGGTTTTTTTGAGGAAAGTATAATCAAGCGCGCCCAGGATAAAAAATTGGTTGAAATAAAATTAATTAATCTAAGAGATTTTGCCGTTGACGATTATGGGACAGTTGACGACCGACCTTACGGAGGAGGAGCGGGGATGATACTACGAATTGAACCTTTATATAAAGCTGTTCAATTCGTAATTTCTAATTTCAAATTTCTAATTTCTAAAAAAACTCCAAATTCTAAAAAACCAATTTCTAAAACGATAATAACTTCACCAAAGGGAAAGGTTTTTGATCAGAAAAAAGCACAAGCATACTCAAAATTAGATCACCTTATCATCATTGCCGGACATTATGAGGGAGTTGATGAACGGGTATTAAATTATGTTGACGAAGAAGTTTCTCTGGGCGATTTTATCATGACCGGCGGTGAAATAACGACTGCCGCTATTGTTGATTCAATCGTTCGTTTAATCCCAGGCGTGTTAAAAAAAGAAAAAGCAACAGAAATAGAAAGTTTTTTTAATGTATCGATTAATCGATTAATCGATACAGTTGGAGAAGATAAGTATTTAAACAAACTTAAAAATAAAGGAGTAAAAACAGTAAAACTTTTGGAATATCCCCAGTATACTAGGCCGGAAATTTTTCATAATAAAAAAGTTCCGGAAGTTCTTTTATCTGGAGATCATAAAAAAATTAAAGATTGGCAAATAAAAAAAGCTTTTGAGGAAACTTTGAAAAAAAGACCGGATCTACTTGACTTACGTAAATAGTTAATTTAATATTTAACTATTACAAATTTAATCATAGATTGATATGAAAATTATAAAACTAGAAGCAAAAAAATTTTCTGAGAAGCTTTTTTCCATGAAAGGTATTTCTAAAAAGACCGTTGAAGAGCATCTGAAATTGTATTCAGGTTATGTTAATAAATATAATGAGATTCAAGAAAAACTGTCCGTATTAACGGATGAGGATTTAGCAAAAGCCAACCAGGTTTTTTCCGCTTTGAGAGAATTAAAAGTCGAACTGTCTTTTGCCTGGGGCGGTGTAGTCAATCATGAAATTTATTTCTCTCATCTCGGAGGTAAAGGCGGTAAACCAAGCAGCGAACTATTAAAACAGATCGAAAAAGACTTCGGC
>Ga0209211_10011546_pt1 | contig 11266 bp, 4 predicted proteins | sample RifGroA2_FD_183992 | JGI IMG/M metagenome (GOLD analysis project Ga0209211, IMG submission 183992) | Groundwater microbial communities from Rifle, Colorado, USA - Groundwater A2 (SPAdes) (version 2) | ecosystem: Environmental > Aquatic > Deep subsurface > Groundwater | place: Rifle, Colorado...
GATGAGATGCAAAAACCGCTGCTCATTAATTCCTCAAATGCGTGGGATGGTGAAGTGAGTAATCTCCGCTATTTCGTAAAAAGAGATTTCAACTTTTCTTCCGCAATGGCAAAGCGATTGTTAGCTTCACATAAAAGTGAATTGGACACAACGAATTCCGCACTTTCAAATTTTCTCCAGGCAAAAATTCTTTTTACAGAAATTATTACCGGAATGCTTTACATCGCTGATCCACTTGCTTCAAACGATCGCGTGCAATTCCCGCACGAAACGATTGATGTTAAAGGGGGCGATTGCGATGATCTTTCCGTTTGTCTCGCTTCTTTATATGAAAGCATCGGCATTGAAACCGCCTTTGTAGATTACCGGGGAAATGATTTCAGCAGGCATGTGCATCTTCTTTTCAATACAAATCTATCGCCCGCTGAAGCCGGTTTAATTACGCAGAATGATAAGAAATATTATATAAGGAAAAATTCTCTTGGAGAAGAAAAAATTTGGATCCCGCTTGAAACTACGGAACGTTCCAACTTTGCAAACGCATGGGAAAAAGGTGTTGAAAAGTTTTCTAGCGAAGCGCTCGATCAATTGGGGCTTATTAAAGGGACTGTTCAGATAATAGAAATTTATTAAAATTGATTAACGAATTAGAGATACTTATGAAAAAGATAATGATAATGACCGCAATTTTAGCTTGCTCTCTTTTTGCGCAATCGTATAAAATTGAAAAAGTTCAAGGCACAGTAAAAGCGTTGATCGGAAACAGCGAGCAATGGGTTGATGTAAAAGAGGGAACGATGGTTTCTTCATCCACTGTTTTAATGACGGATAAAAATGCCTTGATCGTTCTTTCCGGCAGAGGAATAAAATTTACGTTAAAACCGTCTGCGGCTTTGTCGGTTAACAGTCTAAAGCGAATGACGATCGATGAACTATTGCTTGCACTTGCGATGGAAGAAATACTTTCAACTCCCGCAAAGAAAAAAGATGATAAAAGCATAAACACCGCTATTTACGGAACGAACGAAAGCGGAACAAAAACCGCGGCGGTTCCAACAAACTTACTCGGCGATTTGAAATTGAACGGCGCCCGGCAACTTGCGGAAAATGGATTTAAAGAAACCGCGATCCTTACAGCTAAAGAAACCTATCGGAAATATCCGGATACACAGAAAAATATTTTAACACGCATTTACTTTGCAGAACAGATGATGCAGCTCTCTCTTTTTGATGAAGCGTTGACCGAATATTCCCAAATACAAAACTTACCGTTAAATGATCCGCAAACTAAAGAGGTTCATGAGAAATTAGATTTTCTTAAAAAGAAACTTTCGGGAATGTAATTGAAAAGGAAGAGAATTATTCTGTAGAGACGGGGCAGGCCCCGTCTCTACTTAAAATCTAATTATTTTCTTGCCGTTTTGTGCAGAATACTTGTGCTGATTATATAAAGAGATGGGGTTACTTCAACAAAAGCATCTTCCGGCTTTGGACAAAACTACCGGCACGCAAAGTGTAAAAGTAGATTCCGCTTGCAAGATTATTTCCTTTAAAATCTATCTTGTAATTTCCAGCCGGTTTTTCTTCATTCACTAATGTAGCTACTTCATTCCCAAGTACATCATAAACTTTTAATGTAACAAAATCGCGGACCGCTAATTGCCAACTTATTACTGTATTTGGATTAAACGGATTTGGAAAATTCTGAGCTAAGTTATAATTACCAATAACAACGTTTGCCTCATCATCAACGCCGACTGTCATTTTGTCGCCAACCCAGGTCCATAGCCATCTCCACGGGTGTAGCCATGAATCGTCTTCATTATAAGGTGAATAGCAGAAAACCAATTCCCTTGAACCAGTTGCATCAGCATCATTAATTGAGAAATCGATAGGAATTTTCATTCCTTCCAACGGATGGAAAACGCTATCAGCACCGAAATAATTGTAATTCCTTTTTTGAGCAATATCAACAAATGGAATTTTAGCTTCAATGATATATCCATGCGAAGACTTCTGTCCGAAGTAATAATTAACGCCTGGGAACAACAAACTATCGCTGTTGTAGCAGCTAACCTTTTCTTCATCAAACAGAAATGAGTAGTGAGGAGTTGCTCCAGAGGTATAATTGTAGAAATAGGTGTTATGAGAATCGAACAATCCGAGATATAAATTGACGGCATCGTTCATCCATCGTTCGTTAGTTTTCTTATAACTATAAATATCATCGGTAACATCAGCGGCAAAGTAAAGATAATCTTTATCGACCGCTAAATAAGCCAATACACTTATGTCCAGGTCTCCGTCAAACTTTCCTCCTTCAGCAAGAAAACCGGTTCCCAATGATTTGATAATATTGATTTGTGGGAAACCTATCCATTCTTCTAAATCTCCATCCGCTTTAAAATTAACCGGAGCAGTTTTTGCAATAGTAGGAACACCTTTTCCTTTATTTGTGGTGGGTGAATTGAAGTAAGCCGGTGGAGAAGAAAGCAAGAATGCATCTTTACAAACTATCGCATAGTAGTATGTAAGGTCTTGGTCTGTAAGTGCAGAACGAAGCATTTGTTCCCATAGTTGTGTGTTCTCCGGAATATTCAATTTAAGAACTTCGGCTTTGGTAATATCCGTAATCGGTTGATCGGAATAATAAAGGTCATACTTTTCGCCCGTTTCGTTTGGAACATCAGTCCATGTTATAATGTTTTTATATTTGTCGGTAAAGACAGCTAAACCGTTTACTGGATCGGGATGGGGGCATTCGCACCTAGGATTTCCAGTCCAAATTTCACTCAGATAAATAACTTTTCCCGCAATACCGGAAGCTTCCGCCATAATTTTAAAAACATTCACCTGGGTAGAATCAAAACCGGTTGAACCATCTTGCGGCACAAAATCTTTTAGCGGCAAAATATATTGATGCCATTGGTTATCATCAGACGGCTGAAAAACTTTACCGACTTTACCACTGCCGCCTTCAAATTGTACGCGGATCGGACCGACTCCGGATTCAGCTTTCATCCAGAATTTTAGTGAGTCAAATGACCACGACCATGACATATCGAAAGTTGGAGTGAGATTAAAACCTATTCCTGTCGAACCGTTATTCAATTCATTCCCTTGAACCCATTTTAGCGCACTCAGTTCGGGAAGACGTCCTGCCGCTTGTACAAGTTCAAGAGTTGATTGCCCCCAAGTCCATCCGGTTCCAAGAGCGGGTGGTAAGTATTTGCCGTTAAAAAAAATAACAGGAATAGATCTTTTTCCATTGATAGTTAAATTATCAAATAATAAAGATCCCGTTGAATTGATGGTTGTATCGCCACCGCCTGCCGTAGGGGCATATATCAACATAACTTCAAAACCCTTTATATGTTCAAGTTGCAATTCCCCATCACCGTCTCCGATTTGAAGTGAAAAACCTTTTGTATTGTCGTTATTCCTTTCAAGAGGAATGTCGACTTCCAACCAATCACTTGAAGTTTCTTTCAAGTTGATGGCGATTTTGTGCAGCCAAAGGTCTCGTAAACCGGCAGCATCAATTTCAGCCATTTTAAATTCCATTGTTGTTGTTCCATCAGCAGTCATCAAAGCAGGGTTTAAAACTTTATAACGGAGAATTAGATGTGTCCCGCCGGAAAGATCTAGATAAGGTATTGAGTCAGTACGACCGGGTTTATAAGTTGTTCTGGCTACATAACCACCCCATCCATCGGCAGCTTGAATTTTGTAATCGATCTTCATTGAACCGGTTCCCTCAATATGTGCGGTATCATTTGATAATTTACAATAGGAACCGGGACTAATAGCGAAAAAGGTTTCATTTAATACAGGGGGATCCGGAAAAACCGGTCCAACAGCATTGTCAAAACTTTGAATAAGTGTCTGAGCGTGTATTAGTTGCACAATACTTAGCAGACAGATAAAAACATAAAGTTTTTTCATACTATTTCTTTTTCGTTAGTTGATGTCTGATATTTACTTCAGCAAAATCATTTTGCGGCTTTGAACAAAACTACCAGCACGTAATGTGTAAAAATATACGCCGCTAGCAAGATTATTTCCCTTAAAATCAGTTTTGTAATTGCCTGCCGGTTTTTCTTCATTCACTAACACCGCGACATCATTTCCCAGTACATCATAAACTTTCAAAGTTACAAAACTGCGGACTGCTAACTGCCAACTGATTACGGTACTCGGATTAAACGGATTTGGATAGTTTTGGTTTAACTGAAATTTTAAAGGACTTGAACCTTCGTTTTCAACTTCCACAACATCAGCGCCAAACCAGCGCATTGCTTGCACCAGCGGAGAGACTCTATCAAATCCATACCAGAAATAATTTGGTGCTGCGCCACGGAGCGATAACGGATCGAATGCTAAGAAGGCAATTTTGTTTCCAGCCGGTAAGGTTCTATGCGCTGCTACATTGTAAGTCTTTCCATCTATTCCTTGTGCTCTAACATCAGTAACAGTTCCTTCAACGGTTTCAAATCCATCCAACCAATTTGAGTAGGTAGAACCTAATTCATACGTTGGATCAATCTTCAAGGAGTCTTCGTTTAGCGCAATTACTTTTAGGTGAAGGGAATCGCCAAGTAGCGTTCCTGCTTTACCGAAAGCTAATGAAGCTTTCTTTTCATCTCCACTCTCTTTATAATTTATATCATTATAATCTCTTGAGATTCCCAAAATATCATATTGAAAATCGCCCGCAGTAAAAGTTGTGTCATTCCAATTTGTAATCGCCCCAAGATATTCATCACCGGCTAACAGGTAGTTATGAGTAGGTGAAGCAGCTAACCATTCTTTGATAACAGCATTGTTGTTATCTTCTGGTCCGGTGGTGGTTATTTCAAAAATGTTTTGATAGTTTTCAATAAATTCCTTTGATAATTTACCATAAGCCCATTTGTCTCTCGGAAATACTATAATTTCAGAAGCGTCTGTTGTTGTGCCATTAAATCCGAAATAATATGATGGAGGGAAACCTGTCGTTTTATTAAAACCGTTAAATACTATTAACGAAGGATTTGTTCCACCATTACACGGACGTGTATAATAAGAGAGTGACTCACTTTCAAACGACACTCCAGTTGCATTGATATAGGAGGCATAATAGATAACTGTAATCCCGCATCCAGCATCCGGTATCCATCCTTTGAATGTTTGCACAAGAGAGTCAGTATCTGTAGTTGTCATTTCTGTTTTTGCAAAAGTGATCCCTTTGTCAAAAGAATAATTTAACTTAACTTTACTCTTACCGATATCTTCAAGTCCACAATGGTGTACAATTGCAGATACTTCTCTCGGTACAGCGCTAAAAGTTGTCGGAACATATGAAACAGCATTATAGTGGAAAGGCCAGCATCCTCCTGTTATTAGTTCTATTTCCATTGCGAAATCAAATGTAAATTCTCGTGACCACCAACCGTAATCAATCCCCGGCATATTTCTTCCGCTGCTATAAAATTTAAAGCCACCGTAACCAGCTATGGTACCTGAATTAATTCCAATGCGAACAGAATCCATTACAGAATTAAGATTGCGGACAGCTACCCCAATAACTTCACCGGTGTTTACAATCACCTCTTTACCTAAAATATCTAAATCAACCCAGTGATAATTTCGTCCTAAGCCTGTGGCTATTGGAGAAATATAAACTCCAACTCCATTCTCGCTCCAAATATCTTCTGCAAAGGGACTTGCTAAGCCTGAACCGGATGAATCAACCCAACCGCCGGTTCTATCCGGATTATCTTGAAACGCGGTAATGTTGTTATATCCATTGCTATCAGCCCGATAAAAACCTAAACGTTTTGTCCCCATGTTTTTTAGTTCGTTCTTGTTCCAAACCAATCTCACCAATTTAATTTCGAGCTGTACGGTTGAATTTGGAACATCAAAGACAGAAATTCCGGCTTTGTGTATAATCATATCTGATGGGGCGACAAACCACTGCAAAAGCCAGTCTTGTCCAAAAATTCCAAAGTTAGTATTTGGTGTATAATCTCTGAAATAGGTTAATGTGTCCAGCCAGGCACCGGCACTTTTTGTTTGGAGAGATTGAGTAAAAGTGTTAGTGTTTTTTCTCTTCTTATCCGTCTTTTCATTTTTAAGATTGAGGGAAGTTGTCGTTTCAGCCGTGGTTATTATTTCTCCGCTTGGTTTAAGCACAACTCTGTTTTGTGCGAATGAACTAATTGCACAGCTAAGGAGTAACCAAAGAATGATGTTCGTTTTCATATTGTATCCTTACTTCAATAAAATCATTTTGCGGCTTTGGACAAAGCTACCGGCACGTAATGTGTAAAAGTATACGCCGCTAGCAAGATTATTTTCCTTGAAATCAATCTTGTAATTACCTGCCGGTTTTTCTTCGTTCACTAATGTAGCAAGTTCATTCCCAAGCACATCATAAACTTTTAAACTAACTTTACTGTTCACTGCCAACCGCCAACCGATCACTGTACTTGGATTAAACGGATTCGGATAGTTTTGATTTAACTGAAAATTAGCGGGACTAGAAATTTCGTTTTCAACATCAACAACATCAGCGCCAAACCAGCGCATTGCTTGCACCAACGGAGAGACTCTATCAAATCCGTACCAGAAATAATTTGATTCCGGACTATCTAATGATAATGGATCAAATGCCAGAAAAACAATTTTATTTCCCGCAGGTAAAGTTCTGTGTGAGCCAACATTATAAGTGTTTCCATTAATCCCTTTGGCAGTCACGTCAACTACAGTTCCGTCAACGGTTTCAAATCCATCCAACCAATTTGAGTAGGTAGAACCTAATTCATACGTTGGATCGATCTTCAAGGAGTCTTCATTTAATGCAATTACTTTTAGGTGAAGGGAATCGCCAAGTAGTGTTCCTGCTTTACCGAAAGCTAATGAAGCTTTCTTTTCATCTCCACTCTCTTTATAATTTATATCGTTATAATCTCTTGAGATTCCTAAAATATCATATTGAAAATCGCCCGCAGTAAAAGTTGTGTCATTCCAATTTGTAATCGCCCCGAGATATTCATCACCGGCTAAAAGGTAGTTATGAGTAGGTGAAGCAGCTAACCATTCTTTAATAACTACGTTGTTGTTGACTTTTGGTCCTGTGGTAGTTATCTCAAAAATATTGGTGTAGTGATCAACTAACTCTTTGGTTAAAGGACCATACGCCCAAGCATCTTTTGGGAATTTGATAATTTCTGCTGCGTTTGAAGTTGCACCGTTAAATCCAAAATAATATGAAGGCGGATAACCGGTAACTTTAGCAAAGCCGTTAAAAACTAAAAGCGTAGGATATTCAGGTTTAAAAACTTTATAAGAAACGGTTGTGCTCGTAAATTGATTACCAACTGCATTGGTATATGAGATATAATAACTAACCTCACCCCCGGTCTGTATCGTTGGAATTGTTCCTCTAAAATTCTGTATTGACCCGGCTGAATCTGTTGTTGTTAATTCTATTCTTGAGTAAGTAACTCCTTTATCAAATGTATAAACCAATTCAACTTTACTATTTCCTATGTCATTCAAGTCACAATGCTGAATGGTAACTGAAACCTCTCTTGGATCAGTACAAATTGTTGTAGTTAATTTTGTGAAATTAATGAATGGCACACAAGGATAGTCACTTAAGAAAACTTCTAAAGCGAAATCAAATGTAAAGTTCCGTGACCACCAACCGAAATCATTTCCCGGTTGTAATCTTCCATTGCTGTAAAATTTAAATCCTTTATAACCATTGCTTAAAGCGCCACTACTAATTCCAATGCGAACAGAATCACTTGTTGGACTAAGGTTTCGGACAGCAACACCAACAATTTGACTTGCTTTTATTGTTGGTTCTAAACCCAGCAATTTCATATCAATCCATTGATAATTTTGTTCAGGCGTTTTAATAATAGGTTTGATGATTATTCCCTTTCCGCTATCACTCCAAATATCTTCTGCAAATGGACTTGTTAATCCTAAACCGGAAGCATCAACCCAATCTCCGGTTCTGTCCGGATTGTCTAAAAATGCAGTGATGTTATTGTTTCCATTTCCGGCAGCAGGATAATAGCCTAAATGTTTTTCTCCGATGCTTTGCAAATCGGATTTTTTCCAATTTAGTTTAACTAATTTTACTTCTAATTGTACATTTGTGTCCGATATGTCGGCAATTGAAATTCCAATACTTGAAATAACCATATCTGCGGGGGCGATGAACCACTGCAAAACCCAGTCTTGTCCAAAAATTCCAAGACTTGTATTTGCCTCACCATATCCAAAATAACGAAGTGTGTCATTCATTCCGTTTATGTTTTTAGTATGAGGTGCAGCCTCGAGCGAAGAGGGATTAATTCTGCTTTTATTTCTTTTTTCTGATTTAATACCAAGGGAGGTTGTTGTTTCGCTTGCGGAAATTATTTCTCCGCTTGGTTTAAGTACAGCTCTATTTTGAGCGAATGAACTAATTGCACAGTTGAAGAGTAACCAAAGAATGATGTTCGTTTTCATATCGTTCCCACATTATGAATAAACTTTTTAATGCCGGTTTTATTTTTTTTGATGAAGATCAAAGAAAACCACTATCTTTCACATGAACACTTTAACACTTTAACACTTGGAAAGCAAACTAATAAAAAAATGAGTAAAGTCAAATTGATGAAAGGATGCTGGGAACGCTTCTCATCCTATCAGTTTTAGTAGCGGGCTGAATCCTTTTCATTTTTTTTAGCAGTCTAAATTATCTATTTTTTCATGTCTATTTTGCTGAAACCTCAATCGGAGACCGTTATGAAAATTAGTTCTCAATCGAAAATATTTTTTCTGTTTTTATTTGTTGCGATGACTAACATCCTGCCGCAGACCGTTCCGGTAACTTTTCACTTTAAACCGGATTACACTCAATTCAAAGTTATACGCGCTGTGGGAACATTTAACAATTGGAACAACGCGGACGACAATTTCAAAATGACCGATGCCAACGGCGATGGTGAATATGAACTGACCGCCCCGCTTGCGGAAGGTGTAACACACAATTATAAATTTGTAATGGACGCAAGCTGGGATTTTGCTTACGGCGATCCCGATAACCCGGCGATAAACATTGCCGATAACAACAACTCAATGCTTGATGTTAAAGACCCGATGATAACCTATCTTCTTCCGCGCGGAATGAACACGAAGAATGAATTCTTCATTGATACTACAATGGCAGGACTTCCTATCAGAGCAATCTTCGCTTTCAAACCGGAAAATCCTCTTAACTTAACAACTTTAAAAGTTACGATTGACGGAATTGATGTTGTTAATCCAACACAATATTACGATGCGGCAAAACTAGAATTTTTATACCAACCCGTTCCGGCGCTTGGTTCCGGCAACCATACGGTTTCCGTTTCGGTTTCATCTTCAATCGGTGCGGCTTCAAAGCAATCAACCTTTACGCGACTGCCGGGTTACGTTGTGTATCTGGTTCCAACAGATTTTTATTATGACAAGAATAGTTCGAAGGGATATCTCACTCAAGATGTAACAGCAGTTTCGGTGGTTGGCGAATTTAATAATTGGAACCAGGCGATGCATCCGATGAATGACATTAACAATGATGGTTTATGGGAAACCACCGCGTTTTTAAAAGAAAGTTCTTATCAATATAAAATGAAAATTAACGGGCAGTTTTGGCTGAACGATCCCGATGAACCGAATTTTGATAACGTTCCGAATAATAACGTGGTCACAGTAAAAGCAGATGCACTTTCAAACATAAAATTAATTTCTCCTTCGGATGAAACAGTTTTTTCTTCGGATAACACACAAATAAATTTCAAAGCGCATTTGCGTCCGGGTGTAAAATCAAAGGGAGTTAATCAATCGACCATTCAAGTAAAATTGGATGATGTTTTAGCGGCATCATCTTATCAGAGCGACAGTTCAGTTGTTAGTGCAAATTTAATTCTTGCAGGAGAAGGACGTCATACGGTTACTGTTTCATTTTCAAATAATGAAGGAGTTGCTGCATCAGAAAATTATTCGTATGGAATTTATCTTGGTAAGACGGGGAAATATTTTGTTGACGCCGGTAAAGATGAACCGTATAAATATCCCGCTACAATAAATGATGGTTCGTGCGATATTCTTTCGGTTAAGATTGATGAAACTCCGCAGCACGATTCTTTGAAATTCACCGTTCAAATGAGAGATGTTTCTGATCGAACTCGATTAGGATTAATAATTTCTAATCCTACAAAAACGTTGGTGAACGATCCGATCGGTTTGGATATTAAAACTTATGAGTGGGAAGGAAGCGGAATCTTCGCCTCTATTGGAGCACCCGGAAACGCTTATGAAAGTAAATCAAAAGAAAATAGATTTATGATCAAACGCAATCCCTACACAGCAAGCGGGGAGTTGATAAAATTAAATAGCGATGTGCTCACAAAAAAAGAATTTGTATTCAACGTAAGTCTTCAATTTTTAGACAGCTTGTTAACCGGCTGGATGCAGACAAGAAATATTTCTCTCTTCACTTATCTTTCCGCAGAAGATACAAGCGGCAGCGCTTATGAAGTCGGGATGAACGATGGCGGCACCTACATGGATGAAGACCCCGATATTTACGACGCCGCATTTATAAGAAGCGGAATGTGGCAAAAACGAATGTTCGCAAATTACATTCCCACCGGCTCTCCAAACGGTCCAAGTTTGGTTGCGCTTGATGGAACGGGAAGAGGAATTTTACCACTTAAAGCAAAAGATGTTTCCGACAGCCTTGCAACGTACGGTCCGGTAGTTACCATGTTAACTCCCGGTGTAGAATATTGGTACAGAAATATATATTTCCGCGGAAGACTGAGTGATTCCACAATTCAATCTATTTCATTTTTCTTTAACGGAGTTGAAAGTACACAACCGGTAGTAAACGGAAACTTCTCGGTTCCTATTACACTCATTGATGGTGCAAATAAAGTTTACGTTCGCGCAGTTGATGCAAGAGGATTTGCTACGGTTTCCAAAGAAGTAATTTTATCCATCAATCCTGATTACACTCCCGATCTTTGGATCAACGGATCTTCTTCTGGGCGACAAGTAACTTTGTGGGTAAATGGTTCTTCACCGAAAGGTTTGGCTTTATCTTATTTATGGTCTTCCGATTTAACCAATCCGGCTTCTACAATCGGAATCGTAACGGATACAATTACAACTTTTACTATGCCAACGGTGAGTGGAGAATATTATTATAATGTTCGCGTAAAAGATTCACAGAACA